>ERZ1034719.835-NODE-835-length-16261-cov-3.786561_pt1 | contig 16261 bp, 9 predicted proteins | sample MGYA00520703_ERZ1034719 | MGnify/ENA primary metagenome ERZ1034719 (study PRJEB33766, sample SAMN09781716) | gut metagenome | biome: gut microbiome | host: Homo sapiens | place: Madagascar | study: EMG produced TPA metagenomics assembly of the PRJNA485056 data set...
GGAGCTCCGCCCCTTGACCCCGCAAGGGACATTATCCCTTGACCCTTTTTCGGCTGCCCAACTTGGTCGCGCTCCCCTGCCCCTTGGGTTAAGCGGCTTTATCCCCTTCCAGTGTCTTTAGGGATTTCCGCCCCTGAAAAAACAAGCAGGTCAGCACCCCCATCAGCGCCAGCGCCGCATAAAAGCATGCCGCGCCGCTGCCTTCATCCCGTCCGAACAGCATTTCCAGCCACGGCGCAGGATTCGCCATCAGCGGGCGAAACACCGCATCCACCAGCGCCCCGCCCAGCACATACCCGACCGGAATCGTGAAGAATTGCAGCGCATTCCGCACCGCGTACACCCTTCCCTGCATTCCTTCGGGGATATTCAGCCGCATCAGCGCATCAAGATTCGCGCTCATGACGGGAATCAGCAGCCACCCCAGCGCCGCACCCACGCACCACGTCGGCAGATTCCGCCCGAAGGCAAGCAGGAAGTTCTCCGTGCCCATCGAGACGAGCAGGGACACGCACACCACCCGCACGCGGCTTTTCGGCGCGGGGAGCAGGACGGCGAGCAGGCTGCCGATCAGCGTCGCCAGCGCGGTCACGGTGGAGAAGATGCCCATGGCTGCTTCCCCGCCCCAGCTCCGCGAGAGCAGCAGCGACGGCAGCGCAGCTTCGTACATGGACGAGACGAGGTTAATCGCCGCGAGGTACAGCACGAGCGTCAGCAGTCCGGGCGCTTGGCGGAAGAACCGCAGCCCCTGCCGGGTCGAATCAAGGAAGGACTCGTGCGTACTGGCCGTTTCCCGCTTCGGGATGCGGATGAAGCACAGCAGCGCCGTGAACGCGACGGCAAACGTCGCCAAATCCGCGAACATGACCGCGCGCAGACCGCCGAGCGTCATCAGCGCCATTGCAAGCGCAGGTGTCAGCAGTCCGGACAGGCTGGAGGAGAGATACCGCAGTCCACCGACCCGCTGGTACTGCGATTTCGGCAGCAGCGCGGTCGTTGCGGCTTCGCTGGCGGGCTGCTGGAGCGTGTTCATCAAGCCGTTCAGCGCGTTAAGGAGGTACAAGTGCGTGATTTGCAGTCGTCCCGTTTGCAGCAGGACGAGCGCCGCGACGGTTGTGCACGCGGCAAGCGCATCGCTGACGAGCATCGTCCGGCGCGTATCGAGGCGGTCAACCAGTGCGCCGCAGAACAGGCTGAACACGACATACGGCGCGTAGCTGCTGACGGTCAGCAGCGCGGTGGACAGCGCCGACCCGCTCTGCTGATACGCCCAGATAACAAGCGCGTAGCTGGTCATGGCGCTGCCGAGCGACGAAAGCGCCTGCGTCGTGAACAGCAAAAGGAATGTGCGCAATTCGCGCAGAGACTCAAAAAACGAATGCAATTTCATATGGCTTTGCTCCTTCATGCAATATGTTGCATGGATGAAGATACGCAAAGCCGCAGGACGCTCCATGCAACGCCCTTACGACGCGCATGGAGCCAATGCAGTCATCAAAATCACGGTTTTCACCCCGCTTTTATGCGTTCAGTGTGTAGATTCGGCTGATTTCGCCGTCAATGTCGCTCCGGCTGTCCAGATAGGTACAGCCGTATTTTTCGTATACGTTGATATGGTCGGTCGCAATATAGACGCAGGATTGCCCGTTCTGCCGGGCGATTTTCGCCAGCTCGTGCAGCAGCTTTCCGGCAATTCGCTGGTGGCGATACGCGGGAAACGTATACACGAAGCCGCACCACGGGCGGAGTTCCGGCACATCCACGCAGTCGCGGTCGGTCAGCGTCGCAAAGGCGGCGATTTGGTCGCCCGCCATCAGGAAGTAGCAGTCGCCCGCACCGAGGGTGTGATGGAACTGTTCCTTTTCGAGCAGCTCCGTCAGGAACTTCGCCGCGCCCCACTCGCAGGCGCGAAGCTGTGCGAGGAGTTTGGGCTGGTTGGATGAAGTGAAGTAGGATGTCAGGTGCATGGTGGATTTCCCTCCGATGGGTCAGCAGTGCTTGTGAATAAAGTCCGCAATGATTTGCAGCACATCCGCCGTCCAAAAGGGCGCTCCGCCGTGGTTGACGCCTGCCAGCTCGATGTAATCCGCCTCGGCGCCGTTCTGCGTCAGGCGTTCATACAGCGTCCGGCTATGCGCGGCGCTGACCTGCGTGTCGCGGTCGCCGTGGAGCAGGAGAATCGGCGGAACGGCACGGTCGGGCGCAAGATAGGTCTGTGCGCTGGCTTCCGCGAGTTTTTCCGGATGTTCCTGCAGGCAGGACACGCCCAGCAAATCCGCGGTCGGGCGGAAAGTCGCGGGCATATTGGCCGGAACGCCCTCTTTTGCGCAGAGGAACAAGTCGCTCGGCGCGGATTCCGCAATCACGCCGCAAATCGGGAAATTCAGCAGTTCCGACACATCCGCAATTCCCGCCGCCTGACGCAGCGCCGTCAGCAGCGCGATATGTCCGCCGGAGGAATTGCCCATGAGGAAGGTGCGCGCCATGTCGATATGGAACAGCTTTGCGAGGTTGGCTGCGATATGGTGGATGGCGCGGTGCACATCCTCTACCTGTGCGGGGAAAGGCGCGATTTTCGATTCGCGGTACTGCACGGATGCAACGGCGAATCCCCTTTCCGCGAGTTTCGCCAGTGTGGGGATGCCGTTGTACATTTCCTGCCGATACCACGCGCTGCCAGGGAGAAAGACAATCAGCGGCACGGTTTCGCCGTCTGGCCAATGCGGGCAATACGGGATGATGAGCTGCATTTTCCGCTGCGTTTCGCCGTAGGTGGCGTAGGCAACATCGGGGACATAGAGGTATTCGAGGGTGTCGAGGGGGACGGTGCGAGTCTGGCGCATGGGGAGGATGTCTCCTTTCCGGCTATCGGGTCGCGCCCATTTGGCGCGACAATATGCGAGTAGTGGATAGAGCGAATTAGGGGGCGCTCCTGCGGGAGCGCAAAGTTACTGGCAGGGACGCTTCGCTGCCTGCGCCTTGGTTGGAGGCTTCCTTGGAGTTGGTCGCCCGTGAAACGGTTGGGGCGTTGCCCCAAACCCCACCAGAGGCGCCGCCTCTGGACTCCGCAAGGGGCATTGCCCCTTGACCCTTTTTTTTGCGCCCCGGCTTGAGCGCGCTTCCCTTACTGCTCTTTTATGCGGCTTTTTATGCCTTTGCCGTTGCGCCGTCCAAAATCTCCAGCCCCTGTTCCTCCTGGAACTGATTCGTATACAGCTGATAATAATACCCCTGCTTGGCAATCAGCTGCTGATGCGTCCCATCTTCCGTAATCTTGCCATTCTGAATCACCAGAATCCGATCCGCCGAGCGAATCGTAGACAGTCGATGCGCAATGATGAAGCTCGTCCGCCCCGCCAGCACCTTCTGAATCGCGTGCTGAATCAGCTGTTCCGTCTCCGTATCAACCGAGGACGTGGCTTCGTCCAGCACGAAGATGGACGGGTTCGTCAGAATCGCGCGGGCAAAGGAAATCAGCTGCTTCTGCCCGGTGGAGAGGCGGTTGCCGCCCTCGCCAACGTCCGCCTGATAGCCGTCCTTCATGTTGAGGATGAAGGATTCCGCGCCGACCATGCGGGCAGCTTCCGCTACTTCCTCGTCGGTGGCATCGGGGCGGCCGTAGCGGATATTATCCGCGACCGTGCCGGAGAAGAGGTGCGGCGACTGCAGGACGTAGCCGAGGTTGGACTGAAGCCACAGCTGACTGCGCGTGCGGTAATCCGCGCCGTCGATGAGGATTTTGCCCTCCGTCGGCTCATAGAAGCGGCAGACGAGGTTGATGGTGGACTTGCCGCTGCCGGTTTCGCCGACAAGGGCAATGGTCTGCCCGTGCTGGATGTGCAGGTTGAAGTGCTCCAGCACCTTTTCGCCCTCTTTGTAGCGGAAGGTGACGTCCTCGAAGTCAATGTCGCCGATGAGCTTGGGCCAGTTTTCGGTCTTGGGATGGAAGTTGTCGCCGAATTGCGCCACCACTTCGGGGGAATCCACAATGTCGGGTTCCGTTTCCAGCAGGCTGATGACGCGCTCCGCCGCCGCCTGTGCGGATTGCAGTTCCGCGAAGATGCGGGCGATATCGCGCACGGGCTGGAAGAAGCTGACGGTGTAGTTGATGAACATGGTCAGCGTGCCGACGGTCATGGCAACGCCGAAAACGTGCGTGCCGCCGATGACGCTGTTGCCGCCCTGCCAGAGCGCATACGCCGTCGCCAAAGACCCCAGCGACACGACGATGGGCAGGAAGAGGTTCGACAGCGTCGCCGCACGGATGGACGCGGAACGCATGGAGGCGGAAACCGTCTCGAATTCCTGGATGTTCAGTTCTTCGCGCACAAGGGTTTTCGTCGTCTTTGCGCCGTTGATGCCCTCATTGAAGCCCGCGGTAATCTGGCTGTTGTTCTTGCGCACCTGACGATACGCCGCGAGAATCGCCTTCTGGAACTTCCAGCTGATGACGGCCAGCGGCGGCAGCACCAGCATGACAATCAGCCCCAGCCGCCAGTTGATGGTCAGCATCCGCACGGCGCAGGCAACCAGATACACCGCGCCCCAGCACAAGTCCACCAGCGACCAGCCGATGGTGTCCGCAAGGCGCTGCGTGTCGTTGGTCAGGCGGGACATGAGGTAGCCCACGGGCATCCGGTCGTAGTAGGAGAAGGGCAGTTCCTGCAGCTTCTGGAAGCCGAGCTTGCGAATCAGGTAGCACGTTCCGGTTTCGACAATGCCGCACTGCCGCAGGAAGCCGAAAATCGTCGCCACTTGCACCGCCGTCAGCAGCGCATACGCCACGACGAACCCAACCAGCCCAGCCGTGCTGTGGTTGGCAATGAACACGTCAATCGCGTAGGCATTCATGTTCGGCATAATCACGTCGATAATAGCAGTAACCGCCATGAAAAGCACAACCGCAATCAGGTTCTTGTGGTACGGCTTTGCAACCTTGATGAGCTTGCGCCACAGGGAGAGATCAAATCGTTTGGTATAATCCTGTTCCTGAAAGGACTGCATATCAGTTCACCCCTTCCGCCGCCTTGGCCTGCGTCAGTTCTTCCTCCAAGGCGTTCTGGATGCTGTTGATGCGCTGGTACAGGCCCGGCTGGCTGCACAGCTCGGCGTGCGTGCCCTGCTGCGTAATCTGCCCGTTCTCCAGCACGAGGATGAGGTCAGCCTGCGAGAGCGTCGTCACGCGGTGGCTGATGATGAGGGTGGTCACGTCCTTCTGCTCGTGGCGGAGGGCGGCGCGAATCTGCGCGTCCGTCTCGGTATCCACGGCGGAAAGAGAATCGTCGAAGATGAGGATGTTGTTGTCCTTGAGCAGCGTGCGCGCAATGGCGATTCGCTGCTTCTGTCCGCCGGAGAGCGTCACGCCGCGTTCGCCCACGACCGTCTCCCAGCCCTTATCCGCCTTGGCAATAAAGCCGGATGCGCTGGCGATATCCGCCGCGTGTTCAATGCGTTCCGCCTCCTGCTCCGGCGCGGTGATGCCCACGTTCTCCCGGATGGACTTGGAGTACAGGAACGGCTCCTGCAGAATCAAGCCGACGTGTGCGCGCAGATATTTGCGGTCAATCTGCTGAATATCCACGCCGCCAATGGTGATTTTGCCGCTCGTGGGCGTATACAGCCGCTGCAGCAGGTACATCATGGTGGATTTGCCGCTGCCCGTGCCGCCCAGCACTGCCGCCGTCTTTCCAGCGGGGATGGCGAAGGACACATCGCGCAGCACCGGCACGTTGTCATCCGGATAAGCGAAGGACACATGGTCAAACACAATGTCGCCGTGCAGGTCGGGCTTCAGGGCGTTCGGCTCATCCGGCTCGGCTTCCTCGTGCAGAATCGCCTGCACGCGCTTCATAGAAACCATTGCTTTGCCCGCGTCGGACAGGGTGCGTCCCAGCTGACGAATCGGGAAGAGCAGCATCCCCAGCGTGGAGGTGAAAACAATCAGCGTACCGACGGTAATCCAGCCGTTGCAGGCGTAGATGATGCAGACCACCAGCGTCAGCAGTGTCTGCGTCATGCTGATGGCGTCGCCGCCGCCCCAGTAGATGGCAAGCAGTTCATTCAGGCGGAGGTTCTTTTTGCGCAAATCGTTGTTCACGCGGTCAAACTTCTCCACCTCGCGCTCCTGCTGTCCGAAGGCGCGCAGGACGCGCACCCGGGAGAGGTTCTCCGTCAAAACGCCTTCCAGAACACCGTCCTCTTTGACCGCCACTTCAAAGGACTTATGCACCATCTTGAAGAACCACGTCGCGAAGACAAACAAAGGCGGCACAAGAATCAGGCTGTAGAGCGTAATCGGCACGGAGCGCGGCAGCAGGATGCTCATGGCGATAACCACCATCAGCACCGTGTTGACAACTTCCATCACCTGAACCGCCAGAAAGCGGCGAATCGTATCCACGTCAGATGTGCAGCGCTGAATCAGCTCACCTGCCTGCGCTTTAACGTGGTACGCAAACGGCAGGTGCTGCAAATGGCGGTAGAGGTCATTGCGCAGTTTTCGGGCGATATTTTCACTCGCAATCGCGGAGGAACGCCCCTTGATGAACGTGAACACGCCGTTGACGACGTTCATCAGGATGAGCGCCAGCGCGGGAATCCACAGATTTTGACGGAGGAAATCGCGTCCGCCGAGGGCGTTAATCGGGTTCATGAGGAAATCCGGCATTGTGAACGGCTCGCTGCCCAGTATGCTGTCCACGATTTCGGAGAGCAGCAGCGGCGTTAAAAAGCCGATGATGACCATCATGATGGTCGCAATGAGTGCCCAGAGGAAATGCGTCCAGTTCTGCCCGATGAGGGAGAGCATTGCGCCGAACGGGGTCTGTTTCTTCTTTGGTTTCGTTGTGGTGCGCTGCGTAGGAAATCACTCCTTTCAAGAGAGACAAAGTGGTTGATGACTCATAACTGCCCATTGTATGCTTTTTTCGAAAAAGGTACGAAAAAAGCACCATCCGCCTGAATGCAAACGGCTGGTGCTGCACACAAAACGCATGGTAACAGGAAAAGAGCGTAGAATTTTCCTATTACGGGCGCATATGGGCAGAAAGAGCCGTCGCAGTCAGTCCATTGGCACGGGATACAAGGGTTAGAATCATCATGGTCATTGCGAGGGCCTCCTTTCTGCATAATTTTGATTTTGTTGTGCTTCTCGCAAGCACGCAAGAAACAGTGTAGTCGAAAGTCAAGGTTTTGTCAAGGGGCAAATGGCGGTTTTTTCAAATATTCATCCCATCTTGCGCAGGATTCCCGTTTTCCCAGTCCCAAACCGCCTTTTCAATCAAGTCGGCAGCATTGGCGCAGCCGTGTTCATTGCGCAGGGTCTCCCCGATGCGCGCCGCGTTGCGCGTGTATTCCGGGTTGCTGATGAGTGCGCGCAGCCCCTCCGCCAGATTCTCTGCCGTCAGCTTATCGCGCGGAATCGCTTTTGGCCCGCACCCGGCGGCGTACACCCGCTCCGCCCAGAACGGCTGATCGCCGCCGAACGGCACAACGAGCGTCGGCAGTGCATGGCGCAGGCTGGTCGCGGTCGTTCCCGCGCCGCCGTGATGCACCGCCCCTGCCATATGCGGGAACAGCCAGTCATGCGGCACACTTTTCACATAGAAGATGTTCGCATCTTTCGTCTTTGCTTCCTGCTGACCCCAGCCCAGTGCCACCACCGCCCGCACGCCAGACAGTTTCACCGCCTGCCGGATGATTTCCGCCAGTTCACCCATGTCGCCCGACACCATCGACCCAAAGCCGATGTACACCGGCTCGTCGCCCGCGCGCAGGAACTCCGCCAGCGCCGGGTCAGGCGTGTAGTCCACCGGGCGCTCATCCCACCAGAAGCCGGACATGTGGATGTTGTCCGCCCAATCCTCCGGGCGCGGCACAAGCGTCGGGCTCATGGCGTAAATCACGGGTACTTGCTTGCCCAGCACGTCATAATCCGGCCTCAGGCGGACGCGGCGCTTCGCCATGTCGTTCTCCTTTCGCCACTCCGACAGATAACGGCGTTCGAGCGTCGAAATCAGCAGATACCCGATGCGGTAGCTCAGCACGTTCCACCACTTGCCGAGCTTGCGGAACGGCGCGGATGAAATCGGCATATCCTTGCACGGATCCATCGGGAAATACTGTGTCTGGATGCACGGAATATCGTACTTTTCCGCAATCGAATAGAACATCGACCCGAAGAATGTGCAGACGATGGCTTCCGCGCCCTCCGCGCAGTGCAGCAAATCATCCAGCAGCATCGGCGCAATATCGCGGATGCCCTTCTCAAACTCCTTCAAGTACCGCACGCCCACCGCGTCCGGCTGGAGCAGCCGCCCCATCATATCCACCACGTCGCCGGAAATGGGATAGAAGGACATTCCCGCTTCCTCAATCATGCCCTGAAACGGCGCAAACGCCGCAATCGTCACCTCATGCCCCCGCTCGTGAAGTTCCCGGCCCAGCAGCATATACGGCCGCACGTCGCCCGTCGAGCCGAGCGTTATCATTGTGATTTTCATCATTACCTCCTGTTTTGCAGGCATTACTCATATATCTGAATAAATTGCTTTTCCCGCAGAGAATTTCGCGTCTGCGGACGCGACAAGGGGGCTTTGCGGTCGCCCCCTTGTCCCCTTCGCTCGCCCTCCGGAAGTTACAGTATGGTTATGTTTGTTTTAGTGTACAAAAGGTACACTAACTAAAAACTTCCGATAAAATTCAAGTATGGGAGTGTGCACTCCGAAGGTTTCCAAAGGGCGATCGCGGACTTCGTCCGTTTTCATTGCCCCTTTGGTCGCCTCCGCGAGGCGAAACCCCTGCAACAATAAAAATCAAGTATGCAGAAGAAACCAAAAGCGCCATCAAGCGCGCTTGCTTCCCGTCGCACACGGGTCATGCCACCCTGCGGGTACTTTCACCCGAAAGCCCTCGAATGCACTTTCCGCATCCGCCTTCACCACGCAGTGCGGCGTATACACATGCCGCATCCCCTCCTGCATCCGTGCCAGGCACCACTGCGCCAAGTCCGCTGCCAGCGAATCCCCTTCCGCCAGCGGCACAAACGCATCCCGCCGCACCAAAAAGCACATCGGCGAAACCGCCGTGACATTGCAGCTGGTTCGGTTCATGCCGTGCCATCCGCCCGCCGACACCGGCAAGCCGCGATTCCGCGACCGCACTGTGCCGTCCGGCAGAATGTCGTATCCGGCATGAAGCACCCGATTGCGCGCATCCGCCACCAGCGGCGTCACCGCGCACACATCCGGGCGCTTGGCGTACATCATCATCTCCCGCAAGCCGTCCGCATCAGGCGCCGCCGTGTCTCCCCACAGGAACAGCAGCATGTCCGCCGACGAATCCGCCGCCAAGCGGTTCACATCCGCCGCGGACGCATCCCGCGCCAGCCGCAGCACTGCAACGGTAAAATCCCCCACGTCGTACCGCAGCCGCAGCACGCCGTCCTCCACCCGGCACGTTCCCGGAAACCCGTTGCGCTGCATGCTCTCTTCCACCGCCCGCGCCGCCGCGTCCAGGCAAACCGCCAATTTCGTGTGGCTCATCGACCCCCGCAGCGTCCGCCAGTGGTACAGCACGCGCGGAATGTGGATGACGCCGTCCGCCCGTTCGCACGCGCGGAGCAGCAAATCGTGATCCTGCGACCCGTCGAATGACGGTCGTAATCCGCCGATGGCATCCAGCAGCGTCCGCCGAATCACCGACAAATGGCAGATATAGTTGCCGGAGCGCAGATTGTCCGGGCAGAAATCCGGCTTGCGGTGCGCATCAACATGAATCGCGCCGTGGGCGGTCAGCTTATCCTCATCGGTGTAGAGCACGTCGGGGTGGTGCGCGTCGATGGCTTCCGCAATCCGCCAGAGCGCATCCGGCGCAAGCACATCGTCGTGGTCGCACAGGGCGATATACTCCCCCGTCGCCATTTTAATCGCGCGGTTCGTGTTGCCGGATATGCCCGCGTTTTCCGCCCCAAACGCGACGCGGAATCGGCTGTCCCGCGCGGCGATTGCCTCCAGCGCCCTGCGCGTTTCGGCGGACGTGCTGCCGCCATCGTACAGGCAGGCTTCCCACGCGCCGTGCGTCTGGGCAAGCAGCGAATCCGCCAGCGCGCGGAGGAATTTCGGGCGCGTGTTGAACACAGGGACGACGACGCTGATGCGCACATCCGGGAAGGGGTGCGCGCGCTGTGCCGCCAGTTCGCGCTTGGATGCTTTCTCCCGCCGGAATCGCCATTCGTCCTGCAGCAGCACCCGTGCCGCCAGCATTTCACCCGCGCGGTGCAGCGTGTACCCCGCGCCATGCATCCGCACATACGCCCGAACCCGTTCCGCCCACTGCACGCGCGTCCCTCCCGCCGACTTTCCTGCCCTCATCATACCATGCGCCGCGGGTTTTGTAAAGCACCGGGCAATTTTCTGCCAATTCGGAACAATTTTCGCAAAACCGCTTGACAAATGGGTGAAAAGGTGCTAAACTAAATCCTGTTCCGGCAATCCCGGACGAACCGCATAGGGGCATGGTGTAATGGTAACACGTGGGTCTCCAAAACCTTTGTTGAGGGTTCGAGTCCTTCTGCCCCTGCCATAATGAAACGCTAATCTTGATACCAAGGTTAGCGTTTTTTCATGCGTTGAAAAGCCTTGTCCCATCAGGCTTTTCGCACGCTGCTGGGTGAAAACGCCCCTTGTCCTACTCTCGCGAGTGGATGCAAGGGGCGTTTTCTTTGAGTTTTTCAGTTTTATCATATTCTCCGGCTGCTGGCTGGGTGCAAGATAAAACGGCAACTGCCCGCTACCGTTTTATTTTCTGCACCCAATCCCTCTGCCGTTTTATTTCGACCGTCTACTGGGTGCAAAATAAAACGATAGCCCATTTTCACCGTTTTATTTTGCTAATTCCTCTCCACCAGACATTATAACGGGATGCAAACGCCGGTCGAAGTGAAGCGCCTGCTTCGACGTTTCCTCTTCCCGTTCTCGTCAACCTCGTAGTTTGAACGCCGCTCTCTTTCCTCCATCGCGTCTACAAACATTTGCTTTGGGCAATCCCGCACAAAGCAAAAACAGCCAAAGGGTCGGGAAAGAGGTATGATAAAGAGGTAAAGAAGCAATTGACAATGAGCCTGATCAGCGACGAGCTGGGGCAGACCTCAACGAAGAAGAAAGAGTTTCTGGGAATCATGGAGAAACTGATTCCGTGGTCGCAACGGGTTGGGATCGTGCAGCCGCACTATTACAAAGGAGAGCGCGGCAATAAGCCCTACGACTTGGAATTGATGCTCCGGATATACGTGCTGCAGCACCTCTACAACCTCGCGGATGACGCGGCGCGCAATGAAATCATCGACAGCCGTGCATTCTCACAGTTCTGCGGCGTGGATTCCAGCAATCAGGTGCCGGATGGCGATACCATCGGGCGTTTTCGGCATATCCTCGAACGGAATCCATGAAGGAAATCCTATCCGGTATCAAATCAACAAGCGCCCGTCGCAGCTGAAGAAAGCAAGCGTGGTATGAGCAAAACCACATTCTACCGCCGCTATCGGGAATACATGCTGGTGCATCCGAAGAAGTAATGAAAATCTTTTCCCGTCACAAGGTGTACCTTTTGATAAAGGCTATACTATCAAGCGGATTGCATTATTTTTTCAACAAAATTTGTCAGATCAGCCAGATAAGCCATTGTAAATCTGTGCCATATATGCTATTATGCAATAGGAGGTGGACTATAGCGCTGCCAGCAAAAGGTACACCTCTCGCTAAAGCCATACTCGTTTTCTGAATGAATGGAGAAAGTAAGGCCGCCGCTTAGGAGTTGATTCGATGAAAAGGATAGCTTTGATACTCATACTCATTAGTCTCATGATCCGCCCCGGCTTTGCTGGAGCAGAAGAGACCTTTGACTTTCGCACAGATACAGCCGCGTTCTGTGACAAGATTTCTGAACTGAATTTTGAGATTTCAAACGCAATTATGCCAAGTAGCAGGCAATCTGCACGGCCTGTGATGGTGCTTTTCCTGACAGAGGAAGCTCCTCTTGATTTTACGGATGCAGAATTTACGCCGTTGAGTGTTGTGTACGGGCCCAAAGGTTTTTCTGCACTTGTCTGTACAAATCCAGAGTCCGCTGTAGAATGGCTTCTCAAGCAGAGTAGTGTCCAGTATGCAGAGATAGACTCTGAAGTTTCTGGATGCTCAGAGGGAGAAGAGGAGGAATCACTCTCATTTCACTCATGGGGCGCTGAGAGCGCCGGATTCGGAGAATATAACCAGTTTGCAAGATTGTATGGAAGCGGATTATGTAAGATAGCGATCATTGATTCGGGGACATATCGGCATAGTCTGATAGGCGCCAGGTTGATAGTCGGAGGTCATGATTATATTGATAACGATGATGATTCGACAAACGATTTAAACGGACACGGCACCCGGGTTGCTGGGATCGTGGCAGATTGTACCCAAGGTCTTCCGGTGTATGTATATCCAATTCGTGTGCTGGATGCTGATGCAAATGGGAAAACATCAAATGTAATCAGCGCCATATTGGAAGCGACTAATGCGCATGTGAACATTATCAACCTTTCATTAGCCACCTTTACGCAATCAGAATTATTGGAAAGCGCCGTTCGAAGCGCAATATCTTCCGGAATTGTAGTAGTTGCTGCAGCTGGGAATTATGCATGTGATGCGATCGAAGTAACTCCAGCCTGCATGACAGATGCGGGGATTATCGTTGTGGGCAGCGCAGAAGCAGACGGATCTCGGTCATCCTTTTCCAACTATGGGGATAGCGTAGACCTATACTTTTATGGACGAAGCATCTCAAGCTGTTCAAGAAGCGGCGGCTATGTGACGGACTCCGGTACTTCCATGGCAGCGCCTCACATTTCAGCACTCTGTGCCATGATGAAGCTAACGCATTCCTCGATATCAGCCAGTTCCATGGTCTCCAGAATGAGTGCTTCATCGGACAGCAGCTTAAGCATTCCTTTAGCAGCAGCTATGGTCCCGAAAAGTACCGGGTTTTATATAACTGGGTATACCATGCGCGTCGGGGATACGCTTCAATTACCAAGTCAGGCGATCCCGATGACCTCGCAGGAGACAATTCATTATCAGTCAGCCGACAATGCAATTGTGAACGTTGCGGATGGATTGATAACTGCGAGCAGCGTCGGGAACACGGTGATCACAGCGACGTGCAAGGGCCTTGCGGACACGTTTATTCCCATAACGGTTTATGAAGGCGGAGCAAACGTCATACGCCTTCCGTCAGGCGTACGGATCATTGACGATGAAGCGTTTTATGGGATAGCGACTGATAAAGTGATCATTCCATCTGAAGTGACTTCTATCGGGAATCAGGCATTTGATGGAGGGTCATTTGGGACTATCACGCTTCCTGAAAGCGTTGAAACTATAGGAGAAAACACCTTTTCTGGCGCTGTTATCATCTGTACAGTCAACTCGGCAGCTTATACATATGCGATAGAACACCAGCTTCAGTATGTAGTAGCACAATAACCACAATAACTAGGAGGGATAGGTAATGTACAAGAAGACGCTTCGGATACTCTGCGCAGTGATGGCTTTCATCCTGCTCACGACGGGAATCAATTTACCGACCATGAGTTTTGCACATGCGGAAGGTACAGCAGGCGACTCCAGCGTTTCCAATACGCCAGATGATTTGCTTTCTATGGGTGAATGGCAGTACTGGGTTGAGGATGGGGTTGCTATTGTCGCTGGGTATACAAATCCCAACGAGGCTTCTTTGACAATCCCATATCAGCTTGGCGGATATCCAGTTGCTGGAATTGGTCATCACGCATTTTCAATCAACAAGGGATTAAAAGGGATATTTATACATACGAATGTAACATCAATTGCTGATGATGCATTTGAAAGCGTTGAAACGGTCGAGATTTCAGCTTACAACGGAGCATATGCATTGAACTTTGCAGCCTCGAAAGGCATGATTGCAAACAACAAATCAACTGTTGCGGAGTTTGTTGCTGGAGTTATTGATCTGTCAGGGGTATCAAACAAAGCATACTCGTCTTTAACGGATTCAAGCGTTACATTTAATAAAAGTGAAGCGACATTCCTCAAAACAGGTCAAATTTTGTACTTCCCTAAGCAGTCTGGTTTCTCTACAGGTTTGGCAAAAACAGTAAATAGCATTTCTGAATCAAGCGAAAAGGTTTATGTTACTTTCTCTCAGCCAGAGTGGGGAGAAGTATTTATAAGAGTGCAGGGCGAAGACGAACTGTATGTGGATTGGAGCAATGCACAATGGGGCGACGGCTTTGTGCCGGATGCTGATGATCCTGTTAGTGGAGCCGGAGCCGGAAGTATCACTGGCGGGACTGTGAGCAAGTCATTGAGCGTTAAGCTAAATTTGGGGGAATTGAATGTAAATGGTAAAATGAAGATTGCCCTTAAAAAGCCAACTGTTTCGTGGGATATTGGCACGGGTTGGTTGGGCGCTATTCCTTATCCAGATATTAAATTGATTGATATTAAGTTGCCATTTGAAAAAACAGAAGAGTTTTCTTTCTCACTGAAGAAAACGAGTGGAGATAATAATAAGCAAATATATGGTGAAAAGTGCAGTTTAGCGACAGTGCCTGTCGCAAGCATTGGAGGAGTAGTCAATGGATATTTGACAATCGATATTGTCTTTGAGCTTTCCGGTGAAGCAAAACTGTCATCAACCATCTTAACTACCCTGTCTTTTGCTTACAAAAATGGTAAACTTTCCGTCGACAAAACGAAATCAGAGAATCACGCATTTTCGCCGTCTGGATCAGCTAAAGTTGGCCCGGAATTGAAACTTTACTTTGTCTTGGGATGGGCTGGGTTCGAGATTAGATTCTTTGAGGCTTCCATTGGCTTATTTATTGTTGCCGATGGCAGCATAGAGTGGACAAAAGTATCAGGAACAATTGATTACATGAGGTGTTCAGAGCTTTCAGTAAAAATAAAGCTGGAAGTTGGGGCAAAAGCTGGACTTATCAAAGTGTCTGGATTAAATGTGTCAATGTCAAAAGACATAAAGAAGTCGTGGGAACTGTGGGATTTCGGAAAACTGCATGGGGAAGATGGTGCGTTAGTTGAGAGCGAAGCTTCTCTAAAAATCAAAAATATAGTATTCCATGTTCAAACAGGTTCTTGTTCTTTGAAAAACCGAGTTCTAATTTATGATACCGGCTACTCATCTTCTATAAGTGAAGGACATGATGTAAATGAATTCCTTAATGCACCTACAACACCAACAAGAAAAGGTTATAAATTTGAGGGATGGTACGTCAATGCTCAAAAGTCTGGTCTGCCTGGTTCTGATTACAAAGTAATATTGGGCAAAACAAAAATACCTTATTGCGGAAATTCAGGAGTTCTCTATATTGAAGCACACTGGAAAGACATCAATCCCGTAAAGATGATTGATTTAGATAAATCAAGTATCACAGGATTCAGCAATGTCGGAACAACAGAGAAAATCACCATCACGAAAATAACCCCGTCTGATGCGAACAACAAGGAAGTTAAATGGTCGTCAAGCAACACTTCTGTTGCTACAGTAGATCAAAAAGGCAAAGTCACGCTGAAGAATGCTGGTACAGCAGTGATCACATGCACCAGCGTTGGAAATCCAAGCGTTAAGGCGACCTGTGATGTTACAGTAAAGCCGTCTCCTGCAAGCATTACACTGAACAAGAACAACATTTTCCGCTATTCGGACAATATGGCAGGGGAACAATTGACTGCCGCCGTGCTTCCTTCCTCCGTAATCGATAAATCCGTGACATGGGAATCCAGCAACACCGCCGTTGCTTCTGTCTCGAGCAATGGTTTCGTCACGTTTAACGGACTTGGTACCGCAACAATCACTTGCCGCAGTGTTACGCATCCAAATATCGGCGCCGTCTGCACTGTGGCTGTGCGTCAGGCTGTGACTGGCATTACGCTCAACAAAGAAAGTGAACTGCGCACCAATGCGAATTTGAGCCCGATCAAGCTGGCGGCAACCGTTGCCCCTGCGAATGCATGGAACAAAGCGCTGACCTGGACTTCAAGCAATCCCAACGTTGCCACTGTTTCCGCAGATGGCACGGTTACGCCCAAGGCTATTGGCACAACAACCATTACATGCGCGAGCGTAAGCAATCCGAATGTAAAGGATACCTTTGAGCTGCAAGTTATTCAGGCGGTTGCCGAAATCAAGCTGAATACCTATTCCGTTACCCGCTGCAGCGATGAGA
>ERZ1034719.841-NODE-841-length-16199-cov-7.435084_pt1 | contig 16199 bp, 11 predicted proteins | sample MGYA00520703_ERZ1034719 | MGnify/ENA primary metagenome ERZ1034719 (study PRJEB33766, sample SAMN09781716) | gut metagenome | biome: gut microbiome | host: Homo sapiens | place: Madagascar | study: EMG produced TPA metagenomics assembly of the PRJNA485056 data set...
AGAAGCTAAAAGACGAGAAAAGACGCCAACGGCGTCTTTTCTCTATCTAAAGAAATAAAAATAACGACTTCTCGATAGTCGAGGTGGAAGAAGCTAAAAAACGAAAAAAGACGCCAACGGCGTCTTTTCTCTACCTAAAGAAATAAAAAATAACGACTCTATGTAGTCGAGGTGGAAGAAGCTAAAAAACGAAAAAAGACGCCAACGGCGTCTTTTTTCTACCTGAAGAAATAAAAAATAACGACTTCTCAATAGTCGAGGTGGAAGAAGCTAGGGGAAGAACTAAGAAGGATTGTGGGGTAGGGCAAATTGGAGGATAATTAAATGAAGGGAAAAATTGGTGAGAAGAATGCTTCTTCCACCTCGACCAAGATTTCGCTATGCCCGCAAGCGACACGACATCGCCCACAACCCATTCTTATACCAACATCCGCACAAACGAATCAACCACTATTTCGCCATATCGTCGATTTTTATGCGCCCACGCCAACGCAAAAACGGTGCAAAGACCTAAAACGCATCATGACGCCGTCTACGCTCACTCGTAAACGTCTCATTCGTCCCCTTGGCAACTATCTCATACAATATCGCCGTCTTATCCTTCGCCGATCGCAAAATGCGCCCGAGCCTTTGCACGTGCTCTCGAACCGATCCACTCCCCGACAACACGATCGCCACATTCGCCTCGGGAATATCGACGCCCTCATTCAAGACTTTGCTCGTCACGACGACGGGGAACGCACCACTATTGAACCGCTTCAGAATCTCTGCCCGCTCCTTCACTGGGCTCAAATGCGTTATCGCTGGGATCAAAAAATCTCGGCTTATCTGATAAACCGTTTCGTTATCTGCCGTAAAAATGATCGTCCGATCTTTGCGGTGCATGCTCAATAAATCGGTCAAAAGGCGGATCTTCTCGCCGCAACGTTGCGTAATACGCCTTTGCATGCGATGCGCATGCAAAGCCGCTCGCCCCTCTTTGCTACGAGAACTCATGCGCAAAAAATCTTGCCAACCGTCTGCCGTTCCCATGCGAATCTGATTCTGGCGCACGAAATCGAGATAACACTCGCGATACATATCATACGCCTCGCGTTCATCGGCCGATAACTCCACTTCGTATTGAACTGTTTCGTAATTCGATAGCGTCGCGCCTGCCAATTCGCGAATCGATTGGCGATAGACTATCGGACCCACGAGCTGTTCGTAGGGGATCCCCCCCTCTTCTCGCTCGGGCGTCGCCGTCAATCCCAAACGATACGGCGCAATGCAATGCTCGGCGCTTAGCGCGTATGTCGTCGATGGCAAATGATGCACTTCGTCGTAGACGATGAGTCCAAATCTGGCCCCCAAATGCTCCATGTGGATGTATGCAGAATCATAGGTCGTCACCGTAATATCTCGAACATCATACGTTCCACCACCAACAATACCGCATTTAATTCCAAATGCTCGCTCTAAATTCAAATGCCATTGCGACACCAAATCGAGCGTTGGCGTCACGACGATAGCCGATCGACCTTTGAGCGCCATCGCCATTTGCGCCACATAGCTCTTGCCCGCCCCCGTCGGCAACACGACGACGCCACAACCGCCATGCGCATTCCAAGCGTCCAATGCCGCGGTCTGGTAGAAATACGGCGATCGAGCAAATCGAAACTCTAGCCCAATCTCCGTATAAGCTCGCGCCTCGTCGACATAATCGATCTTCGCACGCGTCAACGCGAGCAAAAGCCAGCGATAAGACCGAGCCGAAGCTCGGTAAGCACCGATCCGACCATCCCAAACGAACCGCGACAAGAGCATCGCATCGCCTTGCGATCGTTCCTCGGGCGCCACTTCGACGACGATCGTTCCCGTATCGTAGCGAATCTTCCACGTCATACGTCTATCGTGACCTCCCCGATATCGTCGATGCCCAAACAACACATCAGCAATCGATCGAAACCAACCGCATTCCCACCGAGCTTGCCCAATGCAGGCAAAGCCGCCAACAACGCTTCATCGTCGGGCAACGTCTCAATCCCTAGCCGCTGACGCTCGGCATTGTCTTCGGCAAAACGGCGACGCAACTCCTCTGCATCGTTGAGCTCCGAATACCCATTGCATATTTCTACGCCACATAAATAGAGCTCAAAGCGCTCCGCCACGCGATGATCGCCACGCGGGCGAACTTGCGCAAGCGAGGCCATCGACGGCGGATAATCGATCAAAAATGTCGGCCGTTCGATCCCTAGCCGTGGTTCTACCCTATCGACCAAAACGCAATTGATGATATCGTTATCGCTCCACTCGATTCGTACGCGACTCCCCGCTTGGCGAGCAAGCGCATAAAGCGATTCATGCGTCTGGGAAAATGGCGAAAATCCAGCATATCGCTCAAACGCCTCTTCAAACGTCAATCGCTCAAACGACGAAGAACAATCGATCGACACGCCCAACTCACTTCGTGCCCGCGATCGCCACGATTGCGCCCCCAATGCAGCACTCACCGCGCGTACAAGTCCTTCGGTCTCGTTCATCATATCGACGTAATCCGTCTCCGGATGATACCACTCTACGAGCGTAAACTCCGATCGATGCAACAAACCACACGACTCACGGCGAAAAACGCGAGCTATCTCATATATCGGCGCTCGAACGTGCGAGAGCAAAATTTTATGCGCATATTCCGGCGAAGTCTGAAGATAAAGCGGTAAATTCTCATCTACACCGAATGTTTTAAAACTCTCGATATACGGATCTGTCGCCGTCGTCGCACGCATCGCGCGCGTCTGGACTTCGCAATACCCCATTTCATCGAAATACCGACGCACGGCACGAAGCGCAATATTGCGCTTCGTAAGCGTGTCGAAAGACGGCAATTTGACCATCACTAGCCCCTATCTACGCCATTAAATGAGTCGTCGCCCCGGTTTCGTCCTCGATCCGTTGTTCTTGGACTTGGGCTTGGGTTTCGGCTTGGGCTTGGGTTTTGCCTGCGGTTTCGGCTTGGGCTTCGCCTCCTCTTTCGTCGATTCGAGCGTTATCTTTTCGTGTATTGCCTCGTCAAATCCGACTTCGATCGTTTGCTCTTTGTAACCATCGGCACGAATCGTCCACTTCTCCGTATGCGATTTCGTCGATCGCTCGGTGATTTCATACGGCGTTGTGCCGCGCAAAGTTCCATCGCCATTGTAGATGCGTGCGCCCGATGGCGTCGTATCGATCTTGACCGAAACTTCTTTCTTAAAATAGAGCTCCGATTTGCCCTTCGAATACGAATTGACCGATCCTGCAATTCCTTCGACCATCGCACCGAGCACTTCTTCATCGAGCGATTTCAGCTTATAAGCCGGCTCGGAATCGTCGACCGCCGATCCGCTAGCGCCCTGCGCCACATTGCCACCTTCGTCGCCCTTTTCGACCTTTTCGATGGGTTTGAGCCCCTTCGAGCTATCGGCGATCTTGGGCTGCGCCTCGGGTTTTGCGCTTATCCCGATGACTATCAGTCCAATGACGAGAAACACGACGATGACGCCAACCACAGAAATGAGCAATATCAAGTTCTTGCGCGTCGTCTTCGGCGATCGCACCTCTTGCGGCGGCGGATCGACGTGCATCGGCTTGCCATTGATCGGCGCCGACATTTGCATCTGTTGCTCCGATATCGGCCCCAAGATAAACCGAATTCGCGTCGCACCGACTTCGATCTGGTCATTCGTCATCAATATGATGTGCGATATCGGATACCCATTGACCGTCGCCAAATTGTCTTGGCTCAACGCATAGAGCTCAAACCAACCATTGACGTACTGTATACGCAAGTGATGACGGCTCGCGTACGGATCATTCAATATTACCATATTGTCGAGGCCACGCCCAATCGTCGTCACCAGTTTCTTGATCTCGTAGATCACGGGCTCCGTCTCGGCCTGAAAGATGATGATCGATGCACGCGATACCCCTGGAATATCGTCGCCACTCGCATTTTGAACCGATATTTTTGCACTCGCTCGCATATCTTCCTCTTCCTGTGAAGGCGCCGCATTCGCCTGCGCCATCGCATCATCCCAATCCGTTCCTACGGCTTTTAACTCTGGCATCGGCATCGACGATTCCGGCGCCATATTCGCATTCGCATACGGATCCCCGCGTCGCTCTCGCACGCCCGATGTTCCAAATGCCTCTTTCTGCTGATACAAATCACCGCGTTGCGCATGACCATCGGCATAATCGCTCTCGTCGGCTTGCGCATACTGCGTCGCCGCTTGCACCCGACGATAACCCCCAAAATCCTTGCTTTCCTGTTCAATGTCGAGCTGTTTTGGCGCACCACCAAAATTGTCCCAATCTCCCCAGTCATCATCGGTCTCGAGCTGATCGCCGCGCTTTGGCGCGTGCCAGCCCGCTTTCATCGCTTCTTCATCGACTTGCCACGCATCCTCGGGGCGCTCCTTCTTCTCTTCATCATCGCCCGACCAGCGATCGTCTTCCGCCCACTTGCGACGGCGACGGCTATCTTCTGTGCTCGCCCACGGATCATCGCCCCATTTGTCGAGCTCAAACTCCCCACGAACCCGCATCTCTACCGGACGATTCTGCGACGCTACGTGCAACTCATCCAAGTCGATCGCCTGCGTTTTACCTGACTGGAAATTATCATTCATGCCTTACACTCACTCCCACACAAACGAAAAGGCAACATAGCATAGAACAATTTATCGATTTTTGGCAACATTAGTCATAAGCGATACCACGTTATCCATCTCCCCCATCGCCATCACCCTCACATCCATCTCACTTCAACCTTCTAACCACTCATTACCCATCACCCCCATCTCATTGCTCATTGCTCATTGCCAATTGCTAATTGCTAACTGCCAATTGCTCATTGCTAACTGCTAATTGCTAATTGCTAACTGCTCATTGCTAATTGCTAATTGCTAATTGCTCATTGCTAACTGCTAATTGCTAATTGCTAACTGCTCATTGCCAATTGCTAATTGCTAATTGCTAATTGCTAACTGCTCATTGCTAATTGCTCATTGCTCACCCAAAAACCATGCCCTATTCGCTCCCACAATTCCCCGATTTCTCACACATCGCCATCACCCAGTTTCCCCACACGACGCCTCCCTACGCACGTCCCAAAGCTCGCTTTTTCTTCGGATTCATCGCCATCGCTCTCATCGCATCGACGATAGGCGCATTTGTATTTCCGACAAATTTTCTCGATATATTTGTATTTTCTGCATCATTTCTAACTATCGCCCTCATCGGATGCACTATTTTCTATTCAATAGCGCTGATTTCATGGCGCGCATTCCGAATCAATCGCATCGTTTTCGATCCAAAACTCGGCGCAACGTCGATCGCCGTAGGCGCCTCGACGATTCTCACCATCGATCTACAAAACCCGCTCCCTTGGGCACTCACCATCGATCTCATATCGAGCGATCACACCGTCCACCTCGGCATCGACGATAGCCACACCTATCCCATCCAAATACCTTCCAAAACCGCCATTCAACTCACTTTCACCGTCCATGCCAAATCTATCGGGCCCGCTAGCATCGTCGGTTTCTGCGTTGTCCTTGGCGACGGTCACGACATGTTCCGAGGCGAAGCGCACATCGAAACTAACCTCGACATCGACGTCGTCCCCGTCGAATCCTTCCTACCCGCACGACAAAACCGCCTCATTCTAGCGCCTTTCGCTCCCCCTCAATCTTCCGCTCCACGCCCATTCTACACAGCCCCCATCGATGCCGAACAATTCGAACACAAGCCCTACACTGCAGGCGATTCCATCCGACACATCGACTGGCGCGCACTTGCCCGTTCACGCCAACTCTACGTCTACAACCCCATCCAAGCGCCACAAATCCACACATCAATCATCGTCGACGCCCGTAGCCTCATCGGCCAAACGGCCGCACCGATCGACAACATCTTCGCCGGCGTCGCCGCCTTCATCGACCAAACCGCCAACGATTTCGCCTCATTCACCATCTACGTCGACGACCCGCGTTCCCCGGCCCCCACGCGCATAGCGCACCACGCCACTGCCCCGCAAGCCCATCGCGCCATCTCTGCCGCCATCATCGACGCACTCTCACTCCGCCCCACGCGACAACTCTGCAACGAACCATTTGCACGCACTCTAGCCAGCGATTTTCTGCGCTATCACCAAGTCGATTTCACACGAAACGGATCGCTCGACATCGACGCACTCTGCCTCTGGTTCCACCTCGAACGCCAGCGTATCGCCCACAGCAATACCCCGATGCCACCATTCGACACTGCCATCCAAGACATCCCCATGCGGCGCAACTGGCCCACCTCAACACAAGCCCAAATCCCAATCGACGCCACCAAAACAATCGACGCCATCGACACAAGCTACACCAGCCGACTCTTTTGGTTCTCCGACTTCGCCGCCCCAATGCTCATTTCGACGAGCGCCACCACTCGGCAAACGCTCAGCCATACTGCTGCCACCGCCATCGTCTGCCGACGCGCCAGCGACTCATTCTCGGCTACCACGCGCCAAAACGCCGCTCTACTCCCCACCATCGGCTTCGACGTCCTCACGGGGACGATTGACCAAAAAAAAGAGCCGTCGTGACTCACGACGGCTCTTTTCTGAGCGGAGGCAGAGGGATTCGAACCCCCGGTACCCTCACAGGTACAACGGTTTTCAAGACCGCCGCTATCGACCACTCAGCCACACCTCCGAAACGGGCTTTTACGCACTTCTCAGACGCGATGCAACATTTTTTTTGAAAAAAAACCGTCACATTTTTTTTTTAACGACATGATTAGAACGGAAGGAGGGCTATGCCATGATAAACCCGTTCGAATTATCGCGTCTCTTAGACAAAACTCACCACCTCAAAACGAAAAAAGACCCCATCGCACCATGGATCATCGGATCCCTGTCTTGGGGCGGCGGCACCTATGCTCAAAAATCGATCGGCATACTGCCGCCCCCACCGAGCACCAATGCACCCCATCGCGCACTCTACCACTTCATCGCCCAATTTGCACCTTGGCTACTCGTCGCCATCATCGCCACAGGGCTCGCTCTTGGGCTGTGGGCTATCGCACGCAAACGACGACAAAAAGCGACGATCCCGCCACATTTGCGGCCAATCACCTATGCCCATTGGGCCCTGTTTGCCTTCACCCTCGGGCTCATCGCCGCCCGCCCTGTCATCGTCCAATCGCCACCCGAACTCGCACGTTGCACCATTACCGCCACGATCGAAGACATCCAACCCGGCACGACACAAGCGACGATTGCAATCTCACAATACGCCTGCGACCAAACGGCCACTACCAAGCTCAAACCAGCCCCCAATGCCCGCATTTCACTCATGCCCCACGAAGCCAAATCGCTTCGCATTGGCACGATAATTCAAGCCAATGGCACATTCTCGCGCTACAGAGGGCCAAACGCCCCCGGCGCTTTCGATGCCTCGACTTGGGCCAAGAACACGGGGCTTTCGGGTTTCTTTAAGCGAAATAAACTCGCTCCCGAAAAGCCATCCAAAAGCAAAACCGATCGTTCAACGACAAACACGCAATCCCAAGCCCAAGCCCAAGCCGATTCGCCCCAAACCTATACGCCCCCGCCGTTTGAACCACTTCTCATCATCAGCACGCCCAAGTGGAACCTATTGAGCTGGCTCAATGCCAAACGGCGATCTACCTACGACATACTACAAGCCCACAGCAGTTCGGGCATCATGCCCGCGCTCATCTTGGGCACGACGCGCGGCATCGACGATGCAACACGCGACGACTTCGGGCGACTCGGCATCGCCCACGTCCTCGCCGTTAGCGGCATGCATTTTGGCATCATCGCCTTCATCATCGTCGTCGCACTGCGATGGCTCATTTCCCGTTCGCCATACGTCATGCGACGATGGGGGCGACGACGCCTATCGCTCTTGCTGATGTTCCCCATCCTATGCATCTACCTATTCTTCGTCGATGCACCGCTCAGTGCACAACGCGCCCTCATCATGCTCGCCATGTGCAACCTCGGTCAAATTACAGGGCGCAAATGCGACAAAGTGCGCGCCTTTCTCTTTGCGGCCATCGTCATGACAGCCATCAATCCAAGCGTCATATTCTCGATCAGCTTCCAACTCTCTTTTGCCGCCGTCTTGGGCATTATATGGTGCACCGATTTCTACGCTAAATACGTCCAAATACACATTCTATCGCTCCCATTGCCCCAACGCATGACGAAGATCATCGACTCTTGTGCCTCTGCCCTCGTCATCACGATTGCAACGTCGATGACGACAGCTCCCTTCGTGCTCTACCACTTCGGACAACTCCCCATTCTGGGCACCCTGACCAACCTCATCGTCATTCCATGGGTCACATTCATACTCATGCCCGCCATGATCGTCGCTGCATTTGCCATCATTGCCTGCATTCCCATGCACGAACACATCGCCACCGTCGCCCAAAAGCTCGAAGACTATACATGTGCATTTGCGAGCTATGCCAATGCACACATTCCCGTCGCCTGCATCGACGTCTTGCCCAATTTTGCCCTCAGCCTGGCAACTGCCGCCGTCGTTTGCCTCGTTTGGATCCGCCTCCGCCCCTCCAAATGGCGAATCTACCTAGCCATTATCCCCGCCATCGCCCTATCGATAGTCGTCGGAGCCTTTGCCATGGCACCACAGGCGTTGACCAAGCCCAATGGCATACGCATGACTTTCGTCGCCATGGGGCAAGCCGATGCAACGCTCATCGAATTCCCTAACGGCAAAAACATGCTCATCGACGCTGGCGCCGAAGTCTCGCGACCATCCAATGCGACGCAAACTCAACTCATTCCATTCCTCAAACGACGCGGCATTCGCACCATCGATGTACTCGTCATCACCCATTGGGATTACGACCACGTCGCCGGCATTCCACACCTATTCGAACAAAACGCCTTCACCATCGGCGAAATATGGCACAACGGCTTTGCCTCCAACGACGACCGCTGGCAACGCGCTATCGACCAAAGCGGTATACCATCGCAAAACATTCAACAACTCCCATCGAATCGATCATTCGGCAATGCCAACATACATGTTCTATGGCCAAACCCGAGCTTCCCAATTACTGCAACAAACGACGATATCATCCCACCCAACGACACATCGATCGTCTTGCGCGTCTCGATCGGCCATTTCTCGGCACTCCTCATGGGCGATGCCCCCGAATCCATCGAACGACAAATCATGCTCTCCGATCCACAACTCACCGCCAATGCCACCGTCCTCAAAGCAGGCCATCACGGTTCAAAGACGTCTTCTTCAAAGCCCTATATCGCCCACGTCAACCCGCGCTATGCCATCTTCTCGGTCGGCCAAAACAACCGCTACAAATTCCCACACTTCGACGTCGAATCGACCTTCTTCGAGCAAAAAACTAAAATGCTACGCACCGACACAAACGGAACGATACAAATCACCTCCGATGGCTATAACATGCACATATCGACGATGTATCCATGACGACTACACCGCATCATCGTCGCTGGCGCGCTGATAGCAAGACGCGCCAATACGCGTTTTCGATTATTGAACAGAAAACGAATGTTCCCGATATTTAGCCCCTGTGCTTTCAAGTCGCAATACGGTCGCCTTGGCGTTACAAGAATATTCTAATGCTCCATCGTCATCGTAGTGATGATGCTCTTCGATATGAAATGCATTCCAATCGGTGAGATACCGCAATTTATCGCCTAAAAATAGATAATTGACGAAATCAGTTTCTATATATTCAGTACCGGTTCCATCAGAAAAGTCTTCATATTTAACGGCAACATAGACCCCACGCTCTCCATTGATTACGGATTCCTCGATTTTCTCGACGACAGGAGAGTCTTCAAAGAGATGATCGAATGTTTTAACCTTGTAAATTCTTGCTTTTTTGTCGACAGGCGACACGAGATTGAGAAACGATACACTTACGTCGGAATCGTCGCATAAAACATGTTGAACACCAATACCGCTTGCAGTCTTGTTATCATTACCTATTCTACAAGTGAACGCATCTTGAGAATTTGGATTGAGCCTTGTAGGATTCTTATTGATATAAGCTACGAGTTTTTGTTCAAGATCGTCGGACGCATTTATTTTTAAGAACGGAAGATGCGTTTTCTCTGCATCTTTGAGCATGGATGCGACGATAGAAGAATCGACGATTTCAATGTTCCATTTTGGAATGCGCTTCTCGTTCGAAATCGTTTGAGCATCACACCGTTTACCCTTATTGGAATCTTTTTGATTAATGGCTACTTGTTCATCCACTTTAGCATTTGGCACAAAATCATCATTCAAATCATATAGATTTTCATGTTTGAGTTCTGCTTTTTGTTTTTCGATCATTTGTGTTGGAGCATTATCAACTGGCTGGTCTGTAACTTTTTGAACGTCTGTGGCTGATTGTATGGGCTGATCTGTGGCTTGTTGTATAGGCCGATCTATGACTTTTTGTGTAGGCTGAGAATTTGATTTATTAATCTTACACCCAAAAATTTTGGCATCAGATTCATTCATGAGCACAATTTCTCCTTCAACTTCGACAGAATCCCCTGCGCTATAGTTATGCGCAATTGATTTATCAATGCGGCAGTTTAAGAGATAACCATCATCGTTTTTTAATATGGCATAAGCGCGATTTGGAAAGATTTCCATTTCATAAACGCTACCACGGATTTTTAAAAACTTCCCCATATACTTATTTTTAAATTGTTTTAAGTTATCTGCCTTAATTTTTGACAAATCAGAAATATGGATTGTTAATTCGGGAGTTTCGTACTTTATGGGATGAACCTTACATCGATTTAGATGTAAATCAAAAGCAATCCCATTGTTTTTAGCAGTTCCATAACCTTCAAATATGACTCGATCGCCCTCGTTGTATGGCTCATAATCACTGAAATCAGAAGGGTGACAATACACATCAAAACCTGAACTATCAATCAACAGTTTGCCAGACATTTTTTCAAAAACCGTCCCTTTGACTTTCAGATTTTTACCGCCATATTTGAGTTGAAATGTGTTGATATCATAATCAAAATCATAAGCATCCTTACCTATCGCATAAGCAGTAAGAATGTCCTTATCATTGGGATTAACAGTTCTTCTTCCACACCCAAAGACAGACAAAGACATAAGTAGAACAAAGGCAATCACAAGCCCCTCAATGCCATGACGACGTATCCAGGCTTTGTTTATATGACTTTGAGTCACTTGAGCGTTGCGATTTGCGTGTAGCTTGTTCGAATTCGGAGACATAAAACAATCCTTTCTTTCATTGAGAGTACCACAAGTGCCTGCCATGCATTATCATACCAGTGAATGATAACGCAGTACCTCTATCTCACCAAAGGCACTGTGCCATTTTAAGGTCTATTGGCTTCTTACTCAAGACAAATCATCATAGGTACACAATTGGGCACCAATGCAAGCGTCTAGCGACTGCACTGCAAATTGGGCGTCTTTTTCACTGGCGTTGCCGGGGGCAACTCGCATCCCTCGCCCTAACGGGCTTTATCTGGATCATGTAGGCAAAACAGAATGACAGCGGGGGCAATAGCGAGTAGAATGATGGGGTGTCGCGGTGGCGGCGGAACGATACTGTGGTGAGGATTTGAGATGTTATCATTTAAGCGAATATTTGCGACGCAACAACAGGCGCTAGACGTGTACAAGAGCCAACTCTCGAAGCAAAAGCTATTCGTAGAGGCGTTCGAGGGAGCGCCGAAGGGGACGCCTGTGAAGGTGGCGTTGACGATAACGGAGACGGGGCAATCGATTGCGCTAGATGGAAGTGTAGAGCGGATGATGGGCAAGTCGGAGGCGACGCAGAATGGTTTTGGGCAACGCCCGGGGCTGATGCTCGACATGCCGATTACGCCCGAGATCGTTGCGCCATTGCGAGCGTTCTTCTTGACAAAAGCCGAGGCGGCGGCGCCCAAGTTGCCGAATGCGCCATTTATGTCGCTGAGCGATGAAACGGCCACGCAGGTGGAGTTCGAAGTTGGAGCGTTTTTGAAAAAGGCCGAAACGGGGAATTTATTCGAACTCTTTGGAATGCGACCGCAAGACGACCGCAAGATCTTGCGCACGGTTTACAATAGAATCGTGAAGAATTTGCACCCCGACAAGCATCGGAGCGATTTTAGCGACGCCCTTTCGGAATCGTTGGGCGATGCGTATCAAATATTGAATGAGGCGTATAAGATCTTGCAGCACGGCGTAGCGTGCGAAATTTATCTTGAAATTTCGCGCGAAGTTGGGCAACATAGAGGAATGAGCCTAGCGGGCTATAAAAAATTCCAAGCCGATTACCGACTCAAAAACGCAAACGGCATCCACATGGCAGACGAATTCGTTGCCAAGGCACAGACAGCACAAGCGACGGGCGATAAAGACGCCGCCATGCAGTCGCTCAAGCTCGCTCTTCAATACGACAAATACAATGAATCGGCGCGTTCCATGCTCATGTCGTTTGCAGCAAAATAAGGAGCTCCACCGTGACGAAATCTGAATTGACGAAAAAGTTGGCAGAACAGTTCAAGATCCCCTTGCGCCATGCACAGCTCGTGATGGATGCGATATTCGACACGATGACCGATGCGCTACACGCAGGCGATAAGATCATCATGCGCGGTTTTGGCGCGTTTACGCTCAAAGTGCAGCGCGACAGAATTGGACATAATCCGCAAACAAATAGGCCCATTCAGATAACGGGGAAGCGTTTGATTGCGTTTAAGCCCGGGCGAGCACTTTTTGCACTGCTCAATCCCGAGGTTTAGTAAGGATTGTGCAATGGTAGGCGATAAGGCGCAAAGTTTGAGATCGGAGAAAGTACTCAATACGGGAATTGGTCATACGACGCCGATTGCCGTCGCGATGGTGGCGGCGTTTCCGCCGCCGATAAGTGGGCAGAGTTTAGCTGCCGATTTATTGGCCAAGGGGATCGAAAGCGACGGCGATTTTGTCGTGTTTAAGTTCGATATTGCGCAACCCATCGCCGGAGACCCGCTACTGAAGCGCCTATTTCGGCTTTGCCGCGTGGCATCGTCGCTCGCTTGGTGCTGTGCAACGCATCGGCATCTCGTCGTCTATTTGCAGCTCGGTCACGGCACGAAAGCGCTTTGTCGCGATCTCGTCTTGATGGCGATAGCCGCGGCGACGCGCCACCCTTGTGTCGCTCATGTGCACGGATCGGGGCTTCGCAAAGCACTCGACAACATGCCCAAAGCATTGAGACAACTCGAAACGATCGCGCTAAAGCGACTGTATCGGGCAATCGTTTTGAGCGACAATTTGCGCGTAATGTTCTGCGATATTTTGCCAGAAAATCGAATCGTTGCCGTAGATAATGGCATTGATCCGAATTTTATTAGGCTCTGCGACGATGCGCCCCGCCCCATTCGCGACAATATACGCATCTTGTTTTTGAGCAATTTCATCGCCGAGAAGGGGATTTTCACATTGCTCGACGCCGCCAAGATGGCGCAAGAGGCGGGGAAAAACTACGAATTTGTCTTCGTTGGAGCACCGGCAAAGACGATCGATGCCCCCGAGAACGCAGTCGAATCGTATATGCGCACGCACGGCATTGAGAACGTCGAGATATATCCAATAGCGACGGGCGAAGAAAAGCATGCACACTACCGCGATGCCGATATCTTCATCTTGCCATCGCAATATGAAGGGCAACCGTTGTGCATTATCGAGGCATTATTTGAAGGTTTGCCAGTGATCACGACGCGCGTCGGTGGAATTCCCGATATATTTGGTTCGTCGACATGTGTGCGCTATGTCGACGTTGGCGCGGCGAGCCAAATCGTCGGGGCTATCGACAGCCTAGCGTCGAAACAGCTCAGAGATGAGCTAGCGCATGTCGCACGCGATATCGCTTGGGCGCGGTTTACGCCCGAAAAACACGTCGAAGCCGTGAAAGCGATATTGCGCGAAGCGCATTTTTCGTAACACCCAAAGCCCCTCGGCCAAACAACTGCCCCCATAGAGCGGGATCGTCGATGGCGTGCGGAGGGGCTATGTGTTGTGAACACCGGTTAGAAACTAGAGTTCTGTCTTCCAGAGTCCGTGCAAGTTACAGTATGCATAGACGGCGAGTGGCTTTTCTTTGGTCGGCAAGACGACGACGGCTTCAGGGGCAGATTCGGGCGACAGCGAGATGCGATGCCCGCCGCAGCAGGTTTCGACGTATATCCATTCGATGAGGTGTTCGGGTGTCATGGGGTGCGCCACGCTACCGACGCTGACATTGACTCTCCTTCCGCATTCTTTTTCTTCGACTTGAACGACGGGGAGGTGTTTTTCTTTGCTCGCATCGACGGTATTGGCGACGAGCTGTGTCATGGGCTCGCCGCAGCAGACGGGCACGACGCCCGAGGCATGAATTACGCCGATGAGGTTGTGGCAATGTTTGCAGTAATAGAATCTATCTGCCATGGTTCTTCTCCTCGTGGTGGGTTTTGCAGTCGTGGCGCGCCATGCGCCACAAAAGCGAACCCGTAAAACGTCATTTTGCGTTGACGTCGTTTAAGTCATCGGCACAGAACCGTATCATGTCAACCATCGATCGCACATATTCTGTCGTTTTTGGTTCTGCGGCTTCGACGCCGAGTTTTTCGACGGCGCGTTCAAAGACTTTTGCATACTGCAGGAGCGCATTGAATCGCGATGCCCATCGCGGCACGAACTGCTCACAAGCCGCGCCTTTTTCGGCTTCGGCGTTTTTATCTTCGGCGGTTCGGGCGGCATCGCGAGCCTGTTGCAATTGCCCTTCTAGATCGGCGACTTTCTGCTTCAAATCGTCGCGTTCGGATTCGACGTTCCCGAGTTCGGAAGCGTGAACGATGTTGAGATCGTCGATTTCGCGCTCGTGGGCTTCTTTGAGTTGCTCGATAGCTTCTTCGGATTGCGCTTGCGCCGCCGCTTGGTCGGCAGATTCGCGGCGGCGCAATTCGTCGAGTTGCGTCGTGAGAGATTCGATTTCGGATTGGAGCGCCGATTTCTCGGTTTGGAGGGCTTCGGCGGAGGTTTTGAGCGCCGCGTTTTCTTCGGCCATTGATGCATTTTGTTCGCGTAGCGATGCCAACTCAGTCGCCATTGCGTCTTTTTCGGCGATGAGCGATTCGCGTTCGGTAGCAAAAGCAGCAGAATCGGCAGAATTGGAAGCATCGAGAGACGGCTCGGAATGCGTCGATTTCGAATGTTCTTCGACATTCTGTGAAGATTCTGAATTATCTTCGGCCATCTGTTCGATATGGCTTGTGCCATTCTGGTCTTCGCATTGAACGTCTTGGACATCGGCGCCGTGATCGCGTTCGGGATCGGGATCGTGATCGGCATTGGGTAGCAATTCTCGTGGGATATCGTCGATCGAAGAGTCGGGGACATCGCCATCGATTTCGGGGAGGTATTCGTCGACACTACCGCCGAATTGATCGCCGAGTTGGCCGTCGTCGCCGAGCTCGATAATTTCGGATTTCCCAGAGGCATTGGAATTATCTTCGATCGATTCGTCGTGAACGGGTGCAGAATCGACGGGGGATTGGGCGGGTTGGTGCGCAGCGGCGGACTCTTGCGCGACGGGGATTTCGTTGGAATCGCTGAGGAATTGGGCGTCGTGAGCTGAGACGACGGCTTGGGCATCGGATTGGCTGTCGCTGACGCGCGGAGTATAGTGTTGTGCGCCGCGCCGACCGGCTTGCATACCGCGCCCCGAACGATTGACGGCGACAGCAGCATGATGCCCCGACGATGGATTCATCGTCGAACCGCGCGAAACGACGCCTTGAACGCCCGAATGCATATTGGAAGCCCGTCCGACTTGGGCGCGGGAGGCGCGGCGCGGAACGTTATCGCAAGCCATCATGCCATCGGCAGTATTGCGACGGCGGATTTGGCGCGCGCCCGAATCGCTAGCGCTATGCGCGATGTTAGACTCAGACGATGGCAAGATATCGGGATCGGGGCTGTTGGCTTGGTTATCGCCTTCGCTCGGGGCTAGATTGGGATGGCTATCGCTGGGAACGTTGGCATCGTCGGCTATATTTTGCTCGGGTTGATCGGCGCAAGATTGGGCTTGTGAGGGGGCGGGCGACATCCCCATCGAATTGGGGTTAAAGCCCATCGGTGCGACCGATGGGT
>ERZ1034719.842-NODE-842-length-16174-cov-6.272039_pt1 | contig 16174 bp, 13 predicted proteins | sample MGYA00520703_ERZ1034719 | MGnify/ENA primary metagenome ERZ1034719 (study PRJEB33766, sample SAMN09781716) | gut metagenome | biome: gut microbiome | host: Homo sapiens | place: Madagascar | study: EMG produced TPA metagenomics assembly of the PRJNA485056 data set...
GGAGAATTATCAACATTGCCTCTTATGAAAAGCCGACATTTATAAAAAGAGTAAAGGGCGTTTGCTCCTATTTTCTGATCGCCTGCCTTTTGTTAACATTTATGCCCATGCTTTCTGTCAATGCTGCAATAGAAAACACCTATCAAATAAATAAAAACGGCAGCAATATTTCTTATATTGATTTATCATCATATTTTAACGATTATCAAGGTTGTTTTGTCCTGTTTGATGCAACTACCGACAGTTGGCAAATTTATAACAAAGCAATGGCACAAAAACGAATTTCGCCGGATTCGACATATAAAATATACAGTGCCCTGTTAGGTTTGGAAAACAGATATATAACTTCGGCTTCAAACGAAATGACATGGAATGGGCAAGAATACCCTATTGCAGAGTGGAATGCCAATCAAAACCTTACTACAGCATTTCAAAACTCTGTCAATTGGTACTTTCAATCATTAGACCAAACTGCCGGATTAGAAACTTTAGAAGACTTCTATACATATATTAATTATGGCAATCATGACCTGTCAGGTGGTGTTTCTTCCTTTTGGGCAGAATCTTCCCTCAAAATTTCTCCTATTGAGCAGGTCGAAATGCTCCAACGACTGTACATCAATGAATTTAATTTTGATGCAGATAATATTCAGACTGTAAAAAATGCCTTATTACTTTCTTCCACTGCTAACGGTAACCTATACGGCAAAACCGGAACAGGAAATATTAATGGAGAGAACATAAGCGGATGGTTCATTGGCTATGTCGAAACTTCAGATAATACATATTTCTTTACCTTAAATATCGGAGCCACTGAAAATGCTACCGGAAGCAAAGCATCTGATATTGCTTTATCTATATTATCAGACATGAATATCTGGTATTGAAAAAAGGTAAAGGGTCTCCAAATGAAACACTTTGATCCTTTACCTTCTTTATTATTCTTCATCTGTTAACTGCTGTCTCTCATTCTCTCCATTGAAATATAAGAGAATCTGTTCATCAGCTTGTTCCTCTCCAGAAAGAATGCCTTCTACATAATCCTCATACCAAGTCACTTTCCAACAATTGCTGCTTATGCTTTTACCACCATTCCGTAACTCAAAACCCACTTATGATATTTTGTTTTTTCCTTCTTTAAGAATCAATCGACCACTAGCTGATCCAAATGGCCACTCAGCTTCTCCAACGGCTTCCAGTATCAGTTCATATTTTTTATCTGGCGAGATTGCTGTATCGCATATTGTCTTTTTATAATCCGTCTCATAAACGAAGCAAAGCCAAAGTGCAGCTATCATTGCAATAAATATACCAGCAACACATAGTAAAATCTTAACTTCTCTTGATTACTCCTCTAGGATATTAAATGCTATTTCCTGTGCCTTTGTCCCACTAATTTCATTCGAAGAATTATCATCTAAATATATAGCAAAATATATATTAGTATTTTCTTTTTCGACAAAACCGATGAACCATGCTGTACCGTCTGTTCCCGTTCCTGTTTTTCCATATATTTTTTTTGAATCACTAGCCTCAAGTAACATAATGCTTTTTAGAATTTCTATCTCTGATTCTGTATATATAGTTTCCCCTTCCATAATCTTATGCAAAACTTCCACCTGCTCTATCGGAGAAATCAGCAAAGATGATTCAATCCAAAAACCATTAAGTTCTGGAAAAGAGTTCACACCACTTCCACTCCATTCAGATATGTCACAATTTCCATAATCCAATTTGTTTAATTCCTCTTGGATTGTCTCTTGTCCCACCTCTTCTATTACTTTTCTAAAGTACCAAATGCAAGAACTTCGAAATGCATCTTCCAGTCTTAAATCGGCATTCCATGCATCAACTGGGTAATTCATTCCATCATACCCCATTTTACTATCCTCTGACGTTACCACTTGATTATGAATTCCTATTAAAGCTGAGATTACTTTGAACGTAGAATTAGGAGATACCCTCGTTCTGCATTTGTCTTCATTATAAAAAGTATATGTATTATTTTCTGAATTCAAAATAACTGCACACCCTTGGATTGATTGAAACGCTTCCGCATAATCTACAGTGACTGTTGTCGGCTGCAGTTCCTCTTCATTCTTCACATCCTTGTTTTCACTTATTTCTTCTTCGGTTTGATTAATCTGTATTGTCTGTTCCTTTTGATTGGCTGTTTCCATTCTCTTTTGAACTGCATCCTGACATACTTCCTATAATCAAGCAAGCAGTTATACCCATTATCATACATCGTTTTAGTTCCATCCCAAAATCTTCCTTTCTTCTGTAACTTCTTTTAACTTTTACTTCCTAATCCACGAACAATTTTTACATCAACATTCTAAATACAACCATCTTCTCAGCCCTCCTTTTATTATATGTGTAAGATTTCAATGTAAAAAAATTTTCCTTTTGAGCGGCTGTTACATTCATGCAAATATTACATCAGTAAGATTTAGAAGTCAAGTTATCTTTATATAAAAAGGCTTCTGCCGGAGGGTATCATACATTTTCGCAAAAGTAATACCTTTTAGCAAAGGCCTATTATTCAGCAGAGTCTCAAAACACCCCTCTGCTACGATATTCAAATGATTCATTCATAAGGCTACAAAACACACATCCATTTTTGCTCCTTAATATCCCACAAACCGCAGAAAATCAAGGTTTCCTTGAAAGCAGACAAACGGTTTCAATATTCCTCTGAACTTTGATTTTATACTGCATAGCGAAAGTATGCAATAGGTTTTCAAAGTGGGGTAATGTCTCCACCCCTTATAAAAGATAATCCACAGTAATACTTTTATATACCAAAGAAACTTGCAATACTAGCAACCGAACCTAACACACTCAATATAGCTGTAGATACTTTTCCGACACCTGCTATAAAACCTTTAAACTTATTTACACATTCACCTTTTAATTTATTGTCATCTTTTAAAATCGATACTCCAGCCTCATCCAATAGTCCATATAAAAAATCTTTCATATCTGAATTAAGTTCTTTAATATTTGCTATTTTTTCTTTTGCTTGTTTAATATCATTTTGTATTCCCTCATTAATTCCCGTTACTGCACCATAATTTATACCATTAATATTTTGTTCAATCTTTTGTACCATTCTACTTTCATCCTTTAAATTCTCAGTCATTTTTAATGCCTCCTTATATATTTGCTCTATATCCATATTTTTCTTTATGCAAGAGATAATTTCCAACAATAATCTACATAAATCAGAATGGCTCAATTTCCTTATACTGATAGCCTTCGCTGTAGAAATATCACGCTGCCAAATTACAATACATGGCAACTTTTTTATATCGACTGCCATATCTTTAATTTTTTCTAATGAAGCAAATCCCGTATTATTAAGTTCTTTTAAACTGTAAAAAATATCCAACAAGTCAGAAGATGCTGCATCTAAATCATACCAGTATTCTTGTACAAATCTCTCAAGGTCTGATTCCCCTTTTAACGGCAACAAAATACATTTATATTTTGCCTTATCATTATAATACCGTTCAAAAATATAAGATAAACTTCTAATCTTTCTTCTTCCAAATACTTTATTAATCCACTCATATACTTGTTCAGGCGATTTATTATTAAAGCATTTTATAATATCCTTTTTAGTCTCTAGATGACTCGTATTTTTTGATAACATCATGAAATACAATTTCCGGCATTTTATACATATTAAATGACTCATTTTGTTCTTTTAACCAATTAAGAAAATCTAATATTGATGATAAATCCTTACTTGAGTACCCCACCATAAAATGCATTAATGTTGGATTATCGGTTATTCCGTTTTGATCAAGATAGAAATATAATGAATCAACTAAAACATACGGTTCAATTTTCTTTAGTTCATATCTCGGTTCTTTTCTTAATTCTTTAAACCTATTATGCAAAAGGTATTCAAATTCATGATAACACCTATGTAAGCAATGATACATGCAGTAGTGAAAATCTTCATTACAATATCTGCATTCACAATATTTCTCTAGAAATTCATCAAATTCTTTGCTATCTATCACTTGATTAATATATCTCTTTAAATGTCTTTTACATTGTTTATAATCATAAACTTTACAACCTCTATATTTCCCGTGTAAATATTCCTCAGCATATGACATTGCTAATTTCTTATCATTTAACAATGAATCTAGAAGCCCTTTATTTCTTGGATAATTTTGAGAAATCCATTCCAAAAAATCTAAAACAATATAATCCGGTAATGCAAGCATAGTATTCCTCCATCCTTTATCACATTTTGTAATATCTGCTACGTTTAAGAAACTCCGTTATGGTAAAATCCTTTCTCTCTGAGTGCTTAAATAAGGTATTGCTTCAAAAAAGCATATTTTGTGTTTCAAACGAGGTATTTAGACACTATGTAGCTTACTATAGCCCCCAATACAAAGAATACAAAATTAACTATAACTCCTTGCCAAAAACTTTTTCGACCCTCTTTCTGCAATTCATTATTTAATGTGGTTCTAACTGCCTTAACCTGTTCTTCTGTTAAGCTTATTATTGTTTCTGCCTGTTCTGCCTCTTCCTTTAGTTTTTCTACCATCTTAACTCTTTCTTCTAATTCAGTTTGTAATTCACCTAACTCCTGTACTGAATTTTCAAGCACTGTTGACACATCTTTGATTCGTGATGTTATATCATCCTCTTTATTTATATTTTTCCTCTTCAAAATAGTAGAAATAACTTCATAAACAATAGATGAACTTACTCCTAATATCCCTGATAAAAGTGTTACTATTATTTCCAATATAATACCTCCTCGTATCTCTTGTCAAAACTATCCACTTCTTCCTCTTTTGCAAAAAAGTATCCTTTCGCCAAAATGTATATCTCCCATTCCCCAAAGCCTATCCCCTGGGGTAAACATCCGATTATATCATCACTCTGCGGAAACAGAAACACACATCCATTTTTCTTCCAAAATCGCAGAAACCTTTGATTTATTGGGCTTTTCTCGACAGAAGACAGACAGTCTCCACATGCCCCGTCCACGGGAACATATCATACGGCCATGCCTCTCCGGCCACATACCCCTGTTTCACCAGATATTTCAGATCCCGTGCCAGAGTTTCCGGATTGCAGGAGATGTACACGATCCGTTCCGGTGCCAGCTTCACGACCGAAGACAGAAATGCCTCATCACTACCGGCCCGCGGAGGATCCATGAATACCACGTCTGCATGCTCCCCCTGCTCTGCCATCTGAACCATATAGGCTCCGGCATCTGCCTGATAGAACCGGATGTTTTTCACACCGTTTACCTTTGCATTGCGGATGGCATCCCGGACAGCATCCGGATTCAGTTCGATTCCCAGTGTCTCTGCTGCTCCGTCACTCGCAATGAGTCCGATCGTTCCGATTCCGCAATACGCATCTATGACCCGTTCCTTTCCGGTCAGACCGGCCAGCTCCACAGCCTTTCCGTATAGAAACTCTGTCTGCACCGGATTTACCTGATAAAACGACTTTGCCGAAATACGAAATGTCTTTCCGCACAGCTGATCCTCGATATAACCCTTTCCATATAACAGAATCTCACGTTCTCCAAGTACCATACTCGTTTTCCGGTCATTAATATTCTGAATAATCGTTGTAATCTCCGGATGCAGCTTCCGTAATGCTTTTATAAAATTATTCTTGGATGGAAATACCGGTGTGCCGGTCACCAGCACAACCATGATTTCTCCACTATGGAATCCACGACGGATCAGCACATGCCGCAGGAACCCGAAGCCCCGATCCTCATCATAAGCCTTCATACGGAATGATTTTAACAGTCCACGAATATCCTGAATGATCTGATCCGCTTTCCGGTCCTCGATTCGACACTCCTCCACCGGCACTACCCAATGTGTTCCTTCCTGATACACACCAGAAATAACACCCTGTTTGGTATTTGCATAGACTGCATGCACCTTATTCCGATAATGATACGGATCCTGCATTCCGGTGATCGGCATGACCTTACAGATCCCCTGCAGATACCCCTCGACCAACTTCTGTTTCAGCTTTAAATGACCGACATAATCTCCATCCAGCATATTGCAGCCGCCACACTTCTTTACATACGGGCAGCCTCCGGTAGTGGTTCCGTTTCTGTGCACTTCACTTTTATGCATTTCATCCCCGGTCTTCCTTTTCTTCCCGGTTCTTATCTCCTGGCTCATCCGTGCAGATCCTCCTGAATCAGTTTCCATTCATCATATTTCAAATATTTATTCTCCAATGCCCGGATACCATGGTAGAACACTTCATTTACCGGAGTCGGAATGCCTAATTCCTTACCCATACGGCATACCATGCCGGAGAACATTTCTATCTCTGTTTTCCTGTGGTTCTCCAGATCCTGCAGTGTAGACGGCTTATTATGCGGTCCTACATGCGTCATTACATAATCCTGCGCCTTCATTTCCTTTTCACCCAGCATGATTCCCTTCGCATTTGCAATCGCTGCGACCTCTCCCATGGCTGCATGCCGGATCCAGTTTGCATCCTCACTGTAACGGAATGCACCAAACGGCAGACTTAACAATGCGCAGGTCAGGTTCTCTCCTACATTTGCCATGAATTTCCACCACATAGAGAATAATACATCCTCTTCTACCTGATATGGGATACCTGCTTTCTTAAACACTTCGGCCACCATTGCAACCCGCTCGGATGGTACAAAGCTATCCCCACTGCCATGCCCCTCTTTATCACCGAAATGCACCTTGCCTCCCTCCGGATCATAATGTGTCTTATGATCCTGCATCACTACTGACATCCGCATCAGGGAATAGATCACATGCTCCCATCCATAGATTGCGGCAGCCTTCTCCTCCGATTCTACTCCATTCAGCACCGCCATGATAATGGTATGCGCACCCACCTGATTTCGGATATCCTCCAATGCCTGATTAAGTCCGGTATCCTTCGTTGCTATAATGATCAGATCCGATGGCTCCCGATTCTCAGAATCAATTACTGGAAAGAAATACTGTCTGTCATTTACCCAGATACCCTCGGTCTCTAGTCGTTTCTTCCGGTCTCCGTTTGCAAGCACCCGGAAATCATCTCCATAGCAGGCCTGCAATCTCGGTGCAAAGAACGACCCCATCGCCCCCAGTCCAATTAATGTTATCTTCTGAATCATAATCTGCCTCCTGAACATCATTCTCGTCATATACAGATATTTTATCATGTCAGAGTCTGTTTTTCCATACTCAACTATAATCCCGGCAGTTGCACCGGAATAACACAAAAAGCGTAGCAACCCGAAAGTTGCTACGCCTCTGCCATGTTCTTTCTATTTCTCTGCTGCTACTTCTACTACAGATTTTGCCAGACCTGCCAATCCCTGAATCTCAGAAGGGATAATGATCTTTGTTGCCTGACCGTCTGCTGCCTTTGCAAAAGCCTCCAGACTCTTGATCTGAATAACTGCATCGCTTGGATTTGCCTCGTTCAAATAAGCAAGTCCGGCTGCATTCGCCTTCTGCACTGCTTCGATGGCCTGTGCCTGACCTTCTGCCTCACGGATTGTAGCCTCCTTCTTTGCCTCTGCACGAAGGATTGCTGCCTGCTTATCAGCCTCTGCCTGAAGGATCAATGACTCCTTCTGACCTTCTGCACGAAGGATTGCAGACTTCTTCTCACCTTCTGCGATCAGAATCTGCTCACGACGCTCACGCTCTGCCTTCATCTGCTTCTCCATGGCATCCTGAATGGCTGCCGGTGGAATAATATTCTTAAGCTCGACACGGTTAACCTTGATACCCCATGGGTCGGTTGCCTCATCCAGGGTTGCTCGCATCTTGGTATTAATGGTCTCTCTAGATGTCAGTGTCTGGTCTAACTCCAGATCACCGATGATGTTACGAAGTGTGGTAGCTGTCAGGTTCTCGATTGCCATGATCGGATTCTCAACACCATAGCAGAACAGCTTAGGATCTGTAATCTGGAAGAATACAACCGTATCGATTCGCATCGTTACATTATCCTTTGTGATAACCGGCTGTGGTGCGAAGTCAACTACCTGCTCCTTTAAGGTCACACGCTTTGCCACCTTATCAATAAACGGTGCCTTAAAATGAAGACCTACGGACCATGTTCCACGATAGGTTCCCAGTCGCTCTACAACATACGCATATGCCTGTGGTACGATCTTAATGCAGGATACTGCAATGATAATCAGAATTACAACAATAAAAATCGTAAATCCAATCATACCGCTTGCTAATGCTGCTCCTGCTACAGCTGTTCCAATAATTCCCATTGAAATACCTCCATCATTCTTATTCATTATAAAGAACTGCCCTTCCGGCAATCACTCCATACATTATCTGGTCTCCTCTGCTGCTGTCTCTGTCGAGGTCCCGTCAACAGGCTCAACCATACATTTCACACCGGAAATCTCCCGGATTACAACCTTCTGATCCTTCGGAATCACAATTCCGTCTGTTACACTTCTGGCAGTCCATTCCACATCACCGATTCGGATTTTTCCACTTGGTGCCACATTATCAATCGTCTCAATCACAATCGACTGCTTTCCTACCAGACTCTCTGCATTCGTCTTCTCCAACCGGTTATTCAGATGTTTCACTGCAAACTTTCTGGTACATGCCAATAAAACCGCCGATACTACAATAAACAGTATCACCTGCAACCAGACCGGTGCGCCGAACATTGCTGCCAGTGCCGATACCAATGCTCCTGCCGCAAACCAGATACTGGTCAGCCCCAGAGTCATGATCTCTATAATAACAAACAATAATACAAGTGCCAGCCATATAATGACCACAGTTCCTATCTGCATACACAACTCCCCTTTCTTACAAACCGGAAGTAATTGTACTCCGCTACTTTATTATACTTGATTTCTATATACATAACAATTTACAAACTTCTTACGATTCTGTAATATTCACGTAAAATCAGTTCTTCTTGAAATCCTCCAGCTCCAGTCCTTCATTATTCTCCAGAACGATTCGGATAGACCACTCATTGGCAAACAGAAGCAACGGATTATCCTTCATATCCTTTACCTTCTTGCAGTCACTGATCCGTTTTAATTTATTTAGATCTGTAGCCGGGTCCTTTACCCAACGGATATAATTATATGGCAGTGGCTCCAGACGCACCTCACAGTTATACTCATTCTCCAGACGATACTTCAGCACATCGAACTGCAGAACACCGACAACACCGACGATAATCTCTGACATATCCAGAGAATAATCCTTAAATATCTGAATCGCACCTTCCTGTGCGATCTGGGTAACACCCTTCATGAACTGCTTCCGTTTCATGGAATCCAGGGATACCAGTCGGCAGAAATGCTCCGGTGCGAAGGTCGGGATTCCCTCATATTCGAACTTCTTTCCCGGCGTACAGATTGTATCACCGATTGAGAAAATACCCGGATCAAAAATACCGATTACATCACCCGCATATGCTTCCTCAATTACCTTCCGATCCTGTGCCATAATCTGCTGTGGCTGTGACAGCTTCAGCTTTCGACCGCTCTGCACATGATAGACATCCTTGCCTGCATCGAACTTGCCGGAACAGATCCGCATAAATGCAATCCGGTCATGATGTGCCTTATTCATATTTGCCTGAATCTTGAATATAAATCCGGAGAACGGTGACTCGATTGGATCAATCAGACCTTCATTTGACATTCTCGGAAGCGGTGACTTCGTCATCTTCAGGAAATGCTCCAGAAATGTCTCGATACCGAAAGTCGTAAGTGCTGATCCGAAAAATACCGGAGACAGCTTTCCCTGATCTACCAGTTCCTGATCAAAGGTATCACTGGCTCCATCCAGCAGTTCTACTTCATCCAGCAGCTGCTGATATAACTCATCGCCAACAGCTTCCTTCAGTGCAGGATCATTCAGGTCATAATCGGTCTCTGCAGCAGACTTTGCACCACCTACGGATACTGCCCGGAACATAGATACCTGCTTCGTTTCCCGGTCATATACGCCCTTGAACCGCTTACCGGCTCCGATTGGCCAGTTGATCGGACAGGTCCTGATACCCAGTACCGTCTCAATATCATCTAACAGCTCAAAAGAATCTCTTGCCTCCAAATCCATCTTGTTAATGAATGTAAAGATCGGAATATGACGCATAACACATACCTTAAACAGCTTAATGGTCTGCGCCTCAACACCCTTTGATGCATCGATTACCATTACCGCAGAATCCGCTGCCATCAGGGTACGATAAGTATCCTCCGAGAAATCCTGATGTCCCGGAGTATCCAGAATATTAATACAATATCCATCATAATTAAACTGTAATACAGACGAGGTAACTGAAATACCTCTTTCCTTCTCAATGCCCATCCAGTCAGAAACCGCATATTTGGAATTTGCCTTTCCCTTTACCGAACCGGCTGTATTGATTGCCCCACCATAAAGCAGGAATTTCTCGGTTAATGTTGTCTTACCTGCATCCGGGTGTGATATAATCGCAAATGTTCTTCGTTTTTCAATTTCCTTTTGGTACTCCTGTGCCATAACAGCCTCCTAATTTTGTCAGTCTTACAATGTTATATCATGTATGGACAGATTTTTCCACTCTTTTCAGTCTGTTCCTTATCCGATTGCCCGGCGGTTCAGAAACCGTTTCTCGTATTCATCTGCCGGAACCGGTCTTGAGAAATAGTATCCCTGAATATCATCACAACGATGCGCCTGCAGGAACTGATACTGTTCATCGTTCTCCACACCCTCAGCCGTAACACTCATACCAAGAGAAGTTGCGAACTCGATAATACTGATGACGATCTTATCACCACGTTCATCTCCGATGCTGTCAATAAAGCTCTTATCCACCTTCAATATATCGACCGGAATGACCTTTAATGACATCATGGAAGAATATCCCACGCCAAAGTCATCGATCAAAACCTTCATTCCCATATCATGAAGACGATCTACCGTATCTCTCAGAATCTCTTCATTATTAAACATTGCACTCTCTGTAAACTCCAGTCCGATATATTCCGGCGGTAATCCGGTCTCATCCAGAATCCTCTGATAATAATCAACCAGATTCCGATCAGCCAGTTGTACTCTGGAAAGGTTGACAGATACCGGAACAATTGACTTCCCCTCATCCAGCCACTGCTTCTGCTGGAGACATACCTCACGGAACATATAACGATCCAGCTCTACAATAGAATCATTATTCTCCAACACCGGTATAAATCTTCCCGGCGGAATAATTGTTCCGTCCGGACGAATCCAGCGCACCAGTGCTTCTGCACCTGTGACCTGCTGTGTTTCTGCATTTATTTTGGCCTGATAGAACACCACAAATTCCTTATTTTTCAATGCGGTATCAAAATCATCCTCTACCAGCTTTTCCCAAATAAGCTGTTCTTCCATTTCTTCATTATAGAATGCGTAAAAATGCTTCTCGGAATCCTTTGCCGCGGCAAATGCCATCATAGAGCGGCTATATGCTGTTGAGAATGACTCCTTCGTTCCCTGCAACAGATAAACTCCGATTCTCAGGCTCAGATTATATCGATTCTTCGTTGTTTCGCGGAGCAGCTTCCGATAATCCCGAATCCGGAGCTCCAGTTCCTCCCTGCTCTGATAGGTCAGAAGAACTGCAAAACGATCTGCCATTCTGTGTCCGCAATACTCATGCTCCCGGAAGATTTCCTTCCAGATCTGATCCATGTTCTGAAGGATCCGATCCCCCTCTTCACTTCCGTACATATCGTTGATCATCTTGAACCGGTTCAGGTCCAACGATAGTAGCGCAAATGACACATTGGGGCAGCCACTGACTGTCTCTTCATAGTCCTTCTGGAATTTTGCAAACGTATCACCACCGGTTACCGGATCTACATATGCCAGGGTCTTTAACTCTGCCTGCTTCTTTCTGTACTGATTCACAAGCAGCAGGATCATAGCAATAAAGATACCCGCCAGCACCACAACCAGAATGATCGTATTCCGTACCACAACATTCATCTGGGTATCTACCACACTCACCGGAACAACCGTCAGCAGATACCAGTTATTGACAGATAACGGATAGCAGTACAGATACTTGTCTACTTTATTTCGGAACACAATCCTTCCTGCCTCTCGTTGTTCCATCAGCTGACGCAGTTCATTTGCCGTTGTTGCATTCTTTCCATCCGCTTCTTCAATAGAAGTAAAAATATTTTCCATATTCTGGAAAGAAGTTGCATGCGAAGAATCCACTACGGTATCTCCCTTCGCATCTACCATATAGGAGTATCCTTCGCCGTGAAAGGATGGAGTCTCCATCGTAGATCTGAAATTTCTCGTATTATACGTTGCATAAAGAACGCCGATCACCTCACCGGTTTTCTCATCATGAATCGGTGTTGCATATACATTCACATAGTCCTTCGCCACCCGATTCAATGTAATTCTTCCGGATAATACACTTTCTCCGTTCCATGCCCTCTGATAAAATTCCTGATCCTTTATATCCATGATCTCGCCTCTGGTTGAATATGCCCTCCCATCTTCCAGGGCGATTCCCATACCGCGTAATCCATTCTCTTCTACAATTGGCTGCAATTGTGTATGTACACTTTTCAATATAGCATCCGGTTCTGCATCTATATCGATTTCCATAACATGCGACAGATCCGAGAGCATATCCTGCTTCCGCTGAATCTCGGTTTCAATCGCCATCGCCTCCTGTGAAGACACCTCCTCCAGCGTCCGAAAGACCTCCCGTTCAAAATTCTCATTCAGATTGTCAATATAAAACAGTACTGATACGACCAATATCACTGTCAACAATACCAGTGACAGCCATAGCTGCATCACTGAATTCCGTTTCATTCCGTCACCTCACCTATAACTCCGAATATGTAAAACTATACATAATATCATTGTATCGGTTCTTTTCTATATTTTCAACCGATTTTTGCATATTCGGAGTTATTCGGAGTTATTTTAAGCTATTTCCGTTAACCAAGTGTCACATCCAGAATCATCATAATTGAGAACCCCGCTGCAAACATCAGTGTTCCAATATTGGAATGCTTTCCTTCTGCCATTTCCGGTATCAGCTCTTCAACCACAACATATAACATTGCTCCGGCTGCAAAGCTTAAGAAATATGGCAATATCGGCACCAAGATAGATGACAACAAGATTGTGATCAATGCAGCAACCGGTTCTACCGCTCCGGATGCTATCCCATATAAGCACGCTTTTCTCCGGCTCATTCCCTGGCTTCGCAATGGCATAGACACAATCGCTCCTTCCGGGAAATTCTGAATTGCAATTCCAAGTGACAATGCCAATGCCCCAAGCATTGTAATCTCTGACTGTTCGGCTAACAATCCGGCATAAACCACACCAACAGCCATTCCTTCCGGAATATTGTGAATGGTCACCGCCAAAACCAGCTTGGTTGTATTCTTCAGATTACTCTTAGGTCCTTCCGGTTCATCACTATTCATATGCAGATGTGGCGTAACTGTATCCAGAAATAACAGGAACAAAATACCTAGCCAGAATCCAACTGCTGCTGGAACAAATGCCATTTTTCCCATAGCTTCTGACTGATTGATTGACGGAATGATCAGACTCCAGACAGAGGCCGCCACCATAACACCCGCAGCAAATCCTGTCAGTGCCTTCCGAACCTGATCATTCATTTCCCTTTTCATAAACAACACACACAATGCTCCTAACGAAGTTCCTAAAAACGGAATCAATAATCCCTTTGCAATATTTAAGTACATAATTTATACCTTTTAACCCTTTCCGACATACTTAATATGCCCCTGTAGCTTCACATGCCATGGCATAATATGATCCATCTGCATTTTAACAGATTAGATTTCAAAAATCCATCCTTTTGGTTAGTTTTGACTAATTTTATACGTTTTATTTATATGCCTTACTCCCATTTCGGATTTTATCCTATTTACTGTTTATTTATACTATTTCATTTTCGGATATTTTCCGTATCGTTATATTTTCAATCGTTTATACTTATTTATAAAGGAGTTGAAACTATGAACGAAAATTACATTCGGGAACGCATCTTTGAATTAATCGATGCCTCCGATATCTCTGCCTCCCATTTATGTGAGGAATTACATCTGAATAAAGGATATTTCGCAGATGTCCGCAGAGAAAAACAGGGTGTCCCTTATGATATTCTGGTTCGTATTTGCGATTACTTTGGCATATCACTTTCTACCTTCTTTGACCGTGAATATTCACTCAAGGATTCCTACCGTGAGATTAATATCCTATGTCAGAAAATTCCGGAAGATCAGTTAGAAACCGTAATCATTCCTATTCTGAAAAAGTTTGCGGAACAGACAGCTTCTACGACTGTTTCCCATGATTCTTCAACCGAACATCCAGAATCAAAATAAGAATACTGATTCCGGCTGCTATACCGGCAGTCACCGGAACTGTATTGTCTCCGGTCTGAACCGCCTTTACGGATACCGGAGCTTTTTGAGTTGCTGTCGTTGATGCCTTTTCTTTTTCTGTTGTGATAATGCCGCCGCCTTCCGTTGTCGTAGTTGTGTCTCTGTCTTCAGTCGTAGTCATTCCACCGTTTTCAGTCGTCGTTGTTCCGCCGCTTTCGGTCGTCGTTGTTCCGCCGTTTTCAGTCGTCGTTGTTCCGCCGCTCTCGGTCGTCGTCGTTCCTCTGTCTTCAGTCGTCGTTGTTCCGCCACTTTCGGTTGTCGTTGTTCCGCCACTTTCGGTTGTCGTTGTTCCGCTGCTTTCAGTCGTCGTTGTTCCGCCACTCTCAGTTGTTGTTGTTCCGCCACTTTCGGTCGTCGTTGTTCCGCCGCTTTCGGTCGTCGTTGTTCCGCCACTTTCGGTCGTCGTTGTTCCGCCACTTTCGGTCGTCGTCCCCGGTTCCTTCGGGTGGTATGGATAAAAATGAGCTTCTGATTCTGTATGCAAAGAAGCTGCGATGACACCGCCCTCATGGCGTCCACCTACTACACTTACATGTGCATCCGGTGCTATCAGATGCCCATTTAGATTACAATATGTCAATTCAGATACATTCGGATAATTCCAGATTAAATTCATTCCCTGCAGATAATACTGCCCTCCGGTAGATGCACTGCCTTCGCTGTGTGCGATTGCATATTCCTTAAACTGCTGATCCAACGTCTTTCCATTCAGCCATATCATCTGTGCATTTATATTACCTGCGCCACTTCCTGTAAAAGAGACTATATAACTCGCTTTCATCAATTCGTCAATCGTGATATTCTCCAGTGTGATTTTCTGAATCTGTGCCAATGACTCGGAAACTGTTACACTGGTCGCTTTCTTAAAATCAATCCTCACCTCACCTGCTTCATAAATATATGCATCCCTATTACCGGATGCTGCCATTGCCGCCGATTCGGTTCTGACCGCCTGCATAGCAGTTCCTACATTAATATAATCCGGATTACAGAACAGTACATTATCCTTGGTATTGTTTTCTCCTTCATTATAGAACAGATATCCTGGCACGGATGTATCTACCGTGCCATAATAAACAACCCGTTTCTCCTGTAGATATTCTGTGCCCGGAAATGGGGCATTCATATATCCTAAGCCTTTTATATGGTTTATATAGGATGGTGCCACCATAATATTTCCAAAGCCGGATGCTGTAAAATCCAATTCGCCACCTACAATGATTGCTCCGGACGTATGTGCCACTGCATTTCCACTCATATTCCCATTAACAAAATAACTATAATTTCCAAGAATATGTGCGATAGAATAATCGCTTCCGAATCGATCTTCTGTAGATATCATAGAATCTGCAAGAAATATTCCTGTACTTAAATTAAAGACCAGTACAGATATTACGACTGATATAAGAAACAGTCGTTTCACCAGCATTGAAATTTTCATTCTATGCTCCTTTAGCTTTTCTTTACATTATAATAAATGTCGAATAGCCTGTACTTAAGTGTCTTTTTTTAGATTTTTTAGTTTTTCAAGCTCACACGTAATGATAAAACACACTTTATGAGTATTATCGATTAATTAAACACAAAAAAAAATGAGATAACCAAACTATCTCATTCTTACTTTCTAATTACTGTAACGACCCAGAAGGGACTCGAACCCTCGACCTTCGCCGTGACAGGGCGACGCTC
>ERZ1034719.851-NODE-851-length-16053-cov-4.652207_pt1 | contig 16053 bp, 10 predicted proteins | sample MGYA00520703_ERZ1034719 | MGnify/ENA primary metagenome ERZ1034719 (study PRJEB33766, sample SAMN09781716) | gut metagenome | biome: gut microbiome | host: Homo sapiens | place: Madagascar | study: EMG produced TPA metagenomics assembly of the PRJNA485056 data set...
ATAACTTTAAAAATTTTAATGACTCTGTCGAGATAGATTTTTATCACGATGGATTTATTTACCGCTATGAAACCATTAAAAAAACGCAGACAGTATTGCTCTCTCCAATGCTGTGCACAGCTTATAAGCCCTGCCCGTCCTTTATCCATGGCATGGTTAGTTGCATGACAGATAACATTGAAGCCTGTACGCACCAGGGTATCACAGAGGCTGAAGTCCGCATTGAAGCAGGGATATCCGGAAATTCCAAGCTCAGCGCCTCCGATAATCACCTCCGGATTCATTAGTCAACATCAATTCTAAATACAACCGGACTATCACTTACAAGCCCGCTCTTAATATGCAGTCCCTGCGGATCTCTTCTCCACTCTGTCTTTTCCGTTGCCCCCAAAGCTTCTACACCTTTTATTATACCATGGAAATTAGCCTGCCTGGAGGCATCCTGTTCACCCAAAGAACGGATGCAATACTCTCCATTGCTACTACACTTTAAGGCAATCGCATAAAGCTTTCCCCCGGATGTCGTAAACCGGAAATCCTCAGAGGTAAAATTCTTTTTGATTCCGTCTGAGAACTGTCCCTCTACAATCTTTGTGGGACCCTCCCCATATTTTCTCCATACTTTGGTTTCATAGATGGCCTCACCGTTTACTTTCATCCAATCCCCAATCTTTAGTAAGATTTCACGGTCTTCCCGGGAAATCGTTCCATCTGCTTTGGGTCCTACATTAAGCAGCAGACACCCGTTCTTACTGACAATATCCACAAGATCACACAGAATATCTGCTGCCGGACGAAACTGATTATTTTCTGTATAGCACCAGGAGTTTAATGCAATTGCTGTATCCGTCTGCCAGAAATAAGGCTTCACATCTGCAAACTGTCCTCTTTCCACATCCGGTACCGCTGTTCCGAACTGAAAAGCATCATGCTTATAATTAATAACCACCTGTTCTCCCCATTCCTGTGCCCGGTTATAATAATATGCTGCCAGCTTTTTCAAATAAGGCTTGCAGGCACTGTGCTGGATCCACCAGTCAAAATACAGGATTTTCGGATGATACCGGTCAATGATTTCACAGGTACGTACCAGCCAGTCCTGAAGAAATTCTTCTGTGGGCTCTGGCTTACTGAAAATATCATGAAGATCTTCCGGTTCAGGCATAGCCGGCCAGTAAAAATCTCCCCTCTGCATGGGATCCTTTATATCACTTTCAAATTCTTTTCCATGCCCCATGAAGAACCAATGTTCAATCCGATGGGAAGAAGCTCCGATCTGCATTTCCCTTTTCTGACATGCAGTCTTCAATTCGCCCAGCACATCCCGTTCTGGTCCCATTTCATATGCATTCCAATGAGACAGCTCGCTCCGGTACATCTGAAAACCATCGTGATGCTCTGCCACCGGAACTACATAATTAGCTCCTGCTTCTTTAAACAACTCTGCCCATTCATCCGGATTGAATTTTTCTGCCTTAAACATGGGAATGAAATCCTTATAACCGAAATTCTTATGTTCACCGTATGTCTTTATATGATGCTCATACTCCGGAGAACCTTGGATATACATATTTCTGGAATACCATTCACTTGAAAATGCCGGAACACTATAGATCCCCCAGTGAATAAAAATACCAAACTTGGCATTGCGATACCACTTTGGCGGTTCATAAGCAGATAATGATTCCCACGTTGGCTTATATGGCCCCTTCTCCAATACATCATCAATGATTTCAAGATATTTTTCTAATTGACACATATATCTACCTCTTTCATCTTCAGAAAATCAAACCACAACACCCTTTTGTAACATGATATTGGCGTACAAAGCACCCTCTCCCGTGGCGATGATCGCATATGCTTTCCGTGCCTCTTCATAAAATGCAAAGCGTTCAATCTGTCCAATGACTGCATCACCGCGTTCATCCTTCTGCCGGACGATTCTGCTGTATTCCTCCCAGATCGGTGTCTCTACCGCATCTCCGGGCATAACCTGCATGAGATTCACCGGATGCTCTACATAGGTATCCAACGGGAACAGCTGCAGAACTGCCTCAAGGATTTCACTGGTTCCATGACCGTCCATCCGGATGACAATTGCATCTTTTCCCATGGATTCGGCCGGGAAATTTCCATCCGCAATAACCAGTCTGTCACTATGCCCCATTTCGCATAAAACCTTTAATAACTCCGGTGATAAAATTTTAGGAATTCCTTTTAACATATAAACCTCTCTTCTTAATTCGTATTACGTCGTAATCACTCCGTTTTCGTCCCAGAGATCTTCCCAGCCTTTGGCACCTTCCCACAAAAATACCTGTCCCTTCACCAGACGGCAGTTCCGGTCTTCCTGCCGGATTTCCTCCATCTCTTCGTCTGTCAGCGGATCACAGGTGGTACATTTCAGGTTGGAAATGTACTGGCTCTCCTTCACGGAAAAAGGAATCGGTACCTGCCCGCGCTGGACTGCCCATTTCAGACAGATCACAGCAGGGTGCACCTTATGTGCTTTAGCCGCTTTTACCACTGCAGGGAGCTCCATGTCTGCCACATCCTCTGATGTTCTGTCTCTTTCCGGTCTGGACGGTGAGCCGATCGGACAGTATCCAATGGGAAGAATATGATGCTTACGTGCATAATCAAACAGCTCCGGCTGCTGGAAGGAAGGATGCAGCTCCATCTCAAGTGCTGCCGGCTGTATCCTGCAGAGTGGAAGCACCTTTTCTAACTTCGGAATCGTCATATTGCTCATTCCGATGTAGCGGACAAGTCCCTGATCCACCAGTTCCTCACACTGTCTCCATACAGACATAAACTCCTCAAGTGAAAACGGTCTGGAATCCGGATTTCTCGCATCTTTGCTGCATCCCGGAGCATGATAGTTCGGGAATGGCCAGTGTACAAAATACAGGTCTATTGTTTCAAGTCCCAGATCCTTCAGACTCTTACGGCAGGATTCCATAACCTGTCCCTGCCCGTGCATATCATTCCAGACCTTGGAGGTAATGAATAAATCCTGTCTCTGTACCACTTTTTCTTCAAAAAGCCTGTGGAGCACCTGTCCGATCTTATCCTCATTCTGATATACAGAAGCACAGTCAATCAGCCGGTAGCCGTATTTCACCGCACCATATACTGCTTCTGAGACCGCATCTGCACCGTATTTGTCTGAACCGAAGGTTCCCAGTCCCACACAGGGAATTTTTTCACCACTGTATAATTCCCTGGTCGGAATTTTGCTTTGTTCCATCACATCAATCATTCTTTTCCTCCACATGAATCCTGAAATACGACTGCAACCTTGCCACACTGTCCTCCAGCCATAAGCCGGTATGCTTCGTCTGCCTGTTCAATCGGGAATTCATGGGTGATCAGATCCTCCGGATGAATGTTCCACCGGACCAGTCTCTCCACCAGTTCTTCCATTCTCCAAAGCGAAGTTACCCAGGATCCATAGATCGTCTTTTGTCCATGGATGATATCCGGACTTGGATTGAAGGTGCAGGTTCCGCCTTCTCCTACGAATGCGATTTTACCCCATTCTCTGGTCGCACGTATAGCAAGCTGTCTTCCTGCATCGTTTGCAGAAGCATCAATGGCTCTTTCAACGCCCTTGCCATCCGTAACCTCCAGAATCTTTTCCAATGTATCCTCTCCCGGTTTAAACACATAATCGGCAAGTCCCAGCTTCTTTGCAAGATCAATCCGGTAATCGTTCATTTCAACACCGATCAGCTTATTGGCTCCCAATGCCTTGGCAAGCATCAAAGCTGCCAGTCCTACCGGTCCAAGACCTGTGACTAAAACTGCATCGTTTCCACAGATACCGATTTTTTCGATTGCTTCGTATACGGTACCAAATCCGCAGGCCACCTGTGCCCCATCCTTATAGGTCAGCTCATCCGGCAATGCTATGAGGTCTTTTTCCTCAGCAAGAATATAGGGTGCCATTCCGCCATTACGCTGCCAGCCATAGGCCTGACGGAATCTGCTTTTACAGGAAATGTAATATCCTCTTCTGCAGTCATTGCAGACACCGCAGCCTGATATATGATATACAATGACACGGTCACCCTTTTTGAAGCGTTTCAAGCCTTCTCCTTCTTCCACAATAATACCGCAGGGCTCATGTCCGGCAACCATACCGGGAATATAGCCTTCCGGTCCTTTTCCTGTATGTTCCCTGTAAATACACCGGATATCGCTGCCACAGATGGTGGTTGCTTTTGTCTGAATCAAAACCTGTCCATGTCCCGGTACCGGAATTTCAAAATCCTTTAATTCTACGGTGCTGTTTCCCGGAAGAACAGCTCCCTTCATCAACATTTTCACTGCCATAATCATACCTTCTTTCTTCATTTAACATGTATGTCACTTTTGTTCCCTCTGTTACGGATCTGATACTTTCTGATATCTGCGCGCTGTTTCAAATAAAGTATTTTATACTGTAATTATAAGCTCCTCACATAAAATTATTAGTGTCATATCTGCCGTTTTTCACAAAAATATGTCGTATTATTATAACTTTCATGCTATAATATCAGTGCTTCCCTGTAATCAGGATCAGGTGCTTTGAGCTTCAGACGGTAATCGCTCAGCCACATCATCCATAAGCTGCCGGACGATGCAGACTGACTAAAATATAAGAAGGTGTAATTCTATGAAAACCTCATATCATGATATTGATATCCATTTTTCAGTTGAAAATGTAAAGATCCACGCGTTGAATATTGTATTTGAGCTTTTTACCAGGACGATTCCCACCCATAGCCATGGGAATCACTGTTACGAAATCCATTATATTCCGGCCGGTTATGGGAAGCTGGTCGCAAATGGGCAGTATTATGACATATCGCCCAATACTCTTTTTGTCACCGGTCCCCACATTGAACATGCTCAGACACCGCTTCAGTCAGATCCCATGCAGGAATATTGTGTTTATTTAAAAATACGAAGCCAGTCTGCCGGAACAAAGAACACACCTGTCATCAGCGCTTTTACCTCTGCTCCCTTCTGGATCGGCAAGGATACCCAGGGAATAGATGCCCTGATGAAACAGCTTTTTTATGAACTGGGGCACTCCTATACAGGACAACAGGATCTGATCCGGATTCTTTTATCCCAGCTGCTGATTTACACTGTCCGTAATTATGAAGATCACCCTGTTTCCAATCTGTTTCTTTCGCACAACAGCATGGCTGACTCCAAATCTGTTATTATTGACGAATATTTTCTCTATGAATACCAGACCCTGTCCTTAGAGGGATTGTCCCAGAGACTGAACTTAAGCGCAAGACAGACGCAGCGTCTTCTGATGGAACACTATGGGAAATCCTTCCAACAAAAAAAGGCCGAAGCCAGAATGTCCGTTGCCGCCATTCTGCTCTCCGACCAATCCTTAAGTATCACAGACATTGCAGAAAACCTGGGATACTCCTCTATTGAACACTTTTCTTCCTCTTTCCGGAGATTCTACAACACAAGTCCCCGGGAATTCCGGAAGCACCTGTCATAGTTATGGGTAATCATTCACCGTCCTATGCCAGTTCAAAGGAACGCAGACTCGGTGCTCCATCTCCCCGGTAAGTCAGGTAAATTGCCTGTACTCCATCCGGTATGGAAACCGGTGCCGTATATTTTTCCCAGACATTCGTATTCTGTACCGGCAGCTTTGCAAGTACCTCTCCGTTCCATGACGTTTTCACCTCAAAGAAGCCATTTCCATAACCTCTTACCCAAATACTGATCTCACGGATATCCTCACACAGGAAGTATTTAAAGCCCGCTGTAGCTGATTCCGTAAAATTGGCGATATATCCCGGCTCCTCATCTCCGTCCCTGCCATCCTGCATGACTCTTGGGACATTGCTTTTTCCTACATATACAGACGGCACATCCGTAAAGAGATTACAAGCCAGATATGCCGGATACTCTCCCTTTCCCTTCAAAGGTCCGCCATTTAAGCCACAGGAAGTAATCTCTGCCTGTTCGATGCTTCCGTCTTCCCGGATGGTAAGCTTCTCCGCACATCCCTGCCGGCTGTACCACGTATTATTCGTATGGCGATGATAGAAAATATACCAGTCTTCACCGATCTGTACCATGCTTCCGTGATTATTCGCGCCATAGGCCGCAGGCATATCCGCCGGCTTATAGCTGTCGATATGCAGGTCACAGTTACTGACAATTACTCCTCCATAAACGAAACCACCTGTAGGATGATCACTCACCGCATAACACAGCTCGTGCATTACAATCGATGAATAGATAAAATAATAGGTATTATCCCGTTTCCGTATGGAGGGAGCTTCAAAGAACTCATGTCCCTCAAATCCGGTTCCTGCACTGTATTCACAGCCAGGTGCCACACGCTGTGGCGCCTTTTTAATGGTCAGCATATCCGGACCGAGCACCGTCACCATAGCCCCGGTACGGGACTTATCTCCCCGCGCACAGAAGCCGGTATATAGATAGGTATCCTCCCCTTCTGTTAGTACTCCGGGATCAAACTGCGGTTCATCCCCCGGCTTTTCTCCCAGACGGGTACCATCTTCATAATGTACATATCCGTAGAATTCGTAGGTTCCTGCCGGTGTATCACAGACTGCAACCGAAACTATAGATACATGATCCAGTACATAATACAGATAATATCTTCCGTCCGGCCCTACCGTAACATCCGGTGCATACAGGCACATCTTCCCATCCCGGTTTAACGGATCTGAGGTCTTCGGATAGATCACTCCCTCATACCGCCAGTTGCCAGGATCATCCACCGGTGCCGACCAGCAGACATAGTCTCCCATACAGAAAACATATCCGTTATAGAAATCATGGGAACCATAAATATAAACACGGTCTCCAAACACATAGGGTTCTCCGTCCGGAATGTATTCCCATGACGGTAAATAAGGGTTAAATGCTTGTTTTTTCATTACTGTTTCCTCCTGTAAATTTTCCTGATCTGTTTATTGTCTGGCACGCGCAACCTCCTGCTTCAGTATACCACATATCTGGTCGATATCTTTCTCCGTGTGGTCTGCCGAAAAAGAAATACGGATGCAGCTCCCTGCCTGCTCTTTGGTAAGCCCCATCGCTGTGAGCACATGACTTGGTTCCTCCCGATATAAAATAAATTTCTTGCCGATTCAGATATGGGAGTTGTTGCAGCATAATCCACATATATCTCTTTCATTTTTCTTGTCATCCAGCGATCAGCATCTGACAGGATTCCATTCCGTTTTCCCTGATGCGAGCATAATTTCGTCAGCGATGTCACCATAGCGAATCACCCTCTTCATCGGATTCCCTGCCTCGATCACACAGCGGTCAAGATGTCCGTCTTTCCATTCCATGGAAACGCTTCCGCCCCCTGCAATTCTCAGACCTTTTACGCTTCCATCCTTCCATGCCCCGGGCAGAGCTGGCAGTAGTCTGACCGATTCCTCGTCCGACTGCAGAAGCATCTCTACAATACCGGATACCACGCCAAAGTTCCCGTCAATCTGAAATGGTGGGTGCCGGTCAAACAAATTAGAATATGTTGATTGTTCCAGCATTAATTCTATATTACGATAAGCAGCCTCTCCTTCGTGCAGTCTTGCATAGAAATTAATAATCCATGCCCTGCTCCATCCCGTGTGTCCGCCACCTAAGCGAAGCCGCATCTCCAGAGTCTTTTTTGCTGCCTCGGCAAGCTCCGGGGTTTTATCCACAGATATCTGACGGGACGGATATAGTCCATACAGATGAGAGATATGTCTGTGTCCCGGCTCACATTCCTCATACTCTTCCATCCATTCCTTAATTCTCCCATCACTTCCAATCTGTGTCGGGGATAACTTCCCACAGGCATCCACGATCTTGTCGATGAATTCCCCGCAATTTTCCATAACTCCCATTTCCTTCAGATGTGCGGAAAAATCAGTTCCTTCCAGAATCTCTCCTGCTTTTATACACTGGCTGAACAGATCCCTAAGAATCTGGTTATCCATTGTCACCCCATAACTGACCGCACCCTTCTGTCCGTTCGGCAATCGATAGATATTTTCGGGAGATACAGACGGGCACATCACCAGAACTCCGTCTTTTACAACCAGAAAGTCCAGATAAAACAATGCTGCCTCCAGCATGACAGGGAAAATCTTTTTCAGGAACTCACGATCACCGGTATATTCATAATGGGTCCAGAAATGTGTACACAGCCATGCAGGTCCCATCATCCAGTAAGTAGACGAAATACAGATATCCTGCGGAGCGGTATCACCGAAGGCATCTGTGTTATGATGCATCGTCCATCCCCTGCAGCCATACATTTTTCTGGCAGTCTCCCTGCCGTTCTTTACAAGAGTCGGGATGAAATCAAGCAGGACTTCATGACACTCGGACAGCCCACATACCTCCGCCGGCCAGTAATTCATCTCTGCATTAATATTCACTGTGTATTTCGAGTCCCATGGTGGGAGATATTCCTTGTTCCAGATTCCCTGCAGATTGGCAGGAAGACCTCCTTTCCTGCTGCTTGCAATCAGCAGATATCTTCCATAATCAAACAGTAACTTTGACAGTCCGACATCCCCGCCGACTGATCCCTTCAATCTTTCATCTGTCGGAACCGCATCCTTTTCCTCTCCTCCAAGCTGCAGGGATACTCTGTGATAAAGAGCCTGATAATCTGCAATATGTCTTTTCTTTACTTCCTCATAGTTCTTTGCACACGCCTCAAGCAGAATTACTTCTGCTTTTTTAGCCAGATTCTCACAAATCTGCTCTCCGGAACCATGCGTAGCTGTTCCATTCCTGATATCCTGAAAATCCGTGCAGGCTGTCAGATACAGTATAACCTCATCTGCTCCCTCCACGCAAAGATGTTCTCCTGTCACGAATACTCTTCCACCCTTTGCAACCGCTTTTAAAACTGTTGTAAAGTGTGTGCCGCCTTCTCCCAGACCCCCGTACAGAAAGACTGTATCCTGGGAAAGTCTCCCGACTCCATCCAGGAACCGGTCTCTCTCCAATCTCGCCCGCAGACTGATCATGCCCGCTGCATCTGCTGCAAACCGGATCACCATACAATCTTCCGGTTTCGAGACAAACACTTCCCGTTCATAGCGCACATCTCCCTGTAAAAAGGAAACTCTGCATATGGCTTTCTCCAGGTCCAGTTCGCGGACAAACTCCTTACATTCCTGCTCTGTATCCAGATCCGATATCAGATATAAATCTCCCAGTGTCTGATATGTCCGCTGTGTACTGGGACATCCGGAAAGTGCCGTCAGCATCAGTTTTTCCGCCTGTTCAATCTCTCCGCCAAATATCAGTTCCCTGATTTTTTCAAGATTTCCTAAAGCATCCGGATTATTCCGATCCAGCGGCTTTCCATACCATATGCTTTCCTCATTTAACTGTATTCTCTCATAATCCGTTCTGCCGAATACCATTCCTCCCAGCCGTCCGTTTCCAACCGGAAGTGCTTCCTCCCACTCCCAGAACCCGGCTGGCTGCCGATACCACAATCTGCTCATCCTTGTTTTCCTCCCATTCCCTTCCTGTCTCTCTATGGTTTCAGTTCATATTCTTCTGTTACAGAAGCTTCAAAAGAAAATCCTGTTTCTGTTCCGGTAACTTTGACTGCCTTACCTTTGCAGATAACGGACAGTTCCTTTCCGACCACGTTAATTATGCCGTCACTTCCCGGTCTTATCACGGCACTGGTCAGACTGCTGTTTTCCCAATACAGATCAACCTCATGCCCACCCCTGGCAAGAAGCCCTCTGCAGCTTCCCTTCTTCCAGGATACCGGCAGTGCCGGAAGGAAATCCAATCCCAGATGGCTTTGCAGCAGACATTCGGCTATTCCTGCAGCAGCGCCCAGATTTCCATCGATCTGGAAAACATAGCCTGCATTTAATAAGCTGCTGGAAGTGGAATCGGTCAGCATCCGGCGTATATATTGGTCTGCACTCCTTCCATCTTTGAAACGGGCATCAAGACAGATCTGCCATGCCAAAGGCCAGCCGTTTTGTCCTGCTCCATGATCCCTGCGTCGTTTTAATGAAATTTTTGCCGCCTCCATCAATTCCTTCGTGTCTTTCCAGTTAATGGAACAGCCCGGATAAACCGCATACAGGTGAGACACATGCCCCATTCCCGGGCACTGCTCTTTATAATCCTGCTTCCATTCCATAAGCTGCCCCTCAGAACCGATCTGATCCTTCGGAAGTTTTGCTATCATTGCTTTTAAAGTTTCTCCATATTCCCGATCAATTTCCAGAATTCTCTGGATTTCAATACATGCTCCGAAAAATTCACGCAGCAGCTGGTTGTCCATTGCCGGACTTACGCACAGCGGCGTATCGGTACCATCCGAAAGATAATAGCGGTTCTCCGGTGAGATTGCCGGACAGGTAAGAAGCTGTCCATCGACCTCTATTAAAAAATCTTCATAGAACAGCGCTATATCCTTAAGAACCGGATACATCCGCTCCAATACATCCTTGTCACCGGTGTAAAGATAGTGTTCCCACACATGCATTCCCATCCATGCTCCACCCATTACCCATGGTGTAGATGCCATATAGACATCCTGCGGTGCACAGTCGCCGTAATAATCTGTGTTATGATGGCAAACCATTCCTCTCATACCGTACATTACTTCCGCCGTCTTTTTCCCCGGCTCATGCATCGTCTCAAGCAAATCCAGAACCGGCTCGTGAAGCCTTGTCAGATTTCCTGTCCAGGACAGCCAGTAATTCATCTGAAGATTGATATTGATGGTATATTTACTATCCCACATAGGCATAAACTCAGCATTCCAGATTCCCTGGAGATTTAACGGTGCACTATCCTGTCTGCTTCCTGATACAATCAGATAACGGCCAAACTGGAAATACAGTGCCGCCAGCGCCGGGTCTTCCCTTCCATCCCGCAGTGCACAAAGCCTCTGCTCCAAATTTCCCTGCGCCGGTTTTCCCAGATCCAGCTGGCATTTCTCCATAAGTGCCGAAAAATCCCTGATATGCTCTTCCTTCAGGCTCTGATATCCTTTTTTCTGTGCAGCATCCAGCACCTTTATTACCTCGGTACGGGGATCGGCATAACGGTTGGATGTGGCAGTTGTCAGATAAATGATTACTTCACTGCAGTCATCAGCTGTCAGCTGGGATACCGGATTCATAAGTTTTCCGTCACATTCTACCCGGAATGCCGCCGCAAACTGCACTCCTGCATCATTGCCTGCCATTAAAAACGTATGATCATCAATGGTTCTCGAAAAGTCCACCCGTGTTCCCGGCCATCCGCCTCCTTTGGTCTTCATGCCGGGTCGGCGGTCGTCCTCAATATACGCATCGGATACAACGACACGATCCAATTTCAATTCCAGACGGATTGCCTGAAAAACATCGGATGTAAGTTGGATGCAAAGCACGCCGGCCGGATTGCTGATGAACATCTCTCTATGATAGGAAACACCTTCCAATTTATGATCTATCTCAAGAATCCCCGTCATCAGATCCAGATCCATACGATACTTTTCCGGCTTCGGCGACTCTGATCTTCCCCCCATGGCAAACGGCATCTTCTGATTCAAAGCCATGCTTAATTGCCCAAGGAAGGTATAAGGACGCTGCGAATAAGGCACCCCTGCCATATATTGAGCAATCAGTTCCTCCGCTTCATGCATTTTCCCATCCAGAATTAATCTGCGGATTTCCGGTAGTTTTTGCCGGTATGCCGGATTATTGCGATCCATGGCAAGACCATACCATAAAGAGTCATCATTCAGTGTAATGCGCTCCATATCAGTCTCTCCATAAACCATTGCGCCCAGCCGTCCGTTTCCCAGCGGCAGTGCATCCCCCCATCTTTTTGCAGGGTTGTCATAATACATATGATAATTGTGTTCCATAGGAATCTCCTCTCTCAGAAAAGCAAGGTAAAAAACAAAACAAAGAAAAGAGGCCAGATAAACCTGTCCCGTGCACAGGAACTCTCCTGCGGAAATCACAATTCCCAGAAGAAATAAGGCCGGATACCAGAATTGCCCCGGTATCTTCGTAATCCTGTTAATCATTTTGTGATTCCACTTCCGAAATCGTTCCGGAAGCTTCCACGAACATATGTAAAAGCTTCCGCTTGTACAGAATCGTTACTCTTTCTCTACCATATATACCTTCCGGATCTGATAAAGCCTGTCTATATTGCTCCACTGGGATTCCGGTGTCATCACCTCTGTGCTGAGAGTCCTGTCTGCTTCCTTCCAGGTCAGTCTGGTAAGACGATATTTTCCCTCTTCATAGTCATACCCCTCACCCTCATCCTCGTAGAAGTCGAAGCAGCCATCCCGGCCGGTATAAACCGTAACGCAGCAATTACCGTCAAGCTCCTTTGTGGAACCGGCAAAGTCTGTCTTCAGGAGGATCCCTCCTTCTTTGACAAATAATGGTATTCGGTCAATAGATGCACAGACCTCAATCCACTGTCCCCCTTCGTAATAGGTATTGGTCCAGTAATCATACCAGCCGTGTGCCTCCGGCAGATATACCCTCCTTGTTTTAACGGTATCCGTAAGTTCTGATGAATTTTCTCCATAATACATAGGTTCTGTGACCGGACAAACCATCAGTTCTTCTCCGAACAAATACTGATCCATAATATGAAAAACTGCTGTTTCTTCCGGATAGGCAAAAGCAAGCAGCTTCATCATGGAGCGATCCTTCAGCCAGCACAGGCCGGCACAGGAATAAATATAAGGCATCAGTGTATATCTCAGATGATTCATTTGTACAAGAGCATCATAAAAAGGGATTTCTGTATTTTCAAAATGCCAAAGTTCTCTTCTGCAGTCTGTTCCATGCCCGCGGAATACCGGGAGAAAGCATGCCCACTGATACCATCTGACGAACAATTCACGATATCCCAAATCCGCTGTTCCCGTATCATAATGTCCCTTCCAAAACCATAGATTACCATTCTTTACAAAAAATGCACCTATATCCACTGTCCAGAACGGCAGACCACTGGCACTGAATTGTAAGCCTGCTGCAATCTGTTTTCGGAGTGTCTCCCATGAAGCCTCTATGTCTCCTGACCAGAGGACTGTTCCAAAACGCTGCTGCCCGGTCCATGCACTTCTGGTAAGATTAAAAACTCTTTTCTTATTATCCTGCTCCCCTCTTTGTCCCTCGTAAATTCCCTGTGCATGATATAACGCATAGGCATTTGTTTTTTCTGCGGGAAGATGGTTTTCCGTTGTTTCACAGTACTCGGCATACATTTTCGCCGGTTCTGTTCTTTCCACATGATTCCATTCCGGAGTAAACGGTTCACTGCTGTCACACCACCATGCATCAACCCCGTGCGCATACAGTCCTCTTTTTACCTGCTCCCAATACAGTTGTCTTCCTTCCCCAGATAAGGCATTATAAATGCTGCATCCCGGCAAAAGAAGCTGTCTTTCCGCAAATTCTTTATAATTCTCTGTCTCCTGATCCATGTTAGGCCATATGGACAGCATAAAATGCACCTGCGCCTCATGAAGCTGCTCCATCATATCGTCCGGATCCGGAAAGCGTGTTTCATCAAAGGTTTTCTGTCCCCAAAGATTGCCCTTCCACGAGCACCAGTCGAGAACAATTCCATCTAGGCCAATATTACGCTCACGATACTCCTTTACCGTATCCAGGATTTCTTTCCGGGTTTCATATCGTTCCTGAGACTGTATATATCCATATGCCCATCTTGGTAAAATTGTGGCCTTTCCAGTTAAGCTCCGATATTGTGCAATTACTCCATCCATGGTCTCACCATTGATAAAATAGAAATCCATTTCCGGATCTGCCTCAGTGTAAATATAAGAACCATATAACGTATCACTGAAAATCAACGGACTATAGGTGTCCACCAGTATCCCATATCCTAATGTAGAAACCAGCATCGGTATGGCTATCTTCCGGTTTGCCTGATGCAGGTACAGTGTCTGTCCGCGCAGGGAGGCAAATCCCTCCTCATGCTGTCCAAGTCCATATAAGGCTTCGTTTTCGGCCCATTCCAGATACATTCTTGTATGATAGCTTTTGCCAAGTGGTACTTTGGCAGCTTCCATAACTACCTCTTTATCCCCATCCGGGGTATGTACCTTCTCGATCCTGCTGCTTTGTGCTTCCAGTCTGTAAACCGTAAATTCCTCCAGATTTTTACTTTCCCGTTCCCGCTCCTTTAACAGCCGCTTTCCATGATTGTCAAAATAGCTGTAAGAAGCTGTCTTTTTATTAACAACAAGTGTAAGTCTTCTCATTTTCAGCCATATTTCCGTATCCGTTTCCATATAATCCCAATCCGGGAATACGGTTCTTAACAGCACTCCGGGCTTTTCTGTATTGCTGAACTCTTCCCGTTGTGTATAAGTCACCCTTATAACAGCGTCATTTTTCGGCTCTATTCTATGAATTCCAGCTTCAGAATAAAGATAAAGGGAGTTCTCTTTTCTTTCGGCTTTTTCAATTGCCCTGCTTTTCCCTTTCACGACATTCAGCATATCTTTTCCTCCATCGGGTAACATAACCCTTTCTTCCTATTTTGAAAAACGACTCATCGTATTACGGATTCTAAGCTCTCACGATACTATTATTATAGTTCATCCGTTTTAGATTATTAGTATTACATCTGCCAGTTTTCACAAAAATATGTCGTGTTATTGTAACTTTATCCGTTGTAGCAAAAGAAGTTCCTTATACTTTCAGGAAATCTTAGAACACAGTCTTTTCTTAAACAATTCTGGATTTATGATATAGTTTCCAGATAACATTTTCCCAGACATATTTCTCCATCCGCCTGCTTCACCACAGTGAACTCTGCCAGTCCTCCGGTCTGACATTCTTCTTTTGTCTGCGCGGAGATCAAATTGCCGAGAGAATAATAAATCAGCATTTTGTGTTGTGGCAGATCCTTTTTCCATCCGACAGAATCTGCCTCATATGCCGTTCCATCCTTTTCAACAATCTCCCACTTCTGCACGACATGAGGATGCGTTCCGATCACTGCATCGACTCCCTCCCGGTAAAAGAAGTCCCTGTAATATTCCTGCTGCTCGTCAATTTCTGTTTCATACTCCGTTCCCCAGTGCACAAACACCATTACCACATCTGCCCTGCTCTTTGCATAGGAAAGCTGCCGGTGCATACGTTCTTCATCTCCAAGCTTTTCTACCAGATGAGGATAGCCTTCCGGCTCCGGCATGCCGTTTGTCCCATAGGTGTACCCGACAAAGGCAAATCGGATCCCGTTGATTTCCATGAATTTTACGGCAGCCTCCGGAGCTTCACTGTAGCTTTCCACAAGCTGCGCTCCCACATAGGAAATTCCCTTTTCATCCCAGAAAGCCGTCGTCGTATTGATCCCGTAAATTCCCTGATCCAGTGCATGATTATTGGCAAGGGCAATGAGATTGAATCCGGCCCTTTCCATGGCATCCCCTACTTCTGTCGGCGTTCCAAAGCGGGGATAGCCGCTGACTCTCTTCGGGTCTGTCACAAAAATCGTCTCCTGATTTACGGCTGCCAGATCTGCATTCTGAAGCTTATCCCGGACAGAGTCATAAAAGGAATCGTACAAATTCTCTGCTGTCACTTCTCCGGCTCTTTGCTTCTTCTGTTCTGCTGCGAGCAGACTTAGGTGGATCAGATTATCACCTGCACAGACCACCTGAGCCTGCTGCTCCTTTGACTCTCCTGCATATTTAAGTCCAAAGTCCTTCCAGATCCAGCAGGTACTTGTACTATCCTCAGCAATACGGTCTTTCCCGGTATAAATGTCAGGCTCAGGCCCATCTCCTGCCTCGTTATTTTGTAAATCCCCACTAGTTTTTAGATCCTTCAGACGATATCGGGTGAGAATCAAACTGTTTTTCCTGCCCCGGGCAATTGACTCAATCTCTTTCCCAAGTGAAGAAGACATCCACACCGGTCTCATCACATCCGTACTGATATTGCGTTCTCTGTCTTTTCCTTCTGCTGCTTCTTTTTCTATAATTTTGTCTGCTTCTTCATCCTGGGC
>ERZ1034719.855-NODE-855-length-16014-cov-6.466759_pt1 | contig 16014 bp, 21 predicted proteins | sample MGYA00520703_ERZ1034719 | MGnify/ENA primary metagenome ERZ1034719 (study PRJEB33766, sample SAMN09781716) | gut metagenome | biome: gut microbiome | host: Homo sapiens | place: Madagascar | study: EMG produced TPA metagenomics assembly of the PRJNA485056 data set...
CTGCAAAATCTTTGGATGAGCAGATAAGCATATTAGCTAAAAGGTTTATTGACAAAAACAATATAGATCTGCAGTCTCCGTTAGTGCTTTTTAATAGAGAGGGAAAAACAATCTTGTACGGGACTGGCACAACATCCGAGAGTTGGTTTATAAAGCTATGGGTTGTTGCTAAATTTCCTAAAATAGTGTTTTCTACATACCAAAGTGAACGAAAAAGTACTGAAGTGAAAGTATGTGATTCGATTATTGATAGTTTTGAATTCGTTTATCATAAAGATCATTGAGGAGGTTATGATGACGAAAAGAACCATAGTGATAATTTTATCTATAATATCAAGCGTTGTTTTAATAGTATTACTTGCTCTGTTTGTCCGAATTTATATTGTTCCAATTTTAAATATTGGAGACTCTCAAATAAACAATCCGGAAACTTTTTTAATGGCTTCGCAGTCACCGGATGGCAAATATAATTTAGAAGCATATAGAACAGAGCCTGGTGCAACCGTTGATTTTTCAGTTAGAGTTTATTTGACAACCGGCGATCGGAAAACTATTATTTATGATGCCTATCACGAATACGAAGCCAAAATCGTTTGGATTGACAATACAACAGTTTCAATTAACGGAATAACTCTTGATATATCACAAGGCGAAAAATACGATTGGCGTATGCAATAATTATGCTACAAAATAACATATAACAGCAAGCAACGCCTTTTGGGGACAAAGGGCAAGACTGCTGGGATAATCCCAAGCCCTTAAAGGTTTCAGGAAGTTCCTGACAAATGCCGTGGTATGAAGAGGAGAGAAGGACGGTATGTGGTGCATAGTGAAAAAGAAAATTGATTTTATAAACAGCGTTGAGCAAAATGGTCTTGACAATTCTATGTACTTTAAAATTAATAAATTCTCGCGAAGCCGCAATTCCGAGGTGCGTAACAGGATAGCGCAGGCGCTAAACGGAACAGGTAATAAAGAATATATAGAAATTTTAATGCGGCTTATGAATGACGATGATGAGATAGTGCGAGCCAGCGCCTGTGACTCTTTGGCGGGGACAGAGAGCAGAGACGCAGTTGATGAAATGGAAAGACATATTTGCGATAGTTCGGAAATTGTCAGAGAATATGTATACTCGTCGTTGTTTGAAACTGCCTCCTTATATCCAAAAGGGTACAAAAGCGAAATACATAAATTGCTTCTGTCGGCATATGAAAAGGAAAAGTCTTACCAGGCAAAAGCCGTTTTAAGTTGTGTTCTATGTGGTTTGGGAGAAAACTTGACAAAAGAAATCAAAAAATACCTACACTGTGAAGATTGCTATGTTCGCAAGGCGGTTTTGGAACAACTTGACGATATCTCTTATAATACTGATATTTCATTGTTGCTGCCGGATCTCATAGAACTGCACGATGTAGAAACTGTTAATTTTGTAAAATCGTCATTTGAGAAACTGATTGACAAGTTGAAATAAATTGATTAGTGAAAGCGTTAGGTGTGATTTATGCGAAAGTGTTTTGTTACAGTGTGCGTCATATCTCTATTTCTACTGTTCGGAGGACTAAATGTGCATGCAACTACAAATTATGGATTCGAAACGACGGACTTATCAGAGAATGAAGTTGATCAAATATGGCGAAATATTAATTTGAGGAAATCTTCTGATTTGAAATCTTTAGACAGCATCGAATTGCCTATTGTTTCTTTTGATGTTTCTAAAGATGGTATAATACTTTTGGGCTTTAAAGAAAATAAGATTGCTATATCAAATTCAAATAATGTGTTGACATTCTTTGAATTTGATAATGACGGTTCATTTTATGTTCAATGGAATGATGGCAATATTCTGCTGATGTTGGTCAGAGGTTCCATAGTTATTGAATTTTCACAAGACGGGCAGTTAATTAATATGGTTAAAACTGATGATAGCAGTGTGAAAAACAATTCCATATGGAATCAAATAGCAAAAAAGAAATCCGTAAATATTGGACAGGCTTCTTATTATGTCAAAAACGACATGGGAATATTTAACTTTTTGGCATCATCTTATTCGCAACTTATAACTGAGGATAGTCAAGGGAATCAAACAATCCTTTATGATGTGAACAATACTCAGATGACAAAAACAATTGTTGTATTTTTTGCTGTTATTGTATTTGCCGCAGTAGTCGTTTTGATGATTTTAGTCCAATTTGTGAAATTTCGCAAGCGATGAGAAATTTGCTCGTCTCTGCAAACCGGGCTTTTACCATGACAAAACTATAACTGTTATCAATACCACTACGCCGATAGACCATCAGTATGTTTATTGGATATTTTTAATAATTTATTTCCGTATCAGTAAGCACTGGACAGTTTGTTAAACAAAATCAAAAGGGTTATTTCAAGACGTTCTCTCAGATGCATCGACAGTTGAGAGAACTTGGAAATGTCAGCGTAATTGTATAAGCGATACCCAGTCGCGGTTCTTTTTGCGATATACACCATAATAGTTTTTGATGAGAAACTTTAAAAACTACATTTATTATACGAAGAAGGGATAACATGGATAGAAAGTATAAAAGAGATCCCAAAAGTTTGGTGCTGCTACTATCGATATATCTTGCAGTTCTTTTTATCTCAATCGTAGTGATAATCAAGTTTTATTCAATACGGATATTGCTAATGGCTTTAGTGTGCGCAATAATTCCATTTGTTTTTATAATGATTTATACAATAATGGGCGCAAGAGATTATGTTGAAATTTATGACGATTTCTTTATTTTTAAGCAAGGAAGAAATTCTCCTCGGAAATTTTATTGGAAAGAGGTTTCTGGCCTCGCTTTTTCGGGAAATAAACACTTCCTGCCTTTCAGTGTAATGAATGTGTTTGAGGAAAACAGCAACATGGAGCTGCATACTATTGTGTTATTGGATTCAACATATAAACAATATAAGAAAATGTGGGAAGATATGATTTCATCTTATATAAAATCGCAGCCCGAATCCTACAATGTCGATGCAAAATTTTTGGAGTTTTTAAACTTGTAAAAGTAATTTATATTTCTGAATATTATTGTACAAGCGTTAGGCAATCCGCTGTCTTACAGAGGCTACACTCTCACTGGGCAGAACGGCAGACAGCTGGCGACGCTCAGCGGCAACGGCATAACTGCAAGCTACACCTACGATGTTGACGGATTGAGAACATCCAAAACCGTCAACGGTGTTAAGCATGAGTACTACTATGTCGGAAACACCTTGCAGTATGAGAAGTTCGGCACGACAGAGCTGTGGTTCTTCTATGATGCCGACGGCAACCCCTCCGGTGTGAGATACAAAAACGGCAGTACTACAACCGACTATTACTTTGTCTGCAACTGGCGCGGAGATGTAATCCGCATTTACGACGGTGCAGGTGCGGTTGTTGCCAATTACAACTATGACGCTTGGGGCAATGTGATTTCTGTTACCGATGCCAATGGTGCGGCGATTACAGATTCAAACCACATCGCCAATGTTAACTCGCTTCGCTATCGTGGATATTACTTTGACTCTGAGACGGGATTCTACTATGTGTCCAGCCGTTATTACGATCCTGAGATCGGGCGATGGATAAATGCGGATTCGTCTGACACATTAACGGCAAATTTTGAAAACTTTGCACAATACAATGTGTTTGCATACTGCTTTAACAATTCTGTTAATATGTGTGACTTAGATGGTTTCTGGGCTTTTGCAATTGCGGGGGGCGGATATTTGGCAACAGCAGGAACAATTGGAGTCGCAAACGCATGGAATCCTGTTGGGTGGGTTATAGTTGGAACTGTCGCTATTGCAACGGTAACTATGGTTGGTGTAATCGTATATACATCAACTGTAAGAAAAAACGAACCTGATTCGTATGCTCGCCCGGGGCAGAAAAAGCAAGGGCGTGAGCACAAAAACAAAGCCCGGAAAAATAAAAATTGGAAACCAAGGTCTACGCCTAAACCTCCCAAAAAACACACGCCGGGCAGAGATCATAGGAAGTATTAAAAATGCATATTTGGACACTTACCAATTGGCAAAAGAATCTTGACAGCGAAGTCAAAAGACGAACCGGAATCCGTTTTAGGTATGAAAGCTCGGTTGACCCTGAGGTAAAAAGAGCATGTACACAGTTTGCACGGTGGTTGCGAGCCGAGTATTATTTTCCGTTGAGAGTTCCTGTTTATGTTAAAGGAAGCAAGACCGTCCGAACACAGGATGGTGAAACAGCAGTAGGCAGTTTTTTTGAACCATTTTCATATTATACAGAGCCGTACATAAAAATTGCAACTGGCGATTATGATGATTTACAAAGCCGAAATGGTAAAGACAATGCACTTGCAACAATTCTTGCAACATTAGCCCATGAGTTAACACATTACTATCAATGGATAAATGATATTCAGCTTACTCCAAAAGGCAGAGAACAACAGGCGACAAGATATTCAAATTATATAATCGATGAATATTCTATGACGTGTGACCACCCTTGAAAAAATTGAAATAAAAACATCAAAATTTACGACGGCACAGGTGCGGTTGTTGCCAATTACAACTATGACGCTTGGGGCAATGTGATTTCTGTCACCGATGCCAACGGTGCGGCGATTACAGATTCAACACACATCGCCAATGTCAACCCGCTTCGCTATCGTGGGTATTATTACGACTCTGAAATTTCAAGCGTAACTGCAATGGTATTTGCACCGGCATCAATAGGAGCTAATTTTGTAGTGAATTCTGCTTTTTCAGGGGTTGGAACAGCGGGAGCAACTGGATTTATAGCTCAGTTTGCAGTTAATTTTGCAATGGGCGGTAATATTTCAATACTACAGGCTATTATTGACCTGTTTTAATGGGTGATGATTGTATGAAAATATATTTATCAAACTATTGGAGAAAAAGCAGCATATTTATAGTATGCCTTTCTGCAATTATTACTGTTGCAACTGCTGTATTTTGCATCCAAAGTTATGATGAAGAAGATTATATTTTAATAATTGGAGCATTATTTTTTGTTATACTTTCTTTCTGCTTGCAATTAAACGCATTGAAGCTTCTTGACTATGTTGAAGTAAGCAACAATCAATTTATTATGTGTTCTGTTAGTGGAAAGCGAAAGTGTACTATCAATTCCGATACTCTTATTTACTATCAAATTGTATCACTAATTGAAGGAATATTTTCAAGAACTGACTTTATAGTGTTATCTGATCAAAGCTTTCCCTGTTATCAAAACGGCAATGGACTTGCTAAAGTTTGCAAAGAGATAAATGCTAAGGGAAATCAAATTATTATGCCTTACAATAAAATGTCAAAACCGTTATTGAGTCTTAGGGACTGGCATAAGATTAATTGATTCGTGTTATTCGAGCAAACGGCGTATATGGATAGCCACATATAGCTTCTTAGGATAATTTTTCGAATTCTTAAAGGGGTTGTGGTATCCACAAATTGCGATTGTGGCTACAATTGCATTGCTTGCTAAGATGTAAGATGATAGGCATACATATTTTTAGCAATTATTACTTGCCCTTATCAAATGCAATTGGAAATGCAGACGTTCGACAGAGCGTACTCAACGGTAGCAAAAAGCGCATCTATGACGCCGAGTACGGATATGACATGAACAACAACGTGTCAAAGTTTACTTCATCTGCGGGTGGAGTGAACATGACCGAAAAATTCGATTGCGGCAAGGACAATCTTGCATCGAAGTATAAGGAAACGTTACGATTATTGGATTGCATCATATGTTACATATTGTAACGGTGTAGGAATATATATACCAACAAAATCAATTTCTTACTCGCAAGCGATATCGTATGTTCGCGGAGGAGGTAGCGTATTTGCAGATTCAGGAAACAACGCATACAAATTAGCCAAGGCTGTTGGAGGAGGGGCTTCTCCTGTACACGATATGCCACATGGAGGAGTAGGCTACTGGAAACATTACCATGCAACTCGAAGAGGCAAAAGAACAGGAGGACATGTGTTTTATGTCTGATAGAATATATTTGAATTATGATGATATTGTTAAAGAAGAATCGGTAGTTGTAGACTATTTAGCAAAAAATTCAGACCGATTTTCCGTTACTGCTGTTATAAAAAGACCTTATTCACAATTGCCTCCCGATTTTAATTATGGTGTACAATTACAACCGTTTGTAGAAAACTATATTTTTGAAAGAAAAGATTGGCTTGTCAATTTTTTAGGTTATATGAGGCATCAAATTATGGTGGTTTGCCGTTGTTGCAAGGAAAGCCGTAAACAACTTTTGCTAATGCCCAATGTTTTTTTGCCTATAGATAACGATATTCCCGAAGATATTTGCTTCTATCGAAATGGCAAATTGTGGTTCGCAACAATTTCACATGAAAAGATTGCGTTTGCGGTAGATGTTACAAAAGCGGATTTGACGTTCTTCAAGGAGAATGGGATAAAATCTTATATTTGACCTGCATCATTTCTATCGGGACTTTGATGTAATGCCAAGAGGTCGGATGGGAATCAAGCAAGTACAATACAAAATTCGAACATTATGTTATTGATATGTATCTTGCTTGTACTTTAGGTGTGGGATGGTGATATGCATCTCATATCACCTAAGACGGAGGAGACAGTTTTATTAAGGTCTGCTAAAGAGGACAACAAAACGAAGAAAGGACATAAAAATCGCAAAAAATCTAAGGGCTCAAAAGCACATAAGTCCAGTAGCGGAGCAAGGCATGGCGGTTCTGGCGGATCTTTTTAGAATCTATAGGAGTTGAAAATATGAAGAAAATGAGTGATTATACAAAAATAAGTTTAAAAGCTTTGGGCGTTGATTTGATAGCATGGCCGGTAGCATTCATCCTAACGTTTTTGATCGTAACATATGCGAATGATCTGGCACAGTATATTAGTGGATATTTTTTTGTGAGTGCATGTCTTCTGGCAGACGGTATTTCGGTATATAAGTTTAAGGGCGATTTTTTAAACGAAAAAAATGTTGGAGAAGAGGGTTACTATCTTCTGAAGGTTAGGATGTATGTGGGACTTGGCTTGGGAGCGATAGCTTTTTGTGGCATGATAGTTAGTCTTATCAGGTATTTGATTCATTTGTTGTGATGTAAGATACTTCTTTATATATTGAGTATCTTTATGGCAACAAAGTTGCTAGCATCATTGGATACATCCTCATATTGACAAAATAGTCATAAATATGAGGTGATATGCATAAAGATTGCAACATATTCCTATGACGCTATAGCAAAATTAAAAAGTGGCTACAGCGCGACAAAGGCTATAAGTGATGGGGTGATTTAATGAAAAAGGTATATAAATTGGTTCACAAAAGATTTATTGAATTTTCCGCAGATACAAATGAAAAAGTATACTGCACAAAATTGCTGGGATTTTTTTCCTCTAAACAAAAGTGCAGGGATATAATCAATTGTTACTTGCAAAAACCGGGCTTTAAGGATTTCCCGAACGATTTTCAAGAAGAGATAGTGTATGCCGACACGGACGACTTTAACGGTTCAATAGGCGAATTTAGGGGGTCTGTGTTTTATTTGGCGCATGAATATTTTGACGGCGAGTATGACAATGTATCGGATCTCGGGTATTATTCAACCTATGAAAATGCAGAAAAAAGTCTGTCGGAGTATCGTGAGAATCCGGAATTTATTAACTACCCTGATGGGTTCTCCATTGACGAATATGAAATAGATAAGCCGGAATGGACTGAGGGATTCTTTACTTTTTAGTACGACTAAAACAAAAGACGCTTAAAATGCATGATTGAATTTAGGAAACATGTATTCGCATGAGGACCTTGTCCACAACCAGCGTTTCATGTATACTTATGATTTAACAGGCAGACTTGTTCGACAGAGCGTACTCAACGGCAGCAAAAAGCGCATCTATGACGCCGAGTACGGATATGACATGAACAAAAACGTGTGTTATAACAGTGGCCGTGACCACATCTATATTTTTTATACTTGCAGACGATATCACTGGGATAGGGGTAGTTGATGACATTGTAATTATTCCGCTGATCTACATTTTTGAAGTTTTAGAGGAAATAAGTTGATAAATCATATTTTGGAGGCAATTATGATAGAAATATTAAAATTAGCTATGACATTGAAAAAGAATGTATGTGTCTATACTTGCGATTCGGAAATTTCAAAGTTCTTATACGGACGTATAATTTTTATTGACAATGAGTTTTTCGCTCTGTATATGCTCACTCCAAATGGAGAAAATGACGGTATTTTGGTAAAAAAGATTAGCTGTATTACTTATGTTGAGATGGACGGACAGTATGATGAAAAAATGAAAAAACTATGTCCGAATTTCGACGATTTGATTTCAAAGACTCCGATAGATTTTAAAAATGGAAATGCGCTGTTTTCAATAATGCTGGAAGCGTTAAGAACGGAAAAGCCGATTTCTGTTGAGCTGTTGGACAGTGGTGTTGATTCGGTGATTGGTCAAGTTACAGCGGTTAATGAGAAAATATGTACTGTAAGGCAGATAGATGAATACGGATGCGATGATGGTATCGCGTATGTCAATGTCCCGGATATAACTCAAGTATCCTACGCATCTGCCGATAATAGCATTTTGTTGTTGCTTATGACCAAGTGAAAAAATCACAGCTGCGGAAGCTATCATTTTTGCTCCGCTTTATGGTGTTGATCTGGAACCAATTGATTGGGATTACGGATATTAATTGGAACTTAACGATTATATTCGAACCTAAATGAAAGGAGTTTAAGGTGCATGATTGAATTTAACGGATATCTTACGGGAGTATCAGAGAAATTCTTTTTTAAAAAGTATGTTACTTATATGCAAAACGCATTTATTTTTGGTTTGGTAATGGTATTGCCTTTGATTTTTATGCTGATGAGAATTTTTCAGACATTTTCAATATTTTACGGATATTGTGCGGTTTTTGCATATGCCATGATAGCGGTTCGCATTAAAACCCCAAAGGGAAGAAAAGAAATAACTCCTAAAAGAATATATATTGCAGATGATAATCTCATTTGTATTTCCGATAAACAGACCGAGAGCAGAGGCATCGAATTAGCAAAAACGGTTTATGATTACGGCGATTTCTACTTTATATCATTTCCGATGGGGAAGAAAAGCGGAAACTTTGTTTGTCAAAAAGATTTGCTCACACAAGGAACTCTCGAAGAATTTGAAAAACTGTTTGACGGCAAGATAGTAAGAAAATATTAAAATTTATTGCGGCCGGGAAATTTGATTGTATTATCTCCAGAGCAGGTATTATGATCCGGTGGTTAAGAGATTTATCAATGCAGATGATTCAAATATTTTGCTTGATGATCAGAGTAATATCTTGCAGTATAATTTATTTGCGTATTGTTTCGATAATCCTGTAAATATGCATGATGAGGATGGCGAAGCGGCGGCAAATATTATTGGTGCAGTTGTCGGTGGAGTTGCTGGAGCAGCCTTGGGCGTTCTACTTGCAAGGAAGCTCGGATTAACGGGCTGGAAAAAATGGGCTTTAATTTCTGCGGCAACTATTGGTGGTGCTGCACTTGGTGCTTTCTTAGGCCCATATGTTTCAAAGCTGGCAAAATCAGTTGGAGCACTTCTTCGTACAACAGTGAAATTCACAACTAGTGCTTTAAGAGTAGCTTCTCGCGCCGCATTTAAAGCAGCAAGAAAAGTGAATGGTTTTAGCGTATCATCAAAACATTTACTGGGAGCCGGGGGACGATATGCTAAGTTTACAACGTCATCTCAAAAAGTTATACGTGGCTTGATTAAAACGGCTTTAACCTCGTCAGCAGCAAAATTTTATCCAAATGGTAGTAATGGATCATACTATATTTTGTATAATTTTGGTAGGACAATTGGAACTAAGGGAGAACAAATTATTAAGGTTGTTTTTGATTCTAGCGGAAAAATATGGACTGCGTTTCCGGTAAAGTAGGTGAATAATTTGATAGTGTTTTTTTACAGTCCAATTATAGAGAAAGGGAAAATTACAAGGCAAAAGTTAAAAAGATATCCTGAAATATTGAAAAAAGAGGGGCTTTTTCAAATTGAAGTAAATGGCAGACTGTATTTTGATGAGCCGAATTTTTCAGTTAATGAGTTTCTGATGTATGCCGATAAGTGGATTTTCAATGAAGATAAATCTCAAGATATGAACTATTTTTGCGTAGATACAGATGAAAATCCGCTCATAAGCTTTTCAATGAAAAATGACCGATGGTACATTGATTCTCCGTGGAAGCTGTTTGAATGCAATGACTCGTTTTCGAGAGATGAGTTGGAGAAAGCAGTTGTTGAGCTTGAAAAATCTGTAGGCTATTGAATGGAGTACAAGAAGCGAAGGAGGATAAATTAAAATGACTAAATCGAGAGATAAGAAATATCTGCTTTTTACAGCAATAATTATTTTCCTTCTGTGCGTTTCTTTAGGACTGTTATCAGCTTGTAAGTCGTCAGAGTCAAGTTCCTCGCCGAGTGAAACAGTTGATGAAAATACGACATCAGAGGTAACTGATATAGACAGCACCGAAGAGCTTTCCGAAAGTACTGATACAACAGACGAGAACACCAAAGCGGTCATACCCAAGACAAGAGAAGATTATTATTCTTGGGAAAGCGAAACAATGCCCGGCGAAGATGACGATTTGCTGACAGAAAAGCAGGCTATGGTAATACTTAATGCGAGAATTGCCCCGGATAACGACAAGATGATAAGGGAAATTGACCATAAAGTAATTATAAATGGCAAGCCGTATTTTTTTGCTCATGCATATACAGAGGGAAGAGATTTTAGGTTTACACATGGCTGGTACATTTTAGACCGAAAAACAGGGGATTTGTATAAAGAAAATTTTACTGTAAAGGATGGTCGGTTTGATTATATCGAAAAAGATTGAGCTAAAGATGTATACTACCATGCATAAGCCCTGTAAAAGATCATCTCGAGATAAATGATTATATACTTCGCCGCAACAAAACTGTTATCAACACAACCACACCGATAGACCATCAGTATGTTTACTGGATGTCGGATCGTGGCGGCAATGCCCGCACCACAAAGATTGGCTGGGAACATATCAGCGAATATATCTATGGCTACACCTATGATGCCAACGGAAATATTACTGAGATCTCGCGCCGCCACAAGACCGCAGAGACATAAGCATATCAAGCGGCAGGTTGCTTGTGATGAACTGAAACAACCATAAAACTAACCCTCAAAAGCTTAAATGCTTTTTGAGGGTTAGTTTATTTGTCAATTGTTGTTTACTGTGATTTCCCGTTCTTATATATCATATGTGTCATCACGATTTTATATAGGAGATGTTATGATGGCAGAGTTAAAAACATTGAAGGCATATACCGTAGATTTGAATCGATTTTTAACATTTTGCATTGATAAATCATGAATATAGTATATAAACTGTTGACATTGCCTCAAATCGGGAGTAAAATATATATGTAATTGATTAACACGATTAACTAATTGCCTGCGGCTCGCGCGGGCGAAAGGGGAATGCGAATGAAATTTCGGTCAAAGGGCGGCGCTCTGCTTATAGAAACGCCCGGCGGCAGGTCGATCGAGCTTAATGCCGACACCTTGTTTGTCAGCGTAGGCGAGGTGAAGCCGAGCTACCGTATGAGCCGTGGAAGCTTCAAAATACGGCAGAAAAAGCTGAGTGAAATAAGGCTCTTTCTCTCGCGCGTTAAGGACGGCGACGGCGGCGCGGAGCTTGAGTTATCGAGCAAAAACGGCGGCGCGGTGCTCGCAGTTTCCTTGACGGAGGATAACGGCATATTGAAATTCACCCCGCGCGTTCTCGACGGCGGCAATTACAACCGCCTTGCTTTCAGGCTTCCCGCGTCTCCGGACGAGTCCGTCTACGGCGGCGGAGAGACCTTCGCCGAATTTGACTTGCGCGGCAAGCGGCAGAGGGTGTGGGTCGCCGAGCACATAAACGCCGGGCAGATAGCGCGCAAGATAATCAAATCCTCCTTGAACATAAAGGCAGTCGACCGCAAGCAGCGCTATTCAAACTACGAGACCTATTACGCGCAGCCGACCTTTGTGTCCTCGAAAAAATATTTTGTCCACTGCGACACAACGGACTATGCCGAGTTTGACTTTCGCAAAAAGCAGTTTCACGAGATAAGAATAAACAGCGTCTGCCCGATTTATATCGGCATTGCCGAGAGCTTTGAGGAGCTTTCGGAAAAGCTCGGAACACTGCTCGGCAGACAGCCCGAGCTCCCCGAATGGGCATATGACGGCGCGATACTCGGCATTCAGGGTGGCACGCAGACGGTGTACGACAAGCTCGAAAAGGCCGCGGAGCACGGCACTGCGGTTGCGGGCGTCTGGTGTCAGGACTGGGAGGGCAGGCGCGTCACCGCGTTCGGCAAGCAGCTCCAGTGGAACTGGGAGTGGGACAGCGAGCGCTATCCCGAGCTTGACAAGAAAATCTGGGAGCTAAAGGAGCGCGGAGTGCGCTTTTTGGGCTACATAAATCCGTTTTTAGCTATAGAGAAACCGCTCTACGCCTATGCCGCGAAGCAGGGCTACTGCGTCAAGGACGCGCAGGGGAACGACTATCTCGTAAAGATAACGACCTTCCCCGCCGCCATGGTGGATCTGACCAATCCCGAGGCGTATGAGTGGATAAAGAGCGTGATAAAGAAGAATATGATAGACTTCGGGCTCGACGGCTGGATGGCGGACTTCGGCGAATATCTGCCGACCGACTGCGTGCTTTTCAGCGGCGAAAATGCCGAAAAGGTGCATAACTCATGGCCTGCGCGCTGGGCTAAGGTCAACCGCGAGGCTCTCGAGGAGACGGGAAAGCTGGGCGAGATTTTCTTCTTTACACGCGCCGGATATACGGATACCGTTAAATACTCCACCCTCATGTGGGCGGGGGATCAGCATACGGACTGGACGGTCGATTTCGGTCTGCCGTCGGTCATTCCCGCGTCGCTCTCGCTTTCGATGTGCGGCTTCGGACTGACCCACAGCGACATCGGTGGATATACCACCTTTGCAAAGATGCGCAGAAACCCGGAGCTTTTCATGCGCTGGGCGGAGATGAACGCCTTCAGCCCGCTCATGCGTTCGCATGAGGGCTCGAACCCGGATCTCAACGCGCAGTTCGACGCAAATGAGCAGGTGCTCGCCCACCACGCTAAGTTTTCGCGCATCCACCGCGCGCTCAAGCCCTATCTCATTGATATGGCGGCGCTCAACGCCGAGCGGGGCATACCCGTGACGCGCCCGCTGTTCTATCACTATGACGGCGAGCGCGAGCGAAAAGAGAGCACGGAATATCTGCTCGGGCGCGATTTGCTCGTTGCTCCGATAATAAGGGAGGGCGCAAAGAGCAGGGAGGTTTACTTCCCCAACGACAGGTGGATAAGCATTTGGAACGGCAAAGAATACGGCAGGGGCTGCGTCGAAATAGACGCGCCGATAGGTACCGTGCCCGTATTTTACAGAAAAAACAGCGAATACTCCGAAATATTTGAAAAACTCAAGGAGGCTTAACAATGGCAGCGACGCCCGCAACACTGCAAAACAAAACCTACGGCATAGGAATCAGAGACAAAATAGGCTATGCCCTCGGCGACGCGGCGGGTCTTATGACCTTCGCGCTCGTCGGCTCGTTCCTGCAGGTGTTCTATACGAACGTACTGTATATCGACCCGAAGAAGATAACCGTGCTCTTTCTGATAGCGAGGATATGGGACGCGATAAACGACCCGATGTGGGGCGCGGTTGTCGATTCCCGCAGACCCGGCAAGAACGGCAAGTTCCGCCCGTATCTGCGCTGGTTCTCGACCCCGCTCGCTATTTTCGGCGTGCTGATGTTCGTCAAAATACCGGGGCTCAGCGAGGGACAGTATCTCGCCTTTGCCTACATAACCTATATCGGTTACGGAATGCTCTATACTATAGTAAATATACCCTACGGCTCCATGGCATCCGTCATAACTACCGATGAGCTCGAGCGCTCGTCTCTGTCGATGTTCCGCTCGATAGGCGCGGGCTTCGGCGGTCTGCCGGGACAGATACTTCTGCCCCTGTTTGTATATTCGACGGTTGCCGCAACGGGCGAGAGAGTCCTCGACGGCAGCAAGCTGCTCATAGGCGTTGCCGTATTGGCGGCGTTGAGCATACTCGTCTATCAGCTCTGCTACAAGATGACCACCGAGCGCGTTGTGGCAAAGCCGACCGAGAAAAAAGTCAGGGTCAGCAAAACAGTCAGGTCGCTTTTCAAGAACAGACCGTTCATCGCTCTGTGCATAGCGTCAATGCTTTTGATAGCCGTTCAGCAGTATACTCAGACGACCTATCACTACCTGTTCCTCAACTATTTCAAGAAGCCCGAGCTCTATTCGCTCGTCACGGTTTTCACCTATCTGCCCATGGCGCTGCTGCTGCCCGTGCTTCAAAAGATAGTCCGCCGTTTCGGCAAAAAAGAGGCGTGCGCCGTCGGCATGGCGGGGGCGTTTATAGCAAACCTCGTTCTGTGGCTCATAGGCACAAAGAGCGTCGTTGTGTTCTTTATATTCTGCTTCCTCTCGGGGCTCGGCATGACCTTCTTCGTGCTTGAGGTCTGGGCGCTTGTGACGGATGTTATAGACTATCAGGAGACGCTCTCCGGTCAGCGCGACGAGGGTACGTCTTACGCTTTCTTCTCGTTTACGAGAAAACTCGGCCAGACCATAGCCGGCGTTCTCGGCACGGGAGTTCTGACCCTCATAGGCTATGACGCGAAGAACCTTACCTCCCAAGCCGTTGACAAGCTCTACAGCGTTTCAACGGCGCTGCCCGCGCTCATGTGTCTGCTTATGGCTCTTTCTCTCGGAGTGTTCTACCCACTGACGAAGAAAAGGCTTCAGCAGTTGAATGAAAATAAACATCAGGAAAAAACAGAAGAATAAAAGGAGCGATATATCATGAAATATTTTCTCGACAGCGCAAAGATAGACGAGATAAAATTTGCATACAACACCTTCGGCATAGACGGCGTGACAACCAATCCGAAGCATATCATGAACAGCGGTAAGCCGTTTTTGACCGTCATAGCCGAGCTCGCGCAGTGGGTCAGAGACGAGGGGATAGAGGGCTATGAAAATTTCCCCGTTTCGGTTGAAATAAATCCCCATCTCGACGACGCCGAGAAAATGATAAAAGAGGCTGAAAAAATAGCCGCAATGTCGCCGAACTTCGTCATAAAGATACCCTGCACCGAGGCGGGCGTGACCGCCGCGCGCAGGCTCGAAAAGAAGGGTATCAGAACTAATCTCACCCTCGTTTTCTCCGCCGCGCAGTCCATATGGGCGGCGAAAAACGGCTCTCTGTTCGTCTCGCCGTTCATCGGCTGGAAAGAGGCGAACGGCGAGGATTGCAGGCAGTATATCGCCGACATAGTGAAGATATATAAGAATTACGGCTTCTACGGCAAGACGCAGATAATCTGCGCCGCGATAAGAACGCCCAAGCAGTTTGTCGACTGTGCAACGGCGGGAGCCGATATAGTGACCTGCGGACTCGATGTGTATCTCGAGAGCATAAAGCACGCCTACACCGTACAGGGTCTCGGAATTTTCACAGACGCATGGGACAACACGGTGACGGAGTGAGGTGGCAAAAATGAACATAGGATTCATAGGCCTCGGCATAATGGGCGAGGCCATGTGCGCCAACATAGTAAAAAAGCATGACGGCAAGGTTTTTCTGTATGACCTCGACGGCGAAAAGGTCGAAAAGCTCGCCGCCCTCGGAGGCTTCGCCTGCGCCGACAGCGCGGAGCTCGCCGAAAAGAGCGACGTCATAATAACCATGGTCCCGAAATCCGAGCATTCGCGCTCGGTCTATGAGGCTGTTCTGCCCGCCTTGGACTGCACAAAAACCTGCATTGATATGAGCACCATAGACCCCGCCGTGTCCGTTGAAATATCGGAGAAGGTAAAGG
>ERZ1034719.859-NODE-859-length-15976-cov-6.066767_pt1 | contig 15976 bp, 8 predicted proteins | sample MGYA00520703_ERZ1034719 | MGnify/ENA primary metagenome ERZ1034719 (study PRJEB33766, sample SAMN09781716) | gut metagenome | biome: gut microbiome | host: Homo sapiens | place: Madagascar | study: EMG produced TPA metagenomics assembly of the PRJNA485056 data set...
CTTTAACACCCAAATAGAGTTTGAACAATACATTTTTTCGTTTTTTTCTGATTTTTTTTGAAAAGTCATTTTTTGCATAAAACGGCGATTTGGCGGGCTATTTCGGGCATTTGCGATTGTCATATTTGGGTTCAATGTATGAATTTGTGTGGCTAGGTGTGAATGGGTGAGATATATAACTACATATGCCTTTTGGATTTTTTGGGCCACGGCGATGGCGTCGGATGGCGATGAACGAGCGGATAGCCGGTTGGCGTAGGCGATCTGTGGATCGCTGGAGCGGTGGATTGGTGGAGATGTGAGGTTGGAGGCGAGCGAAGTGGAATCTGCGGAATGGGACAAAGTGGAATCGGATGATCTGGGCAGAGGGCTGTGGCCGGAAAAGGAAAAAGATCTAACGATATGAACGATAGGCGTGGTAGAATGGTGTGCCGTTTTGTTGCGCGATTTTGTAGTGGCACGTGTCGTCGATATGGCTTGATATCGTTTGATATGGCTTTTATCGTTTGTCATCACTCGCTATTGCTCGCTATCGCTTGCTATGGCTTGTTATCGCTTGTTAAGGCTACGTGCTTTGCGAAGAAATCTGCGCTTTAGTGCATCGTTTCGAAGATTTAGTGGTGCGTTTGGAGAATTTGGAATGTTATTCGAAAAAGAATTGAGAAGAGCAAAGAAAATGCAATTTGGCATCGTTTGCGCCATCGCGGCGATGGCTGCGAGTTTCGGGTGTGCCACAAGCGGTTCAACCAGCGGTGCGGCGACAGCAGCCGATGCACAGGGGGCAAAAGTCAATGGTGCGGTCGCTGTCGAGTCTAAAGCCGACGAGGTCGCCGCGATCGGTGTCAAACGCGAATGCCGTAGCGATATCGTCGAATTCGTGCGCAATGTCGATGGCACGATTGGCGTTTTGACGGCCGATAAATCGCTCTTCCAAATCGGAACCGATGGATCGCCGGCGAAACTTCGCGATCTCCCCGACGAAGCGCGTCATTATACGCTCATGCCTTTCTCGAATATCGTCATTCACCGAACACACGATAGCGTCATGGTCGAAGACGTCGCCACGGGGCTCGAATTGTTCAAACTTCAAGGCGATGCCTCGGTCGATCACGTCTGGTATTCCCTCGATTCCGAACAACTCGCCATTCAAACCGCCAACGCACGATATAACGTTTGGAATACCCGCGAGCGATTTTCTGGCGTATCGACGGGCGAAACGGTTCAAGATTTTATGAATCGCCAAAGCCCCGATCACTCGCTGCGATATCCGGGCATCGTTCGCGCCATGGCTTTGGGCAAAGATGGCAATATCGCCGTCGCCGCCGACGACCCCGATTCGGGCAAAGTCGGTCTCATCTATCACCTCGATACGGTCAATGCCCCAGGCAAACTCGCCGTTCAAGCCCGTACAAATACGCCGATTACGACGGTGGCGATTTCGCCGTCCTCGAATTATATTAGCGCGATCGATGAGAATGGCGATTTTTATTTCGTCAATACCGTCGACAAGAAGGGATTCATCGCCTTTGCGAAGTTATATCAGAAGGTTCACGACATCGCATTCTGGGGCAATTATCCCGTCGTTTTGCAAGATAATCGCTTGGCCATCGTCGATTATAAAAATGGATCGGTTTGGAGCGAAGTCGCCGAGAGATTCGATAAATGCGCCGTGTCGGGCGATTTGATTTATTGCTCGGGCGATGGATATTTCTCGGTCATTTCGGCGCAAACGGGCAAGATATCGAAGCGCTACGCCTTCAAAGACGGCGTTTTTGCCGTCGTCGACGTCGAAAAGGCAGAAGTCTCGGGCGAGTTAGCCGATAGGTGTATGTGATAGGTATATGTGAGAAGATATTGATAAAATTCAGTTTTTAATAAAGAACATCGAATGACATCGCGATATTTTACATTAGCATCGATTTTTATTTCGTTATCGTTGGGTTCTCTCGGATGTGCCAGTTCGGGAACGGGGGCGGCTCTGCATCCCGATTCGCCCACGACCTCGGCACCCGGCCATAGCCGACCCGACGTCGAAGATAACGCCAGTGGTACTCCGGCAGATCAAAGCGCCGCGCCTAGCGGCCAAGATATCGATCAATCGGCGGCGACGACAGAACTCGTCCTAGAATCGGGATTGGCAGGCGATTCAGAGACTGTTGGCAAGCCCCAGCCCGTCGCCGAACCCGGAATCGAGCCAGAGACCGAGCCCGAACCAGAACCCGAGCAGGCGATCGAACCCGCTCCCGCACCGATGACGCCTGCGCAACAATGTGCAGCAAATGGCGATTATGCGTGTGCGCGTCGAATCATGCTCGAAGATTTGCGCTCTGGTGTGGGGAATATTTCGGAATTTTGGGCATATGTCGATGCAGATCCCATGCTTACCGAAACCCTATACGAGACAGTCATGCCGAGCGAAACGAATTCGATTTCGGCACTCGGCGGTGGATCGACTGTATCGTTCAAATACGTCGATAAAGCCGATGAATCGGCAAAGGCGGCAATTAAGCCCGATCAAGACTTGCGACAGACGATGTATCGCTCCGAAATCGCCTATTATCGCTTGTGCCAAATCGTCGGTTGCAGTTTCTCTACGCCCGTGACGCGCCCAGTGCGTTGGTCGAAAGCCGACTTCAACCGCCTATATGCTGCATCGGATTCGAAAAAAAATGCCGCTTATCGTTCAAAATTCGATCATTTGATTTGGGCAAGAGAAGATGGCGTCCAATATCTCTATGCTGCCTATAAGGAATGGATCCCCGATTTCGTCGGGTTTCCCATCGAAGTGACCTCGGCATGGACTATATACGAGCGCCCGAATACGACGAATTATCCCGATCTTGCGACGGTGTTTAAAAACGCGTTGGCAGGCGGGCGCGAGAGCTCTGTCACGACAGTGAGCAAACTTTTGGGCTATGCGGGCGATATGACGACGCGCGATTTCATGCAACAACTCTCCGATCTCACGCTCATCGACTATTTGACGAATAATTGGGATCGATACAGTGGCGCACAGTCGAATTACGGGGCAAATTGCCATTTCCAGCCTGGTGGCATCATTGCCATCGACAACGGCGCGGCATTTCCGCCTTGGCACGCGCCGCGCGTCGTCAAGCGTTTGCATTCAGTCCAAACATTCAGCCGCGCCCTCGTCGAGAACCTTCGACTTCTCGATCCCGATGACCTACTCGCTCGGCTCATCCCCAATCCGACGAAAGAAGAGCTCAAGAGCTATGAACGGTTCAAAGAACGCCGTCGCGATGCGCTCAAATACATCGACGGACTCATCGATAAATACGGCGTCGATAAAGTGCTCGTTTTTTAGGTTTCTGCCCTGCACGACGGGCAAATGCCCGTCATCAGAAACTGCTTTTTGTCGCCGATAAAGTGCTCGTTTTTAGGTTTCTGCCCTGCACGACGGGCAAATGCCCGTCATCAGAAACTGCTTTTTGTCGCCGATAAAGTGCTCGTTTTTTAGGTTTCTGCCCTGCACGACGGGCAGATGCCCGTTATCAGAAACTGCTTTTTGTTGACGATATAGCATTCGTCTAAGGTGACGTGCGGCATGGGGATTTGCGGGAGACAAGTCATTTTGCCGCATATATCACATAAAAAATGGGCATGCCCACCGGGGCAACTTTCGGCATCGATATCGTGCGAGCAAAATCGCCATGTTCCATCGGTCCCTTGCACGCGGTGAATGAGCCGTTTTTCGACAAACGCATCGAGAATGCGATAAAGCGTGACGCGATCGAAAGAATCATCGAGCAAACCGAGGATTTCGGCATGCGACATCGGCTCATCGTGTTCTTCGATGAGCTCTAATATCGCAATGCGATTTTGCGTCGTTCGCATATTGGCGTCTTTTAATCGTTGCACTGCATTCATCGATAAATACCCATTTGATCCGCTTCACGTCATCAAACGCCCGCCGTGGCGGCGTTCTGTCCCCCTTCGCTTATTCAATCACGCCCGCCGTGGCGGGCGTTCTGTTCCCCCTCTCCATTCATGGAGAGGGGGTTAGGGGGTGAGGTCAGGGTTAGGGAATGAGGTCAGGTCCATTCCCTCACTTCGAGCACTCAATGTACTTCTTGCACATGTTCGAAGAGACGAGCGAATTGATGTCGATTGTCGGATATCCACACACTTGATCATCAGAATCTTTGCCCGATTTCGGCGTCGAGCAATAAATCTCATCTTCGCCTTCGCCCGTCTTGACGTTTTCGGCATTATAGGCGCTCCAAATGCCGCGAACAGCTGTCGTCGTCGTCACTGGATTGCCTGCATCATCCGATGTATTGATCGTCATGCTCCCCGACCAACGCCCCGAATGGATGTCGTCGACGACGTTGTCGGCATTCGTATCGATGACGAGCGCTGTTCCGCTGATTTCGACATTCGAATTGGCTTTTTGGAGCTCGCCCATTGCCGTCAAAAATCCGAGCGCCGATCCAAGTGTATTGGAGGCCGACTTACACCAACCCGTGGCTTGTTTGGGCTCAACGACGAGCTCATATCCAAAGCATTTGCCATTGTCTTTCCGATACCCAATACAAGTCGTCAAAGTCTTCGACAGCCATTGGCCGACGGCATTACAATTGATCCAATAGGCGATGGCATCTGGGAAGTTCTTGGCACCACCTGCCAACTTCGGCAAGACGACGTTATTGATGAGGAAGACGGCGATTTTGCCGTATTCGAGATTGAGCTGGTGCGATTCGATCGAAATCTTGTCGTAGCCGTTGGCAATCGATCCCGACCACGAGCCTTCGAGGAAATTGATGTTTTCTTTGAGACCGAGTGATTTGGTCGATAGCGGATAACGCCCACACGTCGGATCGACGTAATTGCCTTGGCTGTCGGTTTTGCAACCACCGCGCCAATATACGGCTAATCCGTCATAAGCATTGTGACCTCTGAGCTCAACTTGCCCAGCTCTTTGTATTTCGAGGTCGCCCATGAATTCCATCGTGCGAATGATGTTGCGGATTTGGCACGCAAAATTGCCAACTTGGCAGACCGTCTTATTTTGTATCAATAAACCATTGAGGTAATTGAATAGCTTTTCTTTCAGACCTGTGGCTTTGAGAACGGCATCTATCCCACCAGGGATGGGTCCACCAATCGCATCTTTGATAAGATCGAACAACAAATCGTATAAGACTTGCGTGGGATTATCAGCAAAATCAGTCACATATTTGACGAATTGCCCCACCGTTCCCAACGCGTTGGCGACGTCTCCCAAATCGAAATAACTACGCGCTCTAAACGTCGTATTGAGCGATAAATCGATCGTATCGAGGTAGACGTTGACGTTTGTCGTTTGATTTTCGAAGACTTGCGTGCCCGAATCGAGGCAACCCGATGCAACTTTAGCCCCTTGCGCACTATAGCCATTGACGACGATCGTATAATTCTGCGTCGGCGATAGACCCTTGAACTCGGCAAATGACTCGTCGACCGGAGGAAACAATGCATCGGCGGTGACGCCGACTTTCGGATCATAATAGCCACAATAAAAATCTTTCGAGTCGTAGATGTGTATGCTGTAATTCTCGACAGGAGCGAGCCCATTGTAGTTTGCCTTAACGGCGAGATTCCCAACGGGCAAGTCGCTCACTTTGACGTTAAATCGCACGTTTTTGGGGGCGTTTTTACTTTGTGCGACGACGGTCACGTCGTTGGGGATTCCGAGCCCGCGTATGGAGACCGAGGCAACGCCTCCCTCTCGCGTTTGCGACGACGACGAACCTAGCGACAGCGATTCGCGATTCGTCTCGATTCCCCACCGAATCAATTCGCCGACGATGCCTTCGCCCGACGTCTTCCCTTCGATCGAAATCGCCATGACCGATAACTTCGACACGCCCGTGTTGGCGATTTCGACGTCGGTTGCCATATTCGGGATGAGAATCGTTTTCCACCCCTCCTCGGGCATGACCGGATCGTCGATCGGACCGTCGGGCAAATCTGGATCGTCGGGTTGATCGGGGGGATTGGGATTATCGGGATTATCGGGGGTTTCATCTTGCGACGACGAACCTGCGTCGTCGCTACACGATACAGCGGGAACGGCTAAAGATGCCGCCATTAGAAATGTTAGCAAATGTCTCATGCGCATACGGTACCTCTCGTCAACGATTTGTGTGAGATAAGACAAATCAAATATCTCCCAGTATACATCGTTTTGTCCCTTTTTTCAACGAACAGTTGCGATATCGATACCAGATCTCCACCCGTCCCCATCCTCGCGAGCGCATGACGCGGGGCGATACACAGTTTGATATCATTCGATAAAAATGATAACTACCGGTAGCCTTGGCTTTTTTTGTTTTTCTTTTGCGAGGTTATCGATGAAAAATAAGCGAATTTGGCTCCTCTCCTGTCTCATGGTGAGTGCAGGTTTCTTTGGTTGTGACGAAGGCAGTAGCGGCGTAACGCCGCTACCGTCCGAACAAAGCCCCGTCTGTGGCAACGGTTTAGTCGAAGATGGCGAATCGTGCGACGATGGCAATACAGATTCTGGCGACGGTTGCTCTGCCGAATGCAAAGTCGAACCTGGATACGTTTGCCTTCGAGAGGGCATGCCGTGCGAGCTAAAGTCGCCAGATCCCGAGCCGCCGAGTCCCAAGCCTAACCCCGGGCCTATCGTTTGTGGCGATGGCACCCGTCAAGGTACTGAAGAATGCGACGACGGCAATACCGACGATGGCGATGGATGTTCTTCCGAATGCACCGTCGAAAATGGCTGGGATTGCTCGTCAGGGACATGTGTATTGAAGCCTGCGCCCGAAACGTGTGGCGACGGCGTCGTCGAAGGCGACGAAGTCTGCGACGACGGCAATACCGAAAACGGCGACGGTTGCGCCGCAAACTGCCTCGTCGTCGAAACGGGCTATGCCTGCCCCGATCAAGGTGGGCCGTGCGTCAAACTCGAAGAAACCGTCTGCGGCGATGGGCAAAAGACGACCGACGAAGAATGTGACGACGGCAATACCGACGACGGCGACGGCTGCTCGGCCGAATGCAAAGTCGAAGAAGGCTGGGATTGCTCAACCGGTACATGCAAGCCCATTTGTGGCGATTCATTCATCGTCGGCGACGAAGAATGCGACGACGGAAACACATTCGATACCGATGGTTGTTCGTCGGAATGCAAAATTGAACCAGGTTATCGCTGCGAGACACTGGGAACTGGTTTTATCTCGGTGTGCTACCTCAAGGAATGCGGCGATGGCCTCGTACAGCCCGATCTTGGCGAAGAATGCGATAATCCCACAGGCGAAGATGTGCCTTATGGTTGGGACAAAGCTAACAAGTCGCCATATTGCACGCTCTCGGTATATAACTCCGCTACAGGATACCGAGAGGGTGGGTGCAAATTGACGCCGTATTGCGGCGATGGCATCGTTCAAGCTGATCATGGCGAAAAATGCGACGAAGGCGATGGCGGTAAAACTGTCGTCGACGATGATGGGAATCCCATTGGCGGAACCGGGGAATACGGCCATTGCCAAGCCGATTGCAAATTTGCTGGGCGTTGTGACGATGGCGTTATCAATTCGGGCGAAGCGTGCGACGACGGCAATACGATCGACGGCGACGGTTGCTCGGCCAATTGTAAATCGGTCGAATTGGGCTGGGCGTGCCCAGATGAAGGCCAACCTTGCAAAAAACTCACCTGTGGCAATGGATCATTCGAACCCCATTTGGGCGAACAATGCGAGGACGGAAACTTCGTCGCTGGCGACGGTTGCTTTAACTGCCGCGTCGAAACCGGTTGGATGTGCCAAGATTCAAACCCACCATGCCCAAAAGAGTTCTGCAAAGATAAAGCTAAATACTGCGAACGCATCGAAGTGCTCTATGGCAACGGCAAAATCGACAAAGATTTCGAAGATTGCGACGACGGAAACAAAAACGATAACGACGGATGTACGAAAGGCATCGTCGATCCGGGCTGGATTTGCTCAGAGCCTGGCAAACCTTGCCGTGCAAAGGAATGTGGCGATGGCATACTCGCTGGCAACGAAGAATGCGACGACGGCAACAACGGCGATGGCGACGGTTGCTCGGCGCGTTGCCGCCTCGAAGATGGCTATTCATGTTCTACAAAGCAAGGGAAGACAATTTGCGCGAAAGGTTACTGTGGCGATGGCATCGTTCAACATGGCGAAGAATGCGACGATAAAAAAGCCGGTGGCAAAGGCTGTTCGGCCGATTGCAAAATTGAACTAGGGTATAAGTGCAAATCAGGCGGCGGAGCTTGCGTGATAGACAAATGCGGTACTGCGACGATCGATCCTGGCGCGGGGTACTCGACCTATAAGACATGTGACTTAGGCTCTGACAATGGAAAAGGCAAGGGCTGCTCGAATACGTGTCGCATTGAACCGGGATATCGTTGCGATGCCAATGGCAAGAACTGCGTTAAAGGCAAGTGTGGCGATGGACTCCTCGACGTTGGCGAAGAATGCGACGATGGCAACACAAAAGGTGGCGACGGTTGCGATCCCAAGTGCAAACGCGAAGCCGTCTATGATTGCTACAATAATGAATGCAAACCCGTCTGTGGCGATGGCATCACCATGTGGATGGCTGGTGAAGAATGCGACGATGGTAATCTCATCTCTGGCGACGGATGTTCGGCCGATTGCAAAATCGAACCGGGATTTGAATGTGCAGGATTCGTCGGCGATCTACCGCAATATATCGACATCCCCGTCGTCTATCGCGACTTTAGGTATAGTACTGACTATAGCTCAAAAGGTGGCGATGGCTATTTGAACCAAGCTTTTATCGACAAAGTCCAAGCAGAAGACCCCATTTGTAAGTATAAACCATCAAGGTCAATTCAGAAAAATCATGGCTTTACCGATTTCCAACAATACGGTGGTAGTGGTTGCTATGGCATCTTGGAAAATGAGCTCGATGCCGATGGCAAACCCATCATGAAGAAAACATATAACAAAGACAATTGGGAGAGTTCTACATGCAGCTCAGGGGCGAATCTAACAGGTCATTATACTTGCCCAGGTATGTTTAGGTACTGGTATCGCGATGTGACTGGTATCAATAAATCATTCCCCTATACATTGAGAATGGAACTCACCAATAAAGATACTAAAGCGTATAGATTCGAAGGGAAAAACTTACCAAAAGGTGCTACCGATGTCGGAGGCGTTAATCCTCCGAAGCAAAATAATGAGTTTACGCCAATTAATGGTCATGGCTACAAACAATCTGGTGGTGGCTTCACAAGTGAAGTTTCGACGTACTTTCAATATAAATATATTCCAGGTAAAAAAACAAAACTCAGGTTTAGTGGCGACGACGACGTTTGGGTATTCATCAATAACAAGCTCTTCGTCGATTTAGGCGGCATGCATTCAGAATTGTCAAAAGAAGGTGAAATTAAATATGATGATTGCGAAGTCAAAGTCGATGGCAAATCGACGACTCAAAAATGCGATCGAGCTCTCGAATTGTACGATGGCGGTATATACGAAATCAAATTGTTCCACGCTGAACGTCAATTTGGAAACTCGAATTTCAATTTCTATCTGACCGGCTTCCTCAACACGGGCAAGGCCTCGTGTGCATCGATTTGCGGCGACGGCATTATCGCCTCGACCGAGCAATGCGATATCGGCAAAATGGACAAAGGCAACCCCGTTAAACCGACTCAAGCCGAAGAAGAATTCATGGGGTGTAAATCGTGCAAAAAAGCACCTGTTTGTGGAAACGGCATCGTCGAAGCCGGCGAAGTCTGCGACACTGGGTTTTTGTGTAAACAAGATAAATTTAAGAATATATGCACACAAAAAGGCATATCGTATAAAGAAGATCCCAATTGTAACGACAAATGTCGTTACGACTCTTGTAACGATGGAAAGCTCGATCCAAACGAAGATTGCGATTGTAAAGATGGAAAATGCCAATTCCAATCCGGCATCGATCAAAAAGCTCAAGAACTTGGATGTCTCGATACGTGCAAAGTGCCCAAATGTGGCGACGGCATTGTCCAAGCCAAACTCGACGAAGAATGCGACAATGGCGCGGCAAATGGCAATAATGCCGCATGCACGCTCAACTGTAAGTTAGCCAAATGCGGCGATGGCATCGTCCAAGCCTATCGCGGCGAAGCATGCGACCTAGGCGTCGACGCGAACGGAAACTCGCTCAATACGGGCGAGTATGGCACAGACGGAAAACCGGGTTGCGCCCCCGATTGCTCTTTCAAAACCCCATACTGCGGCGACGGAAAAGTCCAAGCGAACAAAGGCGAGCAATGCGACTTCGGCGGCCAAAACGACGATAACGTCTATAACGGTTGCAAGAAGAACTGCACCTGGGGGCCGCGTTGTGGCGATGGCACCACACAAAAAGACAATGGCGAAGCATGCGACCTTGGCGAACTCAATGGTCAGCCAGGTAGCGGTTGCTCGGCGACATGCCAAAGCGTCGTCAATTAGGGATTCCCACTAAATCCCTTTATCCAATATTAGCAATCCCGCCCTCAGGGCGGGATACCCACTAAATCCCCTTGTCCAATAGATGCGTCTTCACGACGTGATGCAAGGCAGCCATGAGGCTGCCTTTTGCATTGGGATTCCGCCTTTCGAGCTCGGCGAGTAGCTGTTTCGTTTCGTATCGTTGCCCGCTGTGCCCGCGCGTGCAAAATGTTTGCTCTGTCACGGCGACGTCGAGATACTGCGACGCCTCGATCAGCCATTCTTCGGCGATATACAACATCGGTCGAATGATGACGTTATGCCCATTGTCGGCGACGAGCTTCGGAGGCATCGACTTGATTTGCCCATTGAAGAGGGCATTCATCATAAACGTTTCGATCGCATCGTCGCGGTGATGCCCGAGGGCTATCTTGTTGTAACCGCGTTGCGTCGCTTGCGTATAGATAATCCCTCGACGAAGACGCGAACACAACCCACACGGCGATTCATTGGCTGCTATCTTTTCGGCCAATATCGATGCCGTTTCCAAATCTTCGTGCCATACTTCAAACCCTTCGCTAGCGATTTGTTCGAGTGCTTTTTTAGCCGGGAAATCGGGCGCCGATTGGTTCAAATGAAATACGCCGATCTCGAAATCGAATGGCACGATCCGGCGTATCGAATCCAACAAATGGATGAGCAAAATCGAATCTTTGCCGCCCGAAAAGGCGACCATGATCTTGTCGTTCGGTTCTATCAATTCCCACGCTATCGAACACTGCGAAACGTGGCGCGTCAGCTTTTTTTGGAGTTGTATGGGCAAATGTGCAATCATAAATCTCAATCTCTCGAATGATCGGTCAAATACGGGAATCCGCTAGCGACAAAAAAAGCCGCATCCCGAATGATGCGGCTTTATATCCTACTTATTGGGTAGGTTTATCATTTTTTTACGATTTTTGGCTTCAATAAGACGTTGCCATCGCTCACGTGAACTTCGAAGTGGACTTCTTCGCAGTGATACGTCTCTTTGATCTTCACCACATTGCGATGTAGACGTCGCATAAAGCAATCGAAATCCATCGGCGTATCGATGTTGTTTTCTTGGCGTGCCTTCATGTATTCGTCGAACAGCTTCTGCGCCTCTTGCATATCGCTATCGTGCTTCATCTTTTCGATTTCGTCGTTCGTCATTTCCTTATCGGATTTGGCATTTTGGGCGTCGTCGAAATCGACCATCAAATTCGACCAATCTTCTTCGGCGGCATTCTCCTCGTTCGGATCCGTCTCGCGCACTACATTCACGTTGCCCAATACATCGGCATTCTCGCCCATGAGCGTCGACAAAACTTCCGAATCCAACGGAGATCCCGAACGCATGGCATCGGCAAAACCCTTGCGTATGTATTGGATGCGATTCTGTAGCGAATTGATCGACGCCAAGATGATGATCAGCGCCAACACAAATCCGACGAGGCACACGATGACGATGATCTTATCGATGCGGCGTATCTCGGCTTTGCTCATGTCGATATCGACATACGTATAAATATCGGCTTGGGCGTTTTCGTTCCACGTCCATACGAAGCGCGATAATTGGTAATCGCCGCCTTTTCCGCTCACTTTTTCATAAACTTTATTGGCGGCGATTTCGTCAAATCGCTTTGGCGCATCGTCGCTCGATGTCTTAAATCGGCTACCATCGAGCACTTTTTTGATATCGTCGCCCGCGACCTTATTCGCGCTCGTCGACGCATAGACGACGCGTTTCCCTGGCGTCCCCAGTTTCGGGCTCGAATAGACGACTAAAATCTTGATTTCATCTCGCAACATGCTCTCGAGACGATCCGACCAATCGTTCGACAGCTCCATGCCGACGACGCTCAAACCGATCAAATTCCCCGATTTGAACAGCGGCGAAATGCGAGCGAAGTACATCTTGCCATCCCAAGCAAATAAATCGAATTCCGCTTTTTGCGTCTCGATAACACGGCGCAACGACGCCACTTCTTCGTCGTATCGTTTGCCACCTTGTAAATCTTTCCCCTTCGTGCCGTTGGCGATGAGCGTCGCCGATAACTCGCCACTCTTCATCGGCACGGTCGCAAACGCCAAAGCGAGGTTTGGCGCTTTTTGCCACCAGTCGGCGGTGGGCATTTGCGATGTCATCGAACCAATCGCGGCATTTTGCCCCGTTTGGTTCAGATTCCGCGATATCGTCGAGGCACGGCTCTCGCGCCAGTCGAGCAAGCTCGAAAATACCCCTGCATTCCACGTATTCTTCGATTGCTGCTTCAATTCCGACGGCGTCGCCGAAAGCAATCGCTCGCGGACCTCCGCCAACTCCGACGCAAACTTCGCATCGAGCGATAACGCCTGCGATTGCTGTATCAGGCTTTCTTCTGCTCCCAAAAGCTGATTGCGAACCGCCTCCTGCGTCCGCTGATTCATCGTTTCGATTTCATTCGCCGACGGCGCTACCGTCGTTTCGGCCAAGAACAACAACGCACAAGTCAACGCGCCAAACAATAACGCGCAAAACACAATGCTCTTTATTTTGATCATCGATTAACTCCAGGTTCCACATCTACGTGAATTATCACAACCCAAATAAATCCACGCATTCTACCACACCCGCCTTTCTTTAGCACGATCTATCTATTCTATTTTTCCATCACTCCGCCCGTTCCGCCTCATTCCCGCCCATTCCGCCTCATTCCCGCCCGTTCTCCATATTTCTCGAGTTTCATCATGTCCACAAGCCCCTCATTTCTCACAATCCGCTACATCCTCATAGCCAGCTCAAAATCCATCCAAGCGATCGTTCCACCGCACCACCAACGCTCAAATCCCCCAATCGTCTCTCGCTTCTATCTCGGGCACGACGACCGGAAACAATGCATCGACCATCTCGCGCCATTCCTCTACCGATGTCGCATACATATACGCAAAGCGCAGGGCGTGCTCGGCGACTTTGCGCGTATAATGCCGCGATTCGTCAAACGAAAACTCATCGACGACGATGTCGAGCGTCTTGCCCTTGTCGCGAAGCGCCCACGGACCTATCCGATGCGGTCCTCCATTATAGCTACCCGCCGTAAACGCAAGATTCCCACCCCACATTCTACGATGCATCTGCATGTAATACACAGAATACACAAACCCGACTTTCGGATCGAAAAATGTATCGGGATCATACTTTAACCCCAAATCATCTGCGATAACTCGCGCGGTTTTCGGAATCATCTGCAAAGCCCCAATCGCATCGGCGCTCGATACCTGCCACGGCCGAAACCTCGATTCCTGCAACATTATCCCATAGATAAAGTACTTCGGCACGCCATAGCGATGCGCCAGCGATTCGACGAGCGGCGCAAACGGCTGCGGATACGCCATCCGATGCCGCGGATTCGAACGCTCGGGAATCGTCCCGCTCATCGCACGAATCGACCCAGCCACGTCCTGCCACGCACGATAATACGATTCGACCATGTGCGTCATATAGAGCCGAAAATCGTCTCGATTCCCCGACGCCACTGCACCCAACAACGACGATTCGTGCTTCAGATAAATCTCTCGCGCCGTCTCTACCTCGTCTATCGCCAAATATCCCATGATTTCGCGATAAATGGCATGGCGTTCGGGGACTTGCCTCACCGCCGCACCATAGCCAAACGGATAAAACTCGCGCTTTGGCGCCTTATCGCTCTCGGCGCGAAGCATCGCCTCGACCGCCTCCGCGCGACTCGCTCCAAACCATGCATCTTCTCGCGCCAACGCCAACACGTCATACCACGTCAACGGATACTGCTCGTGTAAAGCCGCAAAAAGCCTCCGCGCCTCGCCGTCATTGCCCAACGCATGCTGCGCATAAGCCTGCCAATACATCGCCTTGCCGCGCACTATCGGATTCCCCGCTCGATACAGCTTGTCAAACGCCTTTATCGCCTCCGCCCATTCCCCATCGCGCAAAAACGATTGCGCATAAAATCCCCACACCGAAGTGTCGTTCGTCGCCTCGGCATACGCTTTCAAAAGCGGCCGCGCCTCGTCATTCGCGCGCAAATCAAACGCATACCACCCGCGCAAATACAACGAACGCTTCGCATATTTCCCACGCGGATACCTCCTGTCGTAAGCCTCCAACGCCTCAATCGCCTCGCGGTACTTCAACTGCCTCGACAACGAACGCGCAATCCCAAACGTCGCATCCTCCCCCTTGGCCCCCTTCGCATGCGCATACTTTTCATAAATCCGCCCACTCAACGCCGGATCCTCGCTATTCGTCAGCGATACGCGCGCATACTCCCATTCCGCCTCTGTCGCCAGTGCCTCAGGCGTCGCGCCATCCTCCAACAACGCCTTCAATTCGCGCCGTGCATTGTCGTAGTCGAAGTGCGATATCAACCGCCTAATCCGCCCATATCGCGCCTTCGGGCTATATCGCGCCAAATCCTCACTCGATGCAAGCTCGGGCCACAACGCCATCTGCGTCGCCGGGTATCGCAATACAAGCTGGTCGGCCTTCTCCCGCGCTCGCCGCTCGTCGCCACGCCTCTGCGCAATCCGCATCGCCGCATACGCCAACGTTGCCGACTCAAACGCATTCCCCCCCGACACTTCCGAAACCTGCCTCCCAAGCCGCTCCCAGTCGATCTCACCGCCATCGCCCAAAAAATCCACATCTATCAACTTGCCGATGAGCGCCAACACCACGCCACGCCACGCACGCTCCCCAGCATGCGCTCCAATGCCCGCCATCGCCGCCCCCCAATTCGCCTCCTCGATGCGCCCGCGCACGCGCCAACGCTCGCAAAGCTCCGCCACCGCCGCCCAGTCTAACCCCGTCTCCGCCGCCAATTCGCCCACAAACGCATCGTCAAACTCCGCCCAGCACCCGCCATCCGTGCACCGATGCGCCAAAATACGCGCCTTCACCGCCACAAATCGCATCGCCGCACCATCGACGCGCAAAGCCGCCTCGGCCGCCTCCGCATACCGCGCCGCACGCATCAAATACAGCACCTGCGCCGCACTCGGATTCCTCACACCCTCGACATGCGCCACGCCCGCCGCCAACGACTTGCCAAAAAACGGCGCCGCCAATCGCGCCAACTCCGCCGCACTTGCCTCAGCCCCCGAATCAGCCACTTGCGCCCCACCAGCCACACCAGTCACAGCCGCCCCACCAGCCGCATCGGGCTGTTCCTGCGCCGCCACTTGCGCCCCACCACCGTGCATCGGCGTGCAACCACACAGCGCCAAAATGGCAATAATTGTCGCAAAAATCCGTCTCATCGCACTTCTTCATTCATCAAGAGAACACAACCATCATCTTATAGCTTACTTTTTCTTCCTCGTGTGCTTTTTTTCACCCGATCGCCCCAAACGCGCCCCGCGCTTCTTTTTTGGGGTCGCCCTATTTCGCTACCGCTCAATACGGGCTCTTGTCGCCCTATTTCGCTATCGCTCAATACGGGCTCTTGGCTACGGCTATGTGCTCACTATCGTTGCGCGCATAC
>ERZ1034719.860-NODE-860-length-15945-cov-4.764191_pt1 | contig 15945 bp, 16 predicted proteins | sample MGYA00520703_ERZ1034719 | MGnify/ENA primary metagenome ERZ1034719 (study PRJEB33766, sample SAMN09781716) | gut metagenome | biome: gut microbiome | host: Homo sapiens | place: Madagascar | study: EMG produced TPA metagenomics assembly of the PRJNA485056 data set...
AAGCCGAGGATCGTCTTCATAAGGGGGCTCGTGCCGGAGCCGTTTGCTCCTACGATGCAGAGGTAATCGCCGGAAAAGACCGCAAAACTGAGGTCTTGCAGAACAGCCTTCCCGTCGTAGCCGACGCAGAGATCTTGACAAATGAGCTGAGCCATTATCCTGCCTCCTTAACCCAGTGCTTCCTTCAGCACGGAAAGGTTCCGCTCCATAACGGAGAGATAGGTCGTGCCGTTTGCCGCATCTTTGGAAGTGGTGGACTGCATGGAATCCATCGTCAGCACCTTTTGATTTTTCGCAGTCGTGTTCCGGACAATGGTTTCGGCAATCTTGTGCTGTACGCCCTCAATGGTCAGCACGCAGGGCAGGTTCAGCTCGTCCACCTTCCCGGCAAGGAACGAAATGGTCTCAAAGCTGGCTTCACTCTCGGCGGAGCAGCCCGCAAAGGCGGCATAGTAGCGCAAGCCGTAATCCTCCGCCAGATAGCGGAACGGGAAACGGTCGCCGAACAGGACGGTCTTACAGACCGCAGCATCCACGGCAGCCTGATAGTCTGCGTCAAGAGCGGACAGCTTTTTGATATAAGCGGAAACATTCGCAGCATAGGTATCCTTATTGTCGGGGTCGATCTGCTGCAGCACACCGGAAATTGCGCTGCAAAGCGTTTGGGCATTTTTCAGAGAGAGCCAGACATGCTCATCGTACTCCGCTTCTTCCTCGTGGTCGTGTTCTTTTGCATCGTCATGCTCATCGGCATCTTCGTGGTCATGGTCGTGGTCGTGTTTCTCTTCCTGCATGCCCTCGACCACTTCTTCGGTTTTAACGCGCTCGCCAAGAGCTTCCAGCAGGTTGACGACCTTCATGTTCTTGTTGGCGGCATTTTTCAGAGCATCGTCCACCCAGTCATCCGACTCGCCGCCAACATAGATGAACAGGTCGCACTCGGAGATTTTGACAATATCATCCGCGGTGGGCTGATAGCTGTGCAGGTCAGCGCCATTATCCAGCAGCATGGTCACTTCGGCGTTATCCGCCTTGTCACCGAGAATTTCTCTGACCCAATCGTATTCGGGGAAAATCGTGGTGACGACGCGCAGTCTCGTTTCATCCGAAGCCGCCGGCTCATTTTGCTTGCCGCAGCCTGCCAGCAGGCCAACGGTCATTATCAACGCAAGGCACAGGGGAATTATTCTTTTCATGGGTAAATAGACCTCCAGATCATAATAAGAACGTAAAAATGGGCGCAAAAAAACAAGGGCAACGGCAGCGCCGCAAAAGCCTATCGAAAACAGATAGACTCCACCCTTGTAAAAATTCTTATATTTTAATCCGAAAGTTTGACCTTGAGCGATACCAGCGTAAAGGCGCGGGCAGCCTCTGTGCAGGAGGAAAGGATCCGGCACAGAATATATCGGATCGCCGCTGCGGCAGCTGCGGCGGAGCCGGCAAGTCCAATGCTCTGAAGCAGGTTTTCGCAGACATGGATCTGATGACAGATGGCGCAGTCTGCGCCGGTACAGTCATGGCCGGCTTCCGCTGCGATATAGGCAACCGAGGACAGCATAACAAACGCCAGCACTACGGCCAGCAAGCCCGTCATAAAACGAAATTTCTTTGTCATGGTCTGCCCTCCTTTGCGATTTTATAATTTTTTATACCTTCTCCTTACCGTTTTGTCAAGGCATTACTTCATCGAGAGCGCGAGCAGACGCGCCGCGGCGCTCTCCTCGGCGCGGCACTCCGCGGCAAAGCGGCGCGCCGTTTCCGGCGCGAGCGGCAGGGCGTTTTCCTTCGCGCTCTCATAGAGCCGCACCCGCGCGCGGGCCAAAAGCACGATCTGCCGCAGCGCTGATAGAACACCCGGCGCGGTGCCGGAGCGAAGCTGCGGCGCCCGCTCCCCTTCGCGGAGGAAGAACTCGGCGTGCAGCGCCCGCCGCCGCGTCTCACAGCGGCGCAGCGCTTCGCCGAAAGCATTCTGACACGCGCGGCTCGTGCGCATAAGATAGCGCACCCGTGCCGCGGCCTCCGCCTCAAGACGAATGCTTTCTCGCAGCGCATCCGGTGGTTTTTTCTCCTCTGCCGGCGCAGCGGGCCCATATACGCGCTCCAATACGCGCTTCATGCGCTCGGTATCCATACGACCGCCTCCCCGGTACAGTCTATTCCGCCGCCGCGCTTCGGTTCCCGTCTTGCAATCCGCGCCAAACTATGCCATAATAAGAAATAATGTTATGTGTGGGAGGATGTGCTCATGCCGAGATTCTTTCTCTCCGGCGGAAGCTCGATCGCCGGGGGCACGGCGTTTATTCTGGGAGAGGACGCCGCGCACGCCAAGGTGCTGCGCCTTCGCGTCGGCGACACGATGATCGTGTGCGACGGCGGCAAGGACCACCACTGCACCGTTACGAAGATCACGCCCAACGAGGTCGAGGCTGAGATCTTTGAGGTCGTCCCCTGTCAGGGCGAGCCGAGCGTGCACACCGTCATTCTCGCGGGCCTTCCCAAGGGCAGCGACAAGACCGACTACATTCTCCAGAAATGCACCGAGGCAGGCGCGTCGGAGATCTATTTCTTTGCCTCCAGCCGGTGCGTGGCGCGCATCCAGGGCGACGCGGACAAAAAGATCGCCCGCTGGCAGCGCATCGCCGAGGAGGCCGCCAAGCAGTCCGGCCGCGGCGTGATCCCCACCGTCGGATTCCTGCCCGATCTCGCGGAGGCCTTCAACAAGGCGAATGCCACCGCGCTGCCGCTCTTTATGTACGAAACCGGCGAGCGCGAAACGCTGCGCGAGGCCGTGGAAAGTGCCGGAAATATCGCCTCCGCCGCCATTCTCACGGGTCCGGAGGGCGGCTTTGAACCGTTTGAGGCGGAGCTTGCCCGCATTATGAAGCTGCACATCTGCTCGATGGGCCCGCGCATCTTCCGCTGCGAGACCGCGCCGGTCGCCGCGCTCTCGGCGCTCATGTACGCCACCGGCAATATGTAAAAAACTCCTCTCATTTTTCTGTATATTTCATCGAATCGTCCGCGAAAAAGCATTGCTTTTTCGCGGACGTTCTGTTACAATACGTTCCATCAAGAACATTTGTTGTTAGCTCAAGGACATTTGACCGATTAGAGAAAGAAGGCGATGCCGTGAAAGTTGCGGTTTTAGGATACGGTACGGTCGGCGCGGGCGTTTATTCGATGCTGTCGGACGCCTCCGGCATGGAGGCAGGTCCGGTGCTCGTGCGCCCCGGAAAGGCGGTCGAGAGCTTCATGGTGAGCGACGCCGCGCTCATTTTCGGCAATCCGACGGTCGACGCCGTAGTGGAAACGCTTGGCGGGCTCGACCCGGCATATTCCTATGGTATGCGCACGCTTGAGGCCGGGAAGCACTTCATCACCGCAAACAAGGCGATGGTCGCGGCGCACGGTCTGGAGCTTGCGGCGCTCGCGCGGGAAAAGGGCGCGGCGTTTCTCTTCAGCGCGGCGTGCGGCGGCGGCGTGCCGTTTCTCCACAATCTCGCGCTCTCGGCGGAGACCGACCGCATTGAGACCGTTTCCGGCATTTTGAACGGCACAACGAACTACATGCTCGACGCCATGCAGCGCCGCAGTCTTTCCTACGGCGACGCGCTCCGGGAAGCGCAGTCTCTCGGCTATGCCGAGTCCGACCCGACGGCGGACGTCTCCGGGCTGGACGCGCTGCGGAAAATGCAGCTCGCGTGCGCGGTCGCCTTCGGGGTGCTGCCGCAAAGCGGCATGCTCTGCGAGGGTATGGAGCACTTCACCGCCGCGGACGTGGAGGATATCCAAAGCCGCGGTCTCGTCTGCCGTCTTATGGCGCGCGGCAGCCGCGCCGGGGAGAGCGTTTCGGCGTATGTGGAGCCGGTGCTCTTCCCCCGTGCCGCGCCGGAGAGCTCGGTTTTCACGAATAACAACATGGCGCGCTATACCGGCAAACGCTGCGGCTCCATTGTGCTGATGGGGCAGGGCGCAGGCCGCTTCCCCACCGCTTCGGCGGTGCTGCGTGATCTTTCTGCGGCGCAGCAGGGCGCGCGCTCCATGTTCCCGGAAAACTGCCGCGCCGCGGAAGCCGATAACCGCGAAGCGGTGCATTCCTACTACATTCGCACCGGCGGTTTTGCCGCCGTTCGGCTTTCGCTCCGGTCGGTGCTCGCGCAGGGCGAAGTTGTCCGCGCCGTTACCGAGCCGATGAGCGCGGAGAAAATGCACGCGCTCGCGCAGAACATCCGCAAGGACGGAAACGATCTGTTCTTCGCGGCGCTGGAGGAAAAACTATGCTGAAAGTATGCAAATTCGGCGGCTCGTCCGTCGCAGGGGCGGAGCAGTTCCGCAAGGTGCGCGACATTGTCCTTTCGGACGATTCGCGCCGCGTCGTCGTCATCTCGGCCGCCGGAAAGCGCACGAGCGACGATCACAAGCTCACCGACCTTCTCTATCTCTGCCACGCGCATCTGACCTACGGCGTCTCGTGCGCCGACATTCTCGCCGCGATCCGCTCCCGGTTCGTCTCCATCCGCGACGAGCTGGGTCTTTCCTACCGCGTGGAGGACGAATTCGACGCTTACGCCGCGACGCTCTCGCGTGACACGAGCGTGGACGAGCTCGTCTCCCGCGGCGAATACTTCACCGCGCGGCTCATGGCCGAAACGCTCGGCTACGCCTTCGTGGACGCCGCCGACTGCGTGTTCTTCGGCTTTGACGGCCAGTTTGACCGCGCCCGCACCGACGCCGCCATCGCCGACGCGCTCGAAAAGAACGGGAAGATCGTCCTCCCCGGCTTCTACGGCCGCGTGCCGACCGGGAAGATCAAGGTGATGACGCGCGGCGGCAGCGACATCACCGGCGCGCTCGCCGCAGCCGCGGTGAACGCGGACGTATACGAAAACTGGACGGACGTTTCCGGCATATTGATGGCCGATCCGCGCATTGTGGAGAATCCCCGGCCCATTCCCCGCATCACCTACGCCGAGCTGCGCGAGATGGCGTTCATGGGCGCTTCGGTGCTGCACGAGGAATCCATTCTGCCGGTCAAGGAAAAAGGCATTTCTCTGAACATCCGCAACACGAACCGGCCGGACGAGCCCGGCACGTTCATCGTGGAGCACATCGAAAGCGAAAGCGAGCTTGAGCGCCCGATCACCGGCATTGCCGGGCGGCGCAACTTCACGATCCTCACGGTGCTCAAGCGCAACATGAACGCCTCCACGACGCTCTGCAACGCGCTGGAGATCCTCGACCGCTACCACGCAAGTGTGGAGCACATCACGCTTGGGCTGGACAGCTTCGCGCTCGTCGTTTCGTCCGCGGCGCTGGAAAATACGCTCTATGATGTCATCGCCGACATTCAGAAGACCTGCCGCCCGGACGATGTGCGCGTGCAGGACGGCATCGCGCTCGTCGCCGCCGTGGGCCGCAAAATGCCCGCCCGCCCCGGCACGTCCGGCAAGCTCTTCCAGGCGCTCGGCGAGCACGGGCTGAACATCCGCACCATCGCCCAGGGCGCGGACGAGCTTTCGATCATCGTGGGCGTGGAAAACTGTGATTTTGAAAAGGCGATCCGCGTATTGTATGACGGGTTCACCGGCTGACAGAAAGGAGATCCTCTTATGAAAAACTGCAATATCGCCATTCTCGGCGCGACCGGCGCGGTCGGCCGCGAGATGCTCAACGTACTGGAAGAATACGATATTCCCGTTTCGCGTCTCAAGCTCCTCTCGAGCGCGCGCAGCGCAGGGAGTAAAATCCCCTTCCGCGGGGAGGACCTCACCGTGGAAGAAGCGGCGGACGCCTCGTTCGAGGGCATGGACTTTGTCCTCGGCGCGGTAAAGAGCGGCATGTCCCGCGCGTTTGCCCCGGCCATCGTGAAAAGCGGCGCGGTATACATCGACAACAGCTCCGCCTTCCGCATGGATCCGGCCATCCCGCTCGTCGTGCCGGAGATCAACGGTGAGGACGCGAAGAGCAATTCCGGCATCATTGCCAATCCCAACTGCTCCACGATCATCACCGCGATGGCCGTCGGCGCGCTCAACCGCCTCTCGCCGATCGAGAGCATGGTCGCGTGCACGTATCAGGCCGTATCCGGTGCCGGGCAGGGCGGACTTGAGGAACTCGAGAACCAGATGGACGCGCTCGCCCGCGGCGAAAAGTGCGAGGCGAAGGTATTCCCCACGCAGATCGCGCTCAACGTCATCCCGTTCATCGGCAGCATGCTCGATAATCTCTATACCGACGAAGAAATGAAAATGCAGAACGAGGGGCGCAAGATCCTGCATCTCCCCGAGCTGCGCGTCACCTGCACCTGCGTGCGCGTTCCCGTTATGCGCTCGCACTCCATCGCCGTCACGGTGCGGACAAAGGAGAAGATCACCGTTGCCGAGGCCAACGAAGCCATCCGCGCCTTCCCCGGCTGCCGTCTGATCGAGGACTACGAGGGCCGGTGCTATCCTACCCCGCTTGATACAAGCGGGCAGGACCTCGTCTGGGTCGGCCGCGTGCGCGAGGATCTCACGCAGGAAAACGCTCTCACGCTCTGGTGCTGCGGCGATCAGATCCGCAAGGGCGCGGCGAGCAACGCCGTGCAGATCCTGAAATACCTTCTGTAATTCTTTCATTTATATGCAACCATCCGGCAGTCTTCCCTTGGGAAGGCTGCCGGATATTTTTTCGCTTGTTGCATGCAAATATGCACAAAGCGTTTGGATAATATTCCGTATTCGCCGTATATTATTTATAATAACGCAAATATTCCGAATTTTTTCTCATTCTTGTGTTGACTCGCGTGGATAAGTATGCTAATATTCGCACCATCTTAAATAAAAATTCATTTCGCAACGGAGGCACACAACAATGAAAAAGAAAACATTTGCAAAAGTACTTTCCCTCGCCCTTGCTGCACTGATGCTCTTCGCGCTCTGCGCCTGCGGCGTGGCGGAGACTCCCGCCGCGGAGCCCACGGCAGCCCCTGCCGCCGACGTTCCCGCATCCGAAGCCCCCGCTGAGACCGAAGCTCCCGCCGAATCGCAGGGCGTGCTCGATCAGATCAAGGCCGACGGCGTTCTCTACGTCACCCTCTCCCCCGACTTTGCCCCGATGGAGTTTGTCGATTCCTCCAAGGACGGGCAGGAGCAGTACGTCGGCTTTGACGTGACGCTCGCCAAGTACATCGCCGACTACATCAGCGTGGATCTTGTCATTGAGCCGATGAGCTTTGACGCCTGCCAGACCGCCGTTTACACCGGCTCCGTGCCGATGTCCATTTCCGGCTACTCCTGGACGGAGGAGCGCGGCGAGAACTACGAGATCTCCGATTACTACTACGCCGGCGATAACGAGACCGAGCAGGTCATCCTCATCAAAAAGACCGACGCCGACAAGTACGCCTCCGCCGAGGACTTCTCCGGCGTGGATGTCGGCGCGCAGAACGCCTCGCTCCAGATGAATCTCCTCACCTCCCAGCTGCCCGACGCGAACCCCATCACCATCGGCGATCTCGGCGTGGGCGTGCTGGAGCTGCAGAACGGCAGCATCGAGGCGCTGGCCGTTGCGAAGGGCAACGCCGAAATGATCCTTGATTCCAACCCCGATCTTATGATCTGCCCCTGGGAATTTGAAGTTGCCGCCGAGTATGAAGCGAACGTCATTCTCATCACCAAGGGCGAGACCGCGCTGCTGAACGTTGTCAACAAAGCTCTCGCCAAGGCCTATGCCAACGGACTGTACGGCACATGGTACGAAGACGCCGTCGCGCTTGCCAAGACGGAGAACGCCGCCGAAGTAAGCGTCGAAGACTGATTGCAAATAACAAGCTGCCCGCCGTGGGGGATCTCTCCGGCGGGCGGAGGGGAAGGATCCGTCCATGAGTTTCATAAAGTTTGAAAACATCATCAAGCTGTTCACCAAATACTGGGAAAAGTTTCTGGTGACCGGCGTATCGTATACGCTGCTGCTCGCCGCGATCACGGTGGCGTTCGGCGCGGTGATCGCCTGCCTGCTCGCGGGAATGAAGCTTTCCAGGATCGCGCCGCTGCGGTGGCTTTCCACAGCTTACATCGAGATCATCCGCGGCACGCCGATGCTTCTGCAGCTCTATTTCTTTTACTTTGCCCTGCCCGCGCTCATTCCGGCGCTCAATAAACAGAAATTTCTCTGCATCGCCATCGCGCTCGTCTGCAACAGCGCCGCCTACGTCTCCGAGGTCATCCGCTCGGGCATTCAGTCGGTAGACGCCGGGCAGAGCAAGGCGGCCATGAGTCTCGGCATGAATTCGTTCCAGCGCACCTGGTACATTCTCGTGCCGCAGGCTCTCAAAACGATCCTTCCTGCGCTCGGCAACGAGTTTATCATGATCGTGAAGGACACCTCGCTCGCGTCCACGTTCTTTATCGGCGATCTCATGACGCAGTATCTCATCGTGCGCGGCGCAAGCTATCTGCCTCTGGAGCCGCTCGTGATCGTCGGCGTCATTTATTTTATTCTGACGTTCCTGCTCAGCAAACTGTTCGGATTCTTTGAAAGGAGGATGAGCCGTGCAGACCGGTGAAACGCTCATTGAGGTCAAAGACCTCTGCAAACACTTCCGCGACGGCACGGCCACAGCGCTCGACGGCGTGGATCTCACGATCTGCAAGAGCGACGTGATCGTCATCATCGGGCCCTCCGGCAGCGGCAAGTCTACGTTCCTGCGCTCGCTCAATCTGCTCGAAACGCCGACCTCCGGCAGCGTGATCGTCGAAGGAACGGATATCACGAAGAAGAAAAACGCGCAGGGAAAGAAGATCGATCTCGACGCTCACCGCCGGAAGATGGGCATGGTGTTCCAGCACTTCAATCTTTTCCCGCATAAAACGGTGCTCGAAAATCTGACCATCTCCCCCATTCTTGTAAAAAAAGCGGACAAGGCCGCGGCAAAGGAGAAGGCCGTGGAGCTTTTGGAGCGCGTCGGGCTTGCCGACCGCGCCGACGCTTACCCCTCGCAGCTCTCCGGCGGGCAGAAGCAGCGCGTCGCCATCGTGCGCGCGCTCGCCATGGAGCCGGACGTGATGCTCTTTGACGAACCGACGAGCGCGCTTGACCCCGAGATGGTCGGCGAGGTGCTCGACGTTATGAAGCAGCTCGCCCGCGACGGCATGACGATGGTCGTCGTAACGCACGAAATGGGCTTTGCCCGCGAGGTCGGCAACCGCGTCGTATTCATGGACGAGGGGCGCATCGTGGAGCAGGGCACGCCGGAAGACATCTTCCAGCACCCGCAAAGCGCCCGTTTGCAGGATTTTCTTTCCAAGGTGTTGTGATATGAACGAAATCAAAAAAGCCGCGCTGCATACGATCGACGCGCACGCAAATACTTTCACCGCGATCTCCGACGCGATCTGGGACGAGCCGGAGCTTTCGCTCAAGGAATTCAAGGCCGCCGCGCTCTATACGGACGCGCTGGAAAAGCTGGGCTTCACGGTGCAGAAGAACCTCTGCGGCATCGAAACGGCGTTTTCCGGCTCCTACGGCTCCGGCCATCCGGTGATCGGCATCCTCGGCGAGTTTGACGCGCTCTCCGGCCTCTCGCAGCAAAGCGGCGTTGCCGAAGCGCAGAGCGTAACCCCCGGCGGAAACGGCCACGGCTGCGGCCACAATCTGCTCGGCGCCGGTTCGCTCGCCGCCGCCGCGGCGGTAAAGGAGTATCTCGCCGCGAGCGGAAAGCCCGGCACCGTCGTTTTCTTCGGCTGCCCCGGCGAGGAGGGCGGCGCGGCCAAGGCGTATATGGCGCGCGAGGGGCTCTGGTACGGGCTCGACGCCGCGCTCACCTGGCACCCGTCCGACACGAACGAGGTATCCACCGGCACGAACAACTCGTGCATCCAGGTGCTCTATAAATTCCACGGCGTCGCCGCGCACGCCGCCGGAGACCCGCACAACGGACGCAGCGCGCTCGACGCCGTGGAGCTTATGAACATCGGCGTGCAGTTTCTGCGCGAGCACATGACCGACGACTGCCGCATCCACTACGCCATCACGGACGCGGGCGGCGTGTCGCCGAACGTTGTGCAGGCGAATGCTTCGGTGCTCTACATGGTCCGCGCCAACAAGGTCGCCGATTCTGTAAAGCTCCAAAAGCGCGTGGACGCCATCGCCGAGGGCGCGGCGCTTATGACCGGGACAAGCTACGAGCGCGTATTCATCGACGGCACGGCGGAAACGCTGCCGAACTTCACGCTCGAAGCGCTGCTGCACGCCTCGTTCGCCGAAACCGGCGTGCCGCAGTATACGGCGGAGGAGCTTGCTTTTGCCTCGGCGCTCTGCCGGACGTTTCCGCCGCAGACGCGCGCTCCCGGCATCGGCGCAAAGTTTGACAGCGAAATCGCCAAAGAATCCCGTGCGCTTTCAGAGAATATGACCAAGCCCATGAACGACTTTCTCCTCCCTCTCTACTCCGGCGAGGGCTTTCTCCCCGGCAGCACGGACGTCGGCGACGTAAGCTGGCAGACGCCGACAGCGCAGGCGCTTATCGCCGCGTGGCCGGCGGGCGTGCCGGGCCATTCGTGGCGGGTCGTTGCCTGCGGGAAAACATCCATTGCACACAAGGCGATCCTCTGCGCCGGAAAAACTCTGGCAACCGCCGCCATCGCGCTCATCGACGATCCCGCGCTGCTGCAAAAGGCCCGCGAGGAATACGCCGGGCGAGCCGGATCCGGCTACGTCTGCCCCATCGAGCCGGACGCCGTGCCGATCGCGATCTGATATCCCAAAGCATTTCCCGACAAATGTCCGCCGGTTCTCTGTCCGCCGGACATTTGTTTTTATTCATTGTCAAAATCCACAGTATATTCATTTTTATTCGTGTTTCCCCGTTAACGATTCATAAATTTCATAAATCGCTGAATTTTATTCGCAAGCAGGCTTGACTTTGCGAGCGGTCGGTGTTAATATCCGTCCATACTAAATAATAATTCATTTGGAGGAAGAAACAATGAATACCGTTCCCAAGTACATGTCCACCGCCGTCACCGTCATTCAGTGCGCAACGATCGTTGCCCTGATCGCGATCTTCGCCCCGCTGTTCATGTAATGCACTGAAGGTCGTATAAAAAGGCCTTGCACACAAAACCCCGTCTGCTTTCAAAGAGGCAGACGGGGTTTTTCAATATTCTGACGAGTCAATGATTCGCTGTAAAACCGGCACAGCTCAGTTTTTGAGACGGATCAGCCCGCAGCGGTCAGTTCATCCCAAGTGATAAAACTGCCGCACGCCGTGGTTTTTGATCCATGATTCAGCAAAATGGGCCGCTGTGCCGCATCGCCCAGCAGCGAGAAATCTCCAGTAACAGAATAGTTTCCGCCGGAAGAGTTTGCCCGAATCCGAATCGTGTCGTTATCTATATACTCCCATTTCATAGTGGAATACTTGGAATTGCTAAGGTTTTCAAATGAATCAAATACGATTCCCTCTCCATTCTCCCCAAAGACCATAAACTGATTTGCAATGACCCATATCCCGTTATCTTGTGCCAAAAGGTACTTTTCGACTTCCGCGCGGACCTCCGCGCCAGCAGCTTCGTAGTCATCCCGTCTCACATAGGGATATCTTTTCGTGTCGGTAACAAGTTCTGTTCGTCCCCCGAGCTCCAACCGCAGAGTAACATTTTCCTCCACGCCATCTTCCGAAACGATAATCGCCATGTTATTCTCATCTTCGCTCCGCGTGTAGGTGCAGGGAACATTGTCATGTGTCCCTTCTCCGGTACACTCGAAAACATAGATGTCACCGTCTGCGGAATTTATCCACTCATAGCTGAACGGTCGGTTACTGGCAGTAAAAGCCAGAAAATCGTATTTTTCTCTGGCGTCTCTCAAATCAGAGATATTCTCCACGCTCTCTTTTTCCTCATCGGAGAGTGCATCATACATTTTTTCCGCCTCTTCAATGGCTTCAAAACTAAGCAAAGATATTTTTCCCAAAGAAGAAATTGCCTCTTCCACGCTTTGAACCTGCCTGCTCTTCCCGCAACCGCATAAAGACACGCATAAAGCCAGTACTAAAATCGCAGATAATCTCTTTTTCATTCCATTTCTCCTCCTTAAAATAGAGACCGATATTGGTCATTATTGCTATATCACAAATTCGGTTATCATGTCAAGAGGTAAGGGAGGGACTTGGCATGATTTCGTATGATAAATTGTGGAATACCATGAAGAAACGCAAGATTTCACAATATGCGCTCAAGAAAAAATACGGCATCAGCCCCGGACAGATTACCCGCCTAAAGCGAAACGAAAGTGTCAGCACGCACACAATTGAAATGTTCTGCAAAATACTTTCCTGTGATATCAGCGATATAATGCAGTATATACCGGATGAAACGGACGAGAAATAAGGCCCTATTTTTGTTTTGATAAGACTAGAACGCAACCCTCCAAAGCAGCATTCGCCGGGGGGCTGCGCCATATGTGTTGCCACAGGGAGCTTTTCTTAACAGAAAAACGCTGTGCGAACTTTCGTTCGCACAGCGTTTTCTTTTCTATCGGTTTACCGGCAGACGAGCTCGTCGTTTTCGACGTCCACCGTGAGCGTGCTGCCCGCGGCGATATCGCCGGAGAGGATGGCCCTCGCCAGCAGCGTTTCCACGCTGCTCTGGAGATACCGGCGCAGCGGACGCGCGCCGTAAAGCGGATCGTAGCCGCGCTCGATGATAAGCTCCTTCGCCTTGTCGGTGATGCAGAGCTTGAGCGAGCGGTCGGTCAGGCGCTTCTTGAGCCCTTCGACCATGATATCGATGATACCGGTGAGGTTGTCCTTCGTGAGCGGCTTGAAGAGGATCGTCTCATCGAGACGGTTCAAAAACTCCGGCCGGAACGCGCGGTGCAGCTCACCCATGACGGCTTCCTTCGCGGAATCGGTGATGTTGCCCTCCATATCGATGCCTTCGAGCAGATACTGGCTGCCGAGGTTCGAGGTGAGGATGATGATCGTGTTCTTGAAGTCTACGGTGCGGCCCTGCGAATCGGTGATGCGGCCGTCGTCGAGAATTTGCAGCAGGATGTTGAACACATCCGGGTGCGCCTTTTCGATCTCGTCGAACAGCACAACGCTGTAGGGTTTGCGCCGCACGGCCTCGGTGAGCTGGCCGCCCTCGTCGTAGCCGACGTATCCCGGAGGCGCGCCGATCAGACGCGAGACGGAGAACTTCTCCATATACTCGGTCATATCGATGCGCACGATGTTGTGCTCGTCGTCAAAGAGGCATTCGGCAAGGGACTTCGCAAGCTCGGTCTTGCCGACACCCGTGGGGCCGAGGAACAGGAAGCTGCCGATCGGGCGGTTCGGGTCGGCGATGCCGGCGCGGGAGCGGAGAATGGCCTCCGTGACCTTCTGCACAGCCTCGTCCTGACCGACGACACGGCGGTGGAGATAATCATCCAGATGCAGGAGCTTTTCGCGCTCGCCCTCGACGAGACGCGCCACGGGGATACCCGTCCAGCGCGCGACGATGGCGGCGATCTCCTCCTCGGTAACGGTGTCGTGCACCATGGAGTTCTGCTTCTTCTCCTCCGAGGCTTTCACGGCCTCGGCGAGCTTTTTCTCCAGCGCGGGCAGCTCGGAATATTTGAGCCGGGCCGCCGTTTCATACTCGTAGCGCAGCTGCGCGTTTTCGATGTCCGCGTGGAGCTTTTCGATCTCGCCCTTGAGCTTTTTGACCTCGTCCACGCTGTTCTTTTCGCTTTCCCAGCGCGCTTTCATCTCATTGAACTTGTCCTTGAGATTGGCGAGCTCTTCGCGCAGCTTGGCGAGACGATCCTTGCTGAGCTGGTCGTCCTCCTTCTTGAGCGCCATTTCCTCGATTTCGAGCTGCATGATCTTGCGGCGGATGCCGTCGAGCTCCTCGGGCATGGAATCGATCTCCGTGCGGATCTGGGCGCACGCCTCATCCACAAGGTCAATGGCCTTATCGGGGAGAAAACGGTCGGTGATGTAGCGGTTGGAGAGCGTCGCGGCAGCGACAAGCGCGTTATCGTGGATACGCACGCCGTGATAGACCTCGTAGCGCTCCTTCAGACCGCGGAGAATGGAGATCGTGTCCTCGACCGTCGGCTCATCCACCTGCACGGGCTGGAAGCGGCGCTCGAGCGCAGCGTCCTTTTCGATATACTTGCGGTACTCGTCGAGCGTCGTGGCGCCGATGCAGTGCAGCTCGCCGCGGGCGAGCATCGGCTTCAAGAGGTTGCCGGCGTCCATGCTGCCCTCGGTCTTGCCCGCGCCGACGATGGTGTGCAGCTCATCGATGAAGAGGATGATGCCGCCCTCGCTCTTGCGGACTTCCTCGAGCACGGCTTTGAGCCGTTCCTCAAATTCGCCGCGGTACTTGGCGCCCGCGATCAGCGCGCCCATGTCGAGTGAGAAAATGGTCTTGTCCTTGAGTCCTTCGGGCACGTCGCCGCGCACGATGCGCTGCGCCAGCCCCTCGGCGATGGCGGTTTTGCCGACGCCCGGCTCACCGATGAGCACAGGGTTGTTCTTCGTTTTACGCGAGAGAATGCGGATGACGTTCCGGATCTCGTTATCACGGCCGATCACGGGGTCGAGCTCATTTTCGCGGGCGCGCTTGACGAGATCGGTGCCGTATTTGGCGAGAGCATCATAGGTGCTCTCCGGGTTATCGCCGGTCACGGGACCGGTCTTGACCTTGGAAAGCGCCTCGGTAAAGGCGGTCTTCGTGATGCCGTGGTCGGAGAAAATACGCTTGATCGCCGGCGTGGCGGCGGCGAAGATGCCGATCATCAGATGCTCGACGGAGATGTACTCGTCGCCCATCGATTTGGCGGCTTTCTCGGCGGCATTGATGGCGCGGTCGCACTCCGGGGAGAGATACACCTCGCTCACATTGCCGACCTTCGGCAGCGCGGCGATGGCGGTATCGAGCTCGGAGAGGACGGCGTTGCAGTCCACCTTCATTTTGCCGAGCAGGGACGGGATCAGCCCGCCGTCCTGATCGACGAGAGCATAGAGCAAATGCTCGGGGGTAATATAGTTGTTGCGGTTTTCCTCCGCCATGGATTTGGCGGTGCGGACCGCGTCCAGACTTTTCTGGGTGAATTTTTCAGCGTTCATAAAGATCCCTCCTTAATGAATTAAGAAAAGAAATGGTATACAGGATTAAATCAGCACGGCGGCGCGGCGCATCTGCGTGAACCTCTCGCGCTCGATAGCGCGCGCATCCAGCTCGCCGCTCACATAGCCCTTCATCAGCCGGTCAAAAAGCTGGATGTATTCGCTGATGGCCTGCGCCAGCTCGTCGGCGGTGCAGTCCTTGGTGGGCGGCGCGATGGAACGGACGAATTTGCCGTCGTACAGCGCATACTGCCGCTCCGTTCCGGCGGGCAGGTGCGTATCTTCGATACGCTTCCAGAGCCGGAAAAACTCCGTCATCGCGCGGATGAGCGCTTCGGACTGCGTGCGGAAGAGCACCGTCAGCTCGCCGATGGAGTTTTCGTCGCCGCCGTGCAGTTCCAGCTCATATTTGACCGTCGGGCGGTATTTATACTGCAGAGAGCTTTTGAGCGACATCGTGCTGCTGTTCGGCGAGAAAAACGGCACAAGCTCGCGCGATGGGCTGATGAGCTGCTCGAGCGCGGAGAAAATGTCGTTGATGCGGCGCTCCGGCGTCGTATAGTTCACATATTCAGCGAGGATCTGATTGATGAGATTCGACCGGCTCGTCCCCAGCCGGTGCGCGAGCGCGTCCACCTCGCGGACGACCTCCTCGTTGAGCATCAGACTGTACAATGTCTTTTTCAAAAGGAACCATCTCCTTTGACCTATTTTGACCTTTTGATCATAGTATAGCACAAGAAAAACTTTTGTCAATAGTTTTATATAAATTATTTTTCAAATTATATTTTCTTTGTCGCGGTTTTCAGCATTTACTTTCCACAGGAGGTTCGTCTCCC
>ERZ1034719.864-NODE-864-length-15883-cov-5.694971_pt1 | contig 15883 bp, 9 predicted proteins | sample MGYA00520703_ERZ1034719 | MGnify/ENA primary metagenome ERZ1034719 (study PRJEB33766, sample SAMN09781716) | gut metagenome | biome: gut microbiome | host: Homo sapiens | place: Madagascar | study: EMG produced TPA metagenomics assembly of the PRJNA485056 data set...
GGTCTTACCGAAGTGAAGGACAGGGGCAGGAAGGTTAAGAAAGATCTTAAGAAGGCTCAGAATGAAGTCCGTGAGGATGTGAAGGACAGTGTCAAACAGAAGAAGGACTCCAATTTGAAATTTGGTATTTTCGGTCTTCGCAGTAAGATTTATCTGTGTTTCCTTGTTCCGATTGTGTTTATGATCGTGGTGGGTATTGTTTCCTATCGGTATGCAGAGGATGGACTGAGTGAGAAATACATGGAATCTACCCAACAGACAGCAAACATGGCAACAGACTATATGGATGTAAGCTGCTCCGGTATTAAGTCGGAAGCCATGCAGTATGCTTTTGATGGTGATCTTGAGAAGTATTTCCTTGGACTAATGGGTAAGTCCGCGATTGAAAAGGCGAACTATTACAGTGACACCAGAGTGAAACTGGCAGCATCACAGACGGCGGATTCTTTTATCAAAGACATCCATATAATTACCATGTCCGGCAATAACTGCATGACAACGAAAACGTCTGATAAAATTGACGGTTTTTATAAGGATTTCCTTTCAGAAATTCAGGAAATGTCACCGGATGCATCCAATATAAAAAAGTGGATCAGCCATCATGATATAATTGATGAAACACTTGGCACCAACAGTGATGATTATTTTGTCTCCTATGCGTTGCCGTCGAGTCAGAAGATGGGATATATTGTAATTGATGTAAACAGCGATGCAGTTCGTGATCTGTTAAGTGGTATGGATTTGGGATCCGGAAGTATTATCGGGTTTGTAACAGATGATGGAAAAGAGATTGTCTGCACCAGAGATGATGAGGACAAGGCTGTTTTCCTTGATGAATCTGTTTTTCCCGGTCAGGACTTTTATGTTGAAAGCTCCGGCAGCGATGAAATGGCCGGAAATATGGAAGTAAGATACAATGGAAAGCATTATCTCTATATTTACAGCCGCAGCGAAGCTACCGGAATTACCTTCTGTTCCCTGATTCCTTCCAGTGTAGTAACCGGCCAGGCAGAAAAGATTAAGAATATTACCATTGCTTTTGTTATTATTGCATGTATCATTTCCCTGCTGATTGGTACCATAATTGCTCAGGGAATATTAAGAAACATGAGAAGAATTTCCAAGCGTCTGAATCAGGTGGCAGAAGGTGACCTTACTGTTCAGGTGGATGCCAGGGGACGTGATGAATTCCAGTCTCTTGCGAAGACGGCAACCAACATGGTTCATAATAATAAGAAGCTTGTTATGAGATTGTCCGGAACAGCTGCCCAGCTGGAGGCCTCTTCCGATGATGTACATAATGTATCAAGCAGCATTAACAATTATTCTTCTGATATTACCAAGGCAATTGATGAAATCAGTATTGGTATGACGAAACAGGCAGAGCATGCCGAAGAATGTGTAATTAAGACCAATGAGCTGTCTGAGAAGATGAAGGCCATCAGTGACATGGTGGAAAAGGCAGAGCAGCTCAGTGATAAAACGGAAAACATGATCAGGAAGGGTACCGAAATCGTGGAAGTGCTTTCCACGAGAGCGAAGGAAACTTCAGATATTACGAATAAGGTTGGTGAAAGCATCAGCCTGTTAAAGAAGGAATCCGAAACGATTAATGGATTTGCACAGACCATTAACCAGATTTCCAAGCAGACGAATCTTCTTTCCTTAAATGCTTCTATTGAAGCAGCAAGGGCAGGGGAAGCCGGAAGAGGATTTGCTGTTGTTGCACAGGAAATCCGTAATCTGGCAGATGATTCCAGTGTGGCAGCAGGCGAGATTAAGAATAAGGTCGAGATTATTTCCGCACAGACGATGTCTACCGTAGAGAGTGCGAAGAATGCGGAAGAGATGGTTGCGTTCCAGCAGGAAGCAGTAGGACAGGTTATCGAGGTCTTTAAGGAAATGAACGATCAGATGCAGGAACTTTTCGTGAACTTAAAGGAGATCGGCGATTGTACCGCTTCTGCGGATGTGGAGAGAAACGAAACACTTGATGCCGTAGAGAATATTTCTGCGATTATTCAACAGACTGCAAGCAGCTCTTCACTCGTTCATGATATGGCTTTAGAGCTTCTGAACAATGTTGAGAAGCTGACACAGACTGCCGGAGTTCTGGATGATAATATGAACGGTCTGAAAACTGAAATTAATGCCTTTACGATTGAGTAATTTTGTAGTAAACAGATCCATAATAACAGCTATATCAAAACAGGTCTGCTAATGCAGGCCTGTTTTTTGCTTTACAACAAAAGTTTATGAGATAGAAAAAGGTTGAACGGAGCGTTAACATGTTGTATGTTTAATATTAGATTAGTATTCGGATAAATTACTGTTTTTTTTTTACAGTAAGCGATATGAGGAAAACAGGATAAACGAGGGAGAGAACATGAAGAAAAAAGTTATTGCGATGTTACTTGCAGTCAGTATGCTGCTTGCATCTACCGGATGCAGTGCTTATGGTCAGGTGTTGAAGCTTGCAGAGAATTATGAGCCGCCTATTGTGGAAGAGGTTATAGAAGAGGTTGAACTTCCAGAGGAAGAAATTCTGGAAGAAGATATTCCGAATGATGAGGAAGCTTTTGAACGGATGGAAGAAGGTATTACGGAAGCAGATGATGTAACAACCGTAACCTTTGAAAATGGCAAGTCCTTCCAGTTAACCGAAGCGGCTATTGAAGGAGAGGTGGAGCTTGGTTATAAGCTCGAAGGAACAGAATCCATTCTGGAGGTTGCTGTAACCACAGACTATCCGGCATCTCAATTAGCAGGGGATATGAGTGAACTGATGAAAGAAAATTCCGGGGAAATACCGCTTGTGGATAATCATGAGGAAGGAATTTATATTACCGGCATTATGGAAGATGTGCTTATGCTGGTGTTCATTCGTGAGGATGGAGAAGGTCAGACCTATGTTTTAAGTGTATATACAGTAGATACGGATAACGCACTGGATATTACGAATGGAATTATTTCCGACTTCCTTGCAAGCGGAATCGCCGGATATGCAGCACGTACGGAATACGGAGAAGCCATTACCGACCTGAATACGGATGAATTATACTATACAATTCCCGATGGTTATTCGTGCACCTATACCTGTGAATACTTCAGCTACTTTGATAACGGAGAGTATCAGGCTACACTGTATGAAGATCAGGATGAAGAACTGGAGCGTTTCTTTGATGGAGAAACAGATACCTACTTTGAAACTTATCAGTTAGAAGAGATTGGAACGTTGGACAGTTCCTATGGCACCATTCATATTGTGGAAGGCGAATTCGATGGCGTTTACCAGTATTTTGCAGCCAGTGAAGATGGAACGGTAACGATGACATTTACTTCGAATTATGCAGACCCGATGACGTTAGAGGAATGTGAGCAGCTTATCCGGAGCTTTATTTCATAAGAGCAACATGTACGATTTTGTATTGGATAAATATGAAAAAGATCAATTACTTGTGAGTTATCTGTACGGATACCGGGAGGATAGCAATGAATCATCCGATTGAAGAGATTATCCTGGCTTCGGGTTCGCCGCGGCGGAAGGAATTACTGCAACGGATTGGGATTCCATTCCGGGTAGTGAAAAGTGAATGTGAAGAGATTACAACGAAGAAAGAGCCGTGTGATGTGGTGATGGAGCTGTCACAGCAAAAGGCCTTTGATGTATATTCAAAATTAAGTGAAGCAGAGCGGAGAGGCAGGCTGGTTCTCGGAGCTGACACGATTGTTGCAATTCACGGAAGGATTCTTGGTAAGCCCAAGGATCAGCAGGATGCCATTTCCATGCTGCAGGAGCTGAGTGGAAAAATTCATCATGTTTATACCGGTGTTACTCTTTTATGGGAGGATCCATCGGGTCGTATGCAGCGGAATACGTTTTATGAGGATACAGAGGTTGAAATGTATCCGATGAGCATGCAGGAGATTGAGAATTATGTGGCAACCGGTGAACCGATGGACAAGGCCGGAGCCTATGCCATTCAGGGAGGCTGCGTGATTTATATCAAGGAAATCCGCGGAGAATACAGCAATGTAGTAGGACTTCCGGTGGCAAGACTTTATCAGGAATTAAGTCGTATGGAAAGCAATGAACAATCGGCTGATTCGGAATAAATAACGAAGAACAGGAGATGGAAAATGAGTTATTTACGGATCCGTGCGGCTGCCGTAGAGGATGCTGCGGAATTACTGGAAATTTATAAACCTTACGTGGAACATACGGCAATTACTTTTGAATATGAGGTGCCGTCTGTGAAAGAATTCGCAGCGCGTATTACGAAGACCCTGCAGAAATATCCCTACCTTGTGGCAGAGTACGAGGGCAGGCTGATTGGATATGCCTATGCTGGTGCATTTAAAGAACGTGCTGCCTATGACTGGAGTATCGAGACCTCTGTGTATGTGCGTGAGGATATGAAACGCATGGGAGTTGGCAGGGCTTTATATGCTGTGTTGGAGGAATGTCTCCGCAAGCAGCATATTTTAAATGTGAATGCCTGTATCGCTTATCCGGAAGAAGAGGATGAACATCTGAATGCAGACAGTGTGCGTTTCCATAAGAAGATGGGCTATTCAATGGTGGGAGAATTCCATCGGTGCGGATATAAGTTCGGGACCTGGTACAATATGGTCTGGATGGAGAAGCTGCTCGGTGAACATTTAAAGGAGCCGCTTCCGGTTATTCCTTTCCGTGCGGATATGATCCCGTAAAGACACAATAGATATATACAGGGCAATTCGTGGATATCAAGTCAGGGGCAAAATACCTTTTGGACCTGACATCAATAGCATTAATGATAAAGCTTCAGAAAGGAAACAACTGTACATCAGCACAGTTAAGGTAGACAGAGTATGGCACATATTGAGAAATGGATTAACATCGAAGAAAATGGAATTTATCTTGTCTTCGGCGTGACCGAAGAGAATCAGTTGAAGTTCCTTCATTTTTCTTCCAAACCGTTTGAAGGGCTTAACGAGAGCGAATTATTTATGAAGGAGGGCTTCCAGCTTGTCCAGGTGAACTTTTCCGGCTATAACCGGCCTTATGAGAAGCACGGAAACAAGCATATTGTAACCGCACCCGGTTATCTGCTTACCTTTGTGGATCTGAAGGACGAGCGTAATGAGACTGGCCGTAAGCTTACCTTTATCCAGAAGGATGAGATGACCGGAGCCAAGGTCATTACCCATTGGCAGTTTTATCAGGGAACCTCTGTGATCCGCATGTACAATGAAGTAATTAACGAAGGCTCTGAGGAACAGACGTTAGAGTATCTTTCCTCCTTCTATTATCTTGGAATTGAAAAGGAAGGAAAGCTAAGCTCTGACGATAAGATGAGCCTTACCTATGCCTGTCACGGATGGCAGAAGGAAATGAATTTCCGGACGAATACCTTCCCGGAGCTTGGCTTCGGACAGACTCAGCCGACTGTATACCAGAGAACCTCTGTTACCTTTGAGCTGACCAATACCGGAAACTGGTCCACAAAGAAATACCTGCCGATGGGATATCTTGAAAATTCCGAAGCTGATACGGCTCTTTTCTGGCAGATTGAGCATAATGGCTCCTGGCACGCAGAAATCAGTGATGTCAACAATCATTTTTATGTGGCACTGAGCGGTCCGACCGAAGTACAGTCTCACTGGTTCAAGCAGTTAAAGCCCGGTGAAAGCTTTACCTCGGTTCCGGTTGCAGTCGGTGTATCGGAAGGATGCTTTGATACGGCCATGGGCGAGCTTACCAAGTACCGCCGTATGATCCGCCGTCCAAATAAGGATAATGAGAATCTTCCGGTTATCTTTAACGATTATATGAACTGTCTGTTCGGTGATCCGACGACCGAAAAGGAGCTTCCGCTGATTGATGCGGCAGCAGCTATGGGTTGTGAATATTATGTCATTGATGCGGGCTGGTATGCGCCCGGCGAATGGTGGGACAGTGTTGGTGAATGGCAGCAGTGTTATGAGCGTTTTCCGAACGGCATCGAGGAAGTAACCAATTATATTCGTGAAAAGGGCATGGTTCCCGGTGTATGGTTAGAGCTTGAGGTTATGGGAATTAACTGCGAGAAGGCAAAGAGCGTTCCGGATGACTGGTTCTTTATCCGCCATGGAAAGAGGGTCTATGACCGCAGCAGATATCAGCTTGACTTCCGTAATCCGGCAGTCATTGATCATGTCAATGAGGTCATTGACCGTGTGGTGAATCAGTACGGTGTCGGTTATATCAAGATGGATTATAATATTGAACCCGGAATTGGTACAGAGCTTTATGCGGACAGTGTCGGACAGGGGATGCTAGAGCATGAAAGAGCATACCTGAAGTGGCTTGACGGTGTATTTGAGAAGTATCCGGAGCTGGTGATCGAAAACTGTTCCAGCGGTGGTCTGCGTACCGATTATGCAATGCTTGCAAGATACAGTATCCAGTCTACCTCGGATCAGGAGGACTACCGCAACTATGCAACCATCGCAGCAAATGCCGGAGCGGCACTTACTCCGGAGCAGGCAGCAATCTGGTCCTATCCGCTTAAGGATGGTGATGAGGAAGAGACGATTTACAATATGGTCAATGCACTCCTGCTTCGTATCCACCAGAGTGGTCATCTGGCACAGCTTTCCAAAGAGCGTCATGCTTTGGTAAAGGAGGGCATAGAATATTATAAATCCATTCGTCAGGATATTAAAAAAGCACTTCCCGTATGGCCGAATGGCTTTGCAACGAGTCTGGATCACTTTTTATGTGCCGGATGGAAGATAGAAGGAAAGAGCTATCTGGCGGTGTGGAGAAGATATGGAGAGACCTCTGAGTATGATATACCGCTTAAAAAGCTTACCGAGGGAAAACCTGTAAAGGAAGTAAGGCTTGCTTATCCGAAGGAAACCTTAAAGGAACATGTGTCCTATGAAGTATCTGAAGATCAGCAGCTTCATGTAAGCTTCAAAGAACCGGTTATGGCAAGAATTTTTGAAATTTCAGACAAAGGAGAGAAAGGAAAGGGCAGATGAAAAACAAACAAAACCTGTTTCGGAGACTGTTGGCAGTAATGATGCTGGTGCTTGTGATGGCATTCGGCACACAGACTACGGCAAAGGCCGGATTCGGCGATTTCAATGATTATGACAGCAGCAGTGACTGGGACAGCAGCGACAGCTGGGATTCAGGCTGGGACAGTGATTATGACAGCTATGACTATGATTATGATGATGACGGCGGCAGCGGGGAATTTAGTCCTATTGCCATTGTTATTGTGTTGATTATCGTTGTTTATTCCATTATTGAGAGCACCAGGAAGAAGAATAAGAAGACATCGGGAACAGCGACACAGAGAGCACCTCAGCATCGTGCGCAGGCACCTGCACCTACGGATCAGACAGAAGCAATCAGTCAGCAGATCAAGGCGAAGGATCCGCTATTTACTGCACAGGATTTCCTGGCGTTTGCAGGCGATGTTTATATGGATATCCAGAGTGCGTGGGAGAAGCGTGATCTGACACCGGTTCGTGCAGTACTGCATCAGAATCTGTACCAGCAGACCGAGAAACAGATTCAGAAGAAAATACAGGATGGTGTGGTGAACCATTTAGAGAGAATCAGTGTAAACAAATCCTATCTGATGTCCTATCATACGGATGAGAAGTATGAATATCTGGATGTATATCTGGCAGCCAGCATGATTGATTATCAGGTAAAGGAAGCAACCGGAGAGATCCTGTTCGGAGATAAAACAACCAGATGGAACATGCAGTACAAGATGACCTTTATGAGATCTGTAGGCAGTCTTACCAAAGATGCCAAGGATAAAGAAAAGGGTCTGGTATGTCCGAACTGTGGAGCACCTTTAACCGGAACCTCATTCGGTAAGTGTGAATACTGTGGAAGCATTGTTACAACAGGTGCCTATGACTGGGTATTGTCAGCATTTACGGCAATTAAGTAATACAAAGCCGCCAGAATAGAGTGTTAGTATTTATTTTAAAAAGTTGTGTTAAGCATTTAAAAAAGTTGTTGACAATTTCTACAAAAGGTTTTATTGTTAGTAGCAACAAATAAATAGTGCTTCAAACCTGAGAGAAAGAGGAGTAGGCTTTTGAAACTATCACAGAGAGCTGTCATATGGTGGAAGACAGTATAGTGACAATCGTTGAATGGGCTTTCGAGGACGGTCCGAACTTACAGTAGGCACCGGCGGGATTCGCACCCGTTATCATGGCGACATGTATGATAGTGCATGGAGGAAAGGATGAAAGAAATCATTTATATTTTAACAGACTTTCATCGAAATTGAGTGGCACCGCGTTAATTGATTATTACCGCCTCAAGTTTATCTTGAGGCGGTTTCTTATTGTGTACAAAAGAAAAACAAGCGGCTCCGGAGGAGACATTTGTTTTTCTTGTACCAATAACGAACATGCGTCTGACTTTAGTCAGACAGAGAGTGCGAAGCACGGGCATGTGAGTATATAAACCGGTCTCAAAACTATCAGAATCAGATCATTTATTTTTGAGAACGCCAAAGAGCGTAGAGAGGAGTAACTTATGAAGAAACAGTTATTAGCAGCAATTCTTTCCGCAGCCATGATTTTAGGACTTACCGCGTGTGGTGGTACTTCCACACAGACTCCGGCAGCAGACACCACAGCTGCAGCAGAAGAAACAACGCAGGCAGCAGATACCGGAACGGCAGATGCAGAAGCAGCGGAAGATACAGAGGTAAATAAAGATGCCACAGCAGCCGATGCTGCCTACACGATTGGTATTTCCCAGTTCGCAGAGCATGGCTCCTTAGATAACTGCCGGGAAGGCTTTCTGGCAGGACTTGAGGAGGAGGGTATTGTAGAAGGTACCAATCTCACCGTTTTATTTGATAATGCACAGGCTGACACCGGAACAGCAAGTACCATTTCCGATAATTATGTTTCCAAGAAGGTAAACTTAATCTGTGCTATTGCAACGCCGAGTGCAATGAGCGCTTATAACTCCACGATGAATACGGACATCCCGGTAATTTATACTGCAGTGTCTGATCCGGCTGGTGCAGGTCTTGCAAACGCAGATGGCAGCCCGGTTGGTAACATTACCGGTACCTCTGATGCACTTGCAGTTGATGCACAGCTTAAGATGATCCGTGAAATTCTTCCGGATGCAAAGAAGATCGGTATTCTGTATACAACAAGTGAAGCTAACTCCGTAAGTACGATTGAACAGTATAAAGAAGCTGCAGGAAGCTATGGATTTGAAATCGTGGATTCCGGTATTAATACCATCGCAGATGTTGATCTGGCAGCGGCAGACCTTGTAACAAAGGTAGACTGCATTACAAACCTCACCGATAACACGGTTGTATCTGCTCTTCAGACCGTAATTGCAAAAGCAACCGATGCCGGTATTCCGGTATTTGGATCTGAAGTAGAGCAGGTAAAAGCAGGCTGTGTTGCTTCCATGGGTCTTGAGTACTTCGAATTAGGAAAGCAGACCGGACGTATGGCAGCGAAGGTATTAAAGGGTGAAGCAAAGGCATCTGAAATGAATTACGAAGTAATCAGCGAGCCCAGCCTTTATGTCAATACTGCTGCAGCAGATAAAGTAAGCCTTGCCTTAGATGATGATTTCGTAGCATCTGCTTATGAGAAGTTTGATGAAATTATTGTAGAGTAATGAGCGAATACAGGTCTATTCAGTACAGGTCGAAGCATTTACTGCCGAGACCGTAAGAAAATGATTCAGTAATGCAAAATCCCATCGGCGAAGCCGATTTGGAATGGATTTTGCATCGTAACTGTGAAGGTACTGAACAGTTACAAATACAGATTGTTTGGGGAGGAAGAAACGTGTCGTTATTATTAAGTGTATTTGAACAGGGTATGATTTACGCCATCATGGCGTTGGGTGTCTACATCACCTATAAGATACTGGATTTCCCGGATCTGACGGTAGATGGAAGCTTTCCGATGGGAGCAGCGATTACCTGTATCCTGATTTCCAAAGGAATGAATCCGCTGCTTACACTGCCCATCAGCTTTGCAGCAGGTGTTCTTGTTGGAATCCTGACAGGTGTGATCCATGTAAAGCTGAAGGTAAGGGATCTGCTTTCCGGTATCATTATGATGACGGCCCTTTATACGGTGAACTTAAGGATAGCGGGACGTGCCAATCTCCCCATTTATACCAATGAAACCATTTTTGATAATGGCCTTGTGAACAGGATTTTCCCGGAAGCCATGCGGCCGTATCAGACTGTTATAATCATTCTTATTTTTACCCTGATTGTAAAGTATCTGTTGGATGCTTACCTTCATACGAAGTCTGGATTCCTTCTTCGTGCCGTGGGGGATAATGATATGATCGTTACTTCCCTCGGTGTAGACAAGGGACTTGTAAAGATTGTCGGACTTGCGATTGCGAACGGACTGGTTTCCCTTGGTGGATGCGTCTACGCACAGCAGCAGCGTTATTTTGATGTTTCCATGGGAACCGGAACCGTAGTCATCGGTCTGGCAAGTGTAATCATCGGAACAAGCTTATTTAAGAAGGTTACCTTTATGCGGGTAACCAGCAGTGTTGTGATTGGTTCCATCATTTATAAGGGATGTGTCGCATTAGCATTACGCCTTGGACTCCCTTCTACCGATTTGAAGCTGATTACCGCAGTATTATTCCTTGTGATCCTTGTAGTCAGCATGGATCGCAACAAAAGCGCGAAGATTAAAGAAACCGCAGATAGTAAAGAAGAGACTACACAGGGAGGTACGGAAGCATGATCGAGTTAAAGAATATTCATAAATATTATAATCCGGGCTCCGTAAATGAACTCTGCCTGTTCCAGAATTTTTCCCTTGAAATTCCGGATGGGGATTTCGTGGCAGTAGTCGGAAGTAACGGCTCCGGTAAAACCTCCCTGCTCAATATTATCTGTGGAACGATACCGATTGATTCCGGAGATATTGTAGTAAATGGAACTTCCATCGTTGAGAAAAAGGATTTCCTGCGTCACAGAAGCATCGGCCGGGTATATCAGGATCCGTCAAAGGGTACCTGTCCTTCCATGACCATACTGGAAAATCTGTCGCTTGCTGACAATAAGGGAAAGCCTTATAACCTTGGAAAAGGGGTAAACAAAGCAAAGATTGATCAATATAAGGAGCTTTTAAAGAAGCTGAATCTTGGATTGGAGGATAAGCTGTATACACAGGTAGGATCTTTATCCGGTGGACAGCGTCAGGCACTTGCCTTACTCATGTCAACGATGACGCCGATTGAGTTCCTGATTCTGGACGAGCATACGGCAGCACTTGATCCGAAGACCGCAGACCTTATTATGGAGCTTACCGACCAGATCGTGAAGGAAAAGAAGGTTACGACCATTATGGTTACCCACAACCTCCGCTATGCGGTGGAATACGGAAACCGCCTCATCATGATGCATCAGGGAGAGGCAATTATTGATAAGTCCGGTGAGGATAAGAGGGCACTTTCCACCGAGGATATTATGAGTACGTTTAACAGAATCAGCGTAGAGTGTGGTAATTAACAGTTTTAAATATAAAAATCAGGATATGTCTGTGTGTCTGCACACAAAGATGTATCCTGATTTTTTGTAACGGAATAATTACGATTTTTATGAACGGAGCAGAGCTATTTCCTGAATTGTATATTATATAATTCCGCATAGATCCCGTTCTTTGCAAGCAGTTCCTCATGGTTTCCGCTTTCTGCGATGCCATTTTCCGTAAGCACCAGGATGCGTTCTGCATTCCGGATGGTAGATAATCGATGGGCAATAACCAGAGTGGTACGGTTCTTTGCGAGCTTTTCCAGGGATTCCTGTACTACTTTTTCACTTTCATTATCGAGTGCAGAAGTGGCTTCATCAAAAATAAGAATCGGGGGATTCTTTAAGAAAACCCTGGCAATGGACAGACGCTGCTTCTGACCGCCGGAAAGTTTGATTCCACGCTGGCCGATATAGGTATCATATCCGTCCGGAAGGTTCATAATAAATTCATGGGCATTGGCATTACGGGCAGCCAGGACAATTTCTTCATCCGAAGCGTCCGGACGTCCATAGCGGATATTATCCATTACGGTACCGGCAAAGAGGTATACATCCTGCTGGACAATACCAATATTATTACGAAGGCTTCGCATTGTGAAATCACGGACATCCCGTCCGTCAATCAGAATCTGGCCTTCCGTAACCTCATAAAACCGGGGAATTAAGCTGCATAAGGTGGATTTCCCGACACCCGAGGTACCGACAAGTGCAATATATTCGCCTTCTTTGATGTGAAGATTAATATGGGAAAGAACAGCCTCTGTGGTATCCTCATATTGAAAGCTGACATTTTGAAAGGTAATATCGCCCTTTGCGTTTTTTAATTCAATGGCCTTCGGGCGATCCACAATATCCGGACAAACGTTAAGTATTTCAAGGAATCTGGTATATCCGGAGGCACCATTCTGGAACTGTTCGGTAAAGCTGATGAGCTTTTTAATCGGTTCTGTAAAGTTGTTAATATAAAGCAGGAACGTAATCAGATCCGTAACGGAAATGATAGATCTGGTAATAAAGAAAGCACCGGATGCAATTACAATGACATTAATAAGTGTGGTAAAAGCACCAAGTCCGGAATTATAAAGTCCCATATATCGATAGCTTTCTTTTTTGCTTTCCACAAACCGGTCGTTTCCCTTTTTAAACTTTGAAAGCTCAATATCTTCATTGGCAAAGGACTTTACAACACGGATTCCTGACAGATTATCTTCAATCTGTGCGTTGATATCTGCGATACGTGCACGATTCTTTACGAAGGCCTTTTTCATTTTAATATTGAAATAAAAGGCGTAAAGAAGCATAATAGGTACAATGGCAAATGCAATCAATGCAAGCTGCCAGTGAATGGATAAGAGAATACTGAAGGAACCAATCAGCTTAATGATGGAAATAACAATATCTTCAGGGCCATGATGATAAAGTTCGCTGATTTCAAATAAATCATTGGTAACACGGCTCATGAGCTGCCCGACCTTCTGGTTATCAAAGAAACTGAAGGACAGCTTCTGATAATGGGAGAAGATTTCGTTTCGCATGTCATATTCCATTTTGGCGCCCATGATGTGGCCATAATAAGCAATGAAATAATTGCAGTAAAATTCAAGAGCAATCAGTCCCAGCATTAACAAAGACAGCTTCAGAATGAGCTGCAGGGCTTCATCTGCAGCCCGGTAGATGACATCACTTGTAATATACCGTATAATAAGGGGCAGTATGAGTGTAACGCCTGCACCGATGCAGGCAAACAGCATATCGGAGAAGAAAAGTCTCTTATATGGCTTATAATAAGAAAAGAATTTCTTCCAAAAATATTTTTTACTGATAGAATTTGTAGTCTGGTTTGTATTTGTAGTTTTCATAGGAGTTAGTCTAGCACAGAAGAAAAAGGAAATCAATGCCGGTTACTTCATGAAATAGCCGGAAAGATTTTGTATTGTGACCGTGAATACGGAATGGATGTCCGGTGAATAGGATAAGGGGAATCTATGAATTATATTGTACTTGATTTAGAATGGAATCAGAGTAATACCGGTGATGAAGAGGAAGTAAAACAGATTCCTTTTGAAATCATTGACTTTGGGGCAATTAAACTGAATAACAGGGATGAAATGATTGATGAATTCAATCAGCTTGTGAAACCCCGGGTTTATCAGCATATGCATCATATCACCAGTAAGATTATTCATCTTCATATGAAGGATCTGCAAAAGGGACGTCCTTTTCCTGAGGTTATGCAGGAGTTCCTTGACTGGTGCGGAGAAGATTATATTTTCTGTACATGGGGACCGTTGGATTTGTTTGAACTGCAGCGGAATATGAAGTACTATCATATGGATCCGTTAGCCTCTGCACCGATCCGTTTCTTAGATGTACAGAAGCTGTTCAGTATCCGGTATGAGGATCGTAAGCTGCGCCGGAGCCTTGAATTCGCCATTGATTTTCTTCATATTGAGAAGGATATTCCGTTTCACCGTGCGTTCAGTGATGCGTATTATACCGCCAGAATCCTTGCGAAGATTGAGCCGGAGATCCGGGTTAATTATTCATTCGATACCTATATTCTTCCGAAAACCCATGAAGAAGAGATTCATGTGCTGTTTCCGGATTATATGAAGTATATTTCCCGGGAGTTTGAAGATAAGCAGGAGGCTCTGGCAGATCATGAGGTCATCAGCACGAAATGTTATCTTTGTCATAAGAATCTGCGAAAGAAAATCCGCTGGTTTACACCAAACGGGAAGCATTATTACAGCGTTTCCGAATGTCCGGTGCATGGTCTGATGAAGTCCAAGATCCGGATCCGCAGGTCGGAGGATGACAAAATTTATGTGGTGAAAACCTCGAAGTTTATTACGAGCGAAGAGAGTGACCAGCTTGTGGAGAAAAGAGAAACGGCGAAGGAACATCATAAGAAGAGTAAGTAAAAGTCAAGACAGAAATTGGTATGATAAAAACAGAGGACCTAAAAATGAGGTCCTCTGTTTGATTTCCGGGTCCGTCTCCTGTAATGCTTCCGTTTCATATCATCAAACAGATTGTAATTGATGAACACGGAATGAATAAAGCTGATGAGGATCACAAGCAGGGCAAGAGCAATAATCCAGATCATTAAATAAAACACATTGATGATAATGGTTTTATCCAACAGTTCCACGGGACATAATGGGAAGAAAACCCGTTTTGCCGGTGCACCGCTATAGCTTTCTGTGCTTAATAAATCTACCGTGGCTGATCCTAAATAAGCACCGTGGTAGCTGTAATTAATGATGGCTATTTCCTGGTCATTATCCGTATCATATGAAACTTCCGAATCCAGATCATCAAAAGTAATCGTTTTTGGCAGGATCAGATAGCTGCCTTCATTTAATCCAAGAAGCTGCGTGGAATTTCCTAAAATATCCGTGGAATTATGAAAAAAGCTGGAGCTTTTAATCGAGTACTTTGTTTCATTTTCTGCAATGTTCACAGGAGCAAAATTCGTAAATCCATAATCAAACAGTTTTACGGTATCATAAAACTGATTCGGCGACTCTTCCTTCAGGATGACACAAATCAGGCGCATATCATTTCTTTCTGCGCAGGTGACAAGGGTCTGTCTGGCCTGTTCGGTGTACCCGGTTTTACCACCCTTAATTCCTTCATAAGCAATTTCTCCGGAAATGAGCTGGTGCTTATTACGGATGTAGAAATCATCCGGCTGGGTTTTGGTTGCTTCAAAATGATAATTACCGGTATTGCCAATCTTTGCAAGCTGTTCATTCTGGAAAAAGGCTCTGGCAATCAGGGCTAAGTCATGTGCAGTGGTGTAGTGGTTTTCATCATGCAGACCGTGTGGGTTCACGAAATGGGAATTCGTACAGCCCAGCTCTGCAGCCTTTTCGTTCATCATGTCGGCAAAGGCATCAATCGAGCCTGCGATGTGTTCAGCAACCGCATTTGCGACTTCGTTCGCGGATCCGACTAAAATTCCGTACAGACATTCACGCAAAGTCATGGATTGTCCGGGATCAATGCCAATGTTGGAGCTTCCGGATTCAAGACTGAATACGGCATCATGGGAAAAGGTGATGACCTCGTCCATGGAGCAGTTCTCAACAGCAATCAGGCAGGTAAGAATCTTGGTGGTACTTGCAGGGTAAAGCTTTTCATCCATATTTTTGGCATAAAGAACCGTACCGGTGTTGGCCTCTAACAGATAAGCAGCTTCTGCACCAAGATCCGGACCGGTTGGCCAGTTGGCAATTTCATTGGTCTGAACCGGAAGGGATTTGCGCGCTTCCGCTTCCTCGTTATAATCGGCAGAGGCAGAAGGGGCAGCCAGAGCC
>ERZ1034719.867-NODE-867-length-15833-cov-6.529725_pt1 | contig 15833 bp, 11 predicted proteins | sample MGYA00520703_ERZ1034719 | MGnify/ENA primary metagenome ERZ1034719 (study PRJEB33766, sample SAMN09781716) | gut metagenome | biome: gut microbiome | host: Homo sapiens | place: Madagascar | study: EMG produced TPA metagenomics assembly of the PRJNA485056 data set...
CGCTCCATACGGGCTTTTTTCGCCCTATGTCGCTCGCCGCTCCATACGGGCTTTTTTCGCCCTATGTCGCTCGCCGCTCCATACGGGCTTTTGGCTTCGGCTATTGCCCGGTGGGCAATACGCCTTCGCGGCTGCGCTATTGCCCGGTGGGCAATACGCGCAGCTTTTGTGGCTATGAGACATTTATGTCTCACTTTCTTTCGTAGCGATGGGGGATGAAAAACCCCACCCATGTAGAAAAAAGGAGAACTGGGGCTAAATTACCCCAAATTGTCGATAGACAAGGCCTGTGGATAAGTGTAGAATGATGGGGAAAGCAAGAGAAGTCGCGGCTTTGCGCGAGCTTCATATTCGCTCGACGATTGGATTGAGAATTGCAAGGACAGCAGTGTTCGAATAATCCCAAGTAGCGTTTCGCTCGCGGGATACGGATTAGGACGTCTGATACACAGTAGGAGGAAATTATGGCTGGTGTTCCTTTAGGGTCGTTTGGATTCAAGGTTTTAGTTGATGCTGAAGAAGGCACTTTGGGGTGTTTCCAAGAGGTCAGTGGTCTTTCGGCTTCAGTCAACGTGACCGACTTGGTCGTCGGTGGTATGAACGATCGCACGAAGAAATTGCTCGGAAATGCGACGTACTCCAACGTCACGCTCAAACGCGGCTTGTGCGATAGTACGATGTTCGCTTGGATTAATGATGTCATTCACGGTGGCGTCATTGAGCGCAAGACCATTACTATCAAAATGCTCGATGAAGAGGGCAACGATGCTGCGGTGTGCAAACTCAAAGAGGCAGTCCCCGTGAAATGGGATGGTCCAACATTAGGCGTCATGCAGGATGGCATTGCTACGGAATCGCTTGAATTGGCGCACGAAGGTCTTACGTTTGAGTTGATACCGAAGAAATCGAAGTAAGACCTGCAACGGGAAAAGTCAGGCGTGCGGGCGTTTTAAAAGGCAAACGCACAATCAGCAGACCCCCGGTAACGGGCACTGTAAGTGGAGATGAGCGATGTCAAAAGAGAGGCATCTAGAAATAGAAAACGGAACGATGGGCAATCTGTTCCGCAGATCGACGCTAGCGGCGCTTGGTTTAGACGCCCTAGACGACGTCTCGGAGCAATCATTTGAAGTCATCGACCGCGCCGACGCATTCGTCAATCGTTTGCTCGGTAGTATTTCGGGCGTTCTCCCCAAAACTCAAGTAGATCGCATGGGGACGCGGACGACGGAATTGGTCGACCACATTTTCGAAGGCATGGTCGGGCTCAATGGTCCGGCGAGTGCCACCGACTTGGGCGAATGGCAATATTGGCTCGATGCTACACTGCTCATGTTGTTCGACGAATACGAAGACGAAGTCGAAATCGGCGAACAATCGTACGCTCCGCGTACGCAAGCAAAAGCATCGGCGCGTAGGCTTCCCGCCAATGTCACGCCGCAAGCCGTCCGCGAGCGCATTGCTGCACTCAATAAAGCAGGGATTAAACCCGCAATGTTGCAAGCGATGTCGGCGGAACAAAAACGCCAAGTTTTGGCAAAAACGCAAAAACAATCCAAATCGCGCGACCTCACGGCATCGTCGATGCCCGAGTTGCTCGCCGCATCGATGAAAGAAACTTTGGCGACAGTCGAATCGCGCGCAAAAGCATTCGAAACGTTCGAAAAAGTCTATACGACGAATTCGCGCCATTTGTTCGCGTCGCATTTGGCCGACAAGGCAAATGCCGTTCAAGCGAGTTTGTCGCTTCAAACGGCCGACGACAATACGCGCTCTATCGTTCGCCAATGGACCGATTCGGTGGCGCGCTTCGAACAAGGTGCCGGCGCCGATATGACGACTGTTCGTGCGATGTTTGGATCGCTCGAATCGCTCGAAAAGGCTGGGGCCATTTCGCAGACGCAAGCCGCCGAAATTCGCCGCAATTGCCAAGCCTTGGCAAAACGCGCCCTGAGCGATGAAATCGTCCACGACGTTACGCTGATGGCCGCCAAACTCGAACAAACTTCGAGCCGTTTAGTCGCCTCGAAACGCCCGCAACTCAACGCCGAACGCGCCGTCGAGCTCTCGGGCATGAATGCCACCGAACAAGTCGCCGCGTCGCTCACGCGCACGTTTGCCGCTCTCGGTAGCAAACTCCAATCGTTTAACGACGCCGTTTCGCAATACGTCCTCACGAGTGGCGAAACAGCCGCAACGATGCGTTGGCAACGGGCAACCGACCGCTTCGAACGCATGCGCGGCATCTCCGATGACGTCGATCGCGTCTTGTTGCGCGATGTCGTCGAAAGTGCATCGGCGCTCGGCGAAGCCGGTATCGTGCCGCAAGACGTCGTTCGCGAAGTCGCCAAAACCGTTGCTGCAAAGCGCTTTGCCGAAGATACGCGCTCGACAATATCGTCGCGTTTCGAAGAAATGGCAACTGGCAAGCTCAATGTCTCCTTCGCCGCCGATTCGAAACACTTCGTCGCCGCCCCCGAAATCGCCCAAAAACTCGTCGATCGCGTTCAGTCTTCTGTTCGCACGATGTCGAGCGAAATGGCGAAATTCGAAGCGTCGCTCTCCAAAATCGAATCTCTCGATCCCGCAAAACTGTCGTCTTTTGCTTCGTCGATTCGCGCTCTCGCCGAAACGAATCAAATGATGGCATCCGATCCGATGTCGATCGTCCGATCGTCGTCGGTTCTCGAATCGATTTGCGATAAACTCGACGAATTCGCACAGTCGGCCGCAAATGCCGTCGTTTCGCTCGGATACGACGAACTCACCAACGAACAAGGCGTTTTCGTCGCCCCAGAATCCGAAACGGCAAAAGGCGAACCAATCAGCGCACCGTCGTATGCTGCGCAAACGGCTACGATTGCACAGATCAAACGCCAATTGACCGAAACACACGAACGTGCTCTCAGCTCGGCGCGTCAAGTCCTCGCCCAACAAGCTCAGTCGAAATCGAAAGAATTGGCTTCGATCGAATCGCAATTGCGCCAAGCCATCGAACAAGCGCACAGCGTCGAATCGCTCGAGAGCGTCAAATCGATGATGCAAAAGCACCTTAGTGCCGTCGAAGTCGAAGCTATCGAACGCGTCATCGCCTCGACATCGCGTAGCGAAGCATCTTTGGAATCGGTCAAAAAACAGTCTCAAATCATCGAAAATGCCGTCAAATTGTCGAATCAGCTTCGCGAAACGTTGCATCGCAACGTAGCAACCTCGACGCCCGAAATCGGTGCATCGGGCCGTTCGATTCAAATCGACGATGTCAAGATCAATCCAGCCTATATCGCCTCCCTCGGCAATTCGCTTGCAACCTATAGCCGCATCCGCGATGGTTATCGCTCGGCACAGGTCGCCAACGAAGTCGGCATGAGCGAATCCCGTATTGCTCGCATGCTCACGACGATTAAGCCTAGCGGTAGCGATCCCGTCGAACAAAACACCAGCGATATTGCACTCGTGCGCGATAACGCCGTTGTGCTCGGCTACGACGATGTCGTTCCGAGTTCGATGGAATGGATTCGTCAAGCTGTCAAATCGTATCCTTCGCAAGATAGCATCGGCGATCTCACAGCAATCCTCGGCAACCAAAAAGCTATCGAACGCCATGCGACTTCGGTCGCCAATGGCAATATCGAAAGCGTCGAGGCTCTAGGGCGTGCCGTCGCCAAGCGGCTCGAAGATTCGACGAGCGCATCGCGCCTCGAAACCTACACCGCCTACGGCATCGATAACGATGGCGAACGCGTTAAACTCACGCTCGGCGTCAACGATAAGAAACAAGGCGCAAAATCATACGAATTGCGTCGCGATATGGGCGCGAGCTATATGCCCGAGTCCGTACGCCGATTCGAACAAACTTCTGCTCACTCTGTCGACGCTTCGCTCGCTATCGCAAAACGCGATAACGCCATGGGATTGTCGGGGGCTCAAGACTTCGTTCCCGTTATCGCCGGTGCCAACGGCGAGTTATACGTCGACGAAGAACGACGAACCGTCGTCGCTCCGAAATCGGCAAATGCACAGCAATCGGCAAGTGCTCAGCAATTGGCAGAAATGCAACAATATGCAAGCGCAGTGTCGTCGGCAAATGCGCAACAATCGGCGATTGCACAGCAAATGGCAAGTGCGCAACAATCGGCGATTGCACAGCAAATGGCAAGCGCGCAACAATCGGCAAATGCGCAGAAATCTGTCCAAACCGATGTCCGCGAAATCATGAGCGGTATCGCTGCACGCTTGGGCGTCAGCGCCATCCAGTCCAACGGCATGGCGTCGTCGGATCGCATGCAACTTCGCGTCGGCAACGTCAACTTCGAGATGAGCGCACAAGGCTTTGTCGACATGCTCGCCAAACCCGTCGTTCAAAACGCCGCTTTTGCGGCGCCGTCGCTCACCGATGCCGATAATATTCTGTTCTCCGGATACGCATCGATGCTCGATCAGCAAGGTGAGCGCCGCACGCTCAAGGGCTTGCGACACGCCTATATGAAGTCGTTGGCTCAAGCTGGACGACAAAGCGCACACGGCGATTTCGGCTTCAATACGCAAACGTTCTCGGGCATCATGGGCAACGTCTCGGCGTCCGAAATCGCGAGCAAAGCCGCTCAATCTTCGATGCACGCATCATACGATGCTTCGCAAGAAGAAGATCGTGCCTATATTGCCTACAAGGCGAGCCGCCAAGCTACGGCTCAGAACGATGCCGAATGGAAATTGGCCGATGCAACGATGGCAAAGACGGCACCCGTCAGTAGCTCATCGGGAGCAACAACCGATTTCTCGTGGGTCTCGAATGCATTTGCAGCTCATTTGAATCAAGGTCGCGACAGCGCAAACTCTGCAGCACGTCAAGCGTCGAGCGATAACGAACGCCAAATCTTGGCAAAAATCGATACGATGCTCGATTACGTCGAAAACAAGAGCCAACGCGAAGTCGGAGTCTTTAGCTCCGATGATACCGTGCGCGTGCTTCTCGAAGCACTCCCCGCATCGGCCTCGCTCGGAAACAAGGGCTTGCCCAAGTGGCGTCAAAAAGATACGAAATCGAGTCGCATCGCCGAAGCTCGCGAACTTCGCGCCGCATTGGCAAGTATCGGCGCATCGCCTATCCAAGGCATGCAGCCCTTCTCCAATAAGCAGTTCGTCAGCCCCAACCTCATGAACACCGCTCAAAGTGCGGCGCCGCTCTTCAGCGGCGGTTCTGAATCGGGTTCGACGCCCGCAGCCAGTGCTAATGCAAGCCACGCCTCGAGCGATTCTCTCGATGCACCCTCGATTTCGTCCGAAGATTTGCAGACCTTGGCAGAAGACGTATTCCAAAAGATTATCGACAGTTTCAATGAAGAACTTCAGCGTAGGAGAACAGAATAATGTCAGAACTCAATCAAAAACCAGTATCTATTTGTCTTCTTGTAAAAGACGGTTCCAAGGAAGGATCTGTTATTAAAGCTCAGTTTAACCCACAGGAATTGAGCTTTCAAAAGGCCGTTTCTTGGACTGGCGGCAGTGAAGGGGTCGGGATGGATTATCCCTCGCTTATGTTCACTTCAGGACAAGCCGTAACAATGAGTCTTGAACTCTTATTTGACTATTATGAGCCAGATCCGTTGGAGAAGCGAGAAGGTCCTGCTGATGTTCGACCTATTGTAAGTGAGTTGATCAATTTATGTATGATAGACGATGATCTTCATCGACCGCCTAAGGTTCAGCTCTGTTGGGATGGTAAAAAGGATGTTTTGGGCATCGGTAAGGAGTTTTGTGGCGTTATTGAAAATGCTACAGCAAAATATACGATGTTCCTCTCAAGTGGTATCCCTGTTCGAGCAAGCGTATCAGTGTCAATCAGACAGGCTGATGATCTTGGATATCAGTCAGTTGTACGTGATGAGAATGGAGATAAGTTCACTGAGCAAAAGAGGAGGATTTCTAATCCAGCCGAATTAACTCAAATAGACGGCGCTAAGGAAGCTGCTATTCGAGAGGGAAAAGATCCTAACGATCCGAAGCAATATCCGATGGAGATAACGATTAAAAAAGTTGATCTTCAAAAGGAATCTAAAGAATAACCTATTTGTCGGCCCAAAAGGAGGGTAATTATGTCTGTATACACCCCGGATTTTAAGCTCACAATAGGGAGTGTAGATTTCTCCGAGGCTCCTCTGAGAAATCGAGTAAACGAGATTACTGTAGAAACGCTTTCTGATGGAGCAAGTTCCTTCAAGATTGTTCTAGATGACAGCGACGATCGTTTTTCGGCTGGTGAGACTGCTCTGCAAGAAGGCATGGAATGTGTTGTGCAGATGGGGTTTGTCGAAACCGAAATCGTTCAAGTCATCAAGGGCTATGTCACGGGCGTCAAGCCGAAACGATCGGAATTCTCCCGCAAGATGTTCACGGTGACGGGGTTCGATGGCTTGTCGAAGCTGACTCGCGGTCGCAGACGTCGTTCGTGGGAAAACATCAAAGATTCCGACATCGCGACGCAGATCGCTCAAGAATGTAGTCTACAGCCCGACGTTCAAGATTCTGAACTCGTTCATCCCTATGTCGTTCAAAACAACGAAAACAACCTCAACTTCCTCTTCGAGCGCGCTCGCCGCATCGGGTACGAAGTCAAAGTCGAAGGCGAAAAACTCGTCTTCCGCAAACCACGCGAAGTCAAAGCCGATGTGACTTTGCGTTGGGATGGCACAAACGTTCGCAAAAAAGGCGGCGTGTTGCTTCAACGCATGGACTTCAACACGTCGACGATGAACATGCCCAAAAAAGTCGTCGTTCGTTCGTACGATCCAAAATCGGGTAAACCGATTATCGCGTCGGCATCGACCGAAGAGAACGACAAAATGGGCGGCAAAAAGACGGCAGGTGATTTGGCTGAAATCGGAAATCCCGATACGACGATCCAAATCAGCGATCAACCCGTCGCGAGCGAAGAAGAAGCCGAAAGACTCGCCAAATCGATTTTGTCGCAACGCGCAGCCGAATTCCTCACGGGAACGGGCAAGTGCATGGGCAATGGCAAAATCAAATGCGGAGCAAAAGTCAACATCGAAGATGTTGGGCAAGAGATGCAAGGCGAATACTACGTTACCTCGGCAAAACACGTCCTTCGTGCTGGCCATGGTCAAGGTTATGGCTACTGGACGGAATTTTCTGTCTCGAGAACAGGGCGCTAATCGCGCGAAGTTTGTTCGGGTGCAAGTCGCCCGAACGAGCTTTCGATAAACGCCACAGAGCTCGGAGCGCGTTGCGCCTTCGAGCTTTTTTTTGTGCCAAGGCTCGGTTCATGGACTGGTTTGGTGCTCAAAGACAAATAGGTTAAGATTATGAGATACATTATTATGGGTTTAGGGCGCATGGGCATCGCGCAAGCGCGTATGGCGCGTTATTATGGGACAAAAGTCGTTGCTGGCATCGATTGCGACGCCGAGGCTCGCGAGTTCTTCGAAACCGAATTCGAAGTCAAGGCCTATGCCGCGCCGGGCGATGTACCACAGTCTCTATGGAATGCCGCCGATGTCGTTTGGATTACCGTTCCCGATCGAGCGATTGCCGCCTGTGCTCAAGAGGTCGCTCCCTATGCATCGCACGCGATGGTCGTTCATACGAGCGGAGCGACGCCATATACCGTGCTTGGATGCTGCGGCGCTTCGCGCGGATCGATTCATCCGCTTGTGAATTGCCCAAAAAAAGAATGTAGCGATTCTTCTTGTGTCGAAGGGTATCGCGATATCCTCTATGCCATCGATGGCGAACCCGATGCGGTCAAAAGAATTGGGGGGATGCTCAGCCGCATTCGCGGCATCCCCGTCGAAGTCGATGCCGATAAACGCAGCCTCTATCACGCCGCAGCCGTCTTTTCCTCGAATTATCCCGTCGTTCTCGCCGATATTACCCAAAAACTATTGATGGCGTGCGGTTTCGACGATGACTTAGCTCGAAGGGCGTCTTGTTCGCTCCTATCGCATGCGGCTTACGCCGTCGCAAAATCGACACCGATCGATGCCCTCACAGGGCCCGCAAAACGCAACGACCTCCCGACGATACAAGGGCATATCGAGGCACTCAAGGAATTCAACGACGGCGAATACGTCGAGGTCTACGAAGCCCTTCTGCGAGCAACGCAAGCCATGTGTCATCGTTAATGGGCGGTATGGATGCCAGCGGTATTCATCATCGCCCACGATTGGCATCATAAATATAGCCCTATCGGAATGTGTGCAATAGGCGTTTCGGCGGCATGGGCTCAAATAATACTTGATCGCAAGGGGGCGTTTGGGCGATCTATACAAAGCGAAGCGATGGCGTCGTACAGAGCTCTATCGTTCTGTGCTTTTACGTGCCGCATGTATGCGGCTTCTAAAGGAGAAGTTCAAAAATGGTTGATTTTTCACACGTGACAATCCCGGGCAATGGCAAACTCTATGCGCGTTTTGAAACGTCGCTTGGCGATATGACAGCCGAACTTTATGAGGATATCGTCCCCAATACTGTAAAAAATTTCGTCGGGCTCGCTACGGGCCAAATCGAATTCATGGATGAAGAACTCGGCAAGCCGAATACGCGTCCGTTCTACGATGGATTGACGTTCCATCGCGTCATCCCCGATTTCATGATTCAGTGCGGTTGCCCGCGCGGAACGGGAACTGGCGGCCCAGGGTATCAATTCCGCGATGAATTCTCGCCGAAACTCCGTCACAATGCGCCTGGTATCCTTTCGATGGCAAATGCAGGCCCACACACCAATGGTTCGCAGTTCTTCATCACCGAAGTCCCAACCCCCCACCTCGATAATCGCCATTCCGTCTTCGGCAAAGTCATCGAAGGGCTCGACGTCATCAAAAAAATTGCTCGCGTTAAACGCGACTATCGCGATAAACCCGTCGAACCCGTCATCTTGAAGCACGTCACGATCTTCAGAGCGTAATTTCAATGCCCTGCCATCTATCCCCGCCCTTGGGCCAATCGCCCACGCAGCGGGATCGCGATCCGAGTTCAAACGACTCCAAATCACTAACATCGAAAGAAGGTAGCCCATGGCGAAAAAGTCGGGATTTCATCTGGAACTCATTCCCAATATGTATGAAATCGGGCTGTTTAAGTTTGTGCTCGCTTCGCAACGCCGCTTGCGCATTTCGTGCGCTGTTAGCATATTGGCGACTGTCGTGTCGTTTTTTGCGATTGGGCGCGTGCTACGCTATTGCTTTTTGCCATTCTGGGCAAATTCGTGCTTGATGTTGGTGCTCTATATCGGAGCCATTGCGGCCGCCTATATCGTCGCATTGACGATAGGCGACATCTGGTTCGCAGGCCCTTGGCGCGAAAAAATGCGACTCGGTTCTCGCTTTGTCCCGAGTAGCATAGACGAAGAAAAGGCACTCATTCGCAATAAAAATTTTTTATTTATCGTGTTCTGGGCAATATCTATTGCGACCTTTGCCTTCGGTGCCGACTTCGTCACGGGATCGAATTTGCGTTGGTATCATACCTATGGCGGATTGATCCATTCGATGCATAGCGAAGATGCATCTGAGCGCGAAGCCGTGTTGAAATCCCTTTCCAATGCCATCCACGATAAAAAGTGGCAGAATCCCGATATCCGCGACCAATTGGCGACGATGATCGACGATCCCGATTCGGCCGTTCGCGCTCGTGCGGCATATATCGTCGGACGCGCAAAGATCGTCGATGCCGCCGATGGGCTTGCTCGCCTTTTGCGCGACGATACGGCGTCCGACGATGCTCGAAGCGAAGCCGCTATCGCTCTAGGGCGCCTCGAATGGATGCCCGCACGAGCCCATCTATTGGCCGTCTTGCGATCGACTTTTGCTACAAATCATGGCGATAATGGCGTGATGATGTCGATTTTATATGCATTCTACGAAATGAAAGACCAAGCCGTCGCACGCGATGTCTCAGAAATCGTCGAAACTTGTCGAGATTCGGGAGATTGTGGCGTCGATCTCCAAGCCTATGCCTATTTCTATCTCAAATCGATGCGGCCAAAGACTGCCGCAACCCTGGCCTTCTCGGTGCTCGATAATGCCCAAACCACAACCGCTCAAAAGTGCTTTGCCGCCGACCTCGTCCGATTCACGGCGTCGAAAACCGATATCCCAAAGATCAAATCCCTATTCGACAAAGCACCACGCGACCTAGAATGCCCCGTCATGTATCGAAAATTCCACAGCGAAGCCGCCGTCGTCCTCTTCGAAAAAGATACGATGCGAGCGCTATTTGTGCGAGCTGTGGGCAATCTCAAAGATGCCGCCGATTACGATTGGATTTGGATGGTCGGCGCTAATGCGAACGAAAACATGCGCACGCGAAAAGTCGCCGAAATGTATGCGCGTGCCTTGCAAAAGTGAGCCACAAGCCGCATAGCGATCAGATTTCGAACCCATCGGCGCCTTTTATGCGTCGTCGTGTCCCTTTTCTGATCCTATTGATGCAAAAACGTTGTATGTACACCCAATGTGTCGCTTTCGCAGATGCTGGCCGTCGAGCGATCGATGATTCGGCATGTCTCGGGGCACTTTGAGTGCGCAACGATGCAGTCTCGACGATTGCGATAAACAGTGCACGAAAAGGCTGGCGATTCAATCTTTTGGCGCGATTTGTTGACGTGGTGAATTGAATATCATTCGCCATCGATTCAAATTCTACGCATAAAATTCAGTTAATAGGAGAAATCTCATGAAAAAATCGATAACTTGGTGCTTAGCAGGACTCATGTTGATCGGCTTGGCGGGCTGCAATAAAGCCGCAAAAGATGCCGATACTGCCAAGGGCGGAGAACAAGCTGTCGTCGCCGATGCGGCTCAAGCTGGCGCCGAATCCGCTCCGCAAGCTGGTGCCGAAGCCGCTCCAGCGGCTCCTGCAGCCGATGCCGCTCACGCCGCTCACCCCGGCGAAGTCCCTGCCCCCGCCGATGTGGCTGCGCCGCCCGCCGACGCCATTAAAACCGAATCGGGGCTAGCCTACAAAAAATTGAAGACGAACGACCAAGGGCGTGCCGTCGCCGCCTCCGATCTCGTCAAACTCAACTACACGGGCTGGACGACCGACGGTCACATGTTCGATACGAGCACCGATCGACCCAATCCCGTCATCTTTACGCCCGAAAACCTCATCCCCGGCATGAACGAAGCGATGACTTTGGCAAAAGTCGGTGAGTCGATTCGCGCTTGGATTCCTCAAGATCTGGCATACAAAGGCCAACCAGGCGCACCCGCGGGCATGCTCGTCTTCGATTTCGATATCATCGACGTCGTCACGCCAACCATGCCGCCCGCTAACGCTCCCGAAGATGCCATCAAATTGCCCAGTGGCGTCGTCTACAAAATCGTCAAAACATCGCCCGGTGCAAAAGCCATCGCCGAAACCGACCTCGTCGAACTCGATTTCGCCGGATGGACACAAGAAGACGGAAAGCGATTCCACTCCTCGCTCGAAATGAACGAAAGCCTCGCCGCCCCTGTCAATACGATGTTCCCCGCCTGGAAAGAAGTTCTGCCCAAAGTCCACGTCGGCGACGTCGTCCAAATGTGGGTTCCTCAAGCACATGGCATCGATCCCGATGGCAATTCCCTCAAGGGCAACCTCGTTTTCGAAATGACGATCTTGTCGTCGCGATCCATGCCACAACCGCCTGCCGATGTCGCGGCGCCGGGCGCCGACACGCAGAAAACGGAATCGGGAATCGCATGGCGTATCCTAAAACAAGGCACGGGAACGAAGCATCCGACGGCGAAGAGCACGGTCAAAGTCCACTACTCGGGGTGGACGACCGATGGCGTCATGTTTGACTCATCGATTGCTCGCGACAAGCCTATCGAATTTGGACTCGACCAAGTCATCGCCGGCTGGACCGAAGCCGTTCAGCTCATGGTCCCGGGCGAGAAACGACTCGTCTGGATTCCCGAGGAACTCGCCTATAAAGGCCAACCGGGCGCACCCGCCGGCATGCTCGTCTTCGAAATCGAACTCATCGACATCATCTCGGATTAATATATTCCGTCGCATAGCGCGGCGCTATATTTTAATACAATCCATCTCATGCCACCCACGGTGGCATGAGATTAAAAAAGTATATAAACACCGTATCATTTCAATCTAAGGAATATATTTATAATGATCGAAGCGCCCGAAAACGTTGCAAATCCACCCCAAGAAGCTCTCAAAACCCCATCTGGAATTGCATATCTGCATCTCAAAGAAGACAAAAACGGCGAACAAATCGCATCGAACGATTGGGTCATGCTCCATTACACGGGATGGACAACCGATGGAAAGATGTTCGATTCGAGCAAGATTTCGGGCAAACCCGTCGTTTTCCCGCTCGAACAGCTCATCCCCGGCATGTCTGAAGCTCTCACGCTCGGGCGCGTCGGCGAGTCGATTCGCGTCTGGATACCCGAAGAACTCGCCTATAAAGGCGCGCAAGGCATGCCACAAGGCATGCTCGTCTTCGATTTCGAAATCATCCAGCGCGTCACCCCCGAAATGCCCCCAGAAAAGCCGACAGAAACGGCGATTAAACTCCACGACGGTTTGTATTACCAAATCTTGTCGATCGGTAGCGGGCGCGCCGTCATGCCCGACGACGTCGTTACACTCGATTTCATGGGATGGACCGTCGCCGACAAAAAGCTCTTCCATAGCTCGCTCGAAGCTGGAGAACCCCTCGTCGCACAAGTCTCCCAGCTCTTCCACGGCTTCCAAGACGTCCTCGTCCATACACATCAAGACGACATTCTCGTCATCTGGATGGATCAAAAATATGGCATCGATCCGAATGGTCGCGAACTCAAAGGCGATCTGGTCTTTAGCATGCAAGTCGTCGACGTCGCCTCGATGCCCGAGGGGCTAGCCGCGCCCGACGATGTCGCCGCGCCACCCGCCGACGCCGAAACGACTCAATCCGGACTCGCGACAAAAGTTCTATCGCCGGGCAAAGGCACCGTTCATCCCAAAGCCACCGATACCGTTCGCGTTCATTACACGGGCTGGATGACCGACGGCGCCATGTTCGATTCTTCAGTCCAACGCGGCGAGCCCGCGCAATTCCCGCTCAATCACGTCATTGCAGGCTGGACCGAAGGCCTGCAGCTCATGGTCGAGGGCGAAAAGCGACGCCTCTGGATCCCGCAAGACCTAGCATATCGCGGTCAGCCAGGCGCACCCGCCGGCATGCTCGTCTTCGACGTCGAACTCATCGCTATCGTATAATCTATTATCATTTATTATACCGATTATACATTGCATCCATTTTCCCCCGCCCACAGGGCGGGTTTCTTTTTAGCTAAACATGCATTGTATAATCTATTATCATTTGTCACACAGATTACACTTTGCATGTATTCCCGCCCACATGGCAGATTCCATTTAAGCTAAATCCCCGTCGTATCATTTACCATAATTACTATATATCATAAATTCACATACCGATTACACTTTGCATGTATTCCCGCCTACATGGCGTGGTCTTTTTAGCCAAACTTATATCGTATAATCTACTGTAAGTATAATCTGTTATGATTTATTATGTTGAATCATCTGATATCATTCTATGATTCAATCCATTCTATATAAAAAATAATTATCAATTAAACTTCACATAACCTGGGTGTTTGCCCGTCAAATGGTAAAACGATTCGCGCCGTTGCATGAGCGTATCGATATCGTGGCGCGGCAAATCTTTCATGCCGCCAAGTTGGTGCGCAGCCAGCGAAATCTTTGCAAACTGTTCGAGCGATTCCATGCGGTAATACGCCGTGCGCAAATCGCCGCCAACTGTCAGTGCGCCATGTGCACGCAACAATAAAGCATCGTGATGCGACAAATACGGCGCAATCGCCTCGGCAACGTCGTCTGTTCCAGGCATGGCAAACGGCACGACGGGCACTGCACCAACGGTCAAAACCGTCTCGATGAGCCCATAACCGTCGAGTGCTCGGTCGGCAGCGGCAAACGCCGTCGCGTATGGCGGATGCGCATGCACGACGGCCCGCACATCTTCTCGATCGGCATAACACCGCAAATGCATCGCCATTTCAGTCGACGGTCGCCTGTCGCCCTCCACGACGCGCCCCGCATTATCGATGACGACGAGCATATCGGGCTCGATTTCGCGCTTACTCACCCCCGACGGCGTACAAACAATCGTCCCATCGTCGCGCCGCACCGACACATTCCCGTCGTTCGCCGCCACCCAGCCCTGCGACCACATCAAATGACAAACTTCACATAAATCTAGTGCCATCGTTCTCCTCCACGGCAAAAACTACCACAAACGCGCATTCTACCACGCTTGCACGCCATCGCAAACCCGCAAATACACGCCTCGCACCACCGCAAATTGTGTCGCCCTATATGACAACCTCGTGACAAAAGCCGTCTATGATTCATACTGCGTCGCAGCAATGTGATATGCGTGGATTCGTCGATTTCAATAAAGGAGGTTATCATGGATGCGCACGTCGATGCTTTTTCGCAAACAGCTACAAACTCTTGCCGCCGCCCATTCGAAGCCGGACGAACACCATTCGACGGCCTCCGCATCTGGTCTGCCATCACACACGGCGTCGGCATTCTACTCGCCATTATCGGCACCGTCTTCCTCGTCTACAAAATGGCCGATATACATTCGGGCTACAAATTCGCCAGCTTTGTCATATTCTCGACGACGCTTATATTATTATATACCGCAAGCACGCTCTATCATAGCGTGCGAGCAAGCGTTCGCGCCCGCATCGCCCTCCGAAAATTCGACCACACCGCCGTGTATTTCCTCATCGCGGGCACTTATACACCCTTGTGCCTCACCATTCTACACGGAACCATCGGCTTCGTTCTCCTTGCAACAATATGGACACTCGCCGTCGCCGGCTCCGTCATGGCATTCTCTTGGATAAACGCCCCTCGAAAAGTCAATGCAACGATTTATATTATCCTCGGATGGATAAGCGCCATTTCACTACCATTCATATATCAATCCCATGGCATTGCCCCCATCGCTTGGCTACTCACCGGCGGCGTGCTCTACACCATCGGCGGCGTCCTATACGCACTCAAATGGCCTGGGCGCACCAACCCGCGCTTCGGCTGCCACGAAATCTTCCACGTCTTCATCGTCTTGGGGTCGATTGCACACTACCTCATGATTTATCGCTGTTTAGTATAATGATATACTAAACAATCTTCCCCGTCGCGCCAATCGGATCCAACGTGCTTGCATCTTTCAAATCCGATCTTAAATCATATATATTTGAATAACATATTTGTCGCTTTCATATTTGAATCGTCGATGCCCTTCAGAATCGACTGTTTCGAGTTCGTCGCCTTTGCCTTCGGCATACGGCGACGGTTTGGCCTGCCCTCTGGGCAGCCCAATGGCTACGGCTATTGCGCCCAAGGGCGCAATACGCCTCCGCTGTTTCGGCTATTGCGCCCCTTGGGCGCAATACGCCTCCACGGCCGTGCTATGTGCTCGGGCGCAAGCGCCCTTGCGCGCATACGCACGGCTTTTTTTTCGATGGCAACCATGCCCGAAACGATGGCTCCGAAACTCGATCGACACAATGAACGGTCGTTCAATCCAAACCCCATGATTGCTGGGGCGAGTAGCCCGCGGCAACGCCGCGTGATGAATGAGCTCCCATCCATATTAAGCCCGTTAGTGCATGGGGGCGAGTAGCCCCCGGCAACGCCGGGTGATGAAAGAGCTCCCATCCATATTAAGCCACGTTAGGGCTTATGGCGAGTAGCCCCCGGCAACGTCGGGGTAAAAGAAGTACCATTCCATATAAACCCCGTTGGGGCTTATGGCGAGTAGC
>ERZ1034719.878-NODE-878-length-15651-cov-4.454219_pt1 | contig 15651 bp, 9 predicted proteins | sample MGYA00520703_ERZ1034719 | MGnify/ENA primary metagenome ERZ1034719 (study PRJEB33766, sample SAMN09781716) | gut metagenome | biome: gut microbiome | host: Homo sapiens | place: Madagascar | study: EMG produced TPA metagenomics assembly of the PRJNA485056 data set...
CCGTTGTGGACGGCGCTCTCACCATCTCCCCCATCTCCGAAAAGACCATCACCGTCACCGCGGCGAGCGGCAGCAAAAAGTACGACGGAACGCCGCTCACGAACAGCGGCTTCAGCTGCACCGAGGGCGTGCTGGTGCAGGGCGACGTGCTGACGGCTGTTGTTGAGGGCAGCGCCACGAACGTGGGCGACGAGGGCAAGAACGTCGTCAAGAGCTATAAGGTCATGCGCGGCGGCACAGACGTTACGGGCAACTATACCTTCGGCGACAGTGTGGACGGCAAGCTGACCATTCTGCCGCGCACCGTGACGCTCACGTCCGAGACCGCGAGCAAGGAATACGACGGCGCGCCGCTGACCCGTCCGGACGTTTCCGTCACGGGTGACGGCTTCGTCTCCGGCGAGGTGACCGGCATCACGGCCACCGGCAGCGTGACTTATGTGTCCGACGGCACGGTCGAAAATACCATCACCTATACGACGGGCGCGGCCTTCCGCGAGGAGAACTACGAGATCACCGAGATCCCCGGCAAGCTCTCCATCACGCAGAGCTCGAACGCTATCGTCATCACCACGCCGTCCAGAAGCAGAGCGTATAACGGCCAAAAGCTGCTGGACCACCAGACCACGCATACCGGAACGCTGGCGGCAGGCGACCGGCTGGTCGTGGAGTTCCCGGCCGACGCCGGTCTGACCGACGTGGGCACCAAGCGGAACGAATATAAGTCCTACAAGGTAGAACGCATTTCGGACGGCGCGAATGTGACCGCCAACTACACCTTCGGCGAGCCCGTCATCGGCACGCTGGAAGTCACGCCGGTGGCGATCGAGCTGACGGCGAACAGCGCCGCCAAGGCGTACGACGGCACGCCGCTCACCGATAGCGGCTACACCATCAGCAAGGGCAGCTTCGTGGGCGAAGAGGGCCTTGCGGGCGTCACGGTCGAGGGCAGCCAGACGGCTGTCGGCAGCAGCGCCAACACCATCACCGGCCACACGCTGAAGAGCAACACGAAGGCCCAGAACTACAATATTACCTATGCGGACGGCACGCTGACCGTTTCGAAGAACGAGAAGGTCATCACCGTCAAGGCGAACAGCCGCACCTGGGAGTATGACGGCAAGGAGCACTCCGACGGCGGCTACACCGTCTCCTATGACGGCAAGACCTACACTGCCGCCGCGGGCAAGACCGTGACGCTGCCGACCGGCGACGTTGTGAGCGCAGCGGTCGAAGGCACGGTAACGAACGTTGCCGACAGCGCGGACGATAACAACGTCGTCACCACCGTCGTCATCAAGAATGCCTCCGGCACGCAGACGAACGACCAGTACAAGACCATCACGCTCGTTCCGGGCGCGCTGAAGATCACCCGGCGCGGCGCGGGCGAAATGAAGGTCGTCCTCACGGCAGCGGACAACACCGCCGTCTATGACGGCCAGCCGCACGGCGCGAAGCGGAACGCCGCGGGCGCGATCGAGGCCGGCACGAGCTACACCATCACGAATCTGGCCGAGGGCCACAGCGTGCAGACCGTTGCCATCGACGGCACCGAGACCGCCGTGGGCGAGTACCCGAACAAGCTCGTTCCGAGCGGTGCGGTCATCGTGGACGCGAACGGCAAGGACGTCACCGCAAACTATGAGATCACCTACCGGCCCGGCACGCTGACGATCACCGAAGTCACCGATGAGGTCGTCGTCACCGTTACCGAGGTCTCCGGCACCGTTGTTTACGACGGGCAGGAGCACTCCATCAAGGGCTATGTGTCCATGACCTCCAGCGACCCGCTGTACGACGTGACCACCAGCGTCCGCGCGACCGAGACCGAGGCGTGGACGGCGAAGGGAACGAACGTCGGTGAGTACCCCGTCGGCATCACGGCGGCGGACTTTGTGAACACGAACACCAGCTTCACGAACGTCCGGTTCGTGATCGTGGACGGCACGCTCACCGTCACGCCGGTCACCGACAAGGTCACCGTCACCGTCACCGAGAAGTCCGGCTCTGCCGTGTATGACGGGCAGGAGCACTCCGTCACCGGCTACGAGACCATGACCGCGGATAACGGCCTCTACGACGTGACCACCAGCGTCCGTGCGACCGAGACCGACGCCTGGACGGCGAAGGGAACGAACGCGGGTGAATACCCGGTGGGCATCAAAGCATCCGACTTTAAGAACACCAGCAGCAACTTCACGAACGTCGAGTTCGTGATCGTGGACGGCACGCTGAAGATCGACCCCGTCAGCGACAAGGTCACCGTTACGGTCGTCGAGAAATCCGACACCGTCACCTATGACGGGCAGGAGCACTCCGTCACGGGCTACAAGTCCATGACGGCGGACAACACGCTCTACGACGTGAAGAAGAACGTCGCCGAGACCTCGACCGCGGCGTGGACGGCGAAGGGAACGTATGTCGGCACCTACCATGTCGGCATCAAAGCGGCCGACTTTAAGAACACCAGCGGCAACTTCACGAACGTCGAGTTCGTGATCGCGGACGGCGATCTGGTCATCACCCCGGCGAGCGTCGCCGTTGTGAAGATCGAGGGCCACACGAAGACCGTCACCTACAACGGCAAGGAACAGACCGTCGAGGGCTACACCGTCACGAGCAACCCGGCGAACGCGACCGTAACGCTCGTCGGCGAGGCCATCGCTTCCGGCACGGACGCGAACACCTACCCGATGGGTCTCTCCGCCGCCGACTTCACCGCGACTTCCCCGAACTACGAGAATGTCCACGTGGAAGTGACGGACGGCTATCTGAAGATCAACCCGATCACCGATAAGGTCACCGTTACCGTCACCGAGAAGTCCGATACCGTCGTATACGATACGAACGAGCATTCCATCACCGGCTACAAGTCCATGACGGCGGATAACACGCTCTACGACGTGAAGAAGAACGTCGCCGAAACGCAGACCGCGGCGTGGACGGCGAAGGGAACGGATGTCGGCGAGTACCCGGTGGGCATCGAAGCATCCGACTTTGAGAACACGAGCGTCAACTTCACGAACGTCGAGTTCGTGGTCGTGGACGGCGCGCTGAACATCACTCCGGCGGAAAACATCGTTGTGAAGATCGCGGGCAGCACGAAGACCGTCATCTATGACGGCACCGAGCAGACCGTCGAGGGCTACACCGTCACGAGCAATCCTGCGGACGCGACCGTGACGCTCGTCGGCGAGGCCGTCGCCTCCGGCACGGACGCGAATACCTACCCGATGGGGCTCAAGCCCTCCGACTTTACCGCGACTTCCCCGAACTACAAGAAAATCACCATCGAAGTGACGGACGGCTGGCTCAAGATCGATCCGATCGCCGATAAGGTCACCGTGACCGTCACCGAGAACTCCGCCGCCGTCACCTATGACGGCACGGAGCACTCCGTCACCGGCTACAAGTCCATGACCGCGGACAACACGCTCTACGACGTGGAGAAGAACCTCGCCGAGAAGCCGACCAAGGCGTGGACGGCGAAGGGGACCGACGCGGGCGAGTACCCGGTCGGCATCGTCTCCGGCGACTTCAGGAACACCAGCAAAAACTTCACGAACGTCGAGTTCGTGATCGTAGACGGCACGCTGAAGATCGACCCCGTCAGCGACAAGGTCACCGTCACCATCACCGAGAACGCCGATACGGTCATTTACGACACGAAGGAGCACTCCGTCAAGGGCTACAAGTCCATGACCGCGGATAACGCGCTCTACGACGTGAAGAAGAACGTTGCCGAGACCTCGACCGAGGCGTGGACGGCGAAGGGAACGGATGTCGGCGAGTACCCGGTGGGTATCAAAGCGGATGACTTTGAGAACACCAGCGGCAACTTCACGAACGTCGAGTTCGTGATCGTGGACGGTGCGCTGAAGATCGCCCCGGCGGAGAGCATCATCGTGAAGATCGCGGGCAACACGAAGACCGTCACCTACAACGGCGAGGAGCAGTCCGTCGAGGGCTACACCGTCACGAGCAACCCCGCCAATGCGGATGTAACGCTCGTCGGCAAGGCCGTCGCCACCGGCACGGACGCCGACACCTACCCGATGGGTCTCACCGCCGCGGACTTCACCGCGACTTCCCCGAACTATGAGACCGTCGTTATCGAAGTGAAGGACGGCTGGCTGAAGATCAATCCCGTCAGCGACAAGGTCACCGTCACCGTGACCGAGAAGTCCGATTCCGTCGTCTACGACGGGCAGGAGCACTCCGTCACCGGCTACGAGACCATGGCGGCGGACAACGCGCTCTATAACACCGCGGACGTCGCCGAAACGCCGACCGACGACTGGACGGCGAAGGGAACGAACGCCGGCAAGTACCAGGTCGGCATCAAGTCCGGAGACTTCAAGAACACGAGCGTCAACTTCACGAACGTCGCGTTCGTGATCGTGGACGGCGAGCTGGAGATCACCCCGGTCACCGATAAGGTCACCGTCACCGTCGTGGAGAAGTCCGACAACGTCACCTATGACGCCGCGGAGCACTCCATCACGGGCTACGAGACCATGACCGCCGACAACGCCCTCTACGACATCGCCAATGTTGCCAAAACGCCGACCGCGGCGTGGACGGCGAAGGGCACGGAAGCGGGCGAGTACCCGGTGGGCATCGTTTCCGGAGACTTTAAGAACACCAGTAAAAACTTCGCGAACGTCGAGTTCGTGATCGTGGACGGTGCTCTCACCATCACAACGGACGACACCGAGGTCGTCGTCACCGTCACCGGCAATACGAAGACCGTCGTTTACGACGGCACCGAGCACTCCGTCGAGGGCTACACGGTGGACGTGAACGGCTTGCCCATCACCGTGACGCCGAAGGCCGGAACCGCGGCGAAGGCCAGCGGCACGAACGCCGGCACCTACTACATGGGTCTGACGGCGGACGACTTCACCGCGGAATCGAATAACTACAGCAACATCAGGATCGTCGTGACCGACGGCTGGCTCAAGATCGACCCGATCACTGACAAGGTCACTGTTACCATCACCGAGAACGCCGGCACCGTCGAGTATGACGGCAAGGAGCACTCCGTCACAGGCTATGCGTCCATAGTTTCCGATCACGCTCTCTACGACGTTGCGAACGTCGCCGAGACACCGACCGATGCGTGGACAGCGAAGGGCACCGACGCCGGCACCTACTCCGTCGGCATCAAGTCCGGAGACTTCAGGAACACCAGCGGCAACTTCACGAACGTGGAATTCGTGATCGTGGACGGCGAGCTCGTCATCACGCGCCGCGGCGAGAACCCGGGAAGCCCGGTAACGCTCCGCGCGGATGACAGCACCGTGATGTTCGACGGCGATTACCACGGCTATGTCGGCCACATCGCGACCAACCTTGCCGAGGGCCACAGCGTCCGCAGCGTGAAGAGCGACTTCACCGCGCGCAACGTGGGCCGCTACGAGGATAAGATCGACCTGCACGACGCCATCATCGTGGATGCCGACGGCAAGGACGTGACGCGCAACTATGTGCTCACCTACCAGCCCGGCACGCTGGAGATCACGCCGTTCGAGGGCGAGGTCGTCGTTACTGTCACCGGCAACACGGGCCTCTTCCGCTATGACGGCAAGATCCACACCGTTGAAGGGTATACATGGGAAGCGACCGTGCCGTTCTTCACCGAGGACGACATCCGCTTCACCGGTGACGCAACAATCAGCGAGGTCCGCCCCGGCGATTATGTGATGAATCTGAAGGATGAGGAATTCTCCGCGGCGAACGATAACTTCACCAGCGTGAAGTTCGTCGTCATCGACGGCAGCATGCGCATCTATACCGTGCGCTACACCGTCGCGTGGATGTTCGACACCGACCAGATGCTCACCGGCGATTCTCCGAACCGCTACTTCACCTCCATGGCAAATTACATCGACCGCTCGGACATCTCCCTCGTGCTCCACAGCGGCAACGTTGTGGCGGACGCCGGAGCGCAGAGCCAGTGGGATGTGTTCAACAACGCGATGCAGCCGCTCTACGACGATGAGGAAGTGGACGTTCTCATGATCGCCGCCGAGAAGGAAGCCGCCTCCGGCAGCCTGTTCCTGCAGCAGCCGGTCCGCGAGGACTTCAAGGAGGAAGACCTCTTTGAAAACGGCAAGGGCTTCGTGCGCCGCTTCAACATCGGCGAGAAGAGCGTCATCCTCGTCGGTCTCGGCGCGGACGCCATGACCGAAGAGGGCTACAAGTGGGCGCGCGAGAAGTTCAACTCCGACAAGGACGCCTCCGGTATCCTGCTCGTGAACAACTACCTGCTCGAGGATATGAGAAAGCCCGATAAGATCGACGAGCGCGCTCTCGATCTGGAGAAGAACGTCGTCAAGGCGTGCTCCAACGTGCGCATGGTCCTCAGCAGCAGCGGCGGCTACTCCAGCCACTACGAGTTCTATTACGGCGAGCGCAAGGTGATCGCCATCAACTCGGACATCGAAGCGGCGGCCAAGGCGGGCTACTTCACGCAGCTCACCTTCAACGAGGATCTCAACATCCTCAGCGTCACCAACCTCTGCCCGTACACCTACGACTTCGTGTATAACGAGAGACAGGCGTATAAGGAGTGCTATGTGCTGAACAACGTGCTCTGAGACCTCGCGGGACGAACGTCCCAAATCCCATAAGCAAAACGATCCCCGGCGGGCATGCCCGCCGGGGATCTTCCTATGAAAAACTTTCCGCAAAAAGAAAGCTGTCAACGGGAAACGTCCCCGTTGACAACTTTTTTGCGTCACGCCGTGGCTGCGCTCTCCTGCATCGCGCGGAGAGTCCGGGCGATCAGCGTGTCCAGCTCCCATCCCAGCATGGCCGCGCCGAGCAGCCCGGTCAGCTCGTCGGCGGCGTAGAGCACCTTTTCCATTTCGTGCTCCGGTGTCGGGAACATTTGGATATCGCGCCTGTCGGAAAGTAAAAGGGAGACTGCCGTGGAAGGCAGCCTCCCTGCGTTGTATTTCTCAGTCCGCGAACAGCGGCGTGGAGAGATAGCGGTCGCCGGTATCCGGCAGCAGGGCGACGATGGTCTTGCCCTTGTTCTCCGGCCGCTTCGCCAGCTCGATCGCGGCCCACACGGCGGCGCCGGAGGAAATGCCCACCAGCACGCCCTCCTTCCGGCCTACCAGACGTCCGGCGGCGAAGGCGTCCTCGTTCTCTACGGGAATGACCTCATCGTAAACCTTCGTGTCCAGCACGTCGGGGACAAAGCCGGCGCCGATGCCCTGGATCTTGTGGCTTCCGGCCACGCCCTTGCTCAGAACGGGGGAGGAGGCCGGCTCCACGGCAACGATCTTCACATGGGGGTTCCGGCTCTTGAGATATTCGCCGACGCCGGTGACCGTGCCGCCGGTGCCGCCGCCCGCCACAAAGATGTCCACCTTGCCGTCGGTGTCCTCCCAGATCTCCGGGCCGGTGGTCGCGCGGTGAACGGCGGGGTTGGCCGGGTTCACAAACTGGCCGGGGATAAAGCTGTTCGGGATCTCCCTGGAAAGCTCGTCCGCCTTGGCGATCGCGCCCTTCATGCCCTTGGCGCCCTCGGTAAGCACGAGCTCCGCGCCGTAGGCCTTCATCAGCTGGCGGCGCTCCACGCTCATGGTCTCCGGCATGACGATGATGATGCGGTAGCCGCGGGCGGCGGCCACGGAAGCCAGACCGATGCCCGTGTTGCCGGAGGTCGGCTCAATGATCACGGAGCCGGGCTTCAGCAGACCCTTCTGCTCCGCGTCGTCGATCATCGCCTTGGCGATGCGGTCCTTTACGCTGCCGGCGGGGTTGAAGTACTCCAGCTTGCCCAGCACCTTGGCCTCGAGACCTTCGGACTTTTCAATGTGTACCAGCTCCAGCAGCGGGGTCTTGCCGATCAGCTGGTCGGCAGATGTATAGATCTTACGCATGGATCATTCCTCCTGAATATTTTATGTTGTTATCGGGTGTTATAGATGCCCGGCAACATCGGAGGGCCATGGAAAAGCGCATCTCAATACCAACCTTTCTTGTAGGTTTGTGCGGATTATAAATCGCCGCCGCGCATTTGTCAATAGCAAAAGGAAGATTTTTTGTTGATTTACCTACTTCCCTGCTATATAATAGGATTTATACACAAGGGAGGAACGGAAAATGCTGATCTCAACCAAAGGGCGGTACGCGCTTCGGGTCATGGTCGATCTGGCCGAGCATTCGGCGGACGGATTTATTCCTCTGAAGATGATCGCGGAGCGGCAGAATATCTCCGAAAAGTATCTGGAGAACATCATCAAGCTGCTCGTGAAAGCAAAACTGGTGACCGGCGTGCGGGGAAAGGGCGGCGGATACCGCCTGACAAAGGCGCCGGAGCAATATACGGTTGGGGACATTCTGCGTATGACGGAGGATTCGCTGGCGCCCGTCTCCTGTCTGGAGCCCGGCGCGGCGGCGTGCTCCCGCGCGGCGGAATGCCGCACGCTTTCCCTGTGGAAGGGGCTGGACAAAGTCATCAACGATTATCTGGATAAGTTCTCGCTCGCCGATCTGATGCACAACGATCCCGGCGGATACGATTATATTATTTGAGCGGAAACGAAAAGATGCCCGCCCGTGAGTTGTCCTCACGGGCGGGCATACGTTTATAATTTTAAAATGGGCCTCTGCCCTGTCATGCCGGCGTGTTCACGATCCCCGCGAAGAGGATCTCGCCGCTCTCGCCGGTGACGGCGAAGAGGAACGGCCGGTCGAGCGTGAACGCAACGCGCTCATCCGGCGGCAAGGCGGCTCCGCACGCGACCATCACGGTGTAGGCCGCCGCTACAACGCCCTCCTCGTCAATGGTGACGCGTGCGGAGTGCTTGGCCTGTGAAAGGAAAATGTCGTCGGCCTTGTCGGTGAGCGGGGAGAAGTCGGCCTTGCCCGCGTCAAACACGTCCGTCACGCCGAGCGCGCGCAGCGCGCCGGAAAGGTCGGTATCAGCGGAAACGTCAAATTTCGGCACAGAGAGATCGATGGTCATATACTTGCTCTCGGCGCTCTCCGGCGAGAGAAAGAAATCGACCGCGCTGCCGTCGGAGAGCAGCTCCTCCGGCGTCACGCCCTCGTCCGGCAGCAGGAACCACATCGTGCCGCTGCCCTCGAGATATTTGCCCACGGCGGCAAAGTTATCGGCGGCGTAGTACGTGCTCTCCATGGTCTCGTGCATGAATTTGTGCGTCACGTCGCCGTCCGGCGCGTGGAATACGCCGTCCGCCGTGGCGCTCTTTGAAAACTCGCTGCCCCACTTCGCGCGGAAGTATATGGTCGAGGCGAGCGCGATCACCGTATCCGGCGCGAGCGAAAGACCGTCGGCGCTGTCCTTCAAAAGGCCGCCGGTCTGCACGTTGATCCAGCGGCGGAGCGCTTCGTTGAACGCCTCGGAGCCCATCTCGCCGCGGTAGGCGGAGGCATAGTAGCTGTCCGCGAGGCGCGCGAGGGTGTTGGAATTGTAGTCCATGCTGTCGGAGAGCCAGAGCGAGTCGGCAAGGATGCTCGTCACCGCGCCGTCGTTCTGGTAGTTCGCCGCCCAGACGTTCCCGGCGGTCTTGCGCAGGGATTCCATGCTGTCCGCGCCGAGCAGGGAGAGGATCTGCGCGCGGGTGTCCCCGTCCGTGACCTCCGCGAGCATCGAGAGCGCCATATACACGCTCACCGGCGAGCACACGGCGTTTTTGCCGTCCGCGCCCGAGAGCAGCGCAGGCAGCGCCGCGCGGACATAATCGCCGAGCGCGCCATCGACCGACGAGGCCGCGGCGTTCCGTGCCCGGCGGTCGGCGCTCCAGGCATCGTACGCCGCTTCGTACTTCGCGCCGGAGTACTTCGCTTCGTTCGGATACGGCGCGCTTTCCGGGTAGGTCGCCTCGGCAAGAGCAAAGGCGTTTGTGCCGCCGCACGCGGCAAGGGAGAAGAGCGCAGAAAGCGCAAGCAAAAGGGCGATAAGGCGTTTCATAATGTTTCCTCCTTTGAGAGTGCTTCTATCCTTTGGACGCGCGGCATAGGAAAAAAGTTCCCGCCGCTTGTGCGTATTGCGGGGGATGTGGTATACTTAAAACAGTAAACTCCTTCCGTCTCGCCTTCGGCGAGCCACCTTCCTCAAAGAGGAAGGCATATGGCTCCCTCTTTGAGGGAGCTGTCAGCGGCAAAGCCGCTGACTGAAGGAGTCCTCTGCCCACACAAAGGAGAAACCATGAACGACGCCGAAAAAAAACCGGAGCTGCAGGGCAAGCTGCGCGAATTTCTCGTGATGCGCAATCTTTACGAGGCCGCCGCGCGCCAGCTCACGCTGAAATTTGAAATTCTAAACGACGAATTCAGCGTCCTCTATGCGCGCAACCCGATCCACCACATCGAAAGCCGCGTGAAAACGCCGGAGAGCATCGCCGCGAAGCTGATGAAAAAGGGCCTGCCGGTCTCCATCGAGACGGCGCGCGAGCACGTGAACGACATCGCGGGCGTGCGCGTGGTGTGCAGCTACATCGACGATGTCTACCGCGTTGCCGAAATGCTCGAGCGGCAGAAGGATATTGAGATCGTCAAGCGGCAGGACTATATCAAAACGCCGAATTATAACGGCTACCGCTCGCTCCATCTCGATATCCGCGTGCCGGTGTATCTCTCCGACCGGACGGAGTATGTCGTGGCCGAGATCCAGATCCGCACGATCGCCATGGACTTCTGGGCGAGCCTTGAGCACGATATCCGGTATAAGGCCGACAAATCCCGTCTGCCGGAGGGCATCAACGAGGAAATGCTCGCCGTCTCCGGCAAGATCGCCGACATCGACCGCCAGATGCAGGACATGTACCTCCGCATCCGCGCCGCCGAAACGGAAAAGGACGAATAAAAAAGCGGAGCCGCGGAGGAATTTTTCCCCCGCGGCTCCATTCGTTTATACCGTTTATTCCGCGATCTCCGCGTCCAGCAGATCGAGGATCGCCTGGTCAGCGCTCCAGAAATACGCGCTCTCGCCGAGGACTTCGGTGATCCCGGCGCGGTCAAAGTACCGCCGGACGTTCTCGCTCATGCCGCAGCAGGCCAAGCTCTTGCCCTGCGCGAGAAGGCTCTGGCACAGCTCGAGGATCGCCTGTGCGCCGGACACGTCCACGCTCGGCATGCCGCGCATCGAGAGGATCACGTGGTCGTAGGCGGGCATCTCCGCCATACGGTGGTTGAACTCGTCCACCGCGCCGAAGAACAGCGCGCCCGTCACATACGCCACGCCCGCCGATTCGAGGATCGGCGGCTTGCCGTCGATGGCGCGGAGCTTGTTCGTGTCGATGGCCGAAAAGCTCACGCGGATCTGGCTGGACTTGGCCATATACAAAATGGCGGAGTAGACAACGCCGAGCAGGATGGCGACCGTGAGATCGAACACGACCGTTGCGATCATCGTGAGCAGAAACTGGCTGATGCCGGATTTGAATTTGTGGCGGAACACATAGCGGATGCCCGCCCAGTCGTTCATGCGCCATGCCGTGACCATGAGCACGCCCGCGAGCGCCGAGAGCGGCAGCCGCGCCATCACGCCGCCGAGCAGGAACATGGACGCGAGCAGAAACACCGAGTGAAAAACGCTCGTCAGCCGGGTCTGCTGGCCGGACTTGACCGCCACGCTCGTGCGGGCGATCGCTGCCGTAGCGGGCACGCCGCCGAAGAGCGGCAGCAGAATGTTGCCGACGCCCTGCGCGATCAGCTCCTGATCGGCATTGAATTCCTCACCCTTCATGCGCGAGGCGGAAGCGCCGCACAGAAGGCTTTCGATCATGCCGAGCGCCGCGATCGTCACGATGGGCGAGAGCAGGTCTTTGACCATCGAGAAGCTGAGCGACGAAAGATCCAGCCGGTCGGCGAGCAGCAGCGTGCGGGGAATGTCGCCGACGGTGGCGAGAGAATCCATATGGAACACTCCCGCGACGATGGCGGCCGCGATGATGCCGACGAGCGAGCCGGGGACGCGCGCACCCCACTTTTTCGGCCAGACGACCATGACTGCCACGACGAGCAGCCCGATGAGCGCCGCCTGCCAGTTCACATGGAACCCGAGCCGCCCGTAGGAGAGCAGCTTTTCTATGTTCGTCAGACCCTCGGACGTCGTGCCGAAGAAATTGTCGATCTGGCCGAGCGCGATGATGATCGCAATGCCGGACGTAAAGCCCATAATGACGGGCATCGGGATGAAGCTGATGAGCCGCCCCAGCCGCAGCACACCGGCGATGAGCAGCAATACACCGGCGGCAAAGCACGCGAAGAACACGCCCTGCAGCCCATGCGCCGCCACGATGCCGACGAGCACGGCGCTCATAGCGCCGGTCGGACCGGAGATCTGGAACGACGCGCCGCCGAGCAGCGCGATCACGATACCGGCGACGATGGCCGTAACAAGGCCCGCCGCGGCGGAAGCGCCGGACGAAACGCCGAACGCGAGCGCGAGCGGCAGCGCCACGGCGCACACCGTGAGACCGGCGAGAATGTCCTTCACCAGCTTCGCGGCGTTGTAGCCGGAAAACTCTCTCTTTACTCCGGCAAAAAACGAAGAAAACACGATGATTCCTCCCCCCAAAAAGACGTACCTGCCCACTATACGCCCCAAACCGCCTGTTCGCAATAGAAAAAATAAACATTCTGTACTTTTTTGAAATATAATAGCAAGAATGTTGGACAAAATAGGGAGACCATATAAAGAAGATATGAATGCAGCCATCCGCCGCAGGAACATACGGCATGGGCATTTCCGGCGGCAGCGACTGCCGCGGCACACGCAAAACGCACATCTCCATGGGCACGGGCTGCGGCAATCTCGCGATACCGTACTCAGGGCTTGAGGAGCTCAGAAAGCTGCGATGAAAAATCTCCCCTGTGTAAATATTCCCCGCTTTCCTTCCGGGAAAGCGGGGAACATTTTTATGCGCCGAAGAGGGGCAGCGCTTCGATGGCGCGGGCGATGCGTTCGTGGGTAAGACGCACCGCCGTGGGCGCGTCACCGTTCAAAAGGGCGGTATAGAGCGCGAGCTTCGATTCATACATTTTCTGTATGCCGCTGCGCTTGCAGTCGATCGTCCAGAGATACACGCTCTGCGGGCGGAAGGAGTGGTATAAAAGCGGCATGAGCACGTTGCCGGAGAGCACCGCGAGTTCGTGGTGGAAAAGGAAAACGTTCTCCGCGGCCTCGTCGCTGTCGCGCGCGGTGCGGATGCTCTCCAAAACCGGCGCGAGCGCTTCGAGCGATACGGTGTCCGAGCGCTCGACGACGAGACGCATGCACATACACTCCATCGCGTCGCGCGTTTCAAGCAGGGAGCGCACCTCGTTCTGGCGCAGCGCGCCGCCGTTGTAGCGCATGATCGCCACGAGCGTTTCCATCGTGCCGCGCCGCCGGTAATCGCAGACGTACACGCCCTGCCGGGCTTTGATCTCCACAAAGCCGAGCTTTTCGAGCTCTACCAGCCCGGCCGTTACGACGGTGCGCGAAACGCCCATCTTCGCCGCCAGCTCACGCGCCGGGGGCAGCTGTTCGCCGAAGGCAAGCTCGCCGGAGAGGATCATGTTTTCGATCTGCTGCACGAAAAGATCGGTCAGCGAAAGCGCGGTGATCTTGCTGTAGCCCATAGCCGTTTCCTCCGGTGGATGCACGTGGAAATACCACATTTATTTATTTCAAGTTTATCCGCAATATACGCAAAAGTCAATCGCCGGATTTTTGTAAACCGATGAAATCTCCCGGTGGCGCTTGACGAACGGACGGTGCGGTATATATTCTTATAAGTGAAATCTCGTGGTAATACCACGAAAGGGCAAGCGCGAAAATAAGTAAGGAGGACAAGACCATGCAAAAATACGATGCCGTAGTCATCGGCGCGGGCAACGGCGGTCTCGCGGCGGCCTGCCGGATGGCGAAGGGCGGCAAAAAGACGCTTCTTGTCGAGCGGCACAACCTTCCGGGCGGCTGCGCTTCGAGCTTCCGCCGGGGACGCTTTGAGTTTGAGACCGCGCTGCACGAGATCTGCGAATGGGGCAGCAAGGAAAATCCCGGCGGCTGCCGCAAAACGTGTGAGGAGTTCGGGCTGGATATCCCGTGGCACATGGTACCGGACAACTTCCGCGTGATCACCACCGCCTCCGACGGCAAGACCCACATCGACGCGACGCTTCCCTGCACCGTGAAGGAATTTGTCAACGAAATGGAGCGGCTCGTCCCCGGCTGCCGCAAGTCGATCCAGGACCTTTTTGATCTCGGCACCGAGTTCCACGAGGCGGGCGACTATTCGCTCAGCGTCGCGGGAAAGACCGACCCGAAATACATGCAGGAGCACTTCCCCAACTTCCTGCGTCTTGGCAGCTACACGGTGAACGAGGTGTTCCGCGCCATGAAAATGCCGAAGCTCGCGCAGGACATCATGGGGACCTACTGGGGCTATCTCGGCGTGGATATGGACCACCTCTCCTTCCTGCAATACGTGAATATGCTCTGGCTGTACGTCAACCACGGCGCATGGATCCCGGATAAGACGAGCAACGAGCTGACGACCGGCCTTCTCGAATGCTTCCGGAAGATGGGCGGCGAGATATGGATGAACTGCACCGCCACGGAGATCCTCTTTGATGAGAATAAGGCCGTCCGCGGCGTGAAAACGACGTGCGGCGAGGTGGAAACGCGCCATATCCTCTGCAACATGAATCAGAACATGGTTTACGCCACGATGTGTCCCCCGGAGGTCGTGCCCGAGCGTATGGTGAAGCTCGGCAACGCGCGCACCTATTCGGCGCGCATGTTCGTCGTGTATCTCGGGCTGGACAGATCGGCGGAGGAGATCGGCATTCACGACTATACGATCTTCCTTCCGACCTCGGCGGACAGCGCGAAGGAGTATGAGACGGGCAAGCGCCTAGAGACCAACTGCAACCAGGTCATGGTCTGCTACAACGTTGTGAACCCGGCGTTCTCGCCGGAGGGGACGTGCGTAATGTCGCTCACGAGCACGTTCATGGCCGACGTCTGGGCGGACGTGGAGCAGGACGACTACGTAAAGACCAAGACCGACTTTGCCGAAAAACTCATCCGGCTCTTTGAAGAGCGCACCGGCATCACCGTCACGCCGTACATCGAAGAGATCGAGATCGCGACGCCGTGGACGATGTGCAACTATGTAAATACTCCGGAGGGCTCGGCGTACGGCTTTGAGCTGAAGGACTGGGACAATATGATGCCGCGCATGATGATGATGGGCACCGAGTTCCCGGTCAAGGGGCTGAAGTTCGTCGGCGCGGCGTCCATCCGCGGTGACGGCTACAACTCCGCAATCTTCAGCGGCGACACGCTCGCAAAAAAGACCCTTGCCGAAATGAAAGCAGAGGAGGCTTGAGTGACATGGCGGCAAACTGCAACTATAAAGTGAAGCTGATCGGGGCGCTCGACATGCTCCGGTTCAAGAATATGCCCAAGGTCCGCGAGGCGGCGATCCAGGCGGCCCCGGCGACGCCTCTGCCAAAAACGTTCACGACGAACGAAAAGGCGAAGGTCTGTCATCCCGAGATGCAGCGTGTCGTCGTTGCGGAGATCCGGCCCAACGGCCCGGACGTCAAGACGATCGTGCTCAAGTCCGAGGACGGCGCGCCGCTCGCGCCGTTCCGCGCCGGACAGTACGTGAG
>ERZ1034719.884-NODE-884-length-15528-cov-4.742519_pt1 | contig 15528 bp, 9 predicted proteins | sample MGYA00520703_ERZ1034719 | MGnify/ENA primary metagenome ERZ1034719 (study PRJEB33766, sample SAMN09781716) | gut metagenome | biome: gut microbiome | host: Homo sapiens | place: Madagascar | study: EMG produced TPA metagenomics assembly of the PRJNA485056 data set...
ACACAGTCAGCAGCGCGGGCTGCTCGGCGATGCTTTTGGGTACGTCCTCCACCAGTTCCACCGCTTTTTTGTAGCTGCCTTCCGCAAATAGCTCTGCCGCAGTCTGATACTGCTGTTCCCATGCGACACGCCGGTTATGACTATTTACCAGCACGCCAACCACGACCAGCACCAACACCACGGCGACAAGAATGGGAACGATTTTTCGCTTTTTTGGCGGAGCAGTCCCCTGCGGCGCTTCTTCTGTGGGAGCAGTGTCTGAGCCTGAAGTTGGGTTCTTTTCCTCTGTGACAGGCGGTGTTTCCGGCTTCACGGGCTCTTTTTCAACCTGCTGCGGCTTCGGCACGGCGGGTTCTTTTTTTAAGGGCTCTTGCGGCTTGGGAAGTATCTCCAGCACGCGCTTGGTTTTATCCGGCGGCCACGGAGCATTGTCGCAGGTATAGTCGTCCACAGAACGAACAACGCCCTCTTTCGGCTCGTTCTTCTTGCCGTAGGGCACACGCACACGGTCGCCCTTCTTCACCGGCAGTCCGGCGGTCAGGTAGGCGTATGGCCGGTTGTTCCCCACCTGCACGGAGCAGTAATGGTATATCGGCGCATTATCCTCCGTATCGGCGCGTTTCTCCATTAAATATTTGAACTCGTCAGGGTCTTCACGCCACTCCTCACGCGGCAGAGGATTTGATTGCAGCAGGGCGTACAGATGCTCTGCCAGCTCTGTTTTGCCCTGCTCGATGGCGGTCTGAATGAGATACAGGTGCAGCGCGCACACATAACGGCTGCGGAACACCATCTCCGCGAGGGTATCGTCCTGCTGCACAGCGTCCAGCAGCGGCGTGAGGGCGTCCTCGTCACAGTCCTCGTCCTTCCAAAGGAAACCGACCACATAAAAGAAATCCTCGGAAAGATAATCGTCCTGCAGCGGCGCTTGCTTTTGCGGCAGAGAACGCCACATGCTGATAGCCCTCTGCGGGTCGGTGTGGTAGATCTCCTCCAGCAGTTCCAAGCCGGACATATTGAAAAGGTCTGCGCTGTCGTACTCGTCCTTCAGATCCGGGAACTGCGCCACAATCCGCGCCACAGCGGAGTCGTCGTAGTCCATGGGATCGACTTTTTCGCCGCGAAGCCGCTTCCAATGTTCGGTGAAATACCCTAAAAAGCGATTATTGCGGGCATCCGCTTTTTCGCCTGTGCATCCTGCGAAGAATGATGCTAAGGGGAGAATGCTGCATAAAGCATCTTCTATGGCATTCTCTGTAAGATTTTTGCCGCCAAAGGCGCGGCCCATATAGAGGTGTCCGTCCTGCATGGAAGGATCTTCTTTGTCGTAGGGCGGCAGCTGCCCAATTAGCATCTCCCAAAACTTACCACAGGCTTTATCTGTCAGCTGGCCTTCCGACTGGAATAGAGGTTTCCTGGAGCGAACTGCCTTTTCTATTGTCACGCTGTTGCTGATACCGCTGAAATCCGCCAAATCGTTGGCCAGCGCCCGATAGGGGTAGAAAACGCGCCCGATAACGGAGTCATCTACCTCGTCGTCCCACGTTCCATTCCACAGACCGCTTTCGATAAGCCCGGTAGAAACTTGACAGAGTACTACTCTCCATGCGAAGGCTTTTGATTCTGGATATGTGGGCAGCAGCCTTGCGACCGCATCCACAAATGTGAGGGCGGCATTACGCGTGGTCACGGCGGCATTTTTCCACCACGCATTCTTCCTTTCACGTGCGGCTTTGCGCTGCTCAAGAATGTAACCTGGGAGAAAACCAAAGTCGCCGCACCAGCCGCATTCCCATTGATCTCCACCAATACGTACATCTGGTGCGCCGCAGGTCGGACAGTTCATAGAGGCACCTCCCTCATACCGAAGTTAGACTGTTGCTGTGCCGTGTTTTCTGCTTTCATTATACAGCTGCTGCCGGAGAAAGTAAACAACCATCGCCGGCGTCCAGCAGCCTACAAGAACCTGCTGCTCGCCGAAAGCGGACATCTGATCTGCGGTAGTCTCCAGTTCCGCGATGGCGATATCTACCTCACGAATGGCGGCGATGCTCTCGCTTACGCTGATATCCTCAGCCCAGAGGGCCTCATAGTAACGATAACGGGTGGGCTGATGTAAGAAGCGGTCCTCTGGCTGGTTGTCAGCCAAGTAATTGCCGACCGTCGGAAGCATGGCTACGAGACTGTCACGGTACACTTGAAGTGTATCCAGGCGTTCGGGATAGCTCATAATCGTCCGCATAAGATTGAGTTCATGATCTTCCAAAACCAATTCTGAAAAGTATCCCACGTTTATTACCTCCACGCAGTTCTTGTTAATCTCTGCCAACACACCTTTAAAGTTATTTTTTGCTTGATTTAGAAAAATGAATTGTATACCAAAGGAGCTAAGCAACGCTTTTGGCCCAGCAAAACCTGTTAAAATGTTGTGAATCCGTCAATGCCTATCGAGATTTTGTACATCCATACAAGTAAGCGGTTTCTTTGTTAAGAGTTTGTATTGTCTGTCAGATCAAACTCAGAAGCAATTTTTACCTTAAGCCGGTCTCTGACCGCCTTAATTGCTTGAGGCCGTTTGCTATACGTTTCAGCACCATCGATTGCCGCAGCTAATTCCTCTGGGCTACTAAGCGAAAGCAAGTCTAAATATGTCATTGCTCTGGAAGTCCCAACATAGAATACATTGCGTTCTTTGGGCGATGAAAATGTTTCTTTATCAATATCGACACAAATGATTACCTCTGCCTCCAAGCCTTTAAACTTGCGAACAGTTGTAAAGAAAATGGAATTCTCTTTTGGCTCGCGCGACAACATGTATCTTCCTGAAATGCGAAGGTCAGATTGTTGAAGCACAGATTTTCCTTCTGGCTTCATGGATAAAACCACAATGTCTTTTATATCGATGCCAGCAGAAGTATATTTTTTTATTAGTTTTGCGAGATATTCTTGTAGCGCAGTCTCATCATTAACAAAAAATAATTTCGGCTTCCATACGCTAGAATTGTCGAATTCATGGCGCATTTTTATACGTTCTTCTTCGAGGCCGATGGGGCGGGTTGACGTAATGGCGATTTCTTTTGTATTTCTACAGTTCCGTGAAAGCACTAATCGACATTCCATTTGGTCAAGCCAATGTGCATAGTTTAAGCCTTGAATAAACTGGTTTTTGTCATAGAACACATAAAAGCATCCACGTCTTGTTTTTGCAATAGCATGAAGGAGCTGTAAGTGTTCATCTTGAAAGTCCTGCCCTTCATCAATTACAATGTGACGGAAAGGAACCTCATACTTATCCCAGTCCATAAGAAATTCGGTGATCATTTCTGCACGTTCATTCGGATTTTGACTAAAACTACTTGTATATTTTGCTAAAAGGCCATCCAGGGTATAAAAGGCAATACCTGATTCTGCAGAATAGGCATTTTGTAGGTGGTCTTTCAAAAAACGATTAAAGCACAAAAAAAGAACGGACCCGTTTTTAGAAAGCGACTTGGCTTTTTGTACTGCAAGTACTGTTTTTCCGGTTCCAGCAACTCCATGAATAGCAGCTTCGTCTTGCTCTTCAAGATAGTCCAATAGACTCATCTGTTCTAACGTCATTTTTCGGAACATGGCTTTGGCTGAGAGCATCCTACTTCGGATGCTCTCAAAAACGCCAAATTCTGGGGCTAACGTATCAAGGACTTTCGTCGTAATGTCCTTTGAGGGTGTAACATGCTTCACATCATAATAGCGATAGACTCTCCGAATGGCCATTTCGGCGGTAGCAGGAGACTGCAAATCATTGCTCCACAAGACAATTTCATCTTTATAGTTTAGCGGCATTGCCCCATCAACGCATGTCTTGTCACCAGATGTAAACCAAACTGCCGAGCAAAACGAATAAGGCGAAAATCCTCCAAAGCGTCGTTTTATTTGTTCCAAAAAATAGTATTTGCTACGCTCCGCTTGCTCCATAGGGTCGATTATTTTTTCATGGCCGGAATATCGGTTAATTTGAATCCATCCTCGTTCACGGCTGAACGCAATTTGTCCATCTTTTACTTCAAAGACAATAAAGCCATAAGCAGGATGAAAGATTGTAAAGTCTGCTTCCCCCCACTGTATATATCTGTGTGCATCAGAGTAGGCTGCCTTTTGTAGCTTCTCATTCCATCGTGTAGAATGGAAAACATAGTAATCGTCTGGAAGCTGAGCAAGAAGTTCGTAGAGAAGAAGTTCTCCACCGCTGGCATTGAAATCTTCTTTGGTTTCCATGCTAGGAATCATAATGGCCAATTTTATCAGCTCCTCTCCTGTAGTTTAATGTTCAGTTGTTCCGGGTCTGTGTGCATATCCATTATTAACCAGTCGCTGTCATACAATATACTTTGGATATTTGTGTCCAGTGCGTCGAGAACCAAGATTTTCTGTTTTCTCCACACAAAACAGGGCTCAATATATGCAGTATTCACATGAACGTCTGGTAAAACTAGCGCTTCAAGCGGAATACCGATAGTGTCCCACGCTTGACCGATGTTGACATCAAATCCGTTAACGGAGAAAACATCTTTCCACGAAGAATAGTCGTTAGCATAAGTGTCACCCTGAATTACGACAGGTAGCACTGCCTGTGAAGGGAAATTAGGTGTCGTTGTTTCTCCCGTTTCTTGTAGTTCAACGGGAGCATATTCACTCAACCAACGTGATAAGAATGAAGCTGCAACATGCCGATCCAGCATGTCATGGACGGTTTGATTGTAATAATTCCTGAGGCAATGGTAACAGGAAGGGTCACACCTACAATTATTAACCACAGAATACGCCGCTTTCAAAACACGGGCAAAAGCCGCACCGTCGTCCGTAACCAATCTTCGTACATGACCAGCACCACCAGCAACTGCATCATAAAGAATAATAGAGAATAACAACTTGCTGCTTCCAATCCAGCTTTGCTGATGTAAACATCCCTTCAAATCTGTGCGTTCAATTCCCAGTTCTCGGGACAAGCCCTCTAGAAGAGCGTACATAACAGAAAGCATGGTCTTATAGTCAGTAGCTTCAGGCGTGAAGAAAGTCAATTTTACGACATCTGTTTTGAATACATGAGAAAGATACAACGACTCACCGTGGCCTTCGTATTTGCAAGGATAGCCTCTTGAGGTGTTATGTTTTGTTTTCAATACGCCATTTGCGTCGCTTGTCCAGCCACAATAGGGGCATACCTTATGCTGTGCAGAACCAATTACAACAAGTGAATCATTAGCGGTAGACTGCAATTCCACCTCTGCGCCATCAAACGAAAAAACTTTCCTTTTGATAATATCATGATCTTGATCGCCGATATAATGATCTTCTGTCTTGTAATCTCGTTCCGGCCTTGTCATCGGAGCATCTTTTGCGTCTGCTTTTTCGGTGATAAAACCAAGTCTGGGCTCAATTGTTTGTTTCCATGATTTTCCGGGTATTTTTGTGCCGCACGATATGCATTCTTGCCCTACCGTGCGGGCTTGCAAATTGCGAGTAAAATTGTATTCATCGCAAGTTCCGCATTTTGCGTAATAACCGTATGCTGCGGTTCGCTTTTGAACCGATTCCATTCTGATGTATCGGCTCTTATACAGTTTCCCATCTGCAATGACCTCAGAACCAGGCGCGTATTCTGCAATTGCCATTTGCAAGTCACGTGCAAGCGTCAAATCCTCATTGCTGTTTCCGTTGCGTTTCCCCGCTATTTGCAGTTCAACGGTATCTACAGGGAATCCGTATTTTGGAAGGATATTGTTTCTGGCTAAGAAATCAATTAGACTCCTACTATATCCGTCATCATCTGCGCACCGAAGCTGCTTCAACTCACGATAAAGACCGCTTGAACGTTCCGGGTTCGTTCTTTGAGACTGTTTCCACGCTTTTTCTAACTCGGCCAGTTCCCGTTTATAGCGTTCGACTGCAGACGATAGAATGCCGTTTTCGCCGATGAGCTCATCAACCCATGAATTATCATGAATTCCCATTGGCTGATGCATATCGAGCGGGACAGACTTTTTAAGTAGGCTTATAAGTCGTTCAGTAGGCGAGGCCAAAAAATCTTTGAGTTTTTCAAAACCGTCCCCATTAAGAAATACAGTCGCATTATCTCTATTATAAACTTCGGGGTGCTTCGCAAAAAATTCACTTAACGCAACAGCAAAAATATGCCGGTAAATAACCTTTTTATTTTGCAACGCAAAAACAGGCGCAGAGATCTTGCCAGAAATAATACTTTCTGGATTCTCGTAATATGTAAAATCATGAGACGAGAGCTTTGCATATGTCATAACAAACGCTGCTGAGTGTGATGAACGGCCAGCACGGCCAGCACGCTGAACATAGTTGGAAGGACTCGGTGGAATATCTCGCATGCATACCGTTTCCAACCCGCCAACATCAACACCCATTTCAAATGTAGTAGAACAACTTAGTGCGTTGATTTTCCCATCGACAAATGCCTGCTGATATTGCGTCTGCCGATTTCTAGAAAGCTGCGCAGTATGCTCTTTCACCTGTAAAGGCTGCATTTTATCGCTGCTGTAGAGCTTCATATAGTGGTTGCCGCTAAAATAGGTTTGCGGATTCTTGATTTCTTCTAGCTGTCCATCACAACGCATGATAGCGCAGTGATTTTTGACATTATGCACTGTGATGCGTCCGCATTTTCTGCAGCGGTATGTATGTACAGCAGGGTCAGCATTTAGTCGAATCCTAAAATCACAGATATTGAGTGCATATTTGGCATTCTTCTCTTGCCCAAAAACATTCACCCAATAGTTTTTCAAGAATTGATTTGCATCATCTTCCGACATACCGGTTGCAATGCAGAGTCGCTGTAAGCGAGCACTTGGATAGTACGCGTTCTTTCCGTTTTCTCGTGCCCTCGCGGCCCAGCCCATCAGATTTGCTCGCCCGGCAGTTTCACTGCTTTTACAGAGGATCAAGTGCTTTTCTTGGGGCGTAAAGAAAATGTACTCCCGTTCTTCGTCGTTTAGTGTCATTCCTTCCCCGGCGTTAAGTGCTCCCGTATAGCATGCATCAAGAATAATAAGTTCGAGGAGGCTGCGAGCTTCTGTATTGGACAGATTGAAGACTTCTTCAAAAAAAGCGGGGAGATCGTAGTTATCGCAAGGGTCGTTCCGTGTATATTCAAAAGAGATAAGCCCCACAGAGGAAAGGCTTGTGGCACGTCTGCCGTTAAAGAGTTCATTGAGCAAGGCTTTCCAAGCGTTGTGCCGATTTGTTTCTGAAAGGCTGTCTGCATCACGGATTCTGTCCGGACTCCACAGGCGGAAAGACTGTTCTTTTTCAAAAACTCTAGCAAGGCGATCAACAAAAGCTGGAACAGATAGGGAGTATTCACCGCGTGCCTGCATTTCTTTTGCCACATGCCAAATTCCGCGTCTGCGCAGGAACTCTTCATAGGATTTTTCAAGATAGTTTGCAAAAAAAGCAGCTTCACTACGACTGTCAGAGAAACAGAGAAACTGCTTCTCTTTCTTCTTCGTTTCAGGTTCTTTGGGCCTGAATGCCATCTTTGCAAATGGTCCACCCACCGTTCTTGCTTCTAGCTGCGACACATCCGCTGCGGCGACAATTTCTCGATCTGGGAGTTGTTCGAACAAATCTGTACACAAAACAGAAGTTGCTGCATCAGCTCCTAAATAGAAGCTGCGAAATGAACCATAGCCGCAAGCCGGGCATCTGGCGATGTTCTTCTCCTTGGTTCTACTAACGCGCTTCAACGAAACATACTTGACGCTTTCGCAACTGCAGATAGGGCCAAAGTGCAAATTTGCCTTTGTATCAATTTGACCGCATTGAGGACAAATCACAAAGTCATCTTTACCAGGATCCTCGGCTTGGTCGGTGCCAGTCACTTCATCTTCATCGTCAGAATTGATTTCACCAGAAATAGAAGAATCCCACAGCAAATAAAAATCACATTCTTTGGGGTCACGTTCGGTCTTCCTTGCCACCTGCTGGAAAAAACCGTTTTCGTCTTTCCCAACGATAGCGATTCGCCCGCAGTCTTGGCACACAGAAATTTCAAAAACCCGCTGACCTTCTTTGCTGTGCTCCTGCCTTCTGAGGTAAAGCTGGCGTGGTTCATTCAGTGTAACATATGCGCCTTCTAAAGCGCGAACAAAGAAATGATAGCGTGCTTTTATGAGACTTGCATTGCCCTTTTCCGCCCGTGTGCATACGGCCACAAAATCGATTAATTCTTGTTTAGAGATTCCTAGTTCGTGGTGAATCGCAGATATTGTTTTTGGGGTTCGAGTTGCTTCACGAAAACGGTAATAGAGGTCGCTATGAAGTAAAAAATTATAGAGTTTTTCGTCGTCATTGCCGTTCGGGGCAAAGTCCGGCATACCATACTTTGTAAATGCCCCCTTGACAGACAGCAAGCCATTTGCAATGTCACCAAAAAATGTTACCGGATATATATTCCGCTCTTCAATTACAGGGCTGGCATCAACCGAACGAATTATGTTTTCTTCCTTGAAATTTAATCCGCATAACTGCTGCCCGAATTCAACAATGCTTTTATTCGCTTCTTTTCCCCCAAGTGTCGCGCTCGTCAGGATATATTGAACCTGATCGGTTACTCTCAGCCGCGCACGTAACCGTCTCATCAGCATGGATGTTTCCATGCCAGTCGTACCTTTGTAGATGTGGGCCTCATCTAGAACGATATACCGTAATTTGGCGCTAGAAAAGACTTTATCGTCCTTTGGCCGCAGCAGCATATACTCCAGCATAGAGTAATTTGTAATCAAAATGTGAGGAGGAGTTTGCTGCATGGTTTCACGAGAGATCAATTCGTTTTCAAGCGGCTCTTTTGTGAAATTATCGTCTTTTGCGTGAATTTTGCGATATTCTGCCAACGCTTCTTTCTGCATATGCTTCGTATTACCGTTATAAAGTCCAAAGGTAATGCTGGGATAGTTGCGCAGGAGATTGCGCATACGCTTAATTTGATCATTGGCCAGTGCATTCATCGGGTAAATAATAATTGCCCGCACACCGCTTTCAGCGAGAGTTCCTTGTTCCTGTTCTCGCAGAAGTGCGTTAACAATGGGAATAAGAAAGCATTCCGTTTTACCGGAGCCAGTACCCGTTGTGACAACAAGGTTGTTTCCGTCATTTGCTTTTCTTAACGCCTGTTCCTGGTGTAGGTAGAGCGGACGCTCTAATTTGATTTCGCGATCTTTCTCATCAATAGGCTCAAGCAGTGCAAACAACTTGCTTGCAACACCTTCATCCATTAACTTTGTCAGTGATTTTCCTGCTTTAAAAGAGCCACTAACATCCAAATAGGGACCCTTGGCTACAAAGCTGTCCTGTTCAAGTTCTTCGCGCAATTTTTGAGCATAGTATGGATCTGCGATGTCAAACGATGTTGCAATATAGTCAATAAAACTCTGCTTTAGATTGTCAGATGCAAGAATTGGGTTAAACCTGTTCATATATCGTATTCCTCTCTATATTCGAACGAATCGGCAATGGGCAACCACTGCTGAGCTTCCTTTTGTGTAAATGCCTCTTTCCGATTTAAAATGCGAACGCGTTTATTTTTCAAGAATAGTTTCGCATTCAACTGGAGCTTATCGCCATCTGCATTAAAAATCAGAAGGCGATCACGCTCCACGCAAAAACGGATAGGATTGATTGTTTCGTAATCCGAGGAGATTCCTTGATTCATGTAGTGTAGACGACCATCAAATGTTTTGAATGCTAGAATACCCGTATAGAAATGCTCATCGCAATCAATGATACCGTCATAGTCATCAAAGCCGTCATATTGTATATCAATGATAATAGCATCATTTAGTGCAACAGATGCGGCTTCTTCATGCATCGTTTCAGGTGACCAAAAATGCGCTGTCGTTAAATACAAACGCTTGTTAATAAACCTTTCTTCAGGTTTAGCCATAATTTCAAACATGGTATTCCAAAGCAATTGCGGATCCCGCTTTTTCTGGAAAGGAGATATTTGCTTGGCTTCATTTAAATATACACGGCACTCATATTGCCCTGGTACACAGTTAAAGTTGCGCTCCATAACGTCTCTCTTCAATGTTTCACAGTAAGTCCACGGTTCTTGAGACTCGTCATTTTCCAACTGAATTTGGAACTCTGGGTTATTGTTTCCAACGTACTTTCCGTTCGGATCCCATGTCAAAACAGAGTTTTCTCGAATAATAGGTGAAGCAAGGAAGAATGGCTTGAAGTGAACTTCTGTAAGCTTTTGCTGCATCACAGTTCCATCGCATTGGATTAATACCCCAAGAGGTAAGCTTTCTTTGCTCTCATCTGTGGTTGCTAATTTGTTCCCGAGGTCAAATATCTTCTTGCTTTTTAACTGTTGAAGTGGTGATACTCCAAGCATGGGTGAAACTGATACAGATTTAGGTGCTTCAATTTGCATAAATGAGGTTTGTGGAATGGCTCCATGCCATATGTGTTCTGGCCAATAAAGTGCGTTTTCACCATCTATTGTAATACTAATTTTAGGAACGGCTAGTTTGCAACGGAGGCCTTGATTCCACAAAGACACATCTAATTCTGTTTGATTCTCCATGAGCGAAAATCTTTGTTGCATAGTCGAGCCAGACATACTGATTCTAACACTTCCGGCTTCGCCAGCGCGGTTCAGGAAAAACGAATTGGAAAACTGAAATGAAAACTTTGGCAAAACCATATAACAGAATTCAGCTACGATTTTCCCAGTTTGAAATTGCTTAATTCTAATGTTATGCGAGAATCTCGCTGCACTGGGAAGTGGTATTTCAATTGAATTTGTTTGGCTGTCATAGAATTCATAAAGGGAACGAGTTCTCGCCTTTTCAAGTTGGAGTTGATAGTTTTGTGCGGCATCTTTAGAACCCAAAATAACGTGCAATACAGGAGATTTGCTAAAGGCAAGATATTCATTTTCCTCTTGTGATAACTGTATTCCATCGATTGGCATAGGTGTAAAATAGCATCTGAAAGTGTTCTTTTCAGATGGAGGCAGGAGAATGTCGATATGATTAACGACAATTCTCTGCGCGGAAATCAGCGAAATATCAAACAACTGAAAGGCATCCTTTTTAGATGTAACATAATATTGATCCTCAGGGTCATCAATTTCAACTATACTATGGCTGTTGGTTAACAGGTGAATATGACCATTTGTACATCGTTCAATAGTACTTTCAAGACCGAGAGAGTTGAATATTATATATTCCCGGAATAATTCTGAGGCAGAGTCATAAATTCTGTTTTCCGCACAGCAAAGTTGTAGTTGAAAGTTCAAAGAATCCGCCCACGAAATGTAGTCTATATCTATAAGCGATAGGTTGTATTCCCGAGTTGTATAGCACATCTCATTTCCATAAACAGACAGGGTACGCTCTGCAACAAGACGACCATTTTGAAATAGTTTTAAAATAGGGCGCTGCGTAATTTCTGGTAAGCGAATGCTTGGAACGCAAATAAAAATAGCATCATTTTCTAAACGGTATTCAAGCCGAATTTGTTCACGTTTAGACGCAATTTTTGTGTTGACCCGTCTGAGTCTCACATCTTGCATCTGCTTTTTTTCTACAGCCGTTTTTTGGTTGAACCATTCTTGAAGTAGCATATCCCAGCGATTATTTTTGTTTATCACAGGGGTATCGCCTCGTAACAGCATATCCATTTTACCAGCAATAGCATCGCAGACGGCGGCCATGTATGCTGGTTCATGAGAAAGAAGAAATTTTAGGCTAGATTTCAGCCTCCAAAAACTCGAGCCAAAACTTATTTGTGCATCTTCGCTGTTATCGTCATTGCTAAGACGTTTCTGAATATTCTCTGTTAGAATCTCAAATGCACTACCAGCACTGTCATATTGATACTCCAAGTTGTTCTTATAAAAAGAATATATGATTTCAAATAGCTCACTAATGGAATCAGCTGGTGCAAGCGCTTGAATTCTTAGAGTGTTGTAATATTTTTGCCCGTATTCTGCAAAGTATGGGACATTCGTGCGAATTAGCTCCGTCATCTTTTTATAGCAACTTTGCCACGATGGAGGCGGTTGCAGTTCGTCATAGCCTAGTCCAGACATAATGTACTTCCAGACTTGACTGTCATCTTCAGGCGAAGTCCGCAACTCATCCATCTTCTGTGTCAAAAAAACGGCTACACAAGCAAGTTCTTTTTGCTCTAGTTGATTTAGTGGATCCGTATCGGATTTAACTAATCGCCGGAAGAGTTTCTTGCCAGTGACTGTCATATCTCGAAATTGTTCTTCTGATAAGACATATTCTCCGATAAATGGTACGCTTGCGAACAAAATATAGCATAGCTTCGTGGTAGAGTCCCAACTTTCGAGTTCACACAAATTCGTTTTTATCGCGTCTCTGAGATCATATTTGTCTTGTGTTTGCAGTGTGATGCTTTCAAACGACATAATTATCTCCCTCATCATGGACGTAACATTTTATGTGCTGCTTTGGGCTATGCTTACATTTAGCAACATATACTGCAAGACATCGCCAATTTCACCAATCATTATAGCACATAGAGTCGAAATATGGTAGCACTTTGCCAAAAGCGGACATAAAATTTCCGCTTTTATAAAAACAATGGACATCCTCTAAACCAGAGAGGATGTCCATTGCGCTCACGCCAAGCGCCTCAGCGATGGTCTGAAGGTCATCCAATGTAGGAATTCCTTCGTACATCCAACGCCGCACCGTACGGGGAGTGCGGTCAACAATTACCGCAAACTCCTTTTGAGAAATATGGCGCTGCCAGAGCATGTGGGCAAAGTTGCTCCCAGCAATTTTTGAGAGAGCATCCTTTTCCTGTGCCATAGAATTACCCCTTTCTACAATGGTAAAATAGTTCATCCTACTGTTGAAAAGGGAATTATAGGCTATTTGAGCATAACACAAAAATACACAAATGTCTTGCACATTATATAAAAACTTAAATAAAAGTCCCATTTGGTTCTGTGCTCTCATCAATTTCAAAGTCTGAAATCTATAAGAAGCCATAATGGCATAGAAATTCAGCAGAAAGCTAAGGTTTGCAGGACATCAGTACATGGGTAGGCATCTATGCTCGTCTATCATACTAAGTAAGTCGAGGCAGGCGAAGCATCACACTCGACAACATACTGGATCGCCGACTCCCGCGCAACTGCGATATCGCAGAAATTCTTTTTTCTGCGTCATGGTGGAGTATTCCGGTCAAGGAATGAACCTGATGTTTGAGCTGAGTGTGCAGGAGGCAAAGCCGCTTCCCGACTTTACCGGCACGGATGACTTCTTCGTCAGTGTCACGCTGAATGGGCTGATTCTCGACAAAGCGATGCTTTCCGTTATCAACCGGGTCAGCGAAAGGGGCGCAGAGCTGTTGTCCACCTAGGACTTCCTTGTGATTGACGCTCTGTACCATGAAAGACCCCTGAATGAGAAGATGCAGTCTCGTTTAAACCGGCTGATCGAGATGGGCATTGTCGAGCATATCGGTCGCAAGAAGTATGTTCTTGCCAGAAGTCTCTATGCAGCAACGGGCAAAGCCGGAGTGCATACAAGGCACGTTGGCTTGGATCGCGATACCAACAAGGAACTGCTACTAAAGCACACCCAACAGAACAATGAAGTTGGTACTCCGATCAAAGAATTGCAGCAAGTTTTGCCGGGTCTCAATCGTAATCAGATTCAAGATTTAATGAAGGAATTGAAAAAGGACGGAAAGGTTTTTTGTGAAGGAAGGACAAGCGCCGCAAGGTGGTTTGCTATAAAATGATAGCAATGGACTTACGGAAAACTTGCGTGTAACTTGCGGGAAACTTGCGGGAAACTTGCGGGAATTACAACTCAACACGCAATGCCCGTGTTCAAATTAGTGGAGGGATAATTGATATGGGAAAACTGATTTCTGAGAAATACGATGCTTCGATTGCTTTATTATGGCAAAAATAATAATGGGGAATCTGTGTTGATATTTTCGTGATACGAAGGGGGGAGGCATTGGGCAACTGTCCAATGCCTCCTCCGTACTCTATGCCATATTACTCCGCTGCAAGTTTTCTCGCGTCAATATGAAGATCAATGTCTTCGATGATATAGCTTGTACCCGTAGTATGCAGAGCTTCATAGCAGTCATACAGATAATTCCAAACGCGGTATTTATCAAATAAGTCACTTAGCTGCCTGCCGCTCAGTTGCTTTGCACGTCTGTATTGTTCGGCGCAGAAAATCATGAATTTTCCTTGGCTTGTCATTGTTATCCCTCCTCTGGGAATATAAAGCTACCATTTTTCTGCTCCTCATCAAACATATTGTACAGGGTTAGGGGGCTGAAATGCCATAGCTTGGTCTCCTCTTGTTCCAGACTTGCATAGACCTGCGAGCGATAGAATTTCCTACTTGCGGTTACCTCATCATATGGATAATTCTCTGTAATCAAGCGGATGACTTCAGGAACAATCAAGCCCATTATCGTGCTGAATTTTTCGCTATTCATAATATCTTCTCCTCAGAAACGGTGCCGATAAGCACTCACGTTACTCATGCAATAAATAATCCCGCATTTTCGTCCAACGCTCTACTGGCAACAAGGCTCTATGCGCCTGCGCAAGTGTACGTAAGTCCTTATTCGCGGTGCATTATTTTATTATACAACATCAGGTTTATCAATATCAACAGGGCGTACATGGACATAAACTCTTCAAATGATGCCGAAAAACTTGCAGGACTGCACCCTAAGCCCCTCCTGCGTCCTTGTGTTTTTCGCCCCGCCATGCTATAATAGAACACAACGCTGTCCAGTGTTGTACATCTTGGCAGCGGCCTTGCAAGGATCAATGCCCCGCCTCTCGGCGGGGCATTTTTGCCATCCAGTGGCTATTGATGCTGGAAATGCCCTTGGTACATTTCCAGCAGGTAAATAGGAGGAGGCTCAATGAACAGAACCCATTTTGATCAGATCATTGACAGCTATGACGCTCGGTTTGTCGAGTTGAACACCGGCGACAACAACGAAGTATACAAGTGGGAGATCGCGGCGGAATTTCGCCCGATGATGGACGCCGCGCTTGCGGCGGACGATAGGGATTTTCCCGCGAAGCTGGCCGCCGTCGTATTACTGACGGAGCAGACCATCGATAACGGAGCGGAACTCGCCTTTCACGCACTGGCTGATTACGCACGGAGCGAACCACAGGCGGTGCGCGACGCCCTCCGCCGACTGCTTACCCCTGACGGCGGAGATTTGGAAGCCAGAAACCTGTGCTTTACAGAGTTTCTTAACTTCTGCGAGTCCATGCGGGCCAAATACTATCCGGATAGCTGGCGGTATCGGGCAAGCATACGTCTGCCCATGATGATTACAGGCTTTTACGATCCTGACCACTACTACATGTACAAAGCCTCTCAGGCGCAGGCCTACGCCGACTGCGTTGAATTCTACGACGACTGGGGCTCTGGCGCAAAGATGGATCTGCGGATCTATCATCGGATGTGCGACGAACTG
>ERZ1034719.885-NODE-885-length-15516-cov-4.038807_pt1 | contig 15516 bp, 10 predicted proteins | sample MGYA00520703_ERZ1034719 | MGnify/ENA primary metagenome ERZ1034719 (study PRJEB33766, sample SAMN09781716) | gut metagenome | biome: gut microbiome | host: Homo sapiens | place: Madagascar | study: EMG produced TPA metagenomics assembly of the PRJNA485056 data set...
GGTTGTACACCATGCGGCCGACGAGGTATTCTGCCGACAGGTAGTACGCCTGCCGATGCCCCTGCCGTTTCGCTTCGCACTTGACCCAAGTGGGGGTGAGCGCGTTCATGGCGGCGGTGGACAGGGCGTTGTGCAGCTGTGTCGCGGAGGCTTCCGCAAGGGTGATGTGGTCGTTCTGCAGCAGCAGCGATTCGGTCTGCCGAAGCAGTTCCTTGGCGTTCATCATGTTGCTCTCTCCTTTATATTCGTCGATTGATAGTGGGGGATTCCACAAAATCAGATTCTCTGATATTCCTGATTCATTTCGCGCAGATGGCGGGCGACATCCTCCGTCGCGGCGCCGGGCTTCATGCGCCATGCCCAGTTGCCGCCGATGGTGCCGGGGAGGTTCATGCGGGCCTCAGTGCCCAGATGCAGAACATCCTGCATCGGCACAACCGCCATGCAGCACGGGGAAGACAGCACGCAGCGGATGAAGGCTTCCACGCCATCGTCCGTGCTGTCAAAGTGCAGGTAGTCCTTCGCGGCTTTGAGCGTGGTTTCGTCGGCGGTGGCAATCCACCCGGCGGTGGTGTCATTGTCGTGCGTGCCGGTGTAGGCAACGTAGTTCTCCGACCAGTTGCCGGGGAAGTGCTGGTTGCCGTCCGCATCGCCGCCGAAGCCGAAGGTCGCCACCTTCATGCCCGGATAGCCGACGAATTTCAGCAATTCACGCACACGGTCGCTCTGTACGCCGAGATCCTCCGCCACAACGCGCAGATTCGGCAGCTCCTTTTTCAGGCGGCGGAACAGCTTCTTGCCCGGCCCGACAATCCACTTGCCGCTGCGGGCGTTCGGCGCGCCGTAGGGGATGGAGTAGTAGTTCGCAAAGCCGATGAAGTGGTCAACGCGCACGATGTCGTAGAGCTTGCTCATGCCGCGCATCCGCTCCACCCACCAGTCGTAGCGGCGGAAGAACAGGTACGTCCAGCGGTAAAGCGGATTGCCCCACATTTGCCCATCAGCGGAGAAGTAGTCCGGCGGCACACCCGCGACGCGCTTCGGCGCACGGTTCTTGTCCAGTTGGAAAACTTCCGGCTGCGTCCATGTGTCCGCGCTGTCCTCAGCGACGTAAATCGGCATGTCGCCGAAAAGCTCAATCCCCTTGTTGTTGCAGTAAGCCTTGAATTCCTTCCACTGGCGGAAGAAAATGAACTGGCAGAAGACGTGGTAGCGCACATCCTCGTCGAGCATCATGCGGTATTGCAGCAGCGATTCCTTCCGGCGCATCCGGATGCCCTCGTCTGGCCACTGACGCCACATGACGCCGCCGAAATGCTGCTTGACGGCGGTGAACAGCGCGAAGTCGCTCACCCAGCGCTCGTCGCGCAGAAATTGGCGAATCTCCGGCAGAAGTCCCTTTTCGCTCTGATGGAACGCCTTGCGCAGCAGCTTCTCCTTGTTCTCGCGCACTCGGTCAAATTCCACCTGCTCGTCCTGCGTGGGCACAAATTCTTCACCGGGGTCAAGCGTCAGCAGACCATCCGCCACCAGCTTTTCGGTGGAAATCAGCATCGGATTGCCCGCGTGGACGCTGGAAGACTGGTAAGGAGATTCGCCGTAGCCGGTCGGTCCCATCGGCAGCACCTGCCACAGCTTCATGCCGCTTGCTTCCAGAAAGTCCGCAAACGCATAGGCTTCCTTGCCCAGACTGCCGATGCCGCCTGCACCGGGCAGGGAAGAGATGTGCATCAAAATACCGCTTTTGCGCATGAGTCGAGTCCATCCTTTCGGGAAAAATGGAGAAATCGGAAACGTTTCCGAAAATCGTGGAAAGAAATGCGGGCTTTTCATCCCGCATTCTTTGTTCAGGTAGACAAATTCGCTGTCAAACGCGAAAATCCTGCTGATTTCGGGGAAAAAGTTTACGGTAAACGCACAATTATGCCCGACAGCGGCGGCAGATTCGCCGTACCGTCCGCAAATGCCGCACCGCCGATGCTGCCCAGCAGTTCTGCACCGCGCAGCACATCCAGCGAGACGATCAGCGTATCTTTCTGGCTGACATTGCTGATGATGGCGACGGTGCTGCCCGCGTCGGTCACGGTGTAGGCGCAAATGGCGTCATTGCCGCCGTCCAGCGCGGTCATTTCGCCGCGGGTCAGCTCGGGCGCGAGATTGCGCAGGGCAATCAGCTGGCGATACCAGTTCAGCAGGCTGTCCGGGTCGCTGTCCTGCTCCGCCACGCCGTCTGTCAAGCGCTGGGCTTGGTCGGCAGCGGCGGGGGCTTTGCACTGCGTGGCTGCGTCGCTTGACCACACCATCGGCAGGCGTTTGTTCTCGTCGCTCCCGGAGCCGGACATGCCCAGTTCTTCGCCGTAGTAGACGGTTGGAACACCCGGCATGAGCAGATACAGCAGCGCGGCGGCTTTCTCGTTCGGCACCTTGGAGCGGAGCATTCCGCGTGCGCGCGCCATATCGTGGTTGCTCACAAACGGCGCGTCCACCGAAGTCGGAGAGACTGCGCGGATTCGTGCGTTCCAGTCCGCCTGCGCAGCAGAGACGGTGCTGCTTTTGCCCGCCAGCGCTGCTTTCACGAAGCGCCCGGTGCTGTCCGACGCGGGGAAGTTGAACAGGCTGTCAATGCCGCTTTCGTAGAGGGTCAAAATGGTTGCTTCGTCTGTCCACGCTTCGCCAACGAGGTAGCAGTCCGGGTCGTTCGCTTTCGCCGTTTCGCAAACGAAGCGCAGAAAATCAGCAGTGGAGGCGTTTGCGCCCGTGTAGTAGCTGGTCACGGCATCAAGTCGGAAGCCGCCCACGCCATGCGACTGCCAGAACGTGATGATTTTGGCGAACTCCGCCCGCAGCGATTCGCTGTCAAGGTTGAAATCCGGCATGTGGCTGCCGAACTGCCCTTCATACCACCACGAACAGCCGCTGATTTTGTGCCGCGCGTTCCCTTCCTCCGGGTAGAAAACGTACCAGTCGGTCGTTTCGCCCGTGCGGGAGAAGAACTTGTCGTCGCACGCCGCGAGAAACCACGGATGCGAACTCGACGAGTGGTTCAGCACCAAATCAAGGATGACGCGGATGCCGCGCTCCTTGCAGGCGGCGGTCAGGCGGTCAAAGTCATCAAGCGTGCCGTAAGACGGGTCAACGGCGTAGTAATCCAGCACATCGTACTTGTGATAGCTGGGGGAGGGGTGAATGGGCATGAGCCAAATCTGCCGAACGCCCAGCGACTGCAAATAATCCAGTCGGTCGATGATGCCCTGCAAATCCCCGATGCCGTCGCCACCCGAATCTTGGAAGGAGGCAACGAAGATTTCGTAGGTCACGCCGAGGGCGGGTTCTTCTGCGTACGCGGCAGGGAGAAGCCCCATGAGCAGAAGCAGAGACAGGATACCCGAAAGAAACTTGCGCATAAGGCTCCTCCTTGCAATACACAGCTAAACACGCGGACACAGTATGAAGTTGCGCGCAATTCAATCGCGCGAAAGGGTCAAGGGAGGAACTCCCTTGCGGAGTCCAGAGGCAGAGCCTCTGGTTACCCCTTCACCGAACCGCCCGTGATGCCTTCGACGTAGAACTTCTGCATGATGACGAAGAGAATGGAAATCGGAATGGAGACAATCACGCCGCCGGCGCAGAACTGCGCGAAGTAGTTGTTGCGGTTCACCTTGTCCACCATCGAGAAAAGTCCCAGTGCAACGGTCTTGTTGACCGCCGTGCCACTGGTCATCATCAGGTCGGCGAACACGAAGTCCATCCACGGCGCAAGGAAGGAGTTGATAACCGTGTAGACGATAATCGGCTTGGACAGCGGCAGGATGATTTTCCAGAAGACGGTGAACTCATTTGCGCCTTCCAGATACGCCGATTCGCGCAGGGACTTGCTCACTGTGTCGAAGAAGCCCTTCGCAATCAGGTAGCCCATGCCCGAACCCGCGCTGTACACGATAATCAAGCCCGTCAGCGTGCCGGTCAGCCCGAACTGCTTCATGATGAAGTAAACCGCGATCATGCTCAGAAAGCCGGGGAAGAGGTTCAGGATGATGGCGATATTCATCAGCGGCTTGCGCGCCTTGAAGCGCATACACGACATCGCATACGCCACCATCAGCACAAACAGCGTCGAAATGACGCAGGTGAAGCAGGCAACGATGAACGTGTTGAGCATCCACTGCGGGAACTGGTTGACCGAGTCGGGCGAAAGCAGCGCCTTGTAATGGTCAAGCGTGTACGCCTTGGGGAAGAACGTCGAGATGTTCGGCCCCTTGTCCACGCCGAAAGACGTGACGAGCAGCCAAAGAATCGGAATCAGCCAGAAGGCGGCCAGCAGCGCCAGCACCACATGGCGAACCGTCAGCTTGGCAACCTTCGCGGGCGTCATGCGGTGTTTATCGTGATAACGGAGCGCCTCGGCTTTGATGGCGGCTTCCTCGCGCGCCAATGCCGCGTGCTTCTCCTGCTCCGGCAGATGGTCATATTTCGTCGTACTCACTGGAAGCTCTCCTCCTTATCGCCCTTAATCATGCGGCTGAAGGCGACCAGCGTCAGAATCGCGCAGACCACGAAGACCAGAATGCCGATGACCGATGCCATCTTGTAGTTGCTCTGATCCTGCGTCAGGCGGTACAGCCACGTCACCAGCAGGTCAACTTCGTTCGCGTTCGCGTTCGCCATCAGCTGGTCGGACGTGGTGTACACATCGCGGCTGAGCAGCCAGATGACGTTGAAGTTGTTGATGTTTGCCACCAGCGAGTTGACCAGCGAAGGCCCTGTAATGAAGAGAATGTACGGCATGGTGATGGACTTAAATGACTGCCACGCGCTCGCGCCGTCAATCTTTGCCGCCTCAATCAGCTCCGTCGGGATGTTCATCAGGATGCCGGTCGCAATCAGCATCTGGTAGGGGATGCCGACCCAGATGTTGATGAGGATAATCATCGGGCGTGCCCACGCGGGGTGGGTAAGGAACGGGATGAAGTTCGCTGTTGGAATCGCGCCGATGGAGTAGAGCCAGTCGGTCAGGCCAATGTCCTTGCAGATGGTGTTGACGATGCCGAGGTCGGCGAAGAAGTTGCGAACCAGCAGCAGGGAAACAAACTGCGGCACAGCCATCGCGACCATGAAGCAGGTACGCCAGAACTTCTTGCCCTTCGTGTTGCGGTTGTTGATGAACATTGCCATCAGAATGCCGCCGATATAGCAGGTGAACGTCGCCAGCACTGCCCAGACGAGCGTCCACGCCAGCACGCGCGTGAACGCATAGCCGAACGAGCTGTCCGCGGTCAGGGCGGTGAGTCTGCTGAAGTTATCCAGCCCAACCCAGGTGAACAGCTTCGCCGGGGGCAGATGGTTGCGGTCATAATTCGTGAAGCCGATGAGAATCATGACAATCAGCGGGATGATGGTGAACAGCACCACGCCCAGCACCGGCAGCGTCAGCAGCGTGCGGTGGAACTTCTTGTCCAGCGCGTCGCTCAGGTCGTCGCGGAAGGTGTTGACGTGCTTGCCGCTCTTGGCGGCGAGCTCCACCTCGCGTGCGTTGCGCAGGTTGCGCATCCACAGGATGACCGCCGTAATCAGCAGTACAACGCCCAGAACGCCGAAGAGCAGGATGAGGAAGGAGTTGTCGTAGTCGTTGAACTCGTTCTTCATTGTCTCCGGGTTGAAAACGCGCTTCTGCTGCACGGTGCCCAGGGTGGACAGCTTGCTCATGTAGGGGAAGAAGAAGGTTGGGAAAACAAGCATGATGGCTGCCTGAATCAAGCAGATGAAGAAGCCCTTCAAATACTGCTTGCGCGCAAAGCAGCTTGTACCGCACAGAAGCGCAGACAGCTTGACGAAAATATCGCCCTCGACAAAGGCTTTGACGGTACTGGTAAAAAATTCTGCGATGCCTTCAAAGAACCGAACGACGCCCGGCTTTTTTCTGGCCTTGGTCTGACTCATAGCATCCGCGCTCCTTACTTATGTTTTGCAGGAAAGAAAAAGAGCCGCTCCGCTCAACTGAAATGAAGAAGCGGAGCGGCTGAGAGGATTCTACAGAGCCGGATTACAGATCGCCGGCAGCGGTGATGCCCGCCACAGCGTTGTCCAGCAGGGTCTGGAGCTCGATGCCGTCAGGATTGCCGTTGACCAGAATCTTACCCAGCGCAGCGGCGGGCTCCCAGAACTTGTTGCCGCCGCGCTGCACGGTGGAGAAGGCGGACTGAGAAGCCAGCGCGGCAATCGCGGGAGCGGCCTGCACCTTTTCGGAAGCGGCAGCATTCACGTTGGACGGGCCCTGACCACGCATTTCAAAGCGGGAAATCTGGCTCTCTTCGTTGGTCATGTATTCCGCGAACAGCATCGCGTCGTACACATTCTGGGAGTAGGGGTTCACGCCAACCAGCTTGAAGCCGGCGAAGGAAGCCATCTGCACCTGCTGACCCGCAACCGTGTAGGTGGGCAGCTTGCAGGCTGCGTAGTTCTCGCCCCACGCTTCCTGAGCAACGTTCGCGTTCCAGGTACCGGACACGCCAGCGATGATGGAGCCGTCCTTAACGCCCGCCACGAAGGGGTCGGAGTCCGCTTCACGGAAGCCGGGGTTGGAGGTGATGGCCAGCAGGGCTTCCACAACCTGCACGCCAGTGATGTCGGTGTCGGTCGCGTTCCAGTTGCAGGTGTTGGTCACGCCGTCCTCGGTGACGTGCATGTCCAGACCAGCGCCCTGGAAGAAGGAGTACAGATACCATGCGTTGCTCATCGGGAAGCCAACATACTTGCCGGCGGCGGCAGCCTTCGCCATCATGCCGTCCAGCGTCTGCACGTCTTCCTCGGTGAAGTATTCCTTGTTGTAGAACATGAAGTAGCCGTTGTCAGCGGTTGCCGGATAGGCGTAGAGGTTGCCGTCCGCACCGGTGGACGCCTGCACAGCGCCGGCGTTCGCGCCGCCGTTCGCCGCGATGATTTCGTCCGCGTTAACCATGACCGGCTGGAGCGCCTCAGCGTTCATCAGGGAGTTGAACTGGTCGTCCGCGAAGGTGAACACGTCCGCAGCGGCCTCGGTGTCGTTCAGGACGCGCTTGGAGCAGTCGCCTTCGGTCTGGATGTCCACGGAGATGTCGTAGGTCTTTTCGGGATGCGCAGCCTTGAAGTTCTCAATCACGCTGTTGATCCACGGCAGGTCGGCGTTATCGCCAACCCACACACGCAGGGCAACCGTCTCCTCAGCGGTCGCGCAGCTGCACAGGGACAGCACCATTACAGCAGCCAGAACCATTGCCAGCAGCTTTTTCATAGGGAAGTACCTCCTCTTTTCTATCTCACACGGCTTTCCGCCGCGCGGATGACGGGTTGATGTATCACACAGCTTTTCGCTGAGAATACCGAATGCAGTATGACCGCAAAAACGGTCTGCTATGTCTTTATCAGACAGATTCGCGCATCTGCACCTTCGCCGGAACGACGATGTGGCGCGGCGGCCGTCCGTTTTCCAGCATGTCCATCAGAACGCGGACGCTCTCGCGGGCGATTTCGTCGATGGGCTGCTCGATGGTCGTTACCCGCGGCACGAAGAATTTGCTCATCTCGATGCCGTCAAAGCCGATAACGCCTACATCCTCCGGAACGCGCCGCCCCATGTCTGTCAGGGCGCGGATAGCGCCCATTGCGACGGTATCGGACATGCAGAAGACGGCGGTGGTGTCGCTTTGCGTGGCGAAAAAGGCGCGTGTGGTGTCGTAAGCGCCCTTGAGCGAAAAGCGCGTTTCGACGAAGCGCTTATCCTCAAACGGCACGCCTGCCTCCTGCATGGCTGCCATAGCGCCCGCGTAACGGAGCGCGAAGGAGTCGTCGCCGACGCGTGCGCCGCCGAAAACGGCGATCTTTCGATGCCCCGCGTTCAGCAGCACCCGCATGGCCTCGTAGCCCATGCGCCTGTCGTCGATAAAGACGCTGGCAGCGCGGGGAAGCGCCGTTTTGTCTGCGTTAACGGTCGCGAAGACCATGGGCAAATCCATTCCCTTCAGCACCTGTGCGCGCTCGTCGATGCGGCTGCCCACAAAGATGAAACCTTTGACGCGCTTTTCGTGCCAGAGCTGCACGGCGGTTTGGAATTCGTCCGCTTTCTCGTCGATGAACTCGGTCAGAAAGGCGGGCGTCAGACCGTGCGTGTATTGAAGCATCGCCTCTGCAAGCGAATTCAGGAACGGGTTTTCTCTGCCGCGCAGAATCAGCGCGATGGTTTCCGTATCCGCCTGCTTGAGACTGCGCGCGTTGGCGTTGCCGACAAAATGACATTCCGCCATGACCTGCTCGACCTTTTCGCGTGTTTGCGGATTCACATCCGGTCGGTGATTCAGCACGCGGGAAACGGTCGTGACACTGACGCCGGAAAGTCGCGCAATATCGCGGATGGTATAGATTTTCAACCGCAGCGCTCCTTCCTGCTTCCAATGGCGGTCATTGATAGGAAACGGTGTCGGTAACGTTTCCAACTGTCTGTATCATACCACAGACCGGAAACGTTGTCAATAGGAAAATGAGAAAAAAACGCACTTTTTTCGACAGAAAAACCATTGTACGCGCTGGGCGATAATCGACCACTGCGCTTTTTCCGGCTTTTTTCCCTGAATCCCTTTACGAACCGGGAAAAATCCGATATAATAGGGAACATCACAGAACAGGGAGGTCGGGGACGAATGCGATTCACAAAGATGCAGGGCATCGGCAATGACTATGTGTATGTCAACTGCTTTGAGGAGCATGTGGAGAACCCGTCAGAGCTGGCGAAACAGATGAGCCGCCGCCATTACGGGGTCGGCAGCGACGGATTGATTCTGATCTGCCCGTCGGACGTGGCGGATTTTGAGATGAAGATGTACAACGCCGATGGCTCGAACGGCGGCATGTGCGGCAACGGCGCGCGCTGCATCGGCAAGTATGTCTACGACCGCGGCTTGACGGACAAGACGACGGTCAGCCTGATGACGGATTCGGGGCTGAAAATTCTGAACCTGAACGTCAAGGACGGAAAAGTCCAGACGGTACGCGTCGATATGGGAATGCCGGAATTGTTTCCGCCCAAAATCCCGGTCAATCTGCCGGGCGAGGTCGTCATGGGGCATCGGCTGAATGTCGGCAGCGCGACGTATGAAATCCACTGCGTGTCGATGGGCAATCCGCACTGCGTGATTTTCGTCCGTGACCCGGATTATGTGGATTTGGAGCAGATTGGCCCGCTGCTGGAGAATAACGCGATTTTCCCGCAGCGCGCGAATGTGGAGTTCGTGCAGGTCGTCTCCCGCGACCATCTGCGGATGCGTGTGTGGGAGCGCGGCGCGGGCGAAACGCTGGCGTGCGGCACGGGTGCGTGTGCGTCGATTGTCGCGGCGGTGATGACAGGCCGCGCCGACCGCCATGTTGTGATGGATTTGCTCGGCGGCTCTTTGACGCTGGACTGGTCGCCCGACGACGGTCACGTCTATCAAGAGGGAACAGCACAGTTCGTCTTTGACGGCGAGTGGCTGGGGGAGTAAAACCGGGCATATCCCATATATAATATGTAGAAAGGTAGATAGCTATGTTTCATATCAACGATTATTTTACCCGGCTGCCGGGGTCTTATCTGTTTGCGGAAATCGCCCGCCGTGTGAAGGCGTACAGCGCCGCGCATCCCGATGCGGACATCATCCGTCTGGGCATCGGCGACGTCACCCGCCCGCTGGCGTCCGCCGTCATCGACGCGATGCACAAGGCGGTCAGCGAAATGGGCGTGCAGGAGACGTTCCGCGGCTATGGCCCAGATTACGGCTATGACTTCCTCGTCAACGCTATCCGCGAGCATGATTATGCCAGCCGCGGCGTGCAGGTTGATTTCGACGAGGTGTTCATTTCCGACGGCGCGAAGTGCGACGTGGGCAACATTCAGGAGCTGTTCAGTGCCGACGCGGTGATTGCTGTCACCGACCCGGTGTACCCGGTGTATGTCGATTCCAACGCCATGGCGGGCCGCGCTGGCGAGTATGCTGACGGCAAGTGGGATCGGCTGGTCTACCTGCCCTGCAATGCCGAAAACGGCTTCGTGCCCGCGCTGCCGGACAAGCCTGTGGATGTGATTTATCTCTGCTACCCCAACAACCCGACCGGCACGGTGCTGAACCGCGAGCAGCTGACGAAGTGGGTGAACTACGCCCGCGAGAACGGCGCGCTGATTATCTACGATGCGGCATACCGCGCGTTCGTGTCCACGCCGGATATTCCGCTGTCTATCTACGAGATTGACGGCGCGAAGGAGTGCGCCATCGAGTGCAATTCCTTCTCCAAGACGGCGGGATTCACGGGCACGCGCTGCGGCTACACGGTCGTTCCGCACGCGGTGAAGGGGCTGAATGCCAAGGGCGAGCCGGTGGAGATGAACGCGCTGTGGAAGCGCCGCATGTCCACCAAGTTCAACGGCGTCAGCTACCCCGTGCAGCGCGCTGCTGCGGCGGTGTACACCGAGGAAGGGCAGAAGCAGATTCAGGAGACGATTGCCTACTACATGCGCAACGCCAAGATTATCCGCGAGGGTCTGACGGCAGCGGGGATCACCGTGTTTGGCGGGGTGGATGCGCCGTATATCTGGCTGAAAGTTCCGGCAGGCATGGACAGCTGGACGTTCTTTGATCGCCTGCTGGATGAATGCCACATCGTGGGCACGCCGGGTTCGGGCTTCGGGCCGAGCGGCGAGGGGTACTTCCGCCTGACCGCGTTCAACACGCTGGAAAAGACGGAGCAGGCGGTCGAGCGCATCCGCAGCTGGAAAATTTAACACTACAAAAAAACGGCACTGCCTTTCCTGAAAACAGGGGGACAGTGCCGTCTTTTGATATGCTGGATAGCTTTTCACCCACAATTGCTCATTCCGAATTCCGCATTCCGAATTCCGAATTACTCACGCCTCCGCCTTCTTCAGCGCCGGATGGAACAGCCGACTGCGGTGGTACGCAATCGCCTCCAGTGCCGAGCAGAGCATCCACCCTACCGGGTACGCCAGCGCGACGATGACGAAGCGCAGTTGTTCATCCGCAATCATCGTTGTGGCGAGATAAAGGTAGATTTGGCGGAATACGACGAACGAGAACAGCATGATGACCGTCGGAATCACCGATTCGCCGATGCCGCGCAGTGCGCCCGCGTACATCTGGTTGAACGAAATGACAAGATAGAAGGGCGTGATGATATACAGGAAGCGCGCCCCGAAGGAAATAACCGCCTCCGACGGGGAAATAATCGACAGCAGCGGGCGTGCCAGCAGCATCACGCCGACAGCGCACACCCCCATGCATCCCAGCGACAGCAGAATGCCTGTGCGAACGCCTTTGCGTGCGCGTTCCGGCTGCTGCGCGCCCCAGTTCTGCGCCACGAAGGTTGTCGAGGCCTGCCCAATCGCCGTCGTGGGCACCATCAGGAACGCGTCGATGCGGTTGTACGCCGCCCAGCCCGATGCGCTCAGGTCGCCAAGGTCGTTGATGTACGCCTGCACGAATACGTTCGAGAACGAAGTCAAGCCTTGCTGGATGCTCGCGGGCAGGCCGATAATCAGGATTTCCTTCAGCGTCCGCCCGTCGATGCGCAGCTTGTTCCACTGCAGCCCAAAGGATGCTTTCTCCTTCGTCAGCACATACAGCACGAGCACGGCGCTCGCCGCCTGTGCGATAATCGTTGCGTATGCCACGCCCGCCACGCCCATGTGGAAGCAGAGGACGAACAGCAGGTCCAGCGCGGTGTTGACGACCGCGGAGAAAACGAGAAAGTACAGCGGTCGCCGCGAGTCGCCCACGGCGCGCAGAATCGCGCTGCCCATGTTGTAAATCAGCAGTCCCGCAATGCCCACAAAGTAGATGGTCAGGTACTCGGTGGCTTCCGCCAGCATGGAATCCGGCGTGCGCATCAGCTGCAAACTCGGCTTTACAATTGCCACGCCGACTGCCGTCGCCACGATGCACAGCAGAAACGTCATCAGCATCGTCGTATGTACCGCTTTGCTGATGCGGTCATGGTTTTTCGCGCCGTACGCCTGACTGATGACTGCCCCGGCGCCAAGCGACAGACCGTTGCATACGCCGATGAGCATGTTAATAATGTTGCCCGTTGAGCCGACTGCCCCCAGCGCTGTTTCCCCAACGAAATTGCCTACCACCACGCTGTCCACCGCGCTGTACAGCTGCTGGAAGAGCAGCCCGACGGTCAGCGGCAGCGCGAAATCAATATATTGCCGCAGAATATTGCCCTGTGTCATGTCGGCATCCCTGCCGCGTGCGCGTGTCATGAAAGTACGTCCCTCCTTGCGTATACATCATCAGCATAGCACGATGCCGCCAGTGCGTCAAGGGAGGGGCGGATTCAGTTGCGGAATTAGAAGGTTTTGCGTCTGCAATCTTTCCGGGAGGGAATGCGCCTTGCAATGCCGCGGACGGCGAGGGCCGTTTTGCCATCAGGTATTGGCATACGATGGCGCTGGATTGTAAAAGCAGTGATTGCCAATGCGGATTTGAAAATACCCCACGCTCGACGGGAAATTGTTCGGACATGTGGAAGAATACGGGTTGAAGAACCACAGCGCTTCCCAGAGATTCGCCAGCCGCCCGCCCGCCATCGCCCATTCCGCAATTTCGTAGTGAACGTTTGTCGGATTCATATTGTAGACGTTTTGCAGGTTCGTCCGGCCGGATAGCCTTGTGCGGACGCAGTTGAACTGACCGTCCTGATAGATGACGGCGGGGATGGTATTGTAGCGCCCGTATTCCCCGACGCTGGTGCGGACACGGTTCATGACCACGCTCGCGACGGCTTTCATGCCGTTGTCACCTTCGCCGCCGGCTTCACACTGGATGAGACGCGCAAAAAGTTCCAAGTCTGTCATGCTGGGTTCACCTCCGATGGAGGGAATATGAGGGAAAATCGCAGTTTAGAACAGGCGTGATTGGCAGAACTGCCGCTGCTATGAATGACAGTTAGATATAGCAAACTTGCAATTCGCCGCGAAAAATCGCTGAAAACCATCAAAATCTGCATAAAAACATGGAAAGAACAGCGAAATACCTTGACGGAACAGCGCGAATCCTGTACAATCGAACATGTGGTGAACAACGGCGTTCATGCCACGCGGATGGGGAAAGGCTCCCTGCCTTTGAGCAGGTGGAGTATGCCCTGCGCGCGGCATGAGCGCCTTTTTGCATCTCTTTTCGGCAGACAGCACAAACGCCGGAAAGACAACTCGAAGGAGGTTTCAGCCATGATTGATACGCGGGATTCATCCCTTTTCGGCACACGCAATCCGATGGAAGGGGAGGTGCGCATTCCCAGCGGGTGCGCCATCGCGGGCATTTTCCACAAGAAGGGGGGCAAAATCGGCGGCGATACCATCATCCGCGCGATGGAACCCATGCACGACCGCTCCAACGGGTTGGGCGGCGGCTTCGCGGGGTATGGCATTTATCCTGATTTTGCGGACTGCTATGCCTTCCATATGTTCTACGACAATGAGTCCGCGCGGGATGACTGCGAGCATTACCTGAAGCGCTTCTTCGATATTCACAGCATGTCCGTCATGCCGACGCGCCCGATGCGCGAAATCACAGATCCGCCGATTATCTGGCGCTATTTCGTCACCCCGAAGGCGTGGCGCTGTCAGGAAGAGGCGATGGATGAGGATGCGTTCACGGCGGCGCATGTGCTGCACGTCAACGTCAACATCCCCGGCGCGTTCATCTTCTCCTCCGGCAAGAACATGGGCGTTTTCAAGGGCGTGGGCTACCCGGAGGACATGGGGCGCTTCTTCCGCCTGGAGGAATACGCCGCGACGTGCTGGACGGCGCACGGGCGCTATCCGACGAACACCCCCGGCTGGTGGGGCGGCGCGCACCCGTTCACGCTGCTGGACGTGTCCGTCGTCCACAATGGCGAAATCTCCTCCTACGACGCGAACCGCCGCTGCATGGAGATGTACGGCTACACCTGCACGCTGATGACCGACACAGAGGTCATTGCGTACATGATTGACTACCTCGTCCGCAAGCAGGGCTTGACGTATTCGGAAGCGGCGAGGGTGCTGGCGGCGCCGTTCTGGTCGACGATTGAGCACATGCCGGAGGACGAGAAGCGGCGGATGCTGCTTTTGCGCCAGCGTTTTCCGTCGATGCTCATCAACGGGCCGTTCTCCATCCTCGTCGGTTTCACCGGCGGCATGATGGCGCTCAATGACCGTTTGAAGCTGCGGTCGATGGTCGTCGCGGAGACGGAAGACATGGCGTATGTCGCCAGCGAAGAATGTGCGATTCGCCGTATTGCCCCGGATGTTACGAACGTCTGGGCGCCGCGCGGCGGTCAGCCTGTCATTTTTACCACGGAAGGGGGTCGCGCCTGATGGCTGTGGATTTTTTCTATCCCGCGTATGAGGTGGTGCGCAACCAGGACCGCTGCATCACCTGCCGCGTCTGCGAACGCCAATGCGCCAACAAGGTGCATCAGTACGACGCGGAACTGGGGCTGATGATTTCCGACGAAAGCGCGTGCGTCAACTGCCAGCGCTGCGTGTCGCTCTGCCCGACCCGCGCGCTGAAAATCGTCAAGACCGACAACACGTTCAAGGATAACGTGAACTACACCGCGCAGGCGATGACGGAAATCTACCGTCAGGCGCAGTCGGGCGGCGTGCTCTTGTCCGCGATGGGCAATCCCGCGCCGCTGCCTGTGTACTGGGACAAGCTGCTGATTAACGCCTCGCAGGTCACGAACCCGTCCATTGACCCGCTGCGTGAGCCGATGGAGACGCGCGTCTACCTCGGCAGCCGTCCCGAAGGCATCCGCCGCGACAAGGACGGCAAGCTCATTGACGACACGCCGCCGCAGCTTAAATTGGAAGTGCCGATTATGTTCTCCGCCATGTCTTACGGCTCGATCAGCTACAACGCGCACGAATCCCTTGCGCGCGCGGCGGAGAAGCTCGGAACGTACTACAACACCGGCGAGGGCGGACTGCATCAGGACTTCTACAAGTACGGCGAACACACGATTGTGCAGGTCGCGTCGGGGCGTTTCGGCGTGAATCACGATTACCTGAACGCGGGCGCGGCGATTGAAATCAAGATGGGGCAGGGCGCGAAGCCGGGCATCGGCGGTCATCTGCCGGGCAGGAAGATTGTGGCGGATATTGCCAAAACGCGCATGATTCCCGAAGGCTCGGACGCCATTTCGCCCGCGCCGCACCATGATATTTACTCCATCGAGGATTTGCGCCAGCTGGTTTTCTCGCTCAAGGAGGCTTCGCGGTACACAAAGCCTGTCATCGTCAAGATTGCGGCGGTGCATAACGTCGCGGCGATTGCGTCCGGCATTGCGCGCTCCGGCGCGGACATTATCGCCATTGACGGCTTCCGCGGCGGCACGGGCGCTGCGCCCACCCGCATCCGCGATAACGTCGGCATCCCGATTGAACTGGCGCTCGCGGCGGTGGATACGCGCCTCCGCCAAGAGGGCATCCGCGACCGCGTGAGCCTCGTCGTC
>ERZ1034719.889-NODE-889-length-15492-cov-6.244542_pt1 | contig 15492 bp, 13 predicted proteins | sample MGYA00520703_ERZ1034719 | MGnify/ENA primary metagenome ERZ1034719 (study PRJEB33766, sample SAMN09781716) | gut metagenome | biome: gut microbiome | host: Homo sapiens | place: Madagascar | study: EMG produced TPA metagenomics assembly of the PRJNA485056 data set...
AAAAAAAAAAAAAGAGCCCAAAAAAGGTCGGAAGAGGTTGGCAAAAAGCGAAGAAAAGTGGACCGATGGGATCGAGAAAAGCGCGCGGGAGGGGGTTATGCGAAGAGCGGTGCGAGTCGTTCGTAGAGTTCGCCGTGGCCGAGTAGGGCGAAGGTGCGTGCGGAGGTGGAGAGGTCGGAGTCGTCGGCGAAATTCATGTCGATGGTGACGAAATCGATGGGTTGTGCGCGGTCGACTTGTTCGAGCCATTCGATGAGGACGAGCGCGTTGGGGTCTTCGATGGCGTCCCAGTAGCCGGTGGATTCGAGTTCTTCGAGCGTGGAGAGGCGGTAGAGGTCGAGGTGGTGGATGGCGCGGCCGTTGGCGTCGTAGTGGTTGATGATGGTGAACGATGGCGAGCAGACGTGTGTGGGTGCGCCGAGATAGGTTTGTGCGATGCCGTGCACGAGCTGTGTTTTTCCGATGCCGAGGTTGCCGCGTAGTGCGATGACGTCGCCGGGGTGGAGTCGTTGACCGAGTTTGCGGCCGAATTCGATTGTTTCGTCGAGTTGGTGGGTGATGACCATGGGAATCCTTTATTATGGAACGTAGAAGAAGGCGGAGTTGCTCGATTTGAGAATGATGACGCTTTGATCTTCGAGCATGATTTGGACGTATTGTTGGGGTAGTGGGCGGTTGGGCGTCGAGAGGCGTGCGATTTGCCCTTTCCGGAGTGGGCGGCCTGTTTCGAGGTCGCGGATGGCGTTGTGCGTGGTGGGGGCGGCGCCGAGGCCGGCGAAAAAAGCGAGTTTGTCGCGGAGGAAGCTCGGTTTAGTGCGATAGTAGAGGACTTTGAGCCAGTGTGGGTCGGGGAGAGCGCGGAGCTTTTGGAGGGCGATGAGTGCGTCGTAGGCGATGACGGGGTCGGGATCGACGATTCGATTGTTGAGTGAAGGGATGAATTGGGTCATGCCGCATTGTGCGATGGCAAGGCTGGCGTGAGCGCTGAGACGCGGATCGGGGGATTCGAGATGGCGTGAGATTTGGTCGACGAGTTTGGGCTCGCGTGCAACGCGCGGGCAGATGGTGGGCATTTGCGAGAGAGCCCATAGGGCTGCCGAGGTGGCGTCGACATTGGGGATTGCGTCGTTGGTTTCGGGCGGCAAAAGCGCGGCGCGAATGAGGTCGAAAGATTTGTTAGATATTTCGGTATAAGACGAAGATGGCGAATTATCTTCGGTTTTGGGCGTGTTTTTGTGAATTTCAAGGAGATTTGGCAACGCCTCGATATAGGCTCGCTTCATTTCTGGGCGCAGTTTGGCAAATTCGACGGGGGATGGGAGATCGAATGGTGCGCCTAGCGATCGCAAGAGCCAGAGGGCGGGGAGGGCATGGAGTCGCGAGGGTGAGGCTAGGACTTTTTGCGCATCGGCGATGGCGATGGTGAAATCGGCGTTTGGGAGAGTGGTGGGGATTTGAGCGAGAGCGTATCGTGCGAGGAGTGTTTTCCCCCAGTTGTCGTCGTTTGGGGATGACGTGACGATGTCGACGAGTTCGTTCCAATAGGCCGGATGGCTTGCGGCGACGGCTTGAGCGGCATAGGCGATCTGTGGATTGGCATGCCCGAGCAATGAGATGATGCGTTGGCGAATCGAGGGATCGGAGGGGAAAGCGCGGAGAATGTGGATGGCGGCGCGGAGTTGTTCGTCGTTGGCGTTGGTCGTCGATTTGAAGAGTTGATCGACGAAGGCGCGGATTTCTGGGGCGTCGATGGCAGGGATTTTTTCGATAAAGGCGGTGGATAGGGCTTTATTTTGTGCGATCGTCGCCGAAGTGTAAGGGCTGTCGTCGGGGGCGTTTAGGATGGTGCGAGTGACGATTTCGGATCCGTCGCCGTGGAGTTGTTGGAAGACGGCGTATTGTGTGGGTTTTGAGAGATTGGGCAAGTGTGCGACGAGCCATTGTGCGGCGTATGGCGTCGATAGGGCAGCCATGACGATGGCGGTGTCTTCGTCGAGGGATGGAGGGAGGAGCGATAGAGCCTCATAGGATGCAGGATCGGGATCGAAATTTGAATTTTGTTCGACGATGAGACGAGCAGCACGAATCCATTGCTTTTGTACGTCGTCGCTCGGGGCTTGTAGGATTTGGTGGCAGATGGCGTCGAATAGTGTTTTGGGATCGCGGCGATAGGCGGCGACGACCGACGAGACGAAGGCGGGGTTTTGAGCGAGTTTGACGAATGGTGTGGCGTAGGCTTGGCGGAGGTTTTCGGGGAGGCTACGGACGAGTTTTCGCAGCAATTCGTCGAGTTGATCGACGCGGAGTTCGTCGAATAGGGCGCGGTATAGGTCGGTGTCGGTGGTGTCGTCGTCTCGAGCGATGATGATGGCGATGGCGGCTCGGAGCGCCTCGAGTTTGACTTCGTCGTCGGTATGGTGCCAGATGACGGATTCGAGAGCGGGGAGGAGTCGGGGATGGGCTAAAATGCGAGCGACGCGGGCGGCGTGCTCGACGACGCGCGGTTCTTCGTGTCGGAGTGCGTCGGCGATATAGGGAACGCATTGTTGATCGCAGAGTCGAGCCATCGAATCGAGGGCGTTGCAGATGGCGTCGGTATCGTTTGTTTGGAGTTGTGCGATCGTCTTGGACAATTGCGCCATATCGGGAGCGGTGGGCAGATCGTCGCTCGTGTTCGAATTTTTATCGGCGGGATTGGAATTATCGAGATTTGAAGCGTTATCGCTTGGCGGAACGCCGTTTTGAGTCTCAGAAATTGCAGAATTGGCGGTTTTCGGGTTTGGATTGGCGAGGGCAGACTGCGTCGTTATCGCTTGTGCAGTGGCAAGCGACAATGCAACGAAGATAGCGACTCGAACGATTTGCACGTTTTTCCGAATCACGCAAACTACTCCTCGCGGTTGTTGTTCGCGGTATCGATAGCGGGTTTTGGCGTTTGTACGTCTTTGACGCCGCCCATCGTAAACAAGACGCTTGGGAATTTGGAGTAGTCGACGGCGACGCCATCGGGGAGATTTGGGACGGTGAGTTCGTTTCGGTCGAGTATACGAGCGTGTGGAGATTTGGCGTCTTGCGAGGCGTCGAAGAGTATGAATAGGTTGGAGTTGTCGACTTTTGCAAGCGATGCTTCGTCGCCGATGAGCGTGAGATCGATAGTTGCGGGTTTGAAGGCGTGGGCTTGCGACAAGTTGATGGGGACGATGGGGACGCCTAAGATGAGATGTTGTTTCGATTCGGAAACGACATTGACGGTGACGCGCACGCTTTCTGAATCGGTTTTGAGACCGTTTCGATTGAGAATGACCCATCGATTGATGACGAAAGTCGATGCTTTTCCGGTGAGGTCGATGGGTTCGATATAGAGTTGCCCCGTCGTGGAGACGACGGATTTGGGCCCCATAATTTTGACTTCAGCGGGGTCGATTTTGACTTCACCGAGTCGGTATCCAGGCAAGAGTTCGCCTGTGAAGGCGTGATCGGTGGTGATGGCGACGGTACGCGTTTCGAGAGGTTCGAGGTTGACGTCGAGGAATTCGGGTTGGAATTTGTCGATATCGACGCCGGCTGGCAAGCTGAGCATGGATGGTTGGAGTGTGATTTGTATATTTCCGCTTCGCGCGGGTGGAGTAATCGTCATCATGCCCAAATCGTCGCGCGTCATGCCGCGCAAAGTCGACGTTCGTCCGCTAATTGTGACGTCGACAGTCGTCGTCGATTCGTCGTCGACCGAGACATAGCCCTCGGGAATGTTGAGCATGACGGGGATTTGTGCGAAATTCATCGTCATATTTCGATCGCTGGTGACGACGATAGCCAGGAGGAAAGCGCATACGAAAGCGATGAGTTTTTGCGGGATATTGGCTTTGAGTCGATCGACGATGGTCGGTTTTCGTCGCGTCGATGCGGCGATTTCATGCGAAGGCGTATCGGTCATGATCATTTCTCCTTATGCGACGATTGATTTCGCCAAGCCTTAAACTTTCGGACGAGAGCCGATGAGCCGACGGAGTCGTCGGAACGGACAGTTGTGACAAAGGCTTTGTGCAAATAATCGCGCAGGGCTTCGCTCGAGAGGCGTCGCGTGAACGTTTCTCTTTCGGCGATCGAGATGGCGCCCGTTTCTTCCGAAACGACGATGATGACGGCGTCGGTCGATTCGCTCAAGCCGATAGCGGCGCGGTGACGCGTCCCGAGTTGTTGATCGATTTTATCGTTCGACGAGAGTGGCAAAAAGCAGCCAGCGGAATCGATGCGTTGGTGTCGTATGATGACGGCGCCGTCGTGCGTGGGATTGGCTTTGTAGGGGATGAAGAGCGAGACGAGGAGCTCTTTTGTAATCTTGGCATCGATTTTGACGCCTTGGACCATGTATTGATCGAGGACGGCATCTTTTTGGATGGCGACGAGGGCGCCGATTCGTCGCTCACTGAGCAATGAAGCGGCTTTGACGATTTCTTCGATGGCGTCGGGGCTCAATGTATCGTGTGTCGTTTCGTTGATCGGTGCGGTGAGAGAGCCCGTTTTTCCGAAAACGCTCAATCCGCGTCGGATATCTTCTTGGAAGATGATGACGATGATGATGATAAACGAGCCGATGAATTGATTGAGCGTCCAATTGAGCGTCGACAAATCGGCGATTTCTGGGCGTGAAATGACATAGAGCGCGACGAAGATGAGCAAACCGAACAAGATTTGCATCGCCTTTGTGCCTCGGATGAGCATCAAGATTTGGTAGAACAAGTACCAAACGATGAGGATATCGATGGCAAATCGAATGACATCGGTCGTCGTAAAGCTGGCAAAATTCGATAAGATTTGATCAATCATGGCGACTCCAACGCACCTGGCTCATCGTAAGAGCCAGGCGAGATAATTGTGGCGCATGAACGCGAACGATGGCGGCGCCGAGGGCAAAGCTCAAGCCCGAGGCAATCGCCGTCGCCGTATCGAGCGATTCGATGGGCAACCCCGTTGCTCGTGCAATGCAGCGCTTTCGACTGTGTGCAATGAGAACAGGTCGCCCTAATATCGATAAAAATTTCATCGATTCGGTAATGAGCCGAAGATCATTCGACAAACCTTTGCCAAAACCGATTCCCGGATCGACGACGATTTGTCGCATATCGCACCGTGCCGCCCATGCCATGGCGAGCCTATCGGCCAATTGGTGGGTGATCTGTCGTATACACGTTGCAAAGTCGAGTTCAGGGGCATCGTGAGGCTCATAGGCCATGGCAATGTATCCGCAACGACTGTCGCGAATGATATCGAAAACGGCGCCATCGCGCTGTGTCGTGACGCGATTCGATAGAGCAACGTCGTTGACGATGTCGATAAAATCGCCATCGATAGCCCATTTCATCGTTGCGATATGGCGCGTATCGAGCGAGATGGGGATTTGGCGCCCAGCGGCCCAAGACAGGGGAGCGAGGAGTCGCCTTTGCTCTTCGTCGGCGTCGATAGCCGTGCCGCGTGGGCGCGTCGATTCCGCCCCGATATCGAGTATTTCCGCGCCTTGTGCTAAAATTTTCTCCCCATGCGCGAGGCTAGCTGCGTCGCCATCTTCGCAAAAAGACGAAAAAGAATCGGGCGTGACGTTCCAAATGCCCATCACGCGTGGCGTCGTCAGGTCGATTTCGAAACGACGCGTGAGAAATTTGCGGGCAAAGGGGCTGCGATTCCACGATTCGAGTGCTTCGATAAATGGATGATTGGGATCATCGAGAAGTCGCCACCACGAAGCGAGCGATTGGGGACGATAGATGTGAATCGGGTGGTGTTTATCGCAGGTGGCGATCCACTCGGAACATTCGCTTGGGAGATCGCCAGCACGGGCGATATGGTGGCTGAAGCCTGCGATATCGATGTTGTCGTGCGAGAGTTCGGCGCTAGAACAGACGAAAGGCATCCAATCGAGAGGTAATACGTCGCCATCGATCGAAGTGATTTTCTGTGCGATGTGATGCAATGCAAAAACGGCAATCAACGGGCGGTTCTCCTCTTTGTTGCCGAGCTAGGCGCGGCCATCGTGCGATTTCGCATCGATTTCGATAGGCGGCAATTGGCTACCGCGATCGGCGGCATAATTGCCGTAATCGGGGTTATTTTTGGCGACATCGTCGGGGGAGTGTGCGTTATCGTCGTTGTCATGTTTTGACGACTGATTTGGTGCATCTTTCGAGGCATTGGATCGCATTTCGTTGGCGATGAGTGCCGCCAATTTTGACTGGAAGGCGACTTTTGCGACGCGTGGTTTATCTTCTTTTTCGCGCGATTCGCGTTCAGCGCGTAGCCCATCGATTCCCTTTTCGAGCAATATATTGACGTCTTCGATATCGAGTGTTTCGAATTCGATGAGACCATCGGCGAGGAGTTTAATCTCTTCGAGGTGTTCGGTGATGAGTCGTCGAGCGAGTTCGTAACCTTCGGTCAAGAATCGCCTGACTTCGTCGTCGATCGTCTGTGCGGTACGTTCGGAATAATTACGCGCGTGAGCGAGCTCTCTCCCCAAGAACGGTTGTTCATCTTGGTCGCCGAATGCGATGGGGCCGAGTACGTCGCTCATCCCCCATTCACTGACCATTCGTTTAGCGAGTTTTGTGGCTTGTTCGAGGTCATTACCGGCGCCAGTGGTGAGTTGGTTGAAGACGATTTCTTCGACGATTCTGCCGCCCATACAGATGGCGATACGATTGATGGCGTAGCGCTTTGTGACGCACAAACGATCTTCGAGCGGGACGGAATACGTCACGCCCAGGGCACGTCCGCGTGGAACGATTGTAATCTTTTGTAGAGGGTCGACGTCGTCGGGTGTATCTTGCGAGAGTAGGAGCGTGACGAGTGCGTGCCCGGCCTCGTGATAAGCGGTCGTCTTTTTTTCGTGTTCGGTGATGACCATGCTTTTTCGTTCGCGTCCCATGGCGATTTTGTCGCGTGCCTCGATGAAATCTTTCATTTCGAGGTATTCGGCATCGCGTGCGGCGGCGATGAGTGCGGCTTCGTTGGCGATGTTTTCGAGTTCGGCGCCCGAGGCACCTGGAGTGAGTCGAGCGATCGTATCGAGGTCGACGTCAGGCGAAACGGGTTTATCTTTTGTATGGACTTCGAGGATACATCGTCGCCCGCGGACGTCGGGGCTTGGGACGACGACGCGGCGGTCGAATCGCCCGGGTCGGAGCAGAGCAGGGTCGAGGACGTCGGGGCGGTTTGTCGCCGCCATGACGATGATTCCGTCGTTCGCTTCAAATCCGTCCATTTCGACGAGCAATTGGTTGAGTGTTTGTTCGCGTTCGTCGTGCCCGCCGCCCAATCCGGCGCCTCGATATCGCCCGACGGCATCGATTTCGTCGATGAAGATGATGCATCTCCCGCTTCGCTTTGCCTGATCGAAGAGCTCTCGGACGCGACTTGCGCCCACGCCGACGAACATTTCGACGAAATCCGACCCCGAAATGCTATAGAACGGCACGCCAGCTTCGCCGGCAACGCCCTTGGCCAGTAGCGTTTTGCCCGTCCCTGGCGATCCCATCAACAAGACGCCTTTGGGAATGCGGCCGCCCAAGCGTTGATATTTGCCAGGATTTTTGAGGAAATCGACGATTTCGACGAGTTCGGCTTTTGCCTCGTCGATGCCGGCGATGTCGGAAAACGTGACTTTATGCTGGTCTGGCGTGAGCATTTTGCCCATCGAGCGCCCAAACCCCATGGCTTTTCCGTTGCCGAATTGGGCGGTCTGGCGGAAGAAGTAGATGAAGACGCCGATGAGGAGTAGTGTGGGCAACGAAAACATGATGAGTTGCAACCAAAACGACTCTTCTTCGGACTGCGCAAACGCATACGCGACGTGGTGTTCTTCGAGCATGTCTTGCACATCGGCATTCAAAACGCCGGTCGTTTCGAATTTTTCGGGGATTTTGACGAGCCCATCGGCCGCGCCTGCAGGGTCTTCGCTAGGCTTAAATTCGCCCGTAATCCGCGAGCCTTTCGATTCGACCGATTGCACGCGGTCTTCGCGCACTGCCTGTGTAAATTCGCTATATTTGAGTTTTGTCGCTCTGTTTTGGTCGAGCGATGCCTGAGCAAATATCATGGCGATAATCATCACCGTCAGGGATATTGCAATTATCTTCGAGTAATTAAATTTCACGTTCAATTATCCTGCGTCTCAACTCGCTGCGCGTCCATCGTACGCCCCTCGCGGTTTGTCATTGCCTCTCGGGTTTCGTCATACGTCTCCGACGAGGCGCAAATTTTCCCACGAAAAAACGCACCTTATATAATCACCAATGGCAGATGTGCCCAAAGTTTTTTTTATTTTTGTCGATTGTGCGCGACCATTACGCACATACACCTACATGCGCCCCATCAATGGATAACGCACAAATGCGAATTTTATTCTACCCATTCATCACTCTTTCGAACCGAGAGCAGCCTCGATAGCTTTTTTCGCATTCATTGCGAGCGTTTCGGCGGCGGATCGTTCGTCGCTGGGGTTCGTAGGCGGAGCGATGGGGGCCAGCAGTTCGAGTTTGCATTTGCCGGGTCGGATGGCAATCCCCGTCTTCGGCATGGCCTCGAACGTGCCGTGAATCGCGACGGGGACAATCGGCACTTGCATTTGTATGGCGTTGAAAAACGCGCCTAATTTGAAGTCGTGCATGGCGCCATCGGGTGTTCGCGTCCCTTCGGGGAACATGAAAATCGACGCCCCTTCGGCGATAGCCGCCCCGATATCGTCGCGAACTTGTCGATTTCTATCGTGAGCATTTTTGCCGCGATAGACGCGAATGTGTTTTTCGCGCTGCAAGATCCGCCCGATATAAGGCGCGCGAAACAGCCCCGATTTTGCCAAAATCCTCAAATCCGTATCGAAAAACGCGCAAATCAGCAGTGCATCGAGCATACTGGCGTGATTGGCGACGAAAATCGCCGGCGGCAATGCGGCAATTTCGTCGTGCGTGGGTCCCTCGATTTCAATGCCTATATCTTGCAAAAAACGCCGTGAATACAACTGCTTAATCGCCTGCGTCGGCTTTCCCTCGGGCGTCGCTTTGTATTCTCGCAAGCACGCCGTCGCTTGTTTCAAAAATGCAGAAATATTGTGAATCGTCGTTGGCATTGCAGAATCCTCGTTGGATATTGAATGGTATTCGGTGTTTAATGCAATTTATCAAATTTTGTGCATATCGCATCGATGCACATCGATGTGCGCCACCTATTGCGCTGTGGGCAATACGGTGTCGGCTCAGGCTATTTCGCCCATGTTGGGCTCAATACGCCATCGCATTTTTTGAATCGCCACCTATTGCCCTGTGGGCAATACGGTGTCGGCTACGCTATTGCCCTATGGGCAATACGCTCCGCAGGCGCGGCTATGTGCTCGCCGCTGTCGCGGCTTGCGCGCATACGCCGCGCTCATTTTGGGCTGAATCGATCGCCCAAAAGCGTCTGTTTTTTGAGCGATATTTTGCGAATTCTCAAGCCAATTTGATCGTCCACCGCCCGAAAAGATGGCTTGTGTCGATCAGGAGGCTTCTTTTTTGTCGAGAGCTCTTAGGAATCCGACGAAGTATTGGATTGCACTAATGACGCTAATGAACACACTTAATACGAGGAGAACGAGCCCGACCCGATGAAAATTCATCGTCGTTTCAAAACCGAAGAATTTAATTGGGTAGGTATAGTGCACGAGCAAACCGACGAGCCCGACGAGTTGTAGTGCGGTTTTGAGTTTTCCTCCCGATCCGGCGGCGATGACGAGTCCTTCGCCGACGGCGATTTGTCGCAATCCTTGAACGGCGAGTTCGCGCGTTAAGATGACGATGGGAATCCACGAAGCGAGCCATCCCATGGCGGCGAGTTGGACGGTAGCCGCCATGACCATGAGTTTATCGGCGAGTGGATCGAGGAATTTTCCGGTGACGGAAACGAGGTTGAGTTTTCGTGCGAGGTATCCGTCGAAGAAATCGGAGATAGCGGCGATCGAGAATGCGGCGACAGAAAGCAAGCAATAGAAAGGTGTTTTCATTGCCAAGCATACGACGACAAACGGAATGAAAACGATGCGAATCATCGTGATGGAATTGGGGATGTTGAAGAGATCGCGTTTAATCGTCGAACTGAGTTTTGGTTGTTTTTCTTTTTGTGTCGAATTTTTTCTGACCCTAAAGGCGCCGAATCGTCGAGATCGCTTATTCTTTTGAAGATTCATCGAATAGATTTCCGTTTCTAGAGATAAAATTCTACTCCTAGGCGCGAATTATCGCATTGCGCCCGCGAGCCTGCGAGATACACCGCATTGGAATAATGCGCAATATCATATTAAATCGGTTGTGTGTGATCGAATCGTCGGGATTGCTTTGAGTGTTGGCACAAAATACATTTTTGTGCTAGCTTGCGTCGGCGCATGTGTAAGTGCAATTTCGAACAATCGAAACGGCTTTGCATTTGTTCATCCTGGACCCTAGAAGGCGAATAAGAAACGACGATGAAACAACCAGAACCTTTTGGAAAATTCCTTTTATACGGTCAAGTAGCCGTAGGCGGCATGGCAGAAATCTACAAGGCGCGTTATGCCGATGCGTCGATGCCGCAAGTCGATATAGCGCTCAAACGCATATTGCCGTCCTATACCGAAGACGAAGGTTTCGTGACGATGTTCAAAGACGAGGGCAATATAGCGCTTCGTCTCAAGCATCCGAATATCGTCAACATTTACGAAGTCGGCGAGGTCAACAACGACTGGTATATCGCGATGGAGTTCATCTATGGCTCCGATCTTCGCGTTTTGGGCGATGCTTGTGAGAAGTACAAGAAGCGCTTCACGAATACGCAAATCGCGCGGATCGTATGTGAAACGGCGAAAGCGCTCGATTATGCCCATGCGTGTACCGATGCCAACGGCACGCCGCTCAACATCGTGCATCGCGACTGTACGCCGCATAACATCATGGTGAGCCACGATAACACGATAAAATTGATGGACTTTGGGATTGCCAAGGCGGCATCGCGATCGACGAAGACACGCGTCGGTACGGTCAAGGGCAAGAGCAGTTACATGAGCCCCGAACAGGCGCGCGGCAAACAACTCGATGGGCGCAGCGATATGTTTACGCTCGGCACGGTCGCTTGGGAAATGCTCACTGGATATCGTTTGTTCAAGGCGAGTAGCGATTTCGAAATTTTGTCGAAAGTGCTCAAACAGCCGATCATCCATCCGTCGGATTTGGATTCGAATGTGCCGCGCGATTTGGGCGATATCATCATGAAGACGCTCGAGCGCGACCGCGATATGCGTTATTCGACGTGTGGGGGCTTAGCCGATGCGCTCGAGCAATGGATTGCGATAAATGGCGATGGTTCGGATTCGCGCTTGGGCGAAACGTGCATGGCTTTGACGAATAAAAAAGGTCATACGATTGCGGAATTGCCCGATTATACGCGCGGTCAGTCGCTGTATCGCTATGACGAAGATCGCGACGAAAAGTTCGTGCCCATTTCGGATGCGCCGCGTCAGACGCTCCCGCATAGCCCGGGGATGGCGGCACCGGGGATGGGGGCGCAACCTGCGGCCGAATTGCCGCCTGCGGCGGCTCCGGCAACGATGATGCAACAGCCCGGCTACGGTTTGCCGCCCGTCATGACGCCTGCTACGCCGCAACGCGTTCCCGTCATCTACGTCTTGGCATATATCGTTTTGGGCATCGTGTCGGCGTTACTCATCGCCTATGTCGTGTGGCCCAAAGAGAAAACAGAAGCTAAAGAAGCTGCATTTGAGCTCCCCGAAGCGCGTTTGAACTTCAAGGCTAACCCCACGCACCCCGGAGCCATGAAGATTTTCGTCAATGGCAAGGAATTGCTCACCGAAAGCGGTGAATACGCCAAAACGCCTTATTATTCCTATAAGAGCCGCATCGGCGATAAGGTGACGGTGACGTTCGAAACCCCGGGCTACGCGCCCGTGACGGTCGAACGCGATGTCGTTTTCCCGCAACAAGATATCGAAGTCACCATGTTGACGACGGAAGAAGCGGCTTTGGCGCAGTTGACATCGGTTCCCAAGATCGTCATCGATTCGGATCCCGAAGGCGCGAAGATCAAGGTCAACGGCGAGAGCAAGGGCGAAGCTCCTGTCACGCTTGAGAACGTCGATTTTGGTCGGGAATTGCGCATCGAAGCGAGCCTCGACGATCACCTCAACGCCACCGAAACGTATATTGCCAGCCGCGATTCGAAGCGCGAGTTGAAGTTGACGCTCGAAGAGGGATCGCAGAAAGCCGCCCGTCAGGCGGCTCCCGAACACAAATCCAAGACGGTTGCCAAGAGAGACGTGTCGAAGAAATCGCCGTCGGCGGCTAAAGTCGCCTCGGGCGTCGGCAAGATATCGGTCAAGGCAAAGCCTTGGGGCGTCGTTTCGATCGACGGATCGCGCGTCGGCAATACGCCAAAGACGCAAACGGTCAAATCGGGAACGCATAAAGTCGAAATCCACTTGCCCAATAAGAATCTCAGGGTCAATAAGTCGGTCGTCGTAAAGCCCAACCAGACTGTGAACGTAGGTTACGACTTCAATGCCGGGAAGTGGATGTAAAACGCTTTGGATATCGTTGCTCTTGGCGATCTTTTTTATCGTTTTGACGATCGCCTTGAGCCTATTATCTGGGCCATATACGGTTTCGGTAGCCGAGGCGAAAGCCTCGGCACAAGGGGCTTGGCGCATCGATGCCACTGTCGAGGCCATCGCTTTGCAGCCGCACTTCGCCGAACTCTCGCTTTGTCGTGACGGCGTCTGCATGACGGCTCGTGCGCCACTCTCCGCGTCGACGCGGATCAAACTCGGGCGCGATGTCGTCGTCAAAGGCGCATTTGTCGGTGGCGTTTTCGAGATCGAATCGCTCTTGACGCGTTGTCGGGAGTAGATGGCCTTGATCGTGATCGCCGTCCTCACGCTCTATTTTATCGTTTGGCGAAGATATGCGTCGGTTTTTGAATCGCCGTGCGATGGCGCTTTTGTAGGGTATGTCGATAGGCGTTCGAGATTTCTATCGAGTTATAGCGGGCCGATAATCGCGATTATCTTTATCGCATGTTTGTTGGCGATGGGCGTTGGGCAAGGGCTTAGCGGATCGCCATTGAGCATGGCGCTGGCGCTCACAGAGCCTTGTTTGGCGGTTTGTTTTTTGCAGCGCCGCGACATATCGCGCCATGCGCGTTTGATCGCGTTTTGGGGAATCGTGGCCATTTGGGCGACGCAGTCGCAAGGCGTCGTCGATGGAAACATGGTCACAGGCCACTTTTTGGCGCCGTATCACATCTTTTGTTCGCGCGTGGCGAAGGCGTATTTGCTCTGTGCCATGGCAGTCGGGATTGGTGGCGATGCGACTCAATCGCAGTTTTATTGGCGCAAGGCGTCGTGGTTGGTCGCAACGTCGATAGTTTTGGGGATGATTTGGGCGCACGACGCCAGCGATTGGGGGTCATTTTGGCAATGGGATTACATCGAATTGTCGCAGTTGGCGATCTTCGTCGCAGCGGTAGCAGCATCGCGTCGTGCGCCCAAGTTTTGGACGGTTTGCGTCGCCATATTGTGGGGGTTGCAATGGATTATCGTCTACCAGTTGCCCGATTTTGGCGTCGTTACGCGTCACCAATATGGGCAAGGATACGGCTATATGGCGCATTTATTGGGATCGTGCGCTCTGATGATAGCCTATATCGCTTTCGTAGCGATGGTGGGCAAGATTTCATCGAACCGATTGCGTTGCCGAAAAGATGGCGTTGGGGCTAGAGCTTTGCCGCAAGCGCATGTCGTCGCAGGCGTCGCTCTTTTGTGTATCGAGCTCGTTTTTGGCATTTTCTCGAAATATTATTCAGGAAATAGCCTATTTCATGGCATTTTATACATCGCCTTTGGGGCAATTTGGGCGGCGATATGTTGGGGCATGCCGCCGAAACGCTATATCGTTTCGATATCGCTTGCCGTCGTCGCCATGATCGGTGCAGCTTGGGGGAATGGAAAAATCGAGTCGTCGTGGGTTGGGATAGATGGTGCGATAAATGCGCGAGATGGTGCGCATTTCGCGGTCATCGATGATATGAGATTGTACGGGATTCGTGTCGAATCGGATTCGGTGAATAGTCAGAAAGATGATACAAAAATCGGTGATCGCCGAGTTTATTGGATAGAAATAGCGATTGGTTCGCGAAGTGAAGAAGAATTGATATATGAGACGTCGTTTGAGGCGGGCGCGCGTCGTGAATCTGGTTCTTTAGAATCGAATCGGGTGCGCGCGCCCGCCGACGTGTTCTATCGACATCGATGGTATCGGGTTTCGACAGCCGCCTACGATGCTCGCTATGGTGCTCTCGTCTTCGTTCGCGATAGGACTTTTGCCGCGATTTGGATGATCTATTTTATGGGATTATGCGTTTTGGGGCTCGTTTGGGGGCGAAGAGAAGACTGTTTTGGGGCAAGAAAAGGTTGAATCATCGCTATTGGTGTGGAATGCGGGATAGAAATGCGAGGATGGGGGCGTTTGGTAGAGTGCGTGCTGTGTGTGTGGATAATTCGGCAGAATTATCGCTAGAATCATCGCTATTCGTGTGGAATGCGGGATAGAAATGCGTGGATTGTGGCGTTTGATAGAGCGAGTGCGGCGAGTGCGGATAATTCGACGAGTGGGGCATGGTGGTAGCTGGCGTTGAGACCGGCAGAGAGCCCTAAGATCCAAGCGACGAGGAGCCAAGGTGCCGAGGTGACGAGACGCAGGCGATTGCTTTTTGATGCATCGAGGCTCAGGAGCGTCGTTTGGAGCGAACCGCAGACGGAAATCGTCGTTGCCGTTAAAAAAAGCGCCATGGCAAGCCCGTTAAAGAAGGGCACAAAAGCGTTGCCATTGCCGAAGCCGAAAAAAGCCCAAACGAGGCCGACGAAGGGGAATTCGACGCATAGAGTGGCGGCGATTTGCGAACGAATCCAAGGGCGAATGCGCTGCATGCTGTTCATGATGAGAGTTGTGCGGCGAGCATTGGCGATTGAAATGGCGAGAATGGCGGCGTGAAGCAGGAGTGCGATGATCCAAATGTGGCGAATCCAAAACGCGCTATCGCGGGAGACTTCGGGGTATGTCGTGGCGATGGTGATGAGGAAGACGAGTAGCAAGAGGATGAGCCACGACGTGCGGAGCTCGCGGAAGTGTATGAATTGGAGCGCAAGCAATGGAAATCGTCGTTGGAAGGCGTTTGGCATGGGGATTTCGTTGCGTGTTGGAGGGGGAATGCTGGGCGCGATTGAGCCCGTATTGAGCGCTAGCGAAATAGGGCGATAGCGGAGGCGTATGCGCGGAGTGAAACGAGCACATAGCCGGAGCCAGAGCGCGTATTGCCTTTGGCAATAGCGCGACAGACAGCGCGTATCGGCGGAGCCGATAGCGCAGAGAGAGCCCGTATTGAGCGCTAGCGAAATAGGGCGATAGCGGAGGCGTATGCGCGGAG
>ERZ1034719.890-NODE-890-length-15486-cov-12.248526_pt1 | contig 15486 bp, 23 predicted proteins | sample MGYA00520703_ERZ1034719 | MGnify/ENA primary metagenome ERZ1034719 (study PRJEB33766, sample SAMN09781716) | gut metagenome | biome: gut microbiome | host: Homo sapiens | place: Madagascar | study: EMG produced TPA metagenomics assembly of the PRJNA485056 data...
GATATATATGGATATATATGGAATTCAGCAGTTTACAGAATCTATTTGACTACGCGAAGCGCGACAGGTACTCGTTAACAGACGCGGAATGGGAGGAAGCAAGGCACCCTAGAGATGACAGCGGACAGTTCGCCAGCGGAAACGGAGATTCAGAGAAAAAACAGGGCGCAGCCGCAAAACTCCGCGATGAGTTCAACCGAAACACGAGCAAGTATCTGAATACGGACTTCAGGAACAAAAGCACAGGAATAAACGCAAGATTCTCAAACGAAAGTCAAAGAGAAATCAGAAGCAGAACAAACAATACAAAAGAAAATGGATTTACACTGCAAGAACATTTTGAAGTTGCGAACCAGATAAAAGAACTCTTTGAAGATTCAGAATTGATAAAAGAACATTCTGATACAAAACACAACCAAACGAATGTGAGGATTGAAAGATTTTTAAGCCAGCCAATAAAACTGAAATCAGGAAAAGAAGCAAGAGCTTGTATAACAGTAAAGCATTCACTCGATAGGAATGGACACAATATTTATTCACTGGAAGCAATGGACATAAAAAATGCCCTTGAAAAGACAAGGGCGAAGGGGCAGCCGAAAGATTCGGACTGTCCACACGCAGACAATATAACACACGACACGGCGGAAGTCAAATCAATAGCGGAACTCTGGCGGATGATTAAGAGCGCATAGAGGAAAACAGAATGGAAATACAAAAAGAACTGCTATGTAAAGCTATAGAAAATTCTAATGGTATTGCTATGAATGTGAAAAAGAATCTTGAAAATTTGATGAAAAAAGAATTTTTATATTCCGATGTTCGTCAGGCAATCTTTAAGAATCATGAAACAAAAGAAAAGTTTGAAAAAGAGCATGAGCTAATGCGTGAGCGAATGTATAAGATTGCCCTTGAAGCCTCAAAAAAACGAAAAGTCGGAAGGGGGAAAAGATGTCGAAAAAAATAACACAGGAGCAAATGCTCCGTGCGATTGAGAATTCACAAGGGCTTATAAGCAAGGTTCAGCGCAAGCTGGAATCCGACATGGGTGAGAAAATCTGCTGGGACACGGTGGAAAAGTATATACACAAATGGGAAAGCTGTGAAAAGGCATTAAGGCAGGAAAAGAACATTGTCCTTGACCTTGCGGAGAATAACATCATAAAGGAACTCGCGAACGGAGACACAGCCACAAGCAAGTGGTATCTGCGCATGAAGGGAAAGGAACGCGGCTATGAGGATTCATCTGTAGTGAAGATTGACAGCACCGATCCACTCAATATAAACCTCACCGGCGACACTATGACAGCCGAGCAGCTGGAAGATTCTTCAATGGTGGAAATCCCGGACTATGGCGAAATCACAGAATCAGAATAATGGGGAAATAAAGCCGTTTATCCACCAGCGGCAGATTGTGTCGGCTCCGCAGGCTTTCCCGGACATCTCCTATTTCTTTCTTTGCGGCGGATACGGCTGCGGAAAATCATTTTCCATTGTGCTGATGATAATATATCTGTGCAAGCGGTACAGCGGAAAGGACGTTACAATCGGACTTTGCTCCACGACAATAACGCTTCTTAATAAAACTGTCATTCTTGACCTTGAGAAAATACTCAAGAAAACAAATTCACCGTTTGTGTACAACCAGAAGGACAACATAATAACTATCGGAACAATACGCTTTCTTTTGATAGCCACAGGGCAGCCGACGGACATATACGGCCCTAACATCAACATCTGCCTGTGCGATGAGATAGACGAGCTCGCGGAGATGAAGGCGATTGAGGCGCACAAGGCGCTTTCAGAGCGGACGCGAATCACCCTGCCCGACGGACGGAAGCCGTTCATAATGTACTTTTCGACAGTCCACGGATACCGGGGGCTTTACAAGATTGTTCAGAAGCTCCGGCGCGACAGGCTGCGCTACTGCCTTGTGCGTGGGCTCACACGGAACAACACAAGCCTTGACCCGGCATACGTGAAGAACCTTTATGCTATCTACGACGACAACGAGCGAATGGCGTATCTTGAGGGAATGTTCGTGAACCTTATGGCAGGACGCGTTTATCCTGAATACGACGAGCGGAAGCACCGCATAAAGCCGTTCGAGGTTGGAGTGGAATATACCGTGATGATAGGTCAGGACCTTAACAGCGGATTCTCAAAAGCGGCGGCGGTAATAAAAAAGGACGGTCGGCTTTATATAACGTGCGGCTGGAGCTTTGACGAGATAGGACACGCCCCGGAAGAGATGCGGAAAAAATACGTGCGGAACGAGATTCTGTGGTTTCCTGACTGCGCAGGAAAGGAAATTATAAAGGGCTACAAGCAGCAGATTATCGACTGGGGAATACAGTGCAGAATCGGAAGCTCAAATCCCAGAATTCTTGACCGTGTGTTCTATGTGAACAAGCTGTTCAGAATGGGACTTCTGTATATTTTCAACACAAAGGAAACGGACGAGCTGTCGGAGGCTCTAAAAGTGCGCGCATACGACCAGAACGGAAAGCCGGAGAAAGGACAGGGAGAGAAAGCGCCCGACCACTTCTGCGACGCGCTGGAATATGTCATCTACAGGATTGTGCGGAGCGACCCGGACTTTATAAATCTGAAAGAGCTTTCACGAGAGAACGTGAATGAGAACGGATACCTGAACATCGCCGGAAAGAACGTATAGCGCAAAAGGCTATAGAGGCATGGAAGCAAAAGATATAAGAAAGGCGCACTGCCTGTTTGAACAGAGCGGAACATTCAAGAACGAATTCATCAAGTTGGGAATACCGGTGGAAGACTACGATATTCAGAACCATTTCAGCCAGACAGACCACGTCATAGACCTGTTCGGAGAAATAGAAAAAGCCTATACAAAACAGAACAGAACAGAACAGAACAATTGTTCTTCTGTGTTTGACGAAATGTCAAGCAACGATGTTATTATTGCATTCTTTCCGTGTATTTATTTTGAGATAATGCAGATGACTTATTATCAGCTTACATGCCTGAACAACAGGCATAAGCCAAAAACAGAACAGATAAATGACGCAATCGAGCGGTTGGAGAAAAGAACATATTTTCACACCTTGCTTTATAAACTGCTGTTCATAGCGGAGCATGACAACTTGAAGCTGGTGATAGAAAATCCTGCGACAAAGCCGTTATATCTGATTGGAACGCAGAATTTCCCGAATCCGACATTCATAGACAAGAACAGAATGGAGAGAGGCGACTGGTTTGTAAAGCCAACTGCTTACTGGTTTATAAATTTTGAGATGACACACGGATTCACCCGGCAGAATGACAAGGAGCAGAAAATTATCAATAACTGTAAGCATGGAATAAAAGCCGGAATCTGCAGCGCGGAAAGAAGCATGGTAAGCCCGGACTATGCAAGAAATTTTATCTGCGACTTCATAATCGGGAAGAAGCAGGAGAACCAGAGAGAGCCGGAACTGTTCTAAGCTAAGCGACTATATATGCATGACGATACAGGAAATGTTCAACAGCGTAAAAAGATACGGCTATGTAACCGACGCGGAATGGAAAGAGAGCGACCACCCAAGAGGTGATGACGGGCAGTTCACGGACGGTGGCGGAAGAAGCGATAAAAAGAAGAAAGGTGCTTTGAAAGAAGTTTCAAAAGCAGAACTTCATGATTTTATCCAAAGGCATAAAACGTCAAAAGACAATGAAAGAATTTCTTTAGGCAGGATAAGTCAATCTGCAAAAGAAAGAATCTTAAGGATGACAGGGCTTGAAATTGAAAGGGTTATTCTTGACAGCGATTCTATAAGACATGCTTATAGCAAATCAGAACATAATCTGCTGCCAGATGACCTTGACGATATGAAAGAAGTTATTGAAACAACAACAGATATTGAACTTAGTCCAAAAAGAAATGCAACAGGAAACCCTGTCATTATTTTTAAGAAGCAAGAGCAAAACGGTGTTATTTTGTGTGAAGAATACAGGGCAGGAAAAAAAGAACTTGAACTGCAAACTGCTTATAGAAAGTTCAGACAGCCGCATGGTGTTCTTAATGAACTTCCCGCAAACGTCCGAAACGCAACTGCCCTTGAAAACACTATAACCGATACCGCCCCGGAAGTCAAATCGATTGAGGAGCTTTGGCAGACAATCAAGCAAGGCAGATATGTCTAGGAGATTTTATGGACGGCAACAAGCAACAGGCTTATAATGAGCTTATGGAGTTTGAAAAGACAATCTACGGAATTCTTTCAGCCTTTGAGAAACAGCTGGATAAAGCCTCTTTCAACCTTGATATTCTGAAAGCCCGGACATGGAACGTTTCAGAAGTACGGTTCATCAGATATTTGAAAATGCTTTTAAATGCCGGGTATATTGACGGCATAACAATAACTCCGCTTTCAGACAGCCAGTACTACATAAAGAGCGACAACGCGACAATCACGCTCAAAGGGCTTGAGTATCTGGCGGAAAACTCAATGATGAGAAAAGTGGCGGACATCCTCAAAAAAGGCGCAAGCATAACAATCCAGTCAGTGTCAGAAGCAGTGGCAGACAAAATAATAAAGTAAAACAACAGCCATAACCCCAAACGACTATAAGAGCATGGCAAGATTTGAGGAATTACAGTCAACAGAAACTAATCCACATCACAAGAAAATATTCGGGATAATCGCAAGGCACGAGAGCGGCTCAAAGGAAACAGAAGACGGCTACGGCGAAATCACGCTGGACGCGGGCGAGCTTGAGGATATACGCGACGAGCTGGGAGCGGTGGTCCAGGACGCCAGACCGGGAACGCAGACGGCGGAGGAAATGCGCAGGCGGCTAATCTCCGACTTTCCGCAGAAGCTGAAAGCGGAAACGGAGGCAAGGGCAAACGCGGCGAAGCTGGCGCAGAACAAAGGAATAGTACAGGACGGCTACAACAACCCTGTGAGCGGAATAGGCACATTCATAGATCCGGGAATGCAGACAGATAGCTTTATCCCTGTGTCAATCACACCGTCGGAGGCGACGGCATACTATGCCAACGGCGGAGTGCCAGCAAGAATCATCAACAAGAAAGCCGGCTGTCTTTCATTGAACGGCGTGCATTTTGAGTGCTCACAGATGAGCCCTGACGACATCACACGGCTTGAGGATTACGCAAATGAATGCGGATTCAACGAGGCATACTCCCAGGCGATAACGCAGGCTCTTATATTCGGCGGCGCGGTCGTCTATCCTGTACTTAACGGCGACAATCCCCTCTCATTCCAGAAGACAACAGACGAGCTTTTCAAGGGTCTTGGAAAGAAGCAGGACTTCATCAGATACTGGGTGAACGCGGACCGCTGGAACTGCGTGTTTGTGCCGGAGTACAACATAACGGCCCAGGACTACCTGTACGCAAAAAGCCTTTTTATTCCGCTTGGAGGCGTGCGCGTAAGCACGGAACGAATGGCGATGGTGCGCCCTAGTAAGCTGCCGTTCTGGGGAGCGATACAGCAGATGGGCTGGTCTACAAGCGACTTCGAGGGCTGGATAAGGGACTTCGAGAGCTACCAGATAATGAAGATGTCGCTTCCGATAATGGCGCAGCAGTCAAGCCTGATGTACCATGCGATACCTGCGGACGGGCTTATCATTGAGAACGGCCCGGAATTCGCAAAGCAGTTCTTTAATGAGAATGAAAGGCAGATGAGGGAATGGAGCATGCTCCACCCCAAGGCGATAAACAGCGTGGGTGAAATCAAAATCCTTGAGCGCACATATACAGGATTCCGCGACCTTATAAACGAGGCGCGTCTGGCACTGTGCTCGGCAAGCTCCGTGCCGGAATCGGTTCTGTTCGCGGAAAAAGCTTCAGGACTTGCAAGCGACAATGAGGACGATGTAACTCTCAAGCAGAGCGAGGCTATAAGGCTTCTGTTCAACACTGTATCTCCCAACTTTAAGAACTGCATAAAAATTCTTGTATGCTCGTGCTTCGGACTTGACAGCGAGCAGGCGAAGATAGCGGACAAAGTGTGCATAAAGGCGGATACAGGCGTTATCATAAGCGACAGCGACAGGGCGCAGCTCGGGCAGGCGTTCACCACAATATCGGGCCAGCTCGTGGCAATGGGCGTGCCTCTGTCTACGGCGATAAGTGTGGCGCAGAAGTTTGTACCTAGCGCGGACTTGGATGAGAACACAATGGCACAGCTTGGCGCAGGCGAGAGCGAGGGAATAGACGAGAGCCTGTGGGAGCAGCTGAACGCAGGGCGCGATGTTGGGGGAGCAATTGGCGGCATTGCGCAATGAAGTATGATAAAAAAGGAGAAAAAGGTATGACGGAATTATTCAGACGCATAATGCAGAAAAAAATTGAGAGCAGGCTCGAATGGAATGAGATAGCCTCAAATGGTGGAATAAAAATCTCAAGCTGGATGACAGGAATCCCCACATCCAACCCGACCGATGACGACATAAGGCAAATCGCACCGGTGCTCGGCACAACCTTTGAATGGCTGAAATATGGCAAATAGCGTCTACCCTCTCAAGATAAACGGCTACATCTACTCACCAAAGACACGGCAGGGCTTCCTTAGAATGAGAAGAATGGGAATCCCCCGGCCTTTGTTCTCCATTGAGAACGAGCTGGCAAAAACACTCGCAAGCCGGTACAAAAAACTTGCCGCGCAGCTGTTGAAAGACCTGAAGGATAAAATCAAGAGGAACGGACTCACCATTGACCGCGCGCTTGTGGCGGACGGCAAGGAAGAAGAATTCTTTGACGAAATGGGCGAGAAAATGCGAAAGGAGCAGGAGGAAACCGCGAACCGTGCAAATATGGGAAGCGTGGCCAACAGCCTTGAGCATGAATGGTTCGAAGAAGACCAGGAAGAGCTGGAGCGGCATAACGAGCAGTTCTATAGCGACGTTGAAAAGATATTTAAAAAACAACAGAAGAAATATCTTGAAAGGCTTCTTGACGACGCGGACAGAAAGACAAAAAGGATATTACAGTCGTTCACTATAGACAAGAAGAAATTCTTTGACGACAACATGGACGAGGTGCGCCGCCTTTACGTTCAGAACTCCCTGGAGCGCATAGACTGGGAGCAGGAAGATATAAAGCGCGCGATTTTAAAGCGCATAACAGACTACGCCATGAACAGGACGGACGAGCTGAAACTTGACGACCTGACGAAAGACGCGTTCAACCGCGGAGAACACCTGGCGCGTCTTTTTGCGCGCGACCAGATGGCGAGGTTCAACAAGGCGTGCACGCTCGCAACATTCAGGAGCGCAGGAGTTACAAAAGTCCAGTGGCTCACAGCAAATGACGGACGTGTAAGGGAAACACACAGAATGCTGAACAAGAAAATATTTGACGTTGACAATCTCCCGAAAGAAATAAACGACTATAACTGCAGGTGCGGACTTGTGCCGGTTGAATGGGCGGATGATTAAGGGGGCTTTTATATGTACAGATTCATAATAACAGGGGAAACCCCGGCAAAGAAAAACAGCCGCATTGTCCTGAAAGGCGGAAGGAACATACCAAGCGAACGGTACAGAAAATGGAACACGGCGGCAATGACTGAAATAAACAACCAGTTACTGCTTTTGAAAAAAGAAAAAGATGTAATGCCCATAGAAAGGGAAATCAGAATAAAAATGACATTCTACCACGGCGACAACAGACGGCGCGACAGCGACAACGGCGCAAGCTCGATACTTGACCTGCTCACGGACTGCAAGGTGATAAAGGACGACAAGTGGCAGATTGTGCGGCTTCTGGAGATAAGAAATTTCTATGAAAAAAATAATCCGCGCTGTCTTATCGAGATTAACGGATACGACGAATAGGAAAACGCAAGGAAAGGAAACTTGGAACAGGACAAAGACCTTGAGAACAGGCTCGGCGCAATTGAAAAGAAGATAGACAAGCTGACAGACCTCATAACGCAGACACAGCTCCAGGAATACCGGCTCTCTGTCGTGGAGAAGAAGCTGGCGGAAACAGCGGAAAAAGTTTTGAAACTCGACAAAAAAAACGGAGATACAGCCATTCGGTGGCTGGGAGTAATTGCAAGCGGAATAATGACAGTTCTTATAAGTTATATTGCAATAAAGGTAGGTTTAAAATGAAACACCCCCAGAGTTTGGCGGCGGAGCTGTACAGCCACTTTCCGGCCGGAAACCTTAAGGCCATAAAGGAATACGGCTGCTGTGCGTTCGTCCTTATGTGGTGTCTGGGTATTGAGCCGGACGATGACGCGGAAGCAATAATGACGGTTGACAGCCTTATACATGCAAAGGCTCTGGAAGAGGACTGCACCGTGAAATGGGCGGAAGCCATAAGATGGCTCACAGGAAAGAAGATGGAAGCCGTTGACTTTGTGAACATCAAATACATCTTTCATATAAAGAAAAGATGTCCGGTGCGGTATGACTACAATGGGAAATCCCACTGGGTGGGCGTGGAGAATGGAAAAGTAGCGTTCAATCCGTTGAAGTCCTCGGTATGCGTGGAAAACGGAAAGCCCTCCACAATGCGGATAATACACATAAAAGGAATTGACGAATGAAGCAGGACGGAAACACAGAAGAAAGAAAGCTGCCGGCAAAGACGCTGTCGAAGGCAATGAAAATTGTAGCGGTGGTTGGAATTATCCTCTGCCACGTGCTTAAATGGCTGGGCGTGCTCAATGCGGACTCCGGGGAAATATGCCAGATGTGGGCGGTTGTTTATGCGCTCGGAGCCGGGACAATCGACATGAACATAATGCTTGACAAATTCAGGAAGCAGGAGAAAACGGACGAATGACAAGAATTTATTTTTATGTGGCTATTGCGGCTGTCCTCGCTTTTCTTTGCGTGGCAGTCATTGTGCTTCTTAAAATTATCGGAATGAAGAACGTGGAAATCAAGGCTCTGTCGGAGAGCGTGAAGCAGCAGGACAGAAGCATAGAGGTTTTATTGAAACATTCCAACGAGCTGGCGGAGATAAACCGGAAAAAGGACGCGTTTATAAAAAAGATACAGGAGAGCATAAGCGATGAAGATATTGCGGATATTATCGGCGGTATTATTGAGCTTAATAACGGCAGGCTGTGCGACGCTTCCAAAGGCTGATGATGTTGTGCTTCCTCCAATGCCGGAACGAACGGAGCAGAAAGCCCCGGAAACCGCAAAGGACTGGGCGGAGCTTCTTGGTTACTATGAATTCCTTGTGCAGGAATGGGAGGCATGGGGACGAGCAGTGCAGGCGCAGATTAAAGGTGAAGACCCGAAGGGGAATGGTAAATAATCCCCCGCCCTTTTCCGCTTTCTTTTGAAAGGCTTCCATAACGGAAAAAGGGCGTTTTTATTTTAAAAAGACTATAAGGGTATGGCAGAATTAAAGAACATAAGAATCGCGGTGAGCGGAATATATGACTATGCGCTTGAAGAAATCCCGACTTTGAGGCTTCCGCTTCCGGGGCAGGGCGCACCGGACTGGGTGGAGAAAAAGCAGATCTACAAAATCTACCGTCCGGCATTTGTGCTTGCGGCGGCGTGCGACAAATTCAAAATGCTGCCACTTACGCACCACCACCCGACCACGCTGGTTGACGGACAGAATTTTAGAAAGCTGGCTGTGGGCTACACCGGGGAGAATCCGTTCATTGACTGGATAAAGGACACGGACGAGGTGGGAATACGCTCGACGGTGATGATTTACGATGACGAGGCTCTGGACGCTTACGAGCGCGGAGAGATACAGCTCAGCCCGGGATATGTGGCGTCTTTTGAGTGGCAGAAAGGAAAAGCCCCGGACGGACAGGAATACGACATCGTTATGAAAGAGATAACGGACGTGAACCACCTCGCGCTTCTTCCGGCAGGACGCGGCGGAGAATACGCGGTTGTAATGGACGGAGCAAGCAGGGAGCCCAGCGTGTTCGAGCTGGCACGGACAAAGGACGGTGCGCCGAAAGGAAACGACAACGCGAGCAAAGACCACGTGAAGAAAGAAGATGACGGACTGGATGAAAAAGAAAAAACACATCTTCACAATCTGCTTAAAACAAATGCCGTTGAATTTCCTGTAGTAGAATTCAATGAAGAAAACTATAAGAAATATTTAGGAAGTCCGATTGAAACTCCAATGGGAAAAGTAAAACTCGGCGAGAATCAGTTTGAAAAACTCAAGAGCAAGAACCGACAGAACCTTATAGGTGCGATTCACGACACGCTAGCAAATCCTTGTTTTATTGCAGAAGAAAAAGGCGGGACAACATTGTATGTAAAATCATTCATTCAGAATGATAAACAGAAAAACATAATGTCGGTTGTTATAAAAAGAGCTGGGCTGAATATTTCGATAAGCACACACGAGGAAAGAGAACCACAGATTTTATCAAAAATAAAAAAAGCTGGCGTTCTCAGGGAGACAGCCAGCGACGACGGCACTGTACACGATGAACGTGTAGCCGATACAACTCGCGTTGTTTCCTTAAATATAATCGATACCGCCCCGAAAGTCAAATCAGTTTTTGAGATTGCGGCAGGAAGCGTATTTGACAGAGTAAGGAGATAAAAAGAATGACCTTAGGGGACCAGGAACGTAACAAAGAATTTGAGCTTAAAAAAGAAATTAAAGCTTTGAAAGCTCAAATTGAAAAAATAGAGAACCTTGCAATGTCTGCAATAATTATGATAAATGGGAGATTCGCGAATGAAAGAATCAAAAACTATGAAGAAGTTCCAGAAGTCATTGAACAGTCTGGCGGAATTTCTTAGCAGAGAGAAATGCGAGAAATGCGGAAAACAGGCAGTCCACATAATGCCGTTCACAAATCCGCCGCATTTCTTCTGCGATGAGTGCGTGCCGTTCAAGGCGGAGAAAAAACAAACGGAAAAAAAAATAAAAAAGCCTGCCTAAAAAACAGGCAGGACAAGACAACGCTAGCCAATTGAAGGAAGTCCGATTTTGTTTATCAAGGCTTCCTGCAAGGTCTGGCTGAAATTGACGGACGCTTTTTCAGCACGTTTGCAGAGCCATTCAGGAAGAGTAACATTCTTGCGGACGCTTTTTCCAGTGCTTGAAACATCACATTCTATGTATGTCGCAAAGTCTTTTCCGGAAGTCTTTATGTCCGTAATTCTGCTTGCCTTTGGAAGCGGTCCGCCTTTTTCAAGAACTGAAACAGCATACCCTTCAAGAGCTTCTTTTGCGTTTTCCACAATCTCCAGTTCTGTATCGCCTTGAGAGAAACAGCCGTTCAAATCGGGAAATTCACACCAGTAGCCGTCGTCTTCAAAGTGGCAGATTGCCGGATAAACAATATTCATAAATCTATACTCCTTGCGGGCTTGCGCCCGTATTTGCTTTTACTTTAGGCCCGCTTTCTTTAGCATTGCGGTTTCTAAGCCCTTTTTCATATCCTTGCCGTGTATCGGCAAAGAAACCGTCTGATTGTCTTTTACTAAGATGTAGTGGCTGCCGTTGATTCTGTCAATTTTCCAGCCACTTTTCTGTAAAAGTCTTAAAAGCTCCTTGTCTTTCATATTTATATAATAATGCGTATTATACGTATTTGTCAAGATTTCTAATTTTATGCGCAAAAGACTATATCTGTATGAACTACGGATTGCCCTATATGGGAAGCAAGAACAAGATAGCCGAATGGGTGGTCGGGCATTTTCCCGAAAAAAATCATTTTTATGATTTGTTTGCCGGCGGATGCGCGGTAACCCACTGCGCAATGCTGAAAAGCAAGTTTAAGACATTCACAATAAATGACATCTCGAAGATGACGGAGCTTTTCACGGACGCAATCAGTGGAAAATATGCCGCTGAAAAACGCTGGATAAGCCGCAAGGATTTTTTTGCGCTAAAAGACAATGACGAGTATGTTCGCATTTGCTGGAGCTTCGGGAATAAAGGCCGCAATTATCTTTATTCAAAGGAAATTGAGCCGTGGAAAAAAGCCCTGCACTATGCGCGCGTTTACGGCGACTTTTCCCTTATGGAAGAATTCGGCATAAGGACAGACGGCACAAGTATTGACATAAAAAAGAACGCCGCGGAATACAAGGAAAAATATATCAGATGGTATTTAAAAAACGTCCTGAAAAGTCCGGCGGAGTATGAAAGACTGCGCAGTAACCTTGAGATAAAAATCAAGGACAATTCGGAGAAGCTCCGCGCCTATCTGCTGGAGGGTTTGAGAAAAGCCGGAAAGACGAGGGCGGAAGTTGACCGCTATCTTGGCACTAACGGAATGGCAGAACATTACTTCGGAAGAAGTCAGTGGGCGTTTCCGACACGAGAAGTGTATATAAAATTGCAGTCGCTTTTGTATCTTCCAGAAAACTACGATGAAATTTATGGTCTTCAATCTTTATATGAAAGTCTGCAAAGGCTGCAAAGGCTGCAAAGTCTGCAAAGTCTGGAAAGTCTGCAAAGTCTGGAAAGTCTGGAAAGGCTGCAAAGTCTGCAAAGTCTGCAAAGGCTGCAAAGTCTGGAAAAATTCCGGGGCGACTACAGGAGCGTCAAGATTAAGCCGGATTCTTTGATTTATTGCGATATTCCGTATAAAAATACGGCGGAATATTCAGACGGCGGATTCGACCATGAAAGTTTCTATGACTGGGCGGAAAAGCAAAGCGAGCCTGTAATTATAAGCGAATATGCGATGCCGGCGGCAAGGTTTGAAAGAATAGACTTTATAAAAAAAAGAAGCCTTTTATCCGGCGGTTCAAATTTATTTCGCGAGGAAGGAATTTTTGTTCCGAAGACGCAGATTAAAAAAGGCATTTTCAGCGTAAAGAAAAAAGAATGGAAACAACTTGAATTATTTTCTTGAGTAAAAGGAACAAGGAGAATTTAAAGAATGAGCATAGCGGCAATGTTCGAGAGCGTGAAAAGATACGGCTACGTTACGGACGCAAAGGAATACAGGGACGTGGAAGTCCGACTTGCGAACGGCACGGTCTACACGCGCCGCCAGTTATGCGGAAGCAAAGATAAAGATAAGGCTGGTGCGCCTATAAAAGAGATAAAGAGTGTTGACGACATCCCGGATAAGGAATTCAGAGAACCGACGCACAGTTTCAAGCTGCCGGGAATAAGCACAAGGGCGTGGAAAGAAAAGGTGGGAGACAGCCGCCCTGTTCTTTTGAAAAAAAATATAATCGAACGCAATACAGGCAGACATAAGGAATTTCTAGGAAAAGACAAGGAAATCATAAGCAACGCCCTTTATGGCAATGACCAAGTGCTTTTGTGCAAGCCAAAGGAAAAGCCGAACTATTACGCAGTCGTAAAGTCAGGAGAGTACTATGACGTTGCAACAATAGACACAGACAATAATAAAAAATATGCAGAAGTCGTTGATTGGCGGAGAATCCGTGAAAAAAGTTTCAGACAGATGAAAAAAGCGGATTCATTAAATAAAAAAGACACCCCGGCGGGAGACCAATCCCGCATAACGGGCGTCAAGGACGGAGACCGGTCAGCTGGCCTAAATTCTGATCTTCAAGGTGTCTATGAAGCAATCTTACACTACGAGGAGCGGAAAGTCAAATCAATCGCGGAATTATGGGAAGAAATCAGAAATCCCAAAAAGACTATATAAACAGGAGGTTCAGAATGAACAATAAAATCATTGCGGTAATAGGCGCGCTTCTTTTTGCGTCCGCCGTTGTCGTGGGAAATTTCGCGCAGTTCGGGGCTGCGGCGGTCATCGAGATTGCACTCGCCTCGTTCGCATTGTGCGCGGTGGTAATCTCCGCCGTCAGGCAGGCGAAGAAAAAGAACGCGTTCAGCTGGAAGACCGTCGTGGTGATTGCGCTGGCAGTGGTCGGCGGTGTCCTGTGCTGTATCGGAGGCTTGCAGCAGGCAATCTTCAAGGAAATCAGCGGACTTGTGCTGGCGCTTCTAAGCGTTATTTTTGGTCTTGTTTTTGACAGTAAAAAGGCATAGGAGAAAAAAGAGAATGAAACTTCTTACAGGACTGTTCAGGCTCGCACGCAAAAGGGTGCAGACCACAGACACGGACATGGGAGCGTTCCGCGACAAAATCACGGAGCTTGTGGAGAAAAAGGACTCCCTCTCGGACGATGAAATCAACGGAAAGGTTGAGGAGCTCAAGGCAATGAGCGCGGACCTGCCGGAATCGGACGACAAGGGAAAGCTCGATAGATTCCTTGAGGACTTCAAGAGCGTCAAGGAACAGGACGGAGCGGCCGCGAATGAAGCCGCAAAAATGGTGGCCGACCTGTTCGAGAAGCTGGACACAGAGGCGATGAAGGATGTGCCGGAAACCGCCGTAAAGGAGACAGAAACACCTCCTGCGGAACAAAAGGACGGAGAGACACAGAAGGCTGAAACGCAGACAAAGGACGCAAACGGTGAAGAAACAACCGCGCCGGATAAAGGAAAGGATAACGCGCAGTACACCCTTGAGGAAATCTGCCAGTTTATCAAGAAGCGTCTCGCGGAGGATTCCGGTGAAAAGACAGAAGAAAAGAAAAAAGAAGAGGAAGAAACGGAGACGGTAACAGACCACGCTCCGCACATTCCAGTGACAATGAACGGCGGTGTGCCAGGCGAAGGAAGCATAGGCGCGATGTTCGCAAGAATCAAACAGGGAGGAAGATAAATGGATTCAAATCTTTCATTGAAAATCGGATTTAAAGGACAGCTCAAGCTGAACGCGCAGGCAATGCCGCTCCAGGAGGGCTACCTTAAGCTCGGAGGAATCGTGGACGACAGCATGACAGACGGTCTTAAATTCGGCGTTGTCTGCTCGTCAGACCCGGACAGCCCGGAAATTTTCAAGGCAGGCCACGCGGTAAGCACGGACATTGTGCGCGGTATTGTTGTATTCGATGACGCTGTGGCGCAGAACGCTCCGGCTCGCCACAAGCCCGCAGGTAATCATAACATCAGGGACAAACTGAAAGATTATTAGAAAGGAGGATATATGATATCAACACAAACATTCGAAAACTATCCTGAATTTGCCAACGCAGGGCAGAAATCGCAGCCGAACGATGCAAAATATGCAGCCGGATTCATTCCGAGCGATGTGCTGCCGGCGGAATGGCTGAACTGGTTCCTAAGCGGAGCCACAAAGGGAGTAACCGCACTGAACACAGGCGTGAAAAGCATTGAGCAGGAAATCAACGCTGTTCTTGCATCAAGATCTGTAACGCCGAACATTAACGCAAACAACCAGCTTCTTACTGTCCTAAACAAGATAAAAGCGGAGGCGGTTCTTGCGGCTCATCCGGTCGGCTCTCTTTACTGGACGTCCAAGAACGAGAATCCGGCGGTTACATTCGGCGGCGGCACTTGGAAGCAGATAACAGACAAATTTGTTCTTGCAGCAGGAAGCACATACAAGGCGGAGGCAACAGGCGGCGCGGCAACAGTTAAATTGACCGTTGCAAATCTTCCAGCCCATAGCCACACTTTCACACCAAGCGGAACAGTAAAGAGTACCTTCACTGGTACGAGCCATAGCCATACTTTCACAC
>ERZ1034719.900-NODE-900-length-15389-cov-4.461784_pt1 | contig 15389 bp, 11 predicted proteins | sample MGYA00520703_ERZ1034719 | MGnify/ENA primary metagenome ERZ1034719 (study PRJEB33766, sample SAMN09781716) | gut metagenome | biome: gut microbiome | host: Homo sapiens | place: Madagascar | study: EMG produced TPA metagenomics assembly of the PRJNA485056 data set...
GTGTTGCAATTACAAATTAATTATAAATATAAACCGGAGAAAAAGCAATTTGCATTGAGGTTAATTTGATTGGAAAAGTAATACTGCGGTTTTCAAAAGTGAGTTCTCTGTTGAAATATATAGACAGGTAGTGGTATAATATTAACATCTTTTTGGGATGTTATGTCTTTTAATGCGAATGTGAGATGGAGAAAGAGAAGATATGAGTTTGTTTGAAGATCTTTTAAATAGAGAAACTAAGCTGTCTCTGGTGGGACTTGGCTATGTCGGTATGCCGATTGCAGTTGCCTTTGCAAAGAAGATCCAGGTTGTCGGATTTGACTTAAATGAACATAAGATTGAACTTTATAAAAACGGGATTGATCCAACGAATGAAGTCGGAAATGAAGTGATTAAGAATACAACCGTAGACTTTACAGCAGATCCTTCGAAGCTGCGGGAAGCGAAATTTCATATCGTGGCAGTTCCGACCCCGGTAAATGCGGATCATACACCGGACTTAACACCGGTAGAGGGTGCAAGCCGGATCTTAGGACAGAATCTGACCAAAGGATCTGTTGTGGTCTTTGAATCAACTGTATACCCGGGAGTTACGGAAGACATCTGTGTACCGATCCTTGAGAAGGAATCCGGACTCAGATGTGGTGTGGATTTTAAGATCGGATATTCCCCGGAGCGTATTAATCCGGGAGATAAGGTACACCGCCTTGAAACAATTACGAAGATTGTATCCGGTATGGATGAAGAAACACTGGATACCGTAGCGAAGGTTTATGAACTGGTTGTGGAAGCCGGCGTATACCGTGCAGAGTCGATCAAGGTGGCAGAGGCTGCCAAGGTAATCGAGAACAGCCAGAGAGATATTAATATTGCTTTTATGAATGAATTGTCCATGATCTTTAATAAGATGGGCATCGATACCAAGTCTGTACTGGAAGCGGCAGGAACCAAATGGAATTTCCTGAAGTTTGCTCCGGGACTTGTCGGAGGACATTGTATTGGTGTGGATCCGTATTATCTGACCTATAAGGCAGAATCCCTTGGATACCATTCCCAGATCATTTTATCCGGGCGCCGGATCAATGATGATATGGGCAAATACGTGGCAGAATCCCTTGTCAAGAATCTGATCAAGGCAGAGATTCCGGTAAGAGGAGCTAAAGTAGCCATCTTGGGATTTACCTTCAAGGAGAATTGTCCGGATACCAGAAATACCAAGGTCATTGATATTTATAAAGAGCTTGGGGAATATGGAATTACCCCAATCGTGGTAGATCCGGCAGCAGATGCAGACGAAGCAAAGCGGCTTTATGGAATTACCTTTGAAACGATGGATGCTGTGAAAGAGATGGATGCGGTTGTTATTGCAGTAGCACATAAGCAGTTCCTTTCTTATACCGGAGAACAGATTAGTGAGTTTTTCAATCCGTCCTATGACAAGAAGGTGTTGATGGATATTAAGGGAATTCTTGACCGGAAAGAATATCTTTCCGATGATTATATTTATTGGAGATTATAAAATGAGTAAATGGGCAGAGCAGACAGGCAGTAATAAGAAATGGTGGATTCCTTTTCTGTTACTGGCAGCTCTGCTCTTATTTTTTGAAGGAATGTTTCTGGTTTACGGGCCGGGAGTATATAACGATTCGGAACAGTATCTGCAGATGCATATTCATCGGGAACCGTTATATCCCCTGTTTTTGTGGGTGTTTCGTTTGTGTACTCCGGAACATTATCTGGTTCTTATGGGAATCCTGCAGAATTTATTTATGGCAGTTTCTATCTGGCTTTTGACAGGATCTATAGCACGGAAGTTTTCCCTTTCCATTGGCTGGCAGCTTCTTCTTGTTTTACTTCAGGTGTTCCCTCACCTGATGACGAAATATTTTTCGGTGATGAGTGTTTTTATTACGAATTCGGTGATGAGCGAAGCGCTGACTTTTCCGTTATTTACGTTATGGGTGATGAATGCACTGGAGCTTTTGTGGGAAGGAAAGCGTAAGAATGCAGTGGGAATGCTGCTGCTCTCCATTCTGCTAAGTCTCACACGCAGTCAGATGATGGTTACGGTTCTGATCTTCTTTCTTGTGGAATTATACAGGATCATTTTTGTCTGTCATAAGAAAAGAATACTGGTTTCTGTGGTTGGGCTGGTTATATTGTTGGCAGCAGCTTTTGGTATACGTACCTTGACGGTACGATGCTATAATTTAGCTGTGCATGGCAGATTTATCAACAACACATATGGAAATGTGAATCTGGTAACGGATATGATTTATGCATCTGACCGTGAAGATGGAGAAAACATAAAGGATGAGCAGACGAGAGCCTTCTTCTATGAAATCTTTGATAAGGCATGGGAGATCGAAGGAAATTATCAGTTTGCAGGAAGTTCTTTGAGTCAGCGTGCAGAGCATATAGAGCAGAAGCATGATGATATTAAATTTTATTGTGTTGAGGACACTTTTTATCAATATTATGACCAGAATGTGACAACGGATTATATTACCCAGAACCTTTTAGCAGATGAACAGGCAGCAGCAATTATGAAGGGGATCTTCCCGAAATGCTTCAAAAACTGGCTGCTGACCTACTGCGGAATTGTGTATTACGGACTGATCAGGAGCATTGCAGTGGTTCATCCGCTGATTAATTTTGCAGCAATGTTGATTTATGCATCCGCAATTGCAGTCACCATATGGTTGTGGAAGAGAAACCAGAAGAGTCCGGCAATTCCCATGATGTGCCTTTCCCTTCTTTTTATTGCAGGGAATACAGCGGCAGTGGCATTGACAATTATGTGCCTGTCACGCTATATGATTTATGGATTTTCCCTGTTTTATCTGTCGTATCTCATGGTAGTGGCAGAGTTGCTTGGAACGTATCAATGTGATAAAATGGTAACTATTCAGAGCCATGCATAATCTGATAAATATGATCGAAATGCTTGCATTTCGGAGCATATTTGACAGATTTTATATGGCGAAGTAACTACATGAGGTAAACTACGCTGTGAAACAGCGGTTTTGCGAATGGAGTTCTGAATAGTTACGAAAGAAAAGTAATTAATATCGGCAGCTTATGAATGGCATGGCTGGACAAATGTGCAGAGAGGATAATGCAATGGGATATCAGAATCTTGTATTTGACAAAGAAAGTGTATTTTTAGTAACCGGTGGTGCCGGTTTTATCGGATCGAACCTCTGTGAAGCAGTTTTGAATATGGGCTATAAGGTACGATGCCTGGATAATCTTTCCACCGGCAAATATGAAAATATTGAGCCGTTTACACAGAATCCCCGTTTTACGTTTATCAAAGGAGATATTCGTGATCTGGATACCTGTATGGAAGCAACGAAGGGCGTGGATTATGTGTTGAATCAGGCCGCATGGGGGAGTGTACCCAGAAGCATCGAGATGCCTCTTCTGTATGAGGAAATCAATATCCGTGGAACCTTAAATATGATGGAAGCATCCAGACAGAATGGGGTTAAGAAGTTTGTTTATGCATCCAGCTCTTCCGTATACGGAGATCATCCGGTACTTCCGAAGAAGGAAGGACAGGAAGGAAAGCTGTTATCCCCTTATGCACTGACGAAGCATGTGGACGAGGAGTACGGCAGACTTTATAAAGTGCTGTATGGCCTTGACACCTATGGCATGCGCTATTTTAATGTGTTTGGGCGCAGACAGGATCCGAATGGTGCGTATGCAGCGGTGATCCCGAAGTTTATTAAGCAGTTAATGGATGGCGAGACTCCTACAATCAATGGAGATGGCAGACAGTCCAGAGACTTTACCTATGTTGAGAATGTTGTAGAAGCGAACTTAAAGGCATGTCAGGCTTCTTCGGAAGCTGCCGGTGAGGCATTTAATATTGGAGCAGGCGGCAGAGAATTTCTCATTGACGTTTATCACAATATCTGCAAGGCTTTGAATAAAGAGGTTGAGCCGAACTTCGGTCCGGACCGTAAGGGAGATATCAGGGATTCCAATGCGGATATCAGTAAGGCGAGGGAATTGCTTGGCTATGATCCGGATTATGACTTTGCCAGGGGAATAGCACTTGCCATTGACTGGTACAGGGAAAACCTGTAAGGAGAAGCGGGAATGGACAAGCCGGTTAAAATTCTGCAGATTGTCGGATCCATGCATCCGGGAGGAATCGAGAATTTTGTAATGAATCTTTATGAGCATATCGATCGGGAACAATTTCCCTTCGATTTTGTTGTGCATAAGCAGCAGGCAGGAGATTATACAGAGAGAATCGAAGAGCTGGGAGGTAAGAGCTATTTACTTTCACGACTGACACGTAATCCCATTCGGAATCTTCGTGGAATCTACCGGCTGGTGAAGGAGAATCATTATGACATCGTGATCCGCCATACACCTAATGCTCTCATTGCACCACAGCTTCTTGCAGCGCGTCTGGCAGGTGCACATACAATCTGTCACGCGCACAGTGAGACGGACAGGCAGAAGGTACTTCATATACTTGGAAAAGGATTGCTTAAAATTGCTGCTGAACGAAGAATTGCCTGTTCTGTAAATGCAGGAAGATGGATGTTTGGAAAGCAGCATTATGAAATCGTACACAATGCAGTAGATATCTCTCTGTTTCAGTATTCAAGGGAAAAGGAAGAAAGCATCCGGAAAGAATTTCAGCTTGGAGAACGTCATATTTACGGGCATGTCGGGAATTTCGTATGGTCAAAGAATCATTTACTGATGCTGCAGATTTTTAAAGAAATTCAGAAACAGGATCCGGAAGCAGTACTGTTCTTTGTCGGGCAGGGGACCATGCAGAAGGAAATTGAAGAAAAAGTGCAGGAACTGTCACTTCAGGAGAGCGTGATTCTTACAGGCGTCCGCAAGGATGTGCCGGTATTGATGTCTGCATTTAATGTATTGCTGTTCCCCTCGGTATATGAGGGACTTCCGCTTACTTTAATTGAAGCGCAGGCGGCAGGGCTGCCCTGCCTGATTTCAGACAGCATTACAAGGGATGTGATCGTGACAGAAGGGCTGGTGAAGCCGTATTCGTTGGAAAAACAGCCGGAAGACTGGGCTGTAGAAGCAGTTCGTATGGTGAGAGAGAATAGTGACTCCACCAGAGAATGCCAACGGGAGCAGATTGTGAAAGCAGGATATGATTTGGATGCATTGGTAAAATGGTATCAGGACTATTTTACCCGGATTATTACCGGATAGAGTAAAATAGCCCAGGGAGGTATTTATGCAGAACAATAAAAAAACGGATGAGAATAAGCCTCTGCATGTCCTTCATGTGTTTGGCAGGTTAAATCGCGGCGGGGCTGAAAGCCGCGTTATGGATCTGTACCGGAACGTAGATCGTACCAGAATACAGTTTGATTTTATGCAGCACACCACAAAGGTGTGTGATTTTCAAACGGAAATCGAACAGTTGGGAGGAAAGGTTTATCACGTTCCTCCTTTTCGCTTTTGGAATTATTTTTCCTATTGCAAGGCATGGAAACAGTTCATTAAGGAACATCCGGAGATCCGGATTGTGCACGGACATATGACGAGTACGGCATCCATTTATCTTCCTATTGTGCGGAAAAAAGGTGTTTTTACGATTGCACATTCGAGAAATGCCGGTGTGGATAAAGGAATAAAAGGTAAGCTTACGAAATTCCTGCGCCGGAATCTGAAAGAAAAATGTGACCGATGCTTTGCCTGCTCGAAGCTTGCAGGCGAGGCTGTGTTTGGAAAAAAAGCGATGGAACAGGGAAGGGTAACGATCATTCCCAATGCCATTGATGCAGCTAGATTTACCTTTGATCCTGAAGTGCGCAGACAGAAACGGGAAGAACTACACATTCAGCCGGAAGAGCTCCTGATTGGAGAGGTTGGCCGGTTTGATCCACAGAAAAATCAGAAATATGCAGTGGAGATTCTGGCAGAATGCAGAAAGAAGAATTTCCTGGCAAAGCTGATTCTGATCGGAGAAGGTCCGCTGATGGAAACGGTGCGGCAGCAGGTGGAGGAGCGCCAGCTTCAGGAATACGTGATTTTTACCGGTCTACAGAAGAATGTCGTGCCTTTTTATCAGGCGATGGATTTCTTTCTGCTTCCATCCTTTTATGAGGGGCTGCCGGGAGTGGCTGTCGAAGCACAGGCGAGCGGATTACGGGGAATCCTGTCCGATGCAATTACGACAGAAGCAGCGATGACCACTCTGATGGAATTCCGTAGCGTACAGGAACCGGCCATAGTCTGGGCAGACCGGATCATTGCCTGTGGACATTATGAAAGACAGAATACATTAAATGAGATGCAGGAGGCTGGATTTGATGTGAAGAATCTGGCAAAACGGTTGCAGGATTTTTATCTGCGTGTGAATGAAGATCATACACAGAAGTTTTGAGATGGAGAACTGAAATGGAGAAACGGAAAATTGTATTTCATTTAAACTGTCTGGAACATGGCGGTGCGGAGCGGGTTGTTTCGAATCTGGCCAATCAGTTTGGACGGGAAGGATATGAGGTAATCGTAGCAACAGAGTGGAAGGGAGAAGAAGAGTTTCCTCTTATTCCACAGGTGAGGCGGGAAATCGTAGGATTGAAACCGGGAGATGAGAAGAAATCCAGAACTGCCAAGTTCCTGCTTCGCATCAGGTATTTAAGAAAGTTTCTTAAGAAGGAAAGGCCGGATATGGTGATCGCATTTATGCAGAGAGCCAATTACAGAGCGTTGACTGCCACATTAGGAACGAATATTCCGGTCATTGTCTGCTGTCGGAATAATCCCGCGGTATATTATAATGCAAAGTCTGATAAAATTCAGATTCGATTGTTATTTCCCAGAGCAGCAGGAGCAGTTTTTCAGACTTATCAGCAGAGGGACTTTTTTAAGCCATATTTACAGGACAATTCCTGTGTGATTTTAAATGCTTTAAATGACAAATATGCGAATGTTCCCAAACCTGAAACCCGCAGAAAAGCAGTTGTACAGTCAGGACGTCTCGTTGCATTCAAGAACCAGGCAATGCTGATTGATGCTTTTGTAAAGGTTCATGAGAAACATCCGGATTATATTCTCCAGTTTTTCGGCGGGGATTCCGGCGACGGAACCAAAGAAAAGCTGATGAAGAAAATTGACGAATATGGAGCACAGGATTATATTTTCCTTATGGGAGATTCCGACCAGTTGGAGAAGGATCTGGCAGATGCCTCTGTCGGTGCATTTTCTTCGGATTGGGAGGGAATGCCGAATGCGCTGATCGAAGCAATGGCAATCGGACTTCCAATTGTGGCTACCGACTGCCCGTGTGGAGGACCGGCAGCGCTTATGACGAATGAAGTGGATGGTCTGTTGATTCCGGTGGGAGATACAAAAGCCATGGAAAACAGTATTAATCGACTGATTGAGGATCCGGCACTGGCAGAGCGTTTTGGTGCGCAGGCACAAAAGATTGTCGAGCGTGTGAATGTTCAGGCCATTTATGAGCAGTGGCGTGATTTTATTGAAGACCGTATTCAGGCCTGGAATCATTAAAATATATTTTGTGTTGATAGATTGCAATAAGGAGCATTGGCATGTGTGGAATATGCGGCTTTATTTCAAAACAGAATATTACAGGGGATGAGCTTCATGTAATGAATGAAACCATGGTGCATCGTGGACCCGATGATGGTGGTGTAGAAGTTTATTCCATGAAGCACGGATATTCCATTGGACTTGCACAGCGGCGTCTTGCCATTCTGGACTTATCTTCGCTGGGGCATCAGCCGATGCATTCGGCAGATGGCAGAGTGAGCGTGGTTTATAATGGAGAAATCTATAACTTCCGGAAGATCCGTGAGGAGCTGAGGGAATATCCATTTGTTTCGGATTGTGATACGGAAGTCATTATTGCTGCTTATCTCAAGTGGGGGATTTCCTGCGTGGAGCATTTTAATGGCATGTTTGCGATCTGCCTGTATGACCGGGAAGGAGATACGGTATATCTGATTCGTGACCGTATTGGCAAGAAACCCCTGTATTATGAGATCGAAGACGGCAATCTGTATTTTGGATCCGAACTAAAGCCGTTAATGAAACGTCCCGGATTCCGGGAAGAGATCCGTACCGATGTATTGCCAAGGTTCCTTTATCAGCAATATATTGCGGAACCGGATACTATTTTTGAAAATGTATATAAATTATGTCCGGGAGAAATCCTGTCTTTTTGCTATGGCGAGGTGAAAAGCTGGAAATACTGGGATATTAAGAAGGTTTACCATGAAATGAAGCAGAAGCCTGTAAGGGACTATGCGGAAGCAAAGGAGACCTTAAAGGAGCTTCTGAAGGAATCGGTAAAGAAGAGAATGATCGCTGATGTGCCTCTCGGTGCATTCTTAAGCGGAGGCTATGATTCTTCCTTAATGACAGCCATTGCACAGGAAATTTCGGATACACCGGTAAAGACCTTTACGATAGGATTTCCGGTAGAACGCTATAACGAGGCAAAATATGCAAAAGAGGTAGCGGAATTCCTGGGAACGGATCATACAGAGCTGTATATTGACGAAGCTCAGATGTTTGATCTTGTCAGCAGTATTCCGGTATATTATGATGAACCATTTGCAGATTCTTCCCAGATAGCGACCATGCTGGTATCAGAGCTTGCAAGAAAGAGAGTAACAGTTGCTCTTTCCGGTGATGGAGGGGATGAATTCTTCTGTGGTTATAATGTTTATGATAAGGTTCATCAGGCACAGCAGCTGGACTGGCTGGGAGGAATGACACATGGTATTTGCAACATTCCGGGTATCTGCTCCCTGAAGCTGGAAGAAAAGCTTCCGTTTTCCGTGCGTGCGATTGCCGGTAACCGTCCCAAGGAGACGAAAACACAGTTTGCTTATAATAAATATGAGCCCATTGCCCGTAAAATGGTTCCGGGCGGACAATTATCCTGCCATTATCCGGTAGAAAGCAGTTATGACGTAAAGAACTGGCAGATCCGTCGGATGCTGCTTGACATGGATACGTATCTGCCGGGGGATATTCTCTGCAAGGTAGACCGTGCATCGATGAAGTATTCGTTGGAAGCACGGTGTCCGATTCTGGATAAAGACGTTATGGAGTATTCTTTCCGAATCCCTCATGAAATGAAATATCAGCAGGGAATTAAGAAAAAGATTCTGAAAGATATTGCGTATGATTACCTGCCGAAGGAGCTTTTGGAACGTCCGAAGACAGGATTTGCCGTACCGATGGATCAGTGGCTGCACGGACCGTTAAAAGAACAATTGTTATCTTATTCGGATAAAGCCTTTTTGAATAAGCAGGGAATTTTTGATCCGGAATATACCTCGATGCGGGTGGCACAGTACCTTGGAACCAAGGATGCAGGACCTTCTACCGGTGCCAACTATTCCAAGCTGATGTGGGCGTTCTTTGTGTTCCAACAGTGGTGTGAGACCTATAGGAGATAGATGAGATGCATATAGCCTGTATGATCAGCTCTCTGATCAAAGGTGGTTCAGAGCGTGTGATGTGTAACCTTGCAGATTATTTCGTACAGCAGGGAAACCGGGTCACTCTCGTTACCCAGTATCAGAGAGAGGATGAATATCCTTTAAATCCGAAGGTAAAAAGAATACTATCGCAGATTACGGAAGCGGAAATGGGGAGAAACCGGATTTCAAATTTTATCCGCCGTTTTCAGAAATTGCGAAATATCTGGAAAACGGAGAAGCCGGATGCTATTCTGGTGTTTATCGGAAAGAATAATTTTATGGCACTTTTAACGGCGTGGGGCCTGCATATTCCGGTTGTGGTATCGGTACGGGCCGATCCGAATCAGGAGTACCCGAACCGGTGGATGCGTTTTATGGCACGTCACCTGTTTAAGAAAGCTGCCGGAGTGATCCTTCAGACCAGAGCGTGTATGGAGTTCTTTCCGAAGGCCGTGCAGCGCAAATCAGTGATTCTCCATAATCCTGTCAATGAGGTATTCTTTGAGAATCCTTATGAAGGAGAACGGGAACATACGATAGTCACAGTAGGAAGAATCGATGAGAACAAAAATCAGGCACTTCTCTTACGCGCATTTGCACTGATTGCAGCTGACTATCCGGACTATCAGATCATTCTTTATGGAAAAGGAGATCAGGAGGAGAACTTAAAGCAGCTTGCAGACAATTTAGAAATTGCAGACCGTGTCATTTTTGCCGGAAATGTATCTGATGTGGCTGGTAAAATTAAAAAAGCAGGTGTTTTTGTATTGACATCCAATACGGAAGGAATGCCAAATGCACTGATTGAAGCTATGGTATTGGGACTTCCGGTTATTGCAACAGATTGTCCCTGTGGTGGACCGAGAGACCTGATTGAAGACGGTGTGAATGGTATATTAACCCCCGTTGGTGATGTGGATAAAATGAAAGAGAACTTGCAACATATATTAAATGACCTGCAAAATGCACTTCATATGGGGCAAACAGCAAGGAAATCAACCGCTATTTATCGCGAGAAAATAGTCTATCGTGAGTGGATGGAATATCTGCTGAAAATATCGGGGCAAAAGAAATAGTCCTGTAAAAACTGCAGACTGGAAGCAGCTTATAAACGATCTCAAGACGAAAAACGGAGAAAAAATATGTGTGGAATCGCAGGATTCTGTAATTTTCACGGATCCGTGAAAATGCAGGAAGAAAATTTGGAAAAAATGAAACAACGGATGCTTCACCGTGGACCGGATGCCGGAGGAAGTTATATTTCGGAAGATGGTAAGGTAGCACTCGGACATCGGAGACTATCCATTGTGGATCTTTCTGAAGCCGGTCTTCAACCCATGAAATCCCATAGCGGCCGTTACGTTATGGTTTATAATGGAGAGATCTATAATTATAAGAAGCTTTCCCAAAAGCTTCTCAAGGAAAAGAAAGTGGACCGGTTCCGGGGAACCTCCGATTCTGAAGTGATTCTGGAAGCATTTGAAGCATACGGGGTGGAAGAAACGATTGCACAGTGTAAGGGAATGTTTGCCATTGCACTTTATGATACGAAGGAGCAGAAGCTGTATCTATTGCGTGACCGTATCGGTGAGAAACCTTTATATTATGGCTTTATGGGAGATACCTTCGTGTTTGCTTCCGATGTAGCCTGCATTGCAGCCCTGGATGGATTTCAGAATCCTATTCATAAGGATGTACTTGGAATTTACTTTATTCATGGATATATCCCGGCACCTTATTCTATTTATGAGAATATCTACAAACTGGAACCGGGATGCATATTGGAAATTAAATCACCGTTTAACAAATATGATATTTCGACCTACTGGTCCATCAAAGAGGTGGCACAACATGGACAGGAGCATCTGTTCAAGGGAACTTATGAAGAGGCAGTGGATGAATTGGAACGCCTGTTAAAAGCATCCATTCAGGATCAGATGATGGCGGATGTACCGGTTGGAGCCTTTTTATCTGCCGGAATTGACAGCAGTACGGTAGTTGCCCTGATGCAGTCGCTGCATCCGGATAAGGTGAAAACCTTTACCATCGGCATGGAGGATGAAAAGTATAACGAAGCTGTCTACGCTAAGGAAATTGCGGCTCATCTGGGAACCGAACATACGGAACTTTACATTACTGAGGAGGATGCCAGGGGTGTTATTCCGAAGATACCATTTATCTTTGGAGAGCCGTTTGCAGATTCCTCACAGATTCCGACTTATCTTGTAAGCAGGATGACAAGACAACACGTGACGGTATCTCTTAGTGGAGACGGCGGGGATGAATTGTTCTGCGGATACAATTCCTATGCTTCAGTGGACAGGATCTGGGGTAAGATGAAGAGTGTGCCATATGGAATCCGGAAACTGGCAAGTGAACTGGTATTGCACAGCCCTCTTTCCAATAAGGAAATTTACCGGGTCAAGGGAACACTTCTTGGCGCCAGGGGAGCATCCGATCTTTACCGGTTATCCATGGAAAGGGAACCTTTAATTAAGGATATTACGTTATCCAGGAAAGAAATTCCATATAAATACACCGAGTATGATCCCGGATTTTTAAAAGAAACAAACCATAATATCATGTTGATGGACATGCTGATGTATCATCCGGATGATATTCTTGTGAAGGTGGACCGGACGGCGATGGCAGTTTCACTGGAAACCCGTGTTCCAATGCTGGATAAAGATGTGGTAGAATTTGCATGGACCCTTCCGGTTGAATTTGAACGTCAGAACGGTGTAGGCAAACGGATCTTAAGAGATGTCCTGTACCGTTATGTTCCGAAAGAAATGATGGAACGCCCCAAAAAGGGATTTTCCATTCCAATCCAGAAATGGCTGAAGGAAAAGGAGCTTCGTGAGTGGGCAGAAAATCTGATTGACAGGAAGACACTCTGTCAACAGGGGATTCTCAATCCGGATGTCGTCTGGAAAATGTGGACAGACTTTATCGAAAAAGATGAATGGAGAATTCAGATCTGGTATGTTCTGATATTCCAGGAATGGATGAGTTATGTACTTTAATTCCTATGTATTTATCCTGTTCTTTCTTCCTCTTTCTGTGATCGGATATTTTCTGTTGCAGAAAAGAGGATGGAGAAAGGCGGCAGCTGTTTATATTATCGGAATGACACTGTGGTTCTGCGGATATGGAAATCCGTGGAATGCAGTGATTTTTGTATTACTTATTTTTATGAACTATGGCTTTGTTATCCTGCTCAGGCATAAGAAGAATCGTACAGAGGCTGCCGGCAGTGGTGAAAACGCAAGTGATACGAAAAACGGGAGCAGACAGAAAAAATGGGTACTCACAGCAGGAATTTTACTGGATGTTGTGATTCTGATTTTTTTCAAATTTTCCGGCAGGCTTCCTCTGGGAATCAGTTTTTATACCTTTCAGTTAATTGCGTACCTCGTGGATACCTATCGTGCAAAGTGTGAAGATCAGACTTTTTTTGAGTATCTGCAGTTCATGTGCTTCTTTCCACGATTCCTGCAGGGTCCCATCGTGCTTCAGGAGGATTTTATTCCACAGCTCCGGGTAGAAAACAGGAGCATTCTTTCCTATGATCATTTAGGAAGAGGGCTTTACAGCTTTGCCCTCGGACTTGGAAAGAAGGTTCTGCTTGCAGATTCTCTTGCGAAAATTGTCAGTCAGGGATATACAGATGTGGCAGCACTGAATTCAACAGAAGCGTTGCTCGTTATGGTCTGCTATTCTCTGCAGCTTTATTTTGATTTCAGCGGCTATTGTGACATGGCATCCGGAATTGCCCTGATGTTTAACGTAAATCTACCGGTGAACTTTCATTCGCCATACAAAGCAGCTTCCATATCGGAATTCTGGGACCGCTGGCATATGACATTAACGAGATTCTTTACGCGATATGTGTATATTCCACTTGGAGGAAGCAGGAAAGGAACGGCAAGAACCTTACTTAATATCATGATTATTTTCTTATTAAGTGGCTTCTGGCATGGAACGAACTGGACCTTTCTTGTCTGGGGAGCACTCCATGGCCTATGTATGGTCTTTGAACGGGTTACCGGATATGAGAAGTGGAAGCTGCCCTATGTGCTGAAGGTGGCATGGAACTTTGTGCTCACGACCTTTGCGTGGAGTATTTTCCGGGCAGAGTCTCTGTCACAGGCAGGACAGCTTTGGAACCGTCTTTTCACCGGTGGGATCGGTAGGATCAGCGGACAAATAACAAGTGTTTTTAATGATACAATGGAAATCAGGCTTCTCGTCAGAATGAAGCTTTTACCATTTCTTTCGGGACATCCGGGAGTGCCGGCAGTGACGATGACCGTGGTGCTTCTGATTGCCTGCTTCTTTATGAAAAATACCACGCAGAAGACAGAACAGATGAAATGGAATGCATGGAAAATGCTTGTGACTGTAGGCTTATTATTTTGGAGCGTGATCTCTCTTGCAGATATTACACAGTTTTTATATGTGAATTTTTAACATTTGTTTTGACAACTCACAATGATTGATAGTTAAAGCAGAAATTAATTATTAACAAACTCTGGACGGATAGAGCAAAATTGATAATTCGGGAAAGGAGGACGGCAGAGTGAAAACGGCTCAATTATCAGATAATAATACAAAAAGCTCCCAGGCTGAGAATCATCATAAGGCAAAACGCTGGTTTTACAGTGCGGTAGCATTGTTGGCAGTTTTGCTCATTGGTATGGCTGCCGTTGTAATTTTTGTGGATCCTTATTTTCACTATCATAAGCCGCTGCCCTTTCTGTCTTACCGGATTTATGAGGAACGATATACGAACGACGGGATTTCACGGCATTTCACATATGATGCGGTGATTACAGGAACCTCCATGTCCCAGAACTTTAAGACGAGTGAACTGGATGAACTGTTTGGAACACAATCCGTGAAGGAGCCTTTTTCCGGTGCCGGACTTAAGGAATTAAGCGGGAACCTGGATCGGACGCTGCAGTATGGTCAGAAGGTTAAGATGGTGGTAATGCCGCTTGACTACAATGCACTTCTTCAGGATGCCGATTGGCAGAAATATGAGGAATATCCGACCTATCTGTATGACAATAATATATTTAATGACACGCGTTATGTGTGGAATAAAGCTATTTTTTATCATGGAGTGGTGGCAGATCTGCTAAGAACTTTAAGCGGAGAGCCAACGACTACCATGGATGAATATTCTTCCTGGGTACGGGAAACCGGACTGGAACATATTATGGCATCTTATACCAGGGCGGATCAGCATCCGGTGGATGATCCTTCCTTTAATGAGGAAGACCGCAGGATGGTAGAGGAAAACATTACAAAGAATATTATTGATCTGGTTAACCGTTATCCGGATACGGAGTTTTATTTTTATTATCCGCCATATAGTATCTGCTACTTTGACGGACTTCATTTACAGAATGCACTGACAAAGCAGCTGGGAGCAGAGAGGCTGACGACAGAGCTTTTGTTGCAATGCCCGAATGTGAAGCTGTATAATTTCTTTGACCAGACACAGGTCATCTGTAATCTGGATTACTATAATGATACGGTACATTATTCTGCAGAGGTAAGCTCCATGATTCTGAACTGGATGAAAGAAGGAACAGGTCTGGTCACGAAAGACAATTATGAACAGAGACTATCGGAAGAAGCAGAGTATTTCAATCATTATGATTATGACAGTATTTATGAACACTGAGGGAGGTGACTCCATGATAATCATTCGTATGTCCGGCGGTCTGGAGCGACAGATGTTTCAGTATGCTCTGTATATGAAACTGACTGCAATGGGACGAGAAGTAAAGTTTGATGATATTAATGAATATCGGGACGATAGGGCAAAACCGATCATGCTTTCGGTGTTTGGACTTTCCTATCCAAGGGCAACATGGAAGGAAATCAACGTATTCACCGATGGCTCTACGC
>ERZ1034719.901-NODE-901-length-15383-cov-3.616127_pt1 | contig 15383 bp, 14 predicted proteins | sample MGYA00520703_ERZ1034719 | MGnify/ENA primary metagenome ERZ1034719 (study PRJEB33766, sample SAMN09781716) | gut metagenome | biome: gut microbiome | host: Homo sapiens | place: Madagascar | study: EMG produced TPA metagenomics assembly of the PRJNA485056 data set...
GCCGGACGCGGTGTAAAACACGGTCGTGCGGTCTTCACGCTGCACAAGCACGATGTCGCTGACATTCAGGAACGACACACCGTCCTTATGGTGCAGCATCAGCCGCCCGCTGACCGGGTGGGGCGTGGGATGCACGGGCAGGGGCGTTTCGCCGTCGGTTTGATGGCGGATGCGCTTCTTCGCGCGTTCGAGCGTCTGCATCACGCGCTCCTTCTTGAAGGGCTTGAGCAGGTAATCGAAGGCGTACACCTCAAAGGCGTCGCCCATATATTCATCGTGCGCCGTCGCGAAAATCAGCACAATCGCGGGGTTCATGTCCTGTATCACCCGCGCGCACTCCACGCCGGTTTTACCGGGCATTTCAACGTCAAGGAAAACGAGCTGGGGCTTTTCCTGCTCCACAAGGGTGAGCAGCTGCACGCCGTCCTCCGCCTCCCCCACGATTTCAAAACCCTCTGCGCGGCTGATCATCATGCGTTCGATGCGCCGCATATCGGCATTATCGTCCGCGATGACCACGCGGATTGGTGTCTCCATGGGACTTTCACCTCCTGATGCCAAGGGGCGTTGCCCCTTGGATTCCCACCAGAGGCGCTGCCTCTGGACTCTGCAAGGGACTTCGTCCCTTGACCCTTTCGCGCGATTCAGTTGATTTCTCTTGCATACAGTTTTCGCGTGTTTATGCAGAGATTTCGCCTCTGCAGGAGCGAAACCCCTGCTTCGCAAAAGCACTCTGACATCGGCAGAGCCCCTCTGCCATCAATCACCGATAGCAGAGGGGCTGTGCTTATTAGCGCTTCCTTCTCTCGCAGGGGCGCGTCAGCACCTCCTGCATCACCATCGCCTGTACCATCGCATTCGGGCTGAAATCCAGCTTCAAGCCGGGCTGCACCTCCTCATGCGGCGTATCCGGGCGCTTCTTGTGCGCCGGGAACAGTTCGTCCTCGTGGCACTTGTCGCGTCCCTCCGGGCTGTCGTACCCCATGCTCCCCTGCAGTTCCGCATCCAGATCGCACTCCGCCGCCAGATGCTCATGCACCTTCGGCTGCGCGGCATGGACGGTCGTGTGTGCATGGGCGGGTATCGGCGCGGGCGTCGGCACAATCGGCTGACTTTGCACCTTCGGCGCGGACTGCTTCGGCTGCTGCGCCCTCGCGGTCGGCATCCGGCGCGCTGCCTCGGCTTCTTTCTTCTTCTGTGCGCTCTTCAACGCGTTGATGACAATCACGATGATAATCAGCGCCAAATAGGATGATATTGACATTGCTGCCCCTCCTTTCGGTCAAGCAGCGGCTTACTTCTTCTCCAAGCTGTGCGTGGGCGTGCTCTGCGGCGCACTCGCCTTGGCAATGGAATCACGCATGGACGTATCCGCAATCGTGTTCTGCATCTGGTAGTAGTCCATCACGCCGAGCTTGCCTTCGCGCAGGGCAGCCGCCATCGCCTTCGGAACTTCAGCTTCCGCCTCGACGACCTTCGCGCGCATCTCCTGCACGGCGGCCTTCATTTCCTGCTCGTGTGCAACAGCCATGGCGCGGCGTTCCTCCGCCTTCGCCTGAGCGACGCGGCGGTCGGATTCCGCCTGATCCATCATCAGCTGCGCGCCGATGTTGCGGCCAACATCCACATCGGCAATGTCGATGGACAGAATTTCGTATGCCGTACCCGCGTCCAGACCCTTCGACAGCACCGTGCGGGAAATCAGATCAGGATTCTCCAGCACCTGCTTGTGGGTTTCCGCCGAGCCGACAGTGGTCACGATGCCCTCGCCGACACGCGCGATAACGGTTTCTTCGCCCGCGCCGCCGACCAGACGGTCGATGTTCGTGCGGACGGTGACGCGCGCCTTGGCACGCAGCTCAATGCCGTCCTTCGCGATTGCGGCGACGACGGGGGTTTCGATGACCTTCGGGGTGACGGACATCTGCACCGCCTCGAACACGTCGCGGCCCGCGAGGTCAATCGCGCAAGCCTTCTCGAACGCCATCGGGATGTTCGCGCGCTGCGCCGCAATCAGGGCGTTAATCACGCGGTCCACGTTGCCGCCGGCGAGGAAGTGCGTTTCCAGCTGGGAGATGTTCAGCCCCAGACCCGCCTTGTTCGCCTTAATCAGCGGCTGCACGAGGCGGTGCGGCTTGATGTGGCGAATCTTCATGCCGATGAGTGCGCCCATCGACACATGCACCCCGCTGGACAGCGCGGAAATCCACAGTCCGAGCGGCACGAACGACAGGAACACGCACACCACCACAAACACCACAGCGATAATACCCAGAATCATTGCCATATTGCCATCCATGTTACAATCCTCCTAACAGGGGCTTTGCCCCTAACCCTACCAGAGGCTTTGCCTCTGGACTCCACAAGGGTCTTCGACCCTTGACCCATTCGCGCGATTGAGCTGGTGACACTCTCCTACTACTCTCGCGTGTTGATTGGGGGAACGTGTTACTCCTTCGGAACCAGCAGGAACATCGTCGTCGGGTTGTCTGTTTCGTCGCCCATCCCCAGCGTCGCGTACAGACTGCCGTCTTCCGTCTGGAAGAACGTCAGGTAGTAGTCCATCTCGATTTCTTGCGTTTCTTCCGTCCCCGACGAAACAAGCACTGTCATCTGGATGGTCGCGGACAGAATGCCGTCCTCGAACGTCATCGGATAGCTTGTCCCTTCCGGGTAGTCGCCCAGATTTGCACCGGGAATGAGCGTTAAGCCGTCAATCGTGCAGAATTCCAGCCGTTCGCCCTTGTCCGGGGTGTACGTCATCTCCATTGCACCGGCGAACACCGTTTCCATCGTCCAAGTCCCCGCGAATGCTTCCAGCGGCGTGTCAGTCTTCGGCGTTCGCACATTCTGCAATTCTTCCGCATCCCGCACCATGTGCGCCACCACGCCTTTCGCCGTGCTGCCGTAGTAAACGTCCAAGCCGGTTTCCGTCAGCAGTGCCGTCAAGTCCTGCTCGGCGGCTTGCGAATTCACCATGCGCTCCATGACTTCCGGCAGATCGTGGCTGTTGTACGTCAGCCAATATTCGCCGTCCGTCGTCTTGCGCCAAGTTCCCTCGCGGCTGTCATAGCAGAACGTGCCGTCCTCTCGAAGCGTCAGGCAAATCGCCTCGTTCTCCGTATTCAGCGCGTACCAGTCACCCAGCGCCGGATCATCCGGCGTTTCCGCCAGCGCCATGCCAACCAGCATCAGCAGCGCCAGCATCATGCTCATCAGCCGTTTCATCTTTTCACGTTCCTTCCGATGTACCGCACGAGCCGCCGCCAGAGCGTTTCCTTCCGCGGAAGCTCCGCTGTCTTTCACACCTTCTTGACCACGATGCGCGAGCCTTCAATCTGCGTAACGCGGATTTTCGTCCCGTTCTCGATGAAGTCGCCCTCGCTGACCACGTTCAGCCGAACGCCGTCGAACTCGCCGAGTCCCGTAGGTCTAAGCGCGGTTGTCGCCGTGCCTTCGCGCCCCAGAAACACCTGCATGTCCTCTGCCGAGCGGTAGCCCGCGTCCGCGCTTTCGGTGTGGCTGTTGACGATGCTGCTCTTGCTGAGCTTGCCCTTTGTCAGCGAATGCAGTGATGTGGAAATCGCAATCGCCAGCACGGACAGCACAATCAGCAGCATCCCCAGCGTCGCCATCGTGCCGTGCTGCTGCCACGTCAGCACCAGCGCGACGACCTCCAGCGCAATGCCGCTGAAGCCCGCAATGCCGAACCCCGGCATCAGCGCTTCCATAATCAGCAGCCCAATCCCCAGCACAAAGCAAACGATGATGGGCAGATTTGTCATGATGAAGTCTATCACGTCCCGTACCTCCTTCCGCGTGAATTGATACTTTGAGTATAGCAGTTTTTTCGCCGTTTGGCTATGCTTTTTGTCTCAAAGATACATTTTTTCGTCTAAATTGTCACTGCGCCGCCAGCACGCTGTGCAGCCGCTCCAAATCCGCCTGATACACGTCTTTTAACTTCTGATTATAGATAATCGACGCCGGATGATACAGCGCGAACAGCGGGAAATCCCCCGCCTGCTTGTCCGCCTGAACGTGCGCCGTCAGCAGCTGCCCGTGACACGCCCCGATGGTGCTTTTCGCGCCAAGCAGCGCGTGAAGTGCTGTATTCCCCAGCGTGACGAGCATTTTCGGCTGCACGAGCAGGATTTCCTCCAGCAAATACGGTGTGAAGAGCGCCAGTTCCTCGCGGTTCGGCGTGCGGTTGGACACGCGCCCCTTTTCGCTCACCTTCGTCGGGCGGATTTTCACGACGTTGCTGATATAAATATCCTCACGGTTTAATTGCAGCACGTTCAGGAAGCCGTCGAGGTTCTTCCCCGCCTTGCCGACAAAAGGTCTCCCGGACATGGCTTCCTGTTCCCCCGGCGCTTCTCCGATGAGCATCACAGGCGGGCGTTCGCCGCACCCCTCGCCCAGCACCAGCGGCTTTTCCTCCCCCGGCCACAGCGGCGCGAAGAAGGCTTGCATCCGCTCGTTGAATCGTTCCAATTCGCTTGGCATGGTGATGATTCCTCCAATTTCGCTGATGACAATTGTTATGATAGCATAGTTGTTTTTCTATTTTTCTGGTAATAGCCATGCTTCCAGAGGGCTTTCCGATCGCCCTCTGGACTCCTTCGGTGCACCCCCATGTTTATTGAGCTTTACCGATAGGTTTTATTCTTCTTCCGGATACCGCAGCGTCAGCGTCATGCCGTCCGTCGCGCACGTCGTTTCCGCAAACACCGCCTGCGCGTTCGGCAAAAATTCCTCCGGCGTTTCGATGGATGTGGAGAAGTGTGTCAGCAGCAGCCGCTTCGTGCCGGCATCCCGCGCTAACTGCGCCGCTTCCCGGAAGAGCATGTGGCAGTTTTTGTGTGCCAAAGGCAGCTTTTCCTCCGCGCCATACATGCCCTCCAAAATCATCAGGTCGCTGTCCTGCCCCATGCGCACAATGCCCGACACAGGGCGCGTGTCCGTCGCGTAAACGAACGTAATCCCCCGCCGCGGCTGCCCCAGCACCTGATGCGGATAGTACGTCTGCCCGTCCATGCTGACCGTTTCGCCGCGCTGCAGGATGCTCCACAGCTTCACCGGAATCCCCTGCTCCCGCGCGCGGACGGGGTCGAACAGCGCCGGACGCGGCAGATGAAACTGGTAGCCGATGCAGGGCATTTCGTGCTTGAGCGGAAAGGGCGTTATCATCAGCCCAATGGCCTGAAACGGCGAATAATCGTCGATGATTTCATGCAGCACGATGGGGCAGCTCAGCGACGGCGCAATCACCCGCAGCCCGGCGACTACGCGCTCCAGCCCAATCGGGCCGTAGATGTGCAGTGGCGCTGTCCGCCCGGCTTTCGTGATGGCGAGCAGCATTCCCGGCAGCCCGGAGCAGTGGTCGGCGTGGTAGTGCGTCAGCAAAATGGCATCAATACATTGTATGCCCCAAGACAGGCGCTGTATGCCAATTTGCGTGCCCTCTCCGCAGTCCACCAGCACCGCGCGGCCGCCCACGCGCACATACAGGCTCGCCAGCGCGCGATCCGGCAGGGGCATCGTGCCGCCCGTACCCAGCGTGCAAAGGTCAATCATCCGTGTTAGCCTCCCCATTCGTTTTCCACCTGTTGATTTCGCCGCGGGATGGGCAAAATCCTGCTGAATCAGCGCACGAAAAAATCCCCCGGAATATCTTCCGAGGGAAATTCGTCATGCGACTTTCTTGAGTTCCTTCGCCAGCCGTTCCCCGACCAGCAGCCCCAGCGCAATGCAGATGATGCACTCGACGAGCATGTAGCTGCCGTTGTAGGTCAGCGAGTACCAGACGGGGTTCACGCCCTCCGGCGCAGAGGACGCATAGAAGAAGACCCCGGAGAGGAACGACGACGCGAACCGCCCGAAGCACGCCAGCACGAAGCCCGCGGCCATCTTCGCCTTGCTGCCGCGGAAGCAGCCCGCCAGACCCGTCATCGCGAAGGCAATCGGGTAATCCAGCAGATTCGGGATGAGCCCCAGTGCCGCCCACGCGCCGCCGTCCAGAACAAACTGCATCACGCCGTACAGCGCGCCCAGCACCATGCCGGGGCCAACGCCGTAGCAGTACGCGAACAGCAGCAGCGGCAGCATACTCGCGGGGGTCACCGAACCGCCCATCGGCATCGACCAGAGCTTGATGAGGCTCAGCACGGACGACAGCGCCATGCACATTGCGCCGACTGCCATCGTCTTTGCCGTCCAGAAGGACTTCTTGCTGCTCTTTTTGCGGGTGACGAGGTACACCGCCACGCCAACGACCAGCAGCACCGCCACCGTGACCCAGAACGTCACGCCCTCGCCCAGAAACGACCATGCCGCGTTTTCCGCTTCGGCTTCTTCCGCCAGCGCACGACCCAAGAACCAGTTTGCCATCTTGATTTTCCTCCTGTTTTTCGCCGATTTCGGCGTATTGGGTGACGCTCGTATTCCGGAAATGAAAAAATCCCGCGTTTGCACGCAGGAAACAGGAGGGGGAGATTCTTCTCCCAAGCGCGCCGTCCGCACGGGAAAAATCCCCCGCAAAATGCGCGTGTTCCTCCGCTGTCCCTACGGTAGGATGACCTACACAGGTTCAAATGGTCGGCAAAATGCCCTCTCAGCCGTGCAGCCCTCGCCCACAGCTCCCATCGCGGATGATACGATTGTCCTCCCTATCATACCCATTCCTATGAAATTTGTCAACATCTTTTTGCTTTTTTCCCTTGATTCGCACAAAAAAAGCAAGTACAATAGAGAGGCGCAAGGGGCGCTGCCCCTTGACCCCGCCAAAGGGTCTTCGACCCTCTGGACTCCCTTTTTCGCGATTGAGTTGGTGACTTCTGCATACAACGCCCGCGTGTTGATTGAGGGACGCCCCCGCCCAACAGCTTATGCGCCTGACGGGTCATTCCTGCATGACACTTTCCTCATTCGTGTCCCGCCTGCGTCAACTTCTGCTGATTTTCCGCGTCCTCGTTGCGCTTCTGCGCTTTCGCCGCTTCATTCTGCTTCATTCCCAGAATTGATTGAGCCATGACCATCACGCACAGCCCCATCAGTTCCATCGCCTGATAGAAGCTCCTTTCACCATAGCAAATCAGCATCCCCACGGCAAAAATCAGCACAGCAGTTTCCACGCCAAATATGATTTTGTTCAGGAGCATCATCGAATGGCTCATGCTCAGCGGCACAGACGCTGGCGAATTTTCTCGCATGTCGTTCACAAGTGCGCACTGGATGGCAGACATGAATCCCCAGAAAAGCAGCTGATACCGATTCCGCTCAATCGGGACAAATTGCAGTGCAACTGTCGTCAGCATCTGCACGATAATCAGTCCAAGTAAAATTTTCCATGCAGTTTTTGTTGCGCCGCGCTTCCGGCAAATCAGCCACATCGCGCCCATGCCAAGGCTGATGACGCCGCACGCCGCGTCCATCACCAGCCACCACGTCGTTTCCTGCTGCACCAGCAGCACTGCGGCGTGCACCAAGACGACCAGCGTCAGCAGCATCGTCAGCGCAGGGATAATCGGCTTCTTCGTCATATTTCTCGCTCCTTTCGTCCCTCATCGGGGGATGCTGTCATTATAGCACGCCCCCTCGATTTTGCCAGCATTCCTGATCGAAAAGTGCGCTTTCGCGTCTGAATTGTCACCCAATCGTAATCTCTTCCTCCGGGTAGCGAATCTTTGACGCATTGCGATTCTGCCGGCTCGCCAGCGCGCTTGCCATCGTCAGCGGGCCGACACGCCCGAAGAACATCATCAGTGCCAGCACGGTTTTGCTGCCCGCCGTCAAGTTCGGCGTTCCAGCGCTGGACACGCCAACCGTCGCCATCGCCGAGAACGCCTCGAACATCATGTCGAGGAACGGCTGCCCGTCGCCTTCCAGCAGCGTCAGCAGCATTGTGCCGCCCAGCGCCATTGCCAGCGAGATGCTCACAATCGCCAGCGCACGGCGAATCAGCCCCGGCGGAACGCGCCGACGCGCCATTTGCACGTCCGCGTCGCCGCGGATGACTGACCAGACCGTCAGCGCCAGCACCGCGACGGTTGTCGTTTTCACGCCGCCGCCGGTGGATGCGGGCGACGCGCCGATGAACATCAGGATGACGCTCATCAGCTTGCTGGACTGCCGCATGGACGCGAGATCAACCGAGTTGAAGCCTGCCGTGCGCATCGTCGCGGACTGCATGAGGGCATTCACGAGTTTATTTCCCGCGCCGGAAATGCCGCCAAGCGTCGCCGGATTGCGCCACTCGCTCAGGACAAAGAACGCCGTGCCCAGCACAAGCAGCACCCCCGACATGCCCAGCACCAATCGGCTGTGGAGCGACAATTTTCGCCACTGAAAGCGCTGACGGATAACTTCGCTCAGCACGGCGAATCCCGTACCGCCCAGCACAATCAGCGCGCTGATAGTCAGCAGCACCAGCGGTTCATTTTGAAACGCGGTCAGGCTGGAGAAATGTCCGAAAAGGTCAAAGCCCGCATTGCAGAACGCGCTGACGGCGTGGAAGATGCTGAAGTACACGCCCTTCCCCCAGCCCAGCAGCGGCACGAAGCGAATTGCAAGCAGCACCGCGCCGCCGCCCTCGATGACCAGCGCCGCCGTCAAGTACCAGCGCGTCAGGCGCACCAGCCCCGACAATCCGCTTGTATTCATGGATTCGCGCAGGAGCATCCGATCGTGCAGGCCGATTTTGCGCCCCAAGAGCTGCATCGTCAGCGTCGCGAACGCCATGAACCCCAGCCCGCCGATTTGAATCAGCGCCAGCAGGGTGATTTGCCCGAAGAGGGAGAACGTCGTGCCCGTATCAACGGCTACAAGTCCCGTCACGCAGACTGCGCTCGTCGCCGTGAACAGGGCGCTGCCCAGTCCGATGCTCTGTCCGTTCTGTGTCGCGCAGGGCAGGGCAAGCAGCAGTCCGCCCAGCAGAATCAGTGCGAGAAATCCCAGCGCCATTACCCGTTCCGGACGCATCCAGCGGTTCTTCTTCCACATCCGCATCATCCTTTCGAGGTCTATTATACTGATTTGATGCGGCATTGTAAAGCCATTCGTTTTCTTCATTCTCCGGACTGCTTCGCACCCATGTTAGCAGGTTTAGCATGTTCGCTCATTATGTTTGTCATCCGATTTATGGAAAAGCACTTCATGCTACTGGTACATTTCCTCAATCTTCGCATCCGCCCGTGCGCGAATCAAGCGCAGCACCAGCACAGTCTGGTCGTCGGCAGGAGCGGTGTCGCCGGACTGCGCACCGGTCAAAATCGCGTTTGCGGCATCCTGCGCAGTTTCAAGCGTCAAGGCGTCGCGAATCGCCTCTTCCATGGACTGCCGATTTTCATAGGCATCCTCCACGCCGTCGGAGAGCAGAATCAGCGTATCCCCCTGATGCAGCTGCATCAGCTTTTCCCCGCTTTCGACGTTCTCCAAAATCCCCAGCGGCAGCGCGTCGCCGCCCAGCAGCGACAAGCCGTCCGACTGCATCAGGTAGCTGCACGCCGCGCCGAGCTTGTCCAGTGACGCCTTGCCCGTCCATAAGTCCAGCAGGAACAAATCCACCGTCGTGAACCGCTCTCCCTGCCCCGCCAGCAGCATCATGCCGTTGACCGCCGTAAGCGTCTGCGCGCGGTCGTACCCGGCATCCAGACACATCCGCAGCAGTTCCACCGCCTGACGCGATTCCAGCGCCGCCTGATTTCCGTGCCCCATGCCGTCGGACAGCGCCGCCACGAACCGCCCGTCCTGCAACTGCCCCAGCGAAAACGTGTCGCCACAGATATCCGCGCCCGCGATGCACCGGCTCGCCGCACCCGCCTCCACCATCATCAGCGGCATTTCCGTCAGGCGGACATACGCCCGCTCGCGCTCGGCAATCGTCATCGGCTTGCCAAGGCATCGGCTTGTGATGCCGCACAGCTGCGCCGCCTGCTCATCCGCGCTGCCCGCGCCGTGCAATTCATAGGCTACCTGCAAGTGCCCATCCACCTGCCGCACGAACGACAGGCGCGCCATTGCTTCCTCCTCCGCCAAGGCGTGGCGGAGCTTGCGCGCGTACTGCTCATCCCACCAGCTTTCGCCGCTGGACAGCGCCGCCAGATGCCTTGCGCTGCCCGAAAGTGCAGTGAGATGCGTCACCAGCATATCCCGCTGCTGACATGCGCGCCGGATAATGCGCTGCTCGTCCGCGTTCTCAGCGCGCAGCAGATTCATGCTGTCCATCAGCTGATACAGCCGCGCGCACCCCAGTCCCCGAAGTGATTCAAGCCGCTGTGCCCACACCTCGTCCGACGCCTCGTGCGCCTTCCAGATGTATTCGGCGCGGCTCTGTCCCAATTCTGTGTTCATGCACCCGCACGCTGCCCGCTCCGGGCATGAGGCGCACAGATGCTCCTCCCACCACTGCGGCGTGCGCTTTTCGCCCAATCCCACGGGCGACGGCACAGCGCGCGCCATATCGCCGACCGTCTTCTCCCAGCGGCGGAGCGCATAGGCGGCATACGCATCCCCCGGCGCATCGGGCAGCGGATGAAACCGCCGCGTCTGCTGGCGGAGATACTCGTCTGCCTCCCGCGGCAGCACACCCATGATAAGCGGAGCAGCCGCGGCCGCGCCCAAGGCTCCCCACGCGATTGTCCCCGTGTACGCCAGCATTCCGCCCGTTCCCAGCGCGAACAGTACACACGGCACCATCCGCCGCCCGGTCATCTGCCCCATGCCCGCGAGGAAACCGCCCAGTGACAGCGCAATCGTCACGCTCAGCGGAAGTCCCTGCAAAGCCAGCGTCACGCCTGCCATCAGCCCCATCACGCAGCCGGGGCACACACCCAGATACACCGCTGCCGCCATCGTCATCAGCCCCGCCGCCGTCACGCCAAGGTTTACATACGGCAGCATCATCCGCGCGCCGCCGCACAAGAGCATCAGCAGCAGGTACCCGACCGACAGTCGGCTTTCAAGCGTCTCGAAGCTTCTTCCGCCGCGGATGCTCTCAATTGCGCGGCGCATGACCGGCGCGGAGAGCGTTCCCAGCAGAATGGTGCCGATGCCAAAGAGCAGCGTCGCCGCCGACCCCTGCCACACGCCGATGATTGCCCCCGGCAGCAGCGCCAAGCCCGTCGCAATCAGCGGGAACGCGCCGTTTCTCTGCCTAAGCACATGCGGCGAGAGCAGCACCAGCACCGCGCCGATGAGCAGCTCCCAGCGCGTCGTCAGTCCCCAGAGCATCCGCATCAAAAACGCTGCGGCGATGCCCAGTGACACCGGGTATGTCACCAGCCCGCACGACGCTGCCGCCATGCCGTACGCCGCCCACGCCCCCGCCGACACGCCGCATATGTCCGAGAACGCGAGTGCGAACCCCGGCGCAGCCCCCAGCAGGATTTTGCCCGCCTGCCGCAGGATTTTCCGCCCCGTGCCGCTTTTGTATGCGCTCCGCCACGCTGTCCATGCCGCCTTCTTCTCCCGTGTCAGCACTTCGGTCATGCCTGTCCCCTCCCTTGCCGTAGGGGATTATGATACGGCAATCAAGCGGGCAAAAGCGTCGAAGCGGGGTGGAATTTTTCGCGAATTTGGGGAGAAAAAAGCCCGCTGACCATCATGCCAGCGGACAAATTGATTCACTTTTTCGTCATCGTAAAGAACAATCGCGGGAAGCGGAAGAGGATTTCGCCGTTCTCCTGCTTCGGGTACTGTTTCGCCAGTTCTGCCGCCACGTCGCGCAGGAAATCGTCCTTCGCGTCCTCTTCAAGCTGCTCCAAGTACGGTCGCAGTCCCGTTCCCTTGTACCACTCGATGAGGCTGTCCACGTCCGGCATCCGGTGGATGTAGGTTGTCTCCCAGAGCGTGAAGTCGTCGGACAGCTCGGACAGCACATCGAAATACTCCGCCGTCGTCAGGTTGTTGTAGACTCGCGTCGTCAGGCGATTCGCCCACTTTTCCGTGCGCACCAGCTGATTCAGCAGTTGATGCACCGGGTGTTCGCGCTGCATCGGAATCTGTACAGCGAGCGTCCCGTGCGCATTCAGCAAGGTCGCCAGCTTCGGCAGAAGTGTCCGGTGATTCGGCAGCCACTGAATGCAGGCATTGGAGAACACAAGGTCATACGTTTCGCTGATTTCGTGCAGGTCGCCGCTGGCATCCGCGTGAATAAACGCAATCTCCGGATGCTTCTCCCGCGCCCGTGCAAGCATCTCGTCGGAATAATCCGCGCCAACGATTCGCGCATTCGGGAATTTGTCCTGCAAGACCTGCGTACTGTTTCCCGTGCCGCAGCCGATGTCAAGGATGCTCCGCGGAGACAGCGCCGTCAGCCGATTCGCCAAATCAATGGCGGGCTGGGTGCGGTCGCGCAGGAATTTCTCGTACTGCATCGGATTCCAATTTGACATTTGCGTCATTCCCTTCAGTTTGGCATATCTGCCAATTTTGCAAAGCAAACCGTTTTCCCCTTCATGGAGATTTTCACGACTTGCCAGCCGTATGCCGCCAGTTCCTTCTTATACTGCAAAAACGAATGGTCTATTGGAATGCCCGCAATCTGCTGAATTTCGTCGAAGGAAAGCGTCAGCAGCGGCACAGACTGGGAACGCACATAGTCCCAGAGGGCATTATACTTGCTCATGCTTCCTCCAGCTGCCCCACAAACGCCACCGGGTCAACAAACTGGAACCGCGCGTTCTGCATGGCACTGCGCGGGAAATCGACGCGGCGGATGGTCTGCTCCTTCTGCGTCGCGGTCACAATGACGTGCGTCACGGGAAGCGTCGCGAACAAGTCCCGCGCGATCCGCAGCGACAAGCCGCACAAGTAGTGTTCGCCGTCGCTGTCCAGCAGGTCGTCCCGGACGGCAAACGTCGCCAGCATCACGTCCGCATCGCGCGTCGCAACGGAGAGCGACGACGTGTAGGGCGCGAGGTCGCCCATCGGGTCAACAGCTTTCAGCACGTCAAGGTATGCCGCCGTGTCGCCGGAGAGCACTTTGTCGGCATATTGGCGGTAGATCGCCCACTTTTCCGCCGAAACCAGACCGTCAGTCGGTATTGGGGAAGACAGTACCTCCGTCCAGTCGATGGGTTCATCCGCCACTTTCCACAGCGCCGTGAAGGGCAGCGATTTTTCGTCCGCATAGGTGGCTTTCGGCGCTGAATCGGCGGATTTCTCGGCATTCGGCGCAGTTTTCGGCGCAGCGGGCGCGGTCGGTTCTTCCCGAACAGCGGTCGGTTTTTCCGCCGGAACGGTTTCGGGAACACTCGCCCACAAGTCCTGCGCAATGTCCGCCATGTCGCTGAGTATCGACCCGCGGCGGCGCGGTGAATAGCCTGTCATGTGTCTTCCTCCTTGGTCGTGGTGCAGCGGAGCGCGGGCGGCTGGGCGGTCGTCTCGAAAGCATCCACCGTCACCGTCGCGTTTTCGGCGATGCCGCTGTCAAACAGGTAGCGCGAAAGCGGGTTGATCAGCAGCGCTTCCACCTGATTGCCGATGCCGCGCCCGCCATTGGTCAAATCCGCCAGCGCCGCGGCGGACAGCTGCTGATAGCTCGTATCCGGGATGACGAGCGTCAGGTTCTTCTGCTCCTTCAGGCGGCGGATGAGCTTGTCCACCTGCGCGCGGAGAATCGCCTGCCCTGCCTCTTGGCGGATGAAGTCGAAGATGACGATGTTCTCGCCGATGCGGTTGAGGATTTCGGGGCGCCCCAGCTCCAGCTTGAAGTAGTCCCCGATGGCTTCGCGCAGGCGGCGCGTCACCTCGTCATACGGCATGTCATACGACACGTTTTGGTGCCGCTGCCCCAGCGCATCCTTGACGTACATACCCAGATTGCTGGTGAAGATGATAATCGTTTCAGAGAAATAGACCGTGTGCCCCTGCCCGTCAGTCAAGCGCCCATCCTCCAGAATTTGCAGGAACTTGTCGAAAATCGACGGGTGCGCCTTCTCGATTTCGTCGAACAGCAGGATGCAGAACGGGTTCTTCTTCACGGCGTTGGTCAGCTGCCCGCCCGCCTCGTAGCCGACATAACCGGGCGGTGCGCCGAGCAGCTTCTGGTCGGAATGGCTCTGCCCGTATTCGCTCATGTCAAAGCGGACGCAGGCGGATTCATCGCCGAAAATCTTTTCCGCGAGCGCCTTGGCGGTTTCGGTCTTGCCCGTGCCGGTCGGCCCGGCGAAGAACAGCACGCCCTTGGGCTTGCCTGTGCCGGAGGAGTTCGCGCCGTTCAGCCCCGTCACAGCGCGCTTGATGACGTCCAGCGAACGTTCAAGCGCCGTGTCCTGCCCCTTGATGCGCTTCTGGAAGTCCGCTTTCGCCGTTTTGAGGCTCTCCATCGACAATTTCGCCCACGGATTTTCATGGATGCCGTACTTGTACAAATCCACAATGCTGCACAGGTCGCGAATTGGCGCGCACTGACTGCGGCTCATGCGGCGGAGCGCGTCAAGCTCGGTGAAGCTCATGCCTTCGGTCAGTCCAACGAACTTCTCCCGCAGCTTGCGCAAATCGTCCGGGTGCTGCTGATAATACGGCATATCCGTGCGGTACACTGCCGCATCGAAGAACGATGGCCACGCGCTGCCGCTCAGGAACCGCATCCGCTCGTCGCGGTCAGGCGCTTCCAGCGTAATCGTCTTGCAGACGGGGTTGTCCAGATAGAACCAAGCGGGCAGGTCATTGAGCTTATTGACCAGCAAAATCAGCAGATTCGGCAGCTTTCCCTGCGCCGTGCGGACGGTCGCGGCAGACAGCGACGCTTGCAGCAGGAGATTAAAGCTGTTGACCTCCATTTGGTCGAGGCGGTCAGGCGTGACGATATAGCGGCTCGCCATCTCCATCACGACGGCGGTCGCGTGCTTCCCCTGCATCATGGCGCGGCGGATGATGTTCGGCGCGGTATTCGCGTCGTTCCCCTTGAACTCCGCCGGAATCGCCCCGCTGACGACTTCCGCCTGATTCGTTTTCGCGAAATTATCCAGCATCTCCGGCGCATACGGGTTCATCAGCCCCACCAGATTGGAATAGAACACCACCTGCTCATACCCGGCATCGGACAGATACGCATTCAGGAACGCGCTCAGCGGCAGCAGCGTATCCTCCGCCACCGAACCCGTCACCGGCACGCGCACCTGATCCATCACGCACCCTTCCAGCACCAGCAGCGGCTTCACGCCGCGAAACAGTTCCAGTTCCCGATACCAGCGCGGAATCAAGTTCTCCACCGCACTTTTCCCCCTTTGCACAGCGAGTTTTTCTCATTATAGCATACTTTTTCCGCCGTGTCATGAAAATCCGATGAGAAAATCAAAAGCCGAACATTCGGAATTTCGTTGAAAAGAACATTTTGCTCGGCTTTCTTTTGTTTTTCGCTTGACATCGGCTGACAC
>ERZ1034719.903-NODE-903-length-15371-cov-5.208540_pt1 | contig 15371 bp, 20 predicted proteins | sample MGYA00520703_ERZ1034719 | MGnify/ENA primary metagenome ERZ1034719 (study PRJEB33766, sample SAMN09781716) | gut metagenome | biome: gut microbiome | host: Homo sapiens | place: Madagascar | study: EMG produced TPA metagenomics assembly of the PRJNA485056 data set...
CTGCATCCGCTGCTCCGCCCGCCGCCCCAGCGAGCTTATCCATGCCGGATACGGCGCGCTTGAATGTACCGCGTCCGCCAAGCAACGCGAAGAACGCAGCAAGAGCGTTTATAGCCGCGTTTATCCACCCTATAAGCGTTTGCAGCACCGGGATCACCGCACTGAGGATAGGCGCAAATGCAGCGCCCCATGAGGCTTTGAGACCAGCAAGAGACGCCTTAAGGCTGTTTATATGAGCTTGTGTTTCGGGGTCGTTCTCCGCAAAAGCTTTTACCGCATCAACTGTATAAGTTTTCAGCTTGCTAAACAGCGTAAAAAGTGTGCATATGCCTATACCGTATTTGAGTAGGCTTTTTACACCGTTATTAACAGCGGTCTGAGTGCCCTCGAATATGGCCTTGAGGTTTTTGCCCTTTGTTGCATCCGTGATCTGCTTTGTAAGCTCTCCGGCGCGTTCTTGCGCTTGCTCGAGTTCCGCCGTCTGCTGTGCAAGCACATCGAGTATTTTACTGTCCTGCGCTTCAAGGCGCTGCGCCTCTTTTTCTTTGGCTTGCATGATCTTTTCTTGCTCCGCAAGCTCCGCCTTGATCTGTGCCTGACGCTGCATCTCGGCAATATATGTACCGGGGTCGGCGTTACCGGTTATGCTTGTTTTTGCTTCGCTCTCGGCAAGTGCCGCTTTCAGCTCTTCGACGCGGTTATATGCTTCGACAGCTGCATCCTGCGCTTCTTTGAGCTGTTCAACTATTGGCGCTCGCGCTGATTCATTTTTTGCGATGCTTTCTTTGAGCTTGCTCATCTTGTTTACAAGCTTGTCAAGCTCTTTTGAGGCTTGGCCGTCATCGAGTTCGACCGGGAATCTCAATTCAGTTGCCATTTATCCGCCTCCTGTCCATTTCTTTAGGATTTCTTCATCCTCCGCTGTGTACTTTTGCGGAAGATTTATAATCTCGCGGTTCTGCCTTAACCACTCGCGTTCATATTTCTCAAGCTTCTTGCCCTTTGACAGCTTCGAGCGAATATTGACGATCTGTGCAAATGCGCACTCGCCGCCGATCTCCATATAAGCGCTCATAAACGTCCACCAATGGAGATATTCAACGGCACGGCTCTCAAAACCAAGCACACGGTTTACCGGCGCGATGATATAAGGGAAGTCCTTTTGCCAATCGACAAGTCTTGCGGTTTTCTTGCCGCTCGGCTGCCCCATGTCAATGAACCAAAAGCATTGTTTGAGCGCTTCGGCATAATCCGTGACACTCTCCCAATCCTCGATTATCGTTTCTATCGTCGCTTGCGCTTTGTCTGTGTCCGAAAAATCCGGGTCATTCAGAACTTCGATAAGCTCAAGAATCACCCGGTAATCTGTGCGTATTGCGTACTCGCTGCCGCCGATGTTAAGGGAAGTGGGCAAGTCGTATGTCATTTTTTCTTATTAAAACGCGCAAGGTACTTTTGCAGCTTCGGATTTGTCTTCTTCTTTTCTGCAACAACAGTGTCGTCCATGTTTTCTATAAGGCACATGATGAGGTTGAACCATACCGGAGTGCCCCCGGCAAGTGCATACACGTTCATGTCGCCGAAAACAGGTGTACATACATCTGTATCAAAGAGCGTGTTTATCAGAGTTCTCATCTCTGCGTCCATCTCCCGCGCAGTCTTGAAGATATCCTGTAGATTTTCTGTAGTTTTGAGCATGCTTTGGTACTTCTCTTGGTGCTTATCCATCGCATCAAAAACCATAAAGACGCGCGCCACAAAGTTCATGTCTGTAAGGTTTATCCATACAGACACTTTATCGTTAATGGAAATTTCCTGTATGCCGATATCCGGTCTGAATACAAGCTTTTCCGCCATGTTAACCTCCTTAATTAGTTAAGGGCGCGTGTTACCGCGCCCTTGTTGATTAGTCCGAAGCTGCCGTGAACTCTATCGAGCCGTCGGTTTTCTTCGTCGCGCTACCGATAGTGCGAGTACCGCCGTATGTAACGTTCAGCGGCATACCGACGCTGCCGCCGCCCTCGCCGCCGAGACTTGTTACCTCGACCATGCAAGCTTCGTAGCGTTCAGCAAAGCCCGCATAATAATGCACAATAAGCATATCCTGCGCCGAGAGTGCCTGCGCGTCGTGATCAACGACCGCCAACTTCCAGATTTTTTGTTGCGCGGGGTCGCCGCTGTCCAGCTCGCACGGATCAAAAGCTTGCGTAATGATAGGCTTTTTCATATTGCCGTAAGCGTTGCCGAGTATGTCTTGCTTGCTCTCGGCAGACCAGTCGTATTCTCCGGAGCTTTCCTCAACACGCTTGCCGACTGCCGCCCATACCGGAGCTGCTTTTGTACCGGTGTTAAGATATGCTATCAGCAGTTCACGGGCTACGGTCTGCCCGGCAGGCGTAGTAAATGTGTATTCAGCCATTAAATCACCTCGTAAAGTAAAGTTAAAAGGATCTGGTGATCCTCAACATCGCCCTCATACCGGGCGAAAAGTGCCGCCGCCGTATCGCGCTTGACCTTCTTAACGGTAATGCCGTCGGCTATGGTCAGACTGCCGCTGTTCTGCTCTGCCCATTCGCCGTATTTATCCAGCACCTCGTCAGCGGTTATGCGCTCGTCGGCGTCTGTTGCCGTCGTGCGGTAAATGATTTTGAACTGATACTGTGCCTGATATGTCCCGTCTATAAACTGCTTGGTCTTGTATGCCGCCTGTATGGTGGATATACAAAGACCGCTACTCTTGCCTAACCATTCAAAGTCAAGCTTGGACAGCGGCTTATTTGGGTACGTATTCAGCCATTTCCGCACTGCGCGGCTCACATCTGCGTTTTCCGACGCAGATACTAACGTTTTCGGTTTTTCTTCTTTATTCAAGCCACAACTTCACCGCTCTTTCTCCGACAAGCGCCCACTTCTCAGCGTTTTCTTCGTAAGACGCCTCCATCCAGTGTGCTTGTGCCTTTGGATGCATATCCGTTGTAAACACAAGGTCTTTATCAATCGCGTGGAGCTTTGCGCCCTTGCGATGCCTCCATCCCACGTCCTTGATATACACTGCGTGACGCCCCATTTCGTCTACCATGACCTTCCCGGCATATAAATACGCGGCCTGATCGCCGGTGTAAACGATCTCATTACCGACGACGCGGGCGAGATTGGAGAATGCCCCGGTAAGCGCCGGGACATAAGGCGTCGTGTCTTTGAGCGCCTGTGTAGCAACAACGGCTTCAGCAGCGGTGCAAGCAGCTTTGAACTCGCGCCCTTTGATAGCCTTGATCTTGAGCGTGATTTTCATTTGCCGCCCACCTGCCAATGAGCCATATCCCCGCCAAAGTCACGGATATCGACCGTGGACACATCATAGACATATTCATGCGCCTGCCGCAGCTCCTTTAGGCTCATTTGCTCCGAGATTTCGCCCTTGGCAAAATACGTTGATGTAGAGCTGCTTTCGCCGCCGCTATCGAGCGTCCAGAGCTCGCTGGGATTGTCAGCCGCATAGAACGCTTTCGGCTCTTTATAGTGCTTCTCGTCGCCTGTGGTGCTTTCTGCCGTAACGGTGAACGGAATATAGAGCGTTGCCGCGTCCGCGTCTGATAAGCCCGTTTTCGCAATGTTAGCGCCCTTTGAGATGTCGAGCAGCACGCCGCGCAGTATCGTGATGTTATAGTGCTTGTCGAGGTCGTCATCTTCCCATACGTTAAAAACAGTCACAACATGAGGGAACACAACAACCACCTCCCCGGTATAAAAGTCCGGTGTGTCCGAGATACTGCATTACGATACCGGCAAGCGTCTCACGCGCTGCCGCTGCCGTCTCCGTGCCGCTCTTGTATGTCTTGCTCCAAGCGCCCACGGTCTGACTTTGCAGCTCGCCGCCGCTCATGCTCTGCGCCTGCGCGTTCTCGATGATCTGATACTGTTCAGCAAGTGCGCAGCAGCACATTTTTAGCTCGTCGCCGGTGTACGTCTTGGCCTTGCCGCGCGTGTAATAATCCAAAAAGGAGCTTGCCCGCGTTGCTGCACGGGCAAACTCCTCTTCGGTTAGTGCGCTGCCGAGATAGGTGGTCGTGTAATATACGTAGTCAGCATACATCACGCTCACCCCCGGTTATCAGGTCTGTGCCGTAACAGTTGCGTTACCGGCGTTCTGTGCCTTGCCGGTGGAATCGGCCTCAACGATGGTTATCTTGTGGCCATTCGTTGCGGTGATGTCGCTGTGGCCGTCCCAGTCGTTCCACTTGTTAACGTTCTGGCCATAGGTGACGGCGGGTGCAGTGCTTGCGGCGGTCTTGTACTTATAGACGTTGGTCTCTTTCTCCTTGGCCGGGGTTACGGTGATAGCAGTTGCACCGCTTGCAGTGCCTGCCGCAGACTGCACAGTCAGCGCGCCAAGAGTAGGCGTAGTGTCAACGTCGACAACAGCGATACCGTCTATGTACTCCGCAAACAGAGTAACGCCCATGATCGCGTAGGCCTCAGATACGGCAGTTCTGTAATTGCCCTGAGTATGGAAGCCCAGCAGCGGGGTTTCACCGTCGACGGTGTACTCAAGACCGGCACGGGCAAAGTCGCTGTCGGCAGGATCAACGTAGTACATCACAATGTTCTCAACCGGGGTAGCGATAACGCGCCCGCGCCGGATTTCATCTTCTGCGAGCAGGAACACGGTATCATAGCCCATGAAGTTCTTAATATAGTTGAAACCGAACTCACTCTGTACGGTTATCTGCGCGCCGCCGAGATAGTCATACAGATCAAGGACGTTGACAAAGCCGACGATCTTAGACGCGGTACGGTGCATCTGCTTGAACTTGTTGACGACGCGCCCCGTTGCCATTGCAAGCGCTTTCTGCCAAGTGGTTTCGTCAGACGCCAGCTCGCCGGTGTTGAGGTACTTATAAAAGCGGTTGGTAACGTTGGCCTGAAGCTCATACAGGAAAGCGTCATCGGTCATCTGCACCGCGACGTCATAGCCGTAATCTTTGATTGATTCAATAGACACAGCTTTGGAGTGCTTTTCGATGGAGATCGCAGCATAATCTTTGGTTTTGACCTCCGCCTTGCTATACGGGATTTCCTCACCCTCGCCGATGTTACCATCTTGCAGGGTAACGGTCGCATACTTGGACTTGAGAATTGCGCCCGGCTCTTTCTTGATGGGACGCATGATGCCAAGGATTTCACGCAGATGCTCCCAGTTGCGGCTGAATTGCGTGACGAAATCGACCTCACGCGGATTCACTTTAATATCGGTAGTTTTGGTAAGGTTTTCCTTAGCCATTTAAATAATCACCCTTTCATAAAAAGTTCGTAGTTTTCGGCAATGGCTTTCTGACGTGCCGCAGCGTCCTTGATTTCAAGAATCTGCTTGCGGGTCATTCCACCGCCGCCGTTTTCCAGAGAAGCACCGGTATCAACGCGAGCACGGCGCGGCTTGTAATCCTTGAGGTATTCATCCGCTGCCGCTTCAAAAGTCACGTCGTCCGTCACTTTCTGTGCGATTTTGAAGACATAGTAATCAATGTCATCCGCCTTGACGCCTTTACCGGTTAGGTACTTTTCGCGCTCATACTGCGTGTTCTTGGCCGTCAGCTCGTCAAGCGACTTTTTCAGCTTGCCGTTGTCGTCCGTAAGCGCCTTGATCTTGTCCGCTTCGGTCTCCTGCGCTTTCTGCCATTCGCGGTACTTGGTAAGCTCCTCCGGAGTGGGCATACCCTCGCGCTCGCGCTTGAGGCGTTTGTCAATGATCTTGTCAACTTCTGCCTGAGTAAACGTTCGCTCAGTCTGATTGGTCTCGGTGCTGCCGCTATTTTCGGTTGCGTTTCCGTTTATGATCTCTTCTGCCATTGGTAATCCCTCCGTTTACCGTCCGTCGACGTATTCCGTTTTATGCTCGTCAGCATATCAAAAAGTGGCTATCGCATTTCTGCAATAACCACTGAATGAACATATCTCTTTGTGCGCAGCCCGCTTAGATTGTCGGCACATTATCTTTGCAGCGTATCACGTGTTAGCTGCTCGATGTATCGTTTTCAGCGGGCATTGTCATTCTTTGTGAGGCGTTGCGCGTACTCTCACATCAGCCGGTCGCTATCCGGCCTCTGGCGGCGCAAGCGGGACTCGAACCCACAATAACGGCGTCAAAGGCCGTTGTGTTACCATTACACCATTGCGCTATATATTGCATGGCCGCTGTTGAGCAGTAGCGACACGGTATTTATATCCCCCACCGCTTGGGGCATAGAAAGGAGAAGAAAGGAAAAGGAGGTGTATTTGCTCTCTGTTATGCTTTTAGCTGCATCATTTTAAGGCTTTCAGCAGTGCTTTAGATTCGTTCGCGCCAAACTCCGGGATGTTGCCCCGTTCGAGCTGTTCCCGCAGTCCTGCCGCCTTGCTGAATGTGTGATACTCGTCGTTCAGACGCCTATATCGTACCGCAAGGCTTGTGTATTCCTCATCGTCGCCGCGCGCCTTGGCGGCTATTGCCTCGCGCTTGACCTTGCGCAGCGCCGTTTCAATCTGCCGCTGTTTCTGCGTCGCTTCGTACATGGTGTATTTCTTGCCCTCGAACTCAAACGGCGGCGGATCAAGGTTTTCTAACTCTTCATCGGTATATGTCCGCTCGGAAACGCCCTCAACCCACGCACGGTACAAATGACGGCAGTTAACGCCGCATAGGCCGTCTACTTGGCCAAGTCCGCACACTTCGTATATCGACGGGTATTTGTCTTTGGCGTATATCGAATACACGCGGCCTTGCCATTTCTTGTGGCTGCTCCACGGATTGGGGTAATCCTTATCACGCGCGCCCCTGTGCGCTGTGACCTCGCGATAAGGCGTATTAAGCAGCTCGGCGGTCTGCTCGCTGTACTGCCGTGACAGCTGCGTTACGCCCGTCATAACGGCTCTACGCGCTGCCACGTCAACGCGGTTATGCCATCCGGACGCATATTCTATGTACTGCACTCCGCTGTCTGTGAGCTGCTTTGTCGCTTCTCTGATAGCCACGTTATAGCTGATCCCGCTCTGCACTTTCATCAGCGCGTCGTCAAGTACGCGCTCATACATGCCATCGAGGTCGAGCATCTGAATCTGCCCGGCTACACGCACGGCAAAGCCCATTGTGCGCGTAATGTTGCGCAGCTCGCCGCTTGTCTGCGCGGCTATGGCCGCTATCGTGCTGTCGAACGCTTCACGGTTAAAGCCGGTCTGATCCGTTACGACAGCATCAAAATAACGCTGATTCTCGCCCAGCGCGGTACTCCAAGCTTTGGAGAACTCCGCATCGGTGAGCTTCAGCGTTTTCTTGATGTATTTATTGATATTGTCGAGGTCATAGCCGTTCTTCAACAGCTGCTTAATATGCAGGATCGTTGTTGCCGTCGCAGTTTCGTTATATTTGACCCGGCTGCATATATCGGCTATGAGGTAATCGGCGAGCCGTTCATATAGAACGACGATAGCCTCCGGAAGCTCCTGCATGAACTCCGGTGTAATTGGGTACTTTGGCATTACTCATTCTCACCTGACACAAGGCTTTCCATCTTCGGCAGCGCTGCCTTTGCTGTCGCCTCGTCCTCGTTCATGTGTTTCATGCGGAACTCATACGGCTGCATAATGCCCATCTGCACCATACGCGCATCACGGTTAAACTCGGTCTCCTTATCCTCGATTATGGAATCGTCAAAGTCAATGCTGATCTGCACATCCTCGTCCAAACCAGCATCCATGTAAGTATTCCCAAGTCTCAAAACCGTTCGCGTAAGCTCTGTGAGCACGCTCCGTAGTATGATTTCGTGCTTCTTTATCGTGCGGAACATTTCGCTATTCTCGCTGATAATCTGCGTTGCTGTGGATACGCTGCCGTTATCATAACGGTAATGGTTCTCGCCGAATCCGCAGCGGCTCGACAGCACGTTAAGCATATCCTGCATACCGGCGTTGTGTGCCGCCGCTCTGATCTCCATGTTTGTCTCATGGATAATTGAACTCGGGTCGCTGTCTTCCGGCAGGACATAGAATGTAACATCGTTCGGGTCAAAGTACGGATTTCCGTCAATGTTCTTGACCGCCTCCGGCTTAACCATGATGCGCTTCTTACCAAGCACGAACTCATTTACATAGCTGTCATAGGCTATGTCACAAGCCTTGAGCTGATCTATGGCGTTCGCGTACACGGCTATACCCAGCGGGAGCGTGTTATCGTAGTTATTGACGATGTTCAGCCGGTCGATAACGAATAGTCGCTTGTCGCTGTCCGTCTCGACCGTCTCAGGAACATTTTCAAAGCCCCTTATGCTGTGCATATCAATTTCCGTGACGCTCTCTTTGTCGAGCTTCAGCAGCGCATTTTCTATCCTGTATTTGCCGTCGACAAGATGATGAATCTGCACATACGCATAATCCTGATCGTCAGTATAGACGTGTGAAGCAAAAGCGCATTCCGTTATCTCGCGATTTTCCCATGTGATAGGGTATATCCTGTCGCCGGTCACATAGTCCATCTTTATCCCGTCAGCCTCTCCGGTGAGTGTGCCGGTGTCTCTGTCGATAGCCGCGCCGACTATGCGGGGGATGTATGCAGTAGTGCCATAGCAGCCTTTCAGCTCTTGCATTTCGGATATGCGCACGTCAAAGTTGACCTTTGTGCAGAAATCGTCCCAAAACTCCTGTTCTTTCTTGCCCTCAAGAGTTATTTGAACTTTTTCGTTCATCAATAGGTTAGCCCAGTCCTCGCAGACTTTCTTAGCCATGCCCATTGAAAAACGTTCGCACTCGACTTTGCCGCCCTGTCCCGTGCTCACCATGTAATCATGGAATCCCTTGACCTTGCCGTCATACCATGACTTCCACTGTTTAATTTTGCCGTAGAACTCCGCCGGAGCTGTTTTATACCCTTTGTCGTTAAGGTACTGTATAATCGTCATGCGTTACTCCCGAACTTATTAAATACGCGCTCAAGTGAATAGCGCGTCGCGTCGATGGTGTGGTTATTCTCATCGGGATAACCGCTCATAACATCGCCGTCTTTGTTTCTCTCAAACTCATAGTGTAAGAACTCTTTATAAACTCTTGGCGTTCTCGCAGGATCAATGACAAGCTTGCGGCTTTGCAGCCACTTCATGCCATATTCCACGCTGCCGGGGCCTTTAACTGCGAGCTTTGCAGGTAGCCCCAAGCTTCTAAAATCGTTCGTTGACTTCGGCTCGGCGCTATCGCAAGTAATATAGGCATCGTCATAGCCTTTTTCTTTGATCTTCTTTGCGTTTTCCTCGTTGCTGGTCTTGTTATTCACTATCTCGTCAATAAACGTGATAGTCTCGCGCGCCCTGTCGTAATTCAAACGCACGAAAGCAAACGGATCGGGGTACCATCCCCAGTCAGTCCCCTGATAGATGTGGTCAAACCGGCTGATTTCCTCGTCCGTGATTGTCCTGATTTCAATATTGTCAAATACATTGCCGCCGTCGCCGTTTGGTATGCCCATGTACTCATGCTCATAGGCTTTTGGGTCGACTGTTTTAAGGTGATCGGCATCATCTATGAACTTTTGCCCTAACCACTCCGGCGGCGCATCAATATACGTTGAATGATGTACTATCCTGTTAGGGTTCGGCTCGCGCAGCTCTTTGTTTACCCAGTTATCGCGGCTCTTCGGTGGGTTATAGCTCGCAAAGTCATACGACAGTGCGCCGCCGCGCAGCACTGATTGCTTAACGCTTCGTTCTTCCTCTGCGCCGCTCAGTTGGTCGCGCTCTTCTATCCAGAGAATACCGATATAACCAAACGGCGGCTTTATCGACTTGAGCTTGATCGGATCATCACAGCCGCGAAAGTAAATGATCTGCCCAGTTTTCTTATAGACTATCTCTATCGGGTTTGCCTTACACTGAAACTCATCATCAAGCCCCAGCGCGTGGATCGCCCATTTTATCTGTGAAAAAACAGAATCCTTGAGCGTACCGCCGACCTTACGCAGCACACAAGCATGCATTGTCGGATTGTTTTTCAGCAACTCAACGACTTTGAGGGAGACGTAAGACGACTTTAAGCCGCCTCGGCCTCCCTCAAAAATGTACGTTCTATTCGGTTCTATGTTACGGTTGATATCAACAAACGCTTTGCCCATGAGATATGCTGGGATGTAAAACGGCTTTTCGTCTGCCGTCTGTATGTCTGTCCAGCTCTCCCACTTCTCAACCGCCTTATCTTCGCCTCGCACCGCCCGACGATAAACACCCGCGACAACTGCTGCGTTGCCGTTCATGTCCTCTTCGTCTATTGCAAGCCCGTTCTTTTCAATCTGCTCTTTCAGTTTGTCCGATGCAGGTGCATCGGCAATGGCTCTCGCGATGCTTTGCAGTGTGCTCCGCTTGGCTCTTGCTACACCAGAGGCAATGCCGCCTTTCTGGCCGATTTCTCTTACTTCGCTCTTGCTTCGTTTGTTCGTCGGGATTAAATTCGCGTCCTGCTTGGGATTGCGTGGCATCTACCTCCCTCCTCTAATTTGCGCATAAAAAATCCGCTGCCTTTTCTGACAACGGATTACTTGTGTTAATGTTTGTTTAGATTTTAATGTTGCGGACAGGCTTCCCTGCACCACTGCAAACGAACTGCATCATGCTCATAATCTGCCCGTCTTTCTTATGCACTACTAACGGCGTTGCTTTCCCGCCTATGAAATCGTCTCCAACGTCCTTGCGCGAAAAAACGTATCCGTTTTCCCACTCCTCACAAAAACCGATTTCGTCTTTCATATAGGTTTTGTTCGCGATCTCATACGCTTCTTCAAAAGTAATCATCTGTGTGCCCCTCCTTTTTGAACATCAGATTATTTTCTTCTATTTCTTGGCGTTTTTCTAATAGCTTCCTTTGCTGTGTCTGAAAAATCCAGATTGTCAACTCTTGCTACTTTCGTTTCTCTTGTCCTGATAGCATCAAACAACGCTTTCGGGCTTACGATGCTCCCGTCTTGCCCGTCGTAATAATAAGTATTGTTCCCTCGCTGCACAACGTTGAGCACGTGACCGGACTTGGCGTTTTTCCAATATACCGCCATAATTGCCCTCGCGCCGTTGCCATATCCGCGCATCTTTTCCTCAAGCGCCTTTCTTGCGGCATTGGCTGTTGTTCTGCCGACGTTCTCAACATTCGCCCCGACAAAGTTTTTCGCCCAATTCTCTGAACTCGGCATCGTATCTCCGTCATAGGTCGGTTGCGCTATAACATCATACCCTCTGAATCGAGCCTCTGTTGCTATAACTGCCCTCTGGCAATTTTCGTTATACTCACGCGCAGTTCTCGCCCTATCGTAAAATGGGTTTGCTTTCATAATGGCATCACGAGTCGACATCGGTCTTCCCTTTTTGCCTAAAGCCTCCGCGAGTGTTTTAGGTGAGCCGGGCATCATGTCCATAGGCGCGTTGTTGCCGTTGCCGCCACCACCGCCGCCGGGATATGATCTCGGTATTCCGCTATTTGCTCCTCTGCCACCCATTATAACACCATCCTCAATTTATATCAACGTCGCGGAATCGCTCCGAGTTGTGATTTGCGATATATACCGCCTTGCAAGGGAACTCATAGCCGATATCGCCGCCGTAGACGACCACGCATTTGGGCTTGAGCCTGTTTATCGCTTCATTCATGCCGGATACCCATATTGCCGCTGCGTCTTCGTCCTGCTTAACGCCTATCGTGCTGACCGATACCGTGCCGCCCTGCTGCAAGCCGTCAAAGCAAAAATCATAGCTTCTCTCGTCTGACCATGAGAGCGTGGGAATTACCGTTATCCCCGCGTCCTGCATTTTCTGACCTATCAAACGGGAACGATAAACATTCCATATCTGCATAGCGATAGGCATGTCCATGTATAACGAAAAATCCGGGGTTAATACGCAATCGAACATTGCGAGCCTGTCCATATACTTATCAGGCGTGTTCCAGATCCGTTCAAATTGGTAGTCATCAATGTAAAAGTGTATGCCCTTGGCGAAATCGTCTTTTGTGAGCATATAGTTGAAGCTTATCAGGTCTTTCGGAACATGGTTCGTGGCTTGTATAACCGGCATATCATACGCACCGGCGACGCGCGTGTTATCGTAGTCGTGAAGATTGACGCTGTTGTATGTCCGCTCCCGCTCGTCGCCGTAGTATTCATCATCATCCGGCAGCTCAAATCCGAAGTCCGTCATATCTATTTCGGTGATCTCGCCAAGTTCGATATCCAGCAGCTTGAAATCCCAATCCGCAAGCTCGGATACCTTGTTATCAGCCAGTCGAAACGCTCTTATCTGCTCGTCGCTTAAATCATCCGCTATAATGCACGGTACAGTTTTCATGCCGAGCTGCTTTGCGGCTTTTAGCCGCGTATGCCCACAGGCAATAACGTTATTTCGGTCAATGACGATTGGCACTTTGAAACCGAACTCACTGATCGACGCTGCTACACTCTCGACCGCCGCGTCGTTCTTGCGCGGGTTTCTGCCGTACTCCTTTAATTTTGTGATCGGTATATCGTGTATTTCCATCTCCATAGCCCCCTCCGCTGCTTATGGTGTCCCTCGCCGTAGCTACTCCTACTCTTTGGGCGGTGTGAAAAGGAGGTAAAACCACCGCCGTGATCGTGCCCAAAACGTCATCAAGTTCACGCTCTTGCGGTTAAGCAAAAGAGCGCCGGTGCTTTCCAGCGCTCTTTGAGCGTACACATTATACCACGTTTTTTTGAAAAGTCACTGTCACAAAACTCGCATTTTAACTTGTGCCGTACCTCGCAGTACAGTAATCTGTCAGTGCGCGTTTGGCTTTGCGCCATACAGTGCTATCATCGCAGTTCAGCTCATCACATAGCCGCTGTGCGCCGTTCCTCTGCTTATCTATGTAAAGCACCTCAAGTATTCGTCGCTCTTCGTCGGCGAGCTTATCAAGCGCCTTACAAGTCAATTCGACTTCTTTTTCCGCAAAGTGCAGGTTCGCCGACAGCAGGTCAATAAGGCAAATACTGTTATTAAGTCTGTCGTCGTAGCTGCTCCCGCCGCCCTGTACCGGTGTTGAGTCTGTGCAGGAGCTTTTAATTGCTGTCATGCGCTCGCGCTCAAGTGCTATGTCGCTTGGTATGGATTCAATAGCCGCCTCGTTCTTGCGGAGATTATACAAGTCTGTCTTGCATTTGAGTTTCCAGAGTTCAGTCATTTGCCGCCTCCCATGTTATAACCAGCTTTTGCAGCTCCGCCGTCGTAAGCAGCTTATACGCCGCGTTAAATGCGTCTTGCGCTGTGGTATTGGAGAACTCCAACACGCCGTTTATTGGTATTCCCGCGCCCATAGGCGGTTTGTTTGACTTTTCAGCAGGTTCCACGACCTGTTCTATCGGCGTTGCAATCTCCACCACCGACAACGGTTCTTCACTAACACCCCGCGTAACCTCGTTCGTGCTGTTTACCCATGCCCAAAACTCATCATTTCGCCCGGTTCGTGCCTCGCTTACGTTGCCCCTAAAGGGTATTCCCAGCTCCTTGAACATAAAACAAACCGTATTCCGGCTCACGCCGAACATCTCGGCAAGCGCTTTCTGTTGCGGATTGTACTTGCTTATGATCGTGCTGAGATATTCGCGCTTGATATCGTCCGGCATCCGCTTGAACTGTGCCCACTTCATAGGGCTGTTGAGGTTATAGCTCTGTACTTCTCCGTTCATCTTATCACGCTCCTTTTTCGTCATGTAATCAGACGGCATTTTGACCCTGCCGCCTTTTCCGGCGTGGGAGCGTTTATTGAAGCTCCCACGCGCTGTGCGTTTCCGGTCTGCACATTCAGAGCGGAACACATATTCTTCATCGGTCATTTCTATCACCAAAGATGATCTTATAGCATGGAACGCATATATCTTTCATCCCAGACATCAGAGTACGGCCGAGTTCGAACCCATCCGGTGCGCGATATCCAACCTGCATTCCCGTCGCCATAATATGGATATATCTTTCACCGTCGTTGATTTCATTGCCGCATATATCGCAGAATACTTTTTTCATGTTTCTCCTTTCATTTCCCGGTGCTGCCGAATCCCCCGTTACCGCGCTCGGTGCTGTCGAGACGATCTACAATCTCAAGCGTCGGTGTGATGATCGGCATAATTACAAGCTGACTTATTTTGTCGCCCTTATTGACCTCATAAGCGTTGTGGCCGTGATTATAGAGTTTGACACAGATGCTTCCTGTGTAACCGCTGTCTATAACGCCATCGCTGGTTATATCGTGCTTGACGTTCAGCCCAGACTTGCTCTTGAGCATACCGACGTAGCCCTCCGGTATCTCGATATGTACGCCGGTATCAATGATTGCGCTGCTGTACGGTGGGACATAGGCTCTTATAGGTGAGCGCAGATCATATCCCGCGTCAAGATCATGCGCGCGTTCCGGCAGGTAAGCGCCGGGATCGATTACAATCTTCATTCTTCCTCCTTATATTCCGGGCACTTTACCACATGATAACTGGTGTTTTCGCGACGATAGCCCTTGAGCGTGGTTTTCCTTGCTTTCCAGCCCTCGACCGGCTTAAACATGATTGCTCCGGTTTCGGGATCGCGCGCCGTCCATGAGCATCCGCCTGTTGCGTTCGCACATGACCAGCAGAGCGTTAATTTGTACACTTGTTTCACCTCTCACAAATATCTTTTTGCTGTTCTTCGTGCTGTATTTATTTCGTTCTCAATGAGTGTGTGGGAGTAGCCTAACGTCTCGGCTATCTCTTTGATCTTCTTCCCGGCAACGCGATACCGCAAAATTTGCCGTTGCCGCTCTGTCAGGCTATCCCACCATGACTTTCCATCGCACCAATCCACATCCGGTGTTGACGGCACACACGCGCTTAACTCTAATGATTTTCTGCCGCGTTCATCCGGTAAGACTATCGCTGACAGAGATAACACGGACTTAGGCCGCTTGGCACAGTTGGCGCGTCGCAGCTCGGCGTATATTTCATTTCTGATGTAACGCCAAGCCAACGTCGACAGCGCGCCCTTTTCAGGATCGTAGTCCATGCAAGCGCGCCATAGCGCCATTCTCGCGGTTTGCTGTGCATCTTCGTCATATTGCAGATGCGGGAAGTATCGTTTCAAGCATTGATATACAAGCTTCTCGTTTGCTATGTACAGCTCCTCACAGCTTGTGTTGCTTACCGTCTCTGGTGACGATTTTGATATCATATCTTACCTCACGCGGTGCATAGTACTTGCCGCAGGCCGCTTTAAGTGCGGCCTCTTGCTTGGCTATGGCATATTCGTTGTCTTTGGTATCGCCCTTTTCCAGTTCCCGGATTTCCGTGTACTTGGCATTAAAAGCATCGTGGAAACGCTTCAACCGCTCTTCACCGA
>ERZ1034719.908-NODE-908-length-15283-cov-5.344628_pt1 | contig 15283 bp, 16 predicted proteins | sample MGYA00520703_ERZ1034719 | MGnify/ENA primary metagenome ERZ1034719 (study PRJEB33766, sample SAMN09781716) | gut metagenome | biome: gut microbiome | host: Homo sapiens | place: Madagascar | study: EMG produced TPA metagenomics assembly of the PRJNA485056 data set...
CTGTTGCTGACACTTTTGGATGATCTGCTGCGGAATGTTCCGGTGTTTGAATTTTTCAATCACGCCGCTCCCGGCAATGAACAGATCACCTATCGGGCCATGCGTGAGGCCATCGGCAGAAAGGAAAAGACACTATGAAACGGAATGCACAGTTTATTCTGAGCAATGTGGCGGGCAGCCATATTCTCGTGCCGATCGGCGAGTTGTCCGCGAACTTTAGCGGTGTCGTGTCGCTGAACGACATGGCTGCGGTGATGTGGAACCTGCTGGAGAACGATACCACCCCGGAGGCGCTGCTGGCCGCCGTGCTGGCGGAATACGACGTCCCAGCGGAGCAGGCCAAGGCCGATATTGCGGACTTTTTGAACCAGCTGCGTAGGCTGGGCTGCTTGGAGGAATGAACATGAAACGACTGAAAGTAATGGCGGCGCTGCTGGCGATCCTGTCGCTGGCGTTCCTTTGCGTTGCCTGTGGAAATAAGCCGGTAGTCCCGGCGGGCGAGGACGGAAATTCTGGTACCACCCACCAGGATGCCGCTACGGACGATAAGACCTCTGCGGAGGATAAGACCTCCCCGGACAACGTTACCCCCACGGAAGGCGGTGTGGTGACGGATGGGCCGCTGGAGATTGCTGGCGGTGTGACGGAAAGATCTGCTGTGGACGATACTTCGACAGATACAAAACCCGCAGACAATAAACCTTCTGACACCAAGCCTGCCCCCCCCTCTGACACTCCCAACGCATCGCAGGATCTGAAGTGGGAGGAGTTTTATGCCCTTACCCCTGAACAGCGAGACGCCTATTTTGATAGCTTCAGTGACTACAAGGCTTTCTACGACTGGATGGTAAAGGCGCAGGAGCGCTTCAAGACCGAGCATCCCACCATCGAGATCGGCGCGGACGGCAGCATCGACCTGAGCAAGCTGAAATGACAGCGAAAACCGTGCGCTCCGTCAGCATGCAGGAGCTGGCGCCCGCCATCGTGCAGGCGATCCAAACCGGCGGCAGCGCGGAGCTTACCGTAACGGGGCGCTCCATGACGCCGTTCCTGCAGGATCGCGTCAGCCGGGTGCGGCTGACCGCCATCTCCCAGCCGAAGCGCGGAGATGTGGTGCTCTACCGGAGGCAGAACGGCGGATATGTGCTGCATCGCATCGCCGCCTGCTGCGGCGACGGCACCTATGTCATGTGCGGTGACGCCCAGACGGTTCTGGAGCCGTCCATCCGCCGCGACCAGCTGATCGCCGTGATGACGGCCTTCGCCCGCGGCGAAAGGTGGCGCGGCTGCGATGACCCGGCCTACCGCCTGTGGTGGCGGCTTCGCCTGGCGGATCGCCGACTGCGCCATCTGTGGCTGTGTGTATGCCGACGCCTTGGCTTCGGCGCTCAATAGACGACTGAACCCCCTGACGCAGTGCGTCAGGGGGTTTTCGTGCCCCAACCGGAAAGAACTGGATGGGGAGGAGAAAATTTAGTAAGGATTTGGTGCCCGTGTCATTGAAATGTGACGCGGTTTCCTATATAATAAACAAAATAGCGCGGTCATGCTGCTTACGTGGGCTTGATTTGAAAACTAAGGTTGAAATGTAAGTACAGTTCATGTATAATATGCGATATAAAGCGATATTTCTGAAATTGTAAATCGGCAACAGGGAAGCGGGCGCAAAACGGCCGCTGTTCCGTGCTGTAGAGGGATAGGAGTGCAGAAAGAAACAATGTATAGGAGAATTACGCGACCGCCGTCCTTTTCTCGGGATGACATTATCTGTGGCCGAAAAGCGCAGCACGCAGCAGAAAAGGAGGACAACCGCTGAATGGATCAGGAAAAAGTAAACCGCACGGATGAGATCGAGATCGACCTGCGGGAATTGTTCTATCTTCTCAAGCAGAAGCTGCTGATCGTGGTGGCGGCATTTGTCATTGGCGGCATTTTGGCTGGGGCGGCTACTTACGTATTGATCAAGCCGACCTACAGGGCGTCATCGCTGCTGTACGTGGTCTCGGCGTCCAATAATTCCGTGGTCAATCTGGCCGACCTGCAGATCGGTACGAATCTGACTGCCGACTACGAGGAGCTGCTGCTGAGCCGCCCCATGATGGAGAGCGTTATTCAGAATCTGAATTTGACCGGTGTGTCGGCCAATGGTCTGCGAGGCATGCTGAGCATCACCAACAAGAGCGGCACCCGTATTTTGCAGATATCCGCCACCACCCGTGATCCCCAGCTGTCGGCGGATATTGCCAACGAGGTGGCGAATCTGGCCATCACATGGCTGCCGGCCGTGATGGAGTGCAACGAGCCCCACGTGGCGGAGGAGGCCATAGTGCCGACCCATCGGGCCGGCCCCAGCTACACGCGCAATGCCATCCTTGGCGCATTGGTGCTCTGCCTGCTGACCTACGGTGTGTTTGTGGTGCAGTACCTCTATGACGATTCCATCCGCACGGAGGCCGATATGGAGAAGTTCTTCGGCGTGATGCCGCTGGCGGTGATCCCGGAGGAGGGGGGTGCCCTCAACCGCGGCGAAACGGGACGGCTGGGCAAAAAAACGCAGGCAGATAAGGAGAAGCAAGCAAAATGGAATCCTTGACCATCAAAGACAAGGGCACGTTGCCCTATGCCAGCAGAGAGGCGCTGAACCGCCTGCGGATCAACTTCGATTTTTGCGGAGACCAGTACAAAAAGGTCATGATCACCAGCAGCTCTCCTGACGAGGGTAAGAGCTTCATCAGCTTCCACCTGTGGCGGGTGCTGGCGGAGTCCGGTCGGCGGGTAGCTCTGGTAGACGCCGACCTGCGGCGCAGCGTGATGCGTATCCAGCATCAGCTCAGCGCCGGAACTGACGCGAAAAAGGCGCTGGGGCTGGCTCACTATCTGGCGGGCAACGCGTCGCTGGAGGACGTACTCTATGAATCCGACATCGAAAACGGCTTTATGGTGCCCACGTTCCACACTGTGGCAAACCCTGTATTGCTGCTGCAAAATCCCCGGTTTGGAGAGATGATGGAGAAGCTGGGGGAGCAGTTCGATATCATTCTGGTGGACACGCCGCCGCTGAACAGCGTGGCGGACGGTTTGCAGGTGGCGCGGCACTGCGACGGCGCACTGCTGGTGGTGCGGGGCGGTGTAACGCCCCGGCGTATCATATCTACCAGTATGGCACAGCTGAAGAGCATCGACTGCCCGCTGCTGGGAACGGTGCTCAACCGCGTGGAGATGGATAAGAACCCCTACTACTACAAATACAGCAAATACAGCTATTACAACTACTACGCGCCCTCCCGCGAAAAGCAATGAAACGCAGCGGAAGAAAAATAGTGTTCTGGTTCGCGGCGGCGCTGTGCGTGATCTGTGCGGTGCTTCTGATACTGGCGCTGCGCAGCCGTGCCCAGCATGCCAAGCCTGTGGAGAAGGATCCCAACGGCGTGATCGCCGCGCAGGAGGAGGCCGGTCAACAGGTGGACGTACCGGTGGATTTTGACGCGTGGCAGGAGCGCAATCCCGACGTTTACGCGTGGATCGAGTATCCGGGCACCAACGTGGATTATCCTATCGTGCAGCGTCCGGATGACGACGCCTACTACCTGCGCCGGGATATTGACGGCGGCGAGTCGGTGGCCGGCAGCCTGTATACCCAGCAGACCTATAACACCACGACCTTTGACGACCCGGTAACAGTGATCTACGGCCACAACATGGCCAACCAGACCATGTTCGGCGGCCTGCAATCCCATCTGGAGGCGGCCAGCCTTGAGGATGAACCGGAGAACTTCTACATCTACCAGCCCGGCCGGGTACTGACCTACCGGGTGGTGGGCGGAACACCAAACAACGAGCGGCATATCCTCTATTACAACGATTTCTATTTGCCCGTCGGCTTCCGGCAGTTCTTTGACGAGCTGTATGCCCAGCGGAGTTTCCATGTGAACCTGCCGGGCCTGCTGCGTCCGGAGCCGGGCGACCGGGTAGTGATCCTCTCCACCTGCATGAACGGAGAGGACCACCAGCGATATCTGATCATCGGCGTGTTGACAGACGACACAGCCAACGAAACGATCATACGAGAGGCGTCGTGACGCGATCACGGCCAATCTCTGTGAAAATAATTGAAAGGTGGAGTATACTATGAAGAAGTGGATCGCACTGTTTCTGGCACTGTGCATGACATTTGCTCTGGTCGTGACCGCCAGCGCCACAGAGTCCAGCGTGGGCGTGAATGTTGAGTACTGGGACTACGATGACAAGGATTGGAGCAGTGAGATCATCGTGCGGCAGCAGCCCACGGGGAACTACGATATCGACGCCATCCTGAAGGCCGCCAAGGACGCCGGCTTCAATAAGGAAGTGGTTCGCGTCCTGATCTTCAAGATCATTGAGATCGGCGGCTATGAAGGCGGCAAAACGACGGTAGACGATTCGATCCTGATGACAGACGGCCCGCTGAAGATCCGTCTCACGATCCCCGGCCTAAATGTCAGCAGCAGTGATATCGAAGCGCTGCATTACTTCCTGAATCAGGTCTGGGGCGAGGTGGAGAACTGCTACGTGGACGCTCAGGGCCGTATCATCGTGGAGTTCAAGCAGACGCTGAAGGAAGTCCTGAAGCTGGATCCTGAGGATCGCGTGTTTGCCATCCTGCTGGCGGGCAAGGACTCTCACAAGCCCGGCGGCGGTTCGGGCGATACCACCGGCGACACCGACGTGGTGGCTCCCAAGACCAACGACCTGCCCGTTATCGCCCTGCTGACGGCCGGTATGCTGGGCTTTGCCGGTATCGCGGTGGCAGCAAAGCGCCGCAAGGTGTAATTACGGATATCAAACGCTTCCGGAGGGTGCCGGTTCACCCCGGTGCCTTCCGGAAGTAAAGACACGCGACATATCAGGAGAGACTATCATGGCGCACTATCGGGTGATCGATTTTCACAGCCATGTGCTGCCGGGTATCGACGATGGCAGCAAAGACGTGGAGACGAGCCTTGCCATGCTGCGGGTGATGCGTGAGCAGAACGTGGATATCTGTGTCGCTACCCCGCATTTCTATGGCGACCGCCAGCAGCTATCCGCGTTTTTGGCCCAGCGGAGTATGGCGCGGGAGCGGCTTTCTCAGCATCTGGAGAGCGGAATGCCACAGATCGTCTTGGGTGCGGAGGTGGCGTCCTTTATGGCGCTTCCGGAGCTGGACGGTCTGGAGAGCCTGTGCATCGACGGGACACGGACACTTTTACTGGAGATGCCATTCGCACAATGGACAAATCTGGAGCTGGACGTGCTGACACGGCTTTGCCTTGACAGAGACTATCAGGTGATCCTGGCGCATATGGAGCGGTATCTGCCGCTGCAAAGAAATAAAGACATATGGGAGCACATGATGCTGCTGCCGGTGACGGTGCAGCTGAATGCGGAATGCCTGCTGTCCCCGTGGGGCCGCGGGAAATATCTGGACATGTTCCGCACCGGCAGGGCACATCTGTTGGGCAGCGACTGTCACAACCTGAAATCCCGTGCGCCGAATCTGGGCGCAGGACGCAGAATCATCGAGAAAAAGCTGGGCGCTATGGCGCTGCTGCATATAGACGACTGGGGCAGTCAGCTTCTGCCGGAATCGACAGCACAGGCAGAAGGGACGGTGGAGCAATGAGCAAAAAGAAAGGCACACTTATGCTGCTGCTCACCGTCATCATCGCGGTGGCGGGCATCTATGCCGCCACAAGACTGCTGGGCAGCCAGTTTGACCGCGCCAATGATGACGGCACATCGGGAAAGACTGTGGAGGAGATACTGGGGGATTCCGGCCTGCAAACCGTCACCTATAAGGGGGACACCTATGTGCCCCGTAAAAACATCGAATCCTTTCTGCTGATGGGCGTCGACCATGAGGGCGACGTTCAACAGTACGGCAACTATGGCGGCGGACAGGCCGACGCGCTGCTGGTGGTGGTGGTGGACAGGAACAGCAAGGAATACACCATCCTGCAGATCAACCGTGACACCATATGCACCGTGGAGCTGTTGGACATGGACGGCCAGCCCACCGGAGAGCTGACGCAGATGCAGATCGCCATGGCCCACGCGGTGGGCACCGGCGTGGAGGACAGCTGCGAAAACACGGCGCGGGCGGTATCCAAGCTCCTGTATGACGTGCCGGTGGATGGCTATGCCGCCCTGAACATGGACGCCATGGCGTTGCTGAACGACATTGTGGGCGGCGTTACCGTCACCATCGAGGACGATTTTTCCGGCTATGACGACAGTTTGAAAATGGGCGAGACCATTACGCTGGACGGCCAGCAGGCGTATCATTATCTGCGGGGCCGTATGTCGGTGGGTGACGGCGCCAACACCAGCCGTATGCGCCGCCAGCGCACCTATATGACGGAGTTCCTGAAGAAGGCCCAGCGTCAGTTGGCCAACGACAAGAGCTTGGCTAATACGCTGTATAACGAGTTGACGCCTTATATGGTCACAGACCTGTCCGGCAACGACGTGTCCACGCTGCTGGAGACCTCCCAGTACTATTCCAGCCGGGGGATCATCACGCCGGAGGGCACAGTAAAGCGGGGAGGCACCTTCGTGGAATTCTATGCCGACGAGAACGCCCTGAAGGAATTGGTTTTGGCACTTTACTATGAAAAGAAATAGCGCTGCCGGTGGGGATCGGCAGACGTACCGCGGAGAGGGATAAACAAAAGTGAACAGGGAAAAAAAGAGGGGAAGGCCGCTGGAGCGCTGGGAGCTGATTGCGTTCTGCCTGGCGCTGTATGATGCCGTTGTGGTCAACGCAGCATACTTTTTCGCGCTGCTGCTGCGCTTTGATATGCGCTACAGTGCGGTGCCGCCGGCCTACCTGTATGCATTTTTGAAATTTGCGCCGTTGTACACGGCGATCGTGATCGTTGTATTCTCCATATTCCGGCTTTACAACAGCCTGTGGGAATTCGCCAGCTTTAGTGAGCTGTACCGCATTATGGCGGCATGCTTTATCACGTGCGGCATCCACACGGTTGCTGTTACGGTGTTTTTCTGCCGTATGCCGGTGTCGTACTACCTGATCGGCGCCATTGGCCAGCTGGGGCTGGTGGCGGCTGTTCGGTTTGCCTACCGCTTTGCCCGATTGCTGGCGGCCAGCGCCAGGCGGCATGAAATGGTGGAGAAGAATGCCATGATCATTGGCGCGGGCGCTGCCGGTCAGGCAGTGCTGCGCGAACTGAAAATCAGTAATAACGCACAGTTTATCCCTTGCTGTGTTATCGATGATGACCCCAATAAGTGGGGCCGTACCATCGATGGCGTGCCTATCGTGGGCGGGCGTGACGTGATCGAGGAAAAGGTGAAGAAGTACAACATCAGCCAGATCCTTATCGCCATTCCTACCCTGTCCATGCAGGAGCGCGGCAGGCTGCTGACGCTGTGCAGCGAAACGGGCTGCGCCCTCAAGACGCTCCCTGCGCTGTACCAGCTGGCCAACGGCGAGGTGACGCTCAACAAGCTGAAGCCGGTAGAGGTGGAGGATCTTCTGGGGCGCGACCCCATCCAAATCAATACCAACGAGGTGCTGGAGCAGCTGCAGGGGAAAACCGTGCTGGTGACAGGCGGCGGCGGAAGCATCGGCAGCGAACTCTGCCGCCAAATTGCGGGCCATCAGCCCGGCCATCTGATCATCTTTGATATCTACGAGAATAACGCCTACGCCATCCAGCAGGAGCTGCTGCGGCTTCATCCCCAGCTGCACCTGACGGTGCTGATCGGTTCCGTTCGCGACAGCCGCCGTATCGAGAGCGTGTTTGAGACGTACCGCCCGGATATCGTGTATCACGCGGCGGCTCACAAGCACGTGCCGCTGATGGAGAGCAGCCCCAACGAGACCATTAAGAACAACGTGATGGGCACCTATAAGACCGCCTATGCGGCGCTGCGGTACGGCGCCAAGCGGTTCGTCCTCATCAGCACCGACAAGGCGGTGAACCCCACCAACATCATGGGCGCCAGCAAGCGGCTGTGCGAAATGATCGTGCAGTCCATGGACGCGGTGAGCCGGACGCAGCGGTATGAGCTGCTGCCGGAGTTGGGGCATCTGGGCACCCATACAGCCATCGAGGGCGGTACCCGCTTTGTGGCGGTGCGGTTCGGTAATGTGCTGGGCAGCAACGGCTCCGTGGTGCCGCTGTTCAAGCAGCAGATCGCGGAGGGCGGCCCGGTGACCGTGACCCATCCGGACATTATCCGGTACTTTATGACCATTCCGGAGGCGGTGAGTCTGGTGCTGCAAGCGGGCAGCTACGCCAGAGGCGGCGAGATCTTCGTGCTGGATATGGGCGATCCGGTGAAGATCGACACGCTGGCGCGGAATCTGATCCGCCTGTCCGGCTACCGTCCCGACGAGGATATCAAAATCGTCTATACCGGCCTTCGCCCCGGTGAGAAGCTCTATGAGGAGCGGCTGATGGCAGAGGAGGGGCTGCAAAAGACGGCCAACGACCTGATCCATATCGGTAAACCGGTGCCCTTCCGGTATGAGGACTTTTTTGGCCAGCTGATGACCCTGAAGGCAGCGGCCGAGAATAACAGCCCCGATATCGAGACCCACGTGGCCCAGATCGTCACCACCTACCGACCTCAGGAAACCACCGCCGCGTGAGGGATTTAATAATATGCGCTGTTGCACAAGAATGTTGATAAGATGCTAACATTATTTTACATAACAAATCAACCGGAGATTGCTGAAATCGCGGATCGCTGTGGAGTGGATCGCGTTTGGATCGACCTTGAGACGCTTGGAAAAGAAATACGGCAGAAAGGTATGAATTCTGTGAAATCGCACCACAGGATTTCAGATATTGAAGTCGTCAAGCCAGTACTGAAGCAAGCGAAGCTTATGGTACGAGTCAATCCCTGGAATGTGCATTCGCCCGGAGAGATAGAGAGCGTGATATGTGCGGGCGCGGATTACATTATGCTTCCCATGTGGAAATCACCAAGGGAAGTAGAAAAGTTTATTTCTGTAGTTCACAATCGAGCGAAAACAGTTCTTTTGTTGGAAACGAAAGAGGCTGTGGAATGCGTGGATGAAATTTTGACGTTACCTTTTGACGAGGTGCATATAGGCTTAAACGATTTGCATCTGTCTTACGGCTTGACATTTATGTTTGAACCTCTTGCAAATGGAATGGTGGATATGCTGTGCGAAAAGTTTTGCGCAAGAGGTATACCCTATGGGTTTGGCGGAATTGCGCGGATCGGGGAGGGTGCTCTTCCGGCTGAGTGGGTCGTGAAGGAGCATTATCGGTTAGGATCGACTCGAGCAATTCTATCCAGAAGCTTTTGCAACGCAGATGAGATAAAGGATCTGGATGAGATCGAGTCGATTTTTGAGGAAAACATGCTTCGGCTTCGAGCGTATGAACTACATCTGCAGGAGACTTCAAATGAATCCTTTGAGAAGAACAGAAAAGCGGTTCAGCGTTGTGTTTCGGAAATCGTTAGAAAGAAGAAAGAGCTGCAAAAGCCTTAAATAGTTATAGACAGCTCTGCTTGTAGAGAGGCTTCGTATTATGAAAAACGATATGCCAGAGGCGAAAGCAGCCAGCCCCATTTATCGGGATTATATAAAAAGGATAATTGATCTGCTGATCGCGGTGCCTGTACTGCTGATCGCCGCGATCCCTATGGCGATAATTGCTGCTGCGGTAAAGCTGGATTCGCCGGGGCCGGCGCTTTTCAAGCAGGATCGTCTCGGCAAAGATGGAAAGGTTTTCAAAATGTTGAAATTCCGATCCATGTGTGTCGGCGCAGAAAAAACAGGCTCAGGCGTCTATTCGGGAAAAGGAGACAGCCGTGTGACCCGTGTGGGCAAAATTATCCGCGCGACCAGCTTGGATGAATTACCTCAACTGCTGAATGTGCTGCGTGGAGATATGTCCCTGCTGGGTCCTCGCCCACCGCTTACATACCATCCTTGGCCGATTGAAGACTATACTGAGGAGCAGCGGCATATGTTTGATATTCGCCCTGGTTTTTCCGGCTGGGCACAGGTACACGGGCGAAAAAATGTGGAATGGCATCACAGAATCGAACTGAATGTGTGGTATGTCAGACATGTTAGATTTTCTTTGGATGTGAAGATTTTTTTTATGACGATATTCAAGGTGATTACCAATAAGAATAATGCCAATGTGAACGAAACAGTGATATCGTTGCCAGAAAAGTGAGCGAGTGTCAATGAAATTACTTATAACCGGAGCATTAAAAAGGAATGATGCTTTTTTTGCGAAGCTTTCAAGCGAAGGATATGGCATTACGTACATCACGGATGAGCGCATCCCGCTGGAAGATCAAGATGTTGATCCTGCATACTTTGAGGGAGTTATTTGCAACAGTTTGTTTCTCTATACGCCGATTGAGCGTTTTTCTAGTTTGCGGTTTATTCAATTGACAAGTGCCGGGTTTGACCGTGTACCGATGGACTACGTGCGAGCACATCATATAAAAATTCATAATGCGAGCGGTATTTATAGTATTCCACTGGCTGAGTGCGCAGTGTTCGGTGTATTACAGTTCTACAAACAAAGCCGCTTTTTTGCGGAGAATCAACGGCACCATCAATGGGAAAAGTGCAGGGATCTGCTGGAGCTTTACGGGAAAAGAGTGTGCGTCATTGGATGCGGCGAGGTGGGGACAGAGTGCGCAAGACGGTTTCACGCATTTGGCTGTGAAGTGGTTGGTATTAACCGAACTATACGCGAGGATTTTAACTTTGAACGAATGACGCCGTTGTCGCAGATAGACGGAGAACTATCAGAGGCTGATGTGGTGATACTTTCCATCGCACTGACAAAAGATACCTATCATTTGCTTGATGCACAACGGCTGGCGTTGATGAAATCGGGTGCAGTTTTGGTGAACATTGCCCGGGGAGGGGTGGTGGATACAGACGCACTGATTATGACATTGCCACGCTTGCGAGGAGCGGCGTTGGATGTCTTTGAGGAAGAACCACTGAACGAGGCTAGCCCACTGTGGGACATGGAGAATGTGATTATAACGCCGCACAATGCTTTCTTAGGCGAACAGAATACAGATCGAATTCAAAAGCTGATAATTAGAACATTAAGGATGTATATGAGATGAAAGTGCTGCTTACAGCCACAGTACAATCACATATCTGCCAGTTTCACCGCCCGCTTGTAAAAATGCTGCATGAGCTTGGCTATGAAGTGCATATCGCGGCTCGCAATAACTTGGCCGAGAAGAATGGCTTAAGATTGGACTTTGCCGATAAGGTATTTGATGTGCCTTTTTCACGGTCCCCTAAGAGCACTGACAATATTAAGGCATACAGACAGATCAGGAAGATCATTGCCAAAGGAAACTATGATATTATTCACTGCAATACTCCGATGGGTGGCGTAGTGACGCGTTTGGCTTGTAAAGGTCTGCGCAAAAAAGGCGTACGGGTATTCTACACCGCGCATGGCTTCCATTTTTACAAAGGGGCGCCGTTGAAAAATTGGCTACTCTATTATCCAGCAGAGAAGTTTTGTGCGCATTTTACCGACACACTGATCACCATTAACCGGGAAGACTATGCGTTGGCTGAACGAAAGATGAAAGCCAAAAAGGTAGTGTATGTTCCGGGTGTGGGCATTGATGTGAACAAGTTCAGAAATACGAAAATCGATCGTGCGGCGAAAAGAGAAGAATTGGGCATTCCCGAGGACGCGTTTTTGCTGTTGTCGGTGGGGGAATTAAACGAGAATAAGAATCATCAGATCGTGATCCGGGCATTAGCGGAGTTGAACGACCCAAGTATTCACTATACAATTGCGGGAAACGGAATACTGGCTGAGAACTTGACGGCGCTCGCGACGCAGCTGGGGGTTGTGGACAGAGTTCATCTGCTGGGCTATCGCAGAGATGTGGCGGAGTTATACAAAACTGCGGATGTATATGTTCTCCCCTCTTGCAGAGAGGGATTAAATGTTTCGATTATGGAGGCCATGGCGGCAGGACTTCCGGTGGTTTGCAGTAAGATACGGGGAAATGTAGATTTGATTGATGAGTCAAACGGAATTGCGTGTGAATGTCGGAATATGCATGAATTTGAAGCGGCGATTAACCGACTGTACGTGAATCGTCAGTTAAGAGAAGAATTGGGGCAGGCGGGAAGCCAAAGGGTGGAGAGATTTTCTGTTGATGAGGTTAACCGCGAAATGCTGAGGGTGTATACAGAGCTATCGTGAAGATACGTTACTTGAGTGAGAAGTTATGAACGAGTTTCAACCGCTGGTTTCCGTTGTAATACCGGTTTACAACGGGAACGATTATATGAGGGAGACTATGAGATTATTTGTGTTGATGATGCGGGGATGCAGAATATTTTTTGAACGCGCCAGAGCTTATGCGGATAACTTAATTTAGTGAAAGAGGAGAGAACAAATGTCACCACGTTTTAGTATTGTGATCCCTGTTTACAAGGTTGAAAAATACTTGCGGCAATGTTTGGATTCGGTTTTGGCACAAAGCTATACGGATTTTGAAATTGTTGTAGTGGATGACGGTTCTCCGGATAATTGCCCGGCAATTTGCGATGCATATGCCGCAGCTGACAGCCGTGTTACAGTAATCCACAAGGAAAATGGCGGACTGTCAGATGCTAGAAACGCGGGACTTCTGGCTGCTACAGGAGAATATGTCATTTTTATGGACTCTGATGACTACTATCTTTCGACCGATCTTTTTACAGAAATTGATGCGAAAATTGCCGAAACAGCCTGCGATGCTGTATTTTTTCAATACAGGAAATACATAGAAAAGAGTAAGACATTGAAGGAAAGTCCCGTGCCCTATCCTGTAACGACGGGAATGTCTTGTAACGAAGTGTTGTTACACTTGTCAGCGCGGGATATGCTGGATGCCAGTGCATGTCAAAAAGCCACTCGTCGAACCTTGCTTTTGGAAAACGGCCTGTTTTTCAAAACGAGACTCTTTTCAGAGGACGTGGAGTGGTTTTTTCGCTATGTGCCTCAGTTGAAAAGCGTTGCGCTTTTGAATGAACCTGCTTACTGTTATCGCATCAGGGCAGGTTCTATCTCCCATTCGTTGACAGAGAAAAATATTCGGGATTTGTTTTCTTCGATAGAAATTCACGCTGACGCCATTCGAGATGGCGATGCTGAGAATAAGGCGGCGCTGCTCAATTATATGGCGTACCAATACTATATCGTGCTGGGACTGAGCCACAATGTGCTGCGTGGCAGTACGCGCTGCACGTTTTTTTCAGCGTTACACCGTTATTGCTGGCTGACGGACTACAGTATCAGCGGAAAAACAAGAAAGTGCGCGCTTCTTGTGCGTTTGCTTGGCGTGCGGCTGTCTGGGGTTATCATGGGGCTATATATAAGGATCAAATGACATGAGAATACTGATTGTTTCACAAACGTCTTGGGATATATCAAACAGCTTCGGCAATACCTTTTCCAACCTTTTTTCGGGCATGGAGGACATTGAGATATATCACATCTGCTGCAAGCATGGTGCGACGAATGGGTCACCCGCTCAAAAAACCTTTCAGATGACTGACCGTGCTGTGATGCACAGCGTCCTGTGCCGTAATGGCGGTGTTGGCTGGCTTGTCGGGAAGTCCATAGACAACAGGAATAATGCTGCTGTTTCCGTGGCAGCAGAAAAGAAGCGCCATCCCCTCGCCTATTATGTCCGCGATATGATTTGGACGCTCGGCGCATGGAAGCATGATGCGACTTTGCAGGCGTTTCTGGCAGAGGTCAAGCCGGATGTTCTATATCTGCCGATATATAGCTCCTGCTATATGTGTGATGTACAGCAATACATTGCGAATATCTGTTCTGTGCCGATCGTGGGACACATCACTGACGATGTGTTTGCCGTGTCTCCTGACGCATCGTTGCCCGTGCGGCACTATGCGCACAAAGTGGGCAAAAAGCTGCGGCGGCTCATTGCGCGTTGTGCCTATCTTGAGGTATTTGCCGAAAATATGCAGCGTCAGTATGCGGCGGATTTTCATAAGCCTGTATACCTCATTGGGAAAGGGGTCGATATAAATGCGATCCCGGAAAAGCCTGCGTTCACTGACCGTTCGGACAAGCATTTTGTCTATACCGGCAATATTGGCGGCGAGCGTTGGCGCACTCTTGTGATGATTGGTAAGGCGCTATGTGGGGATGGGGGTCAAGGCGTACTTGATATCTATTCCGCGACAATGCTGACAACGGAGATGGAGGAAGCATTCAATAACTGCGGCAGCATATGTTTTCACGGCTCTGTTCCTGCGGATGCGATCCCGGCCATTCAGGCAAACGCAGATGTGCTTGTTCACGTGGAGGGCTTTACTCCCGCGGCGATTGCCGCTACGCAGATGTCTTTTTCTACCAAGCTTATTGATTACATGATGGCGGGAAAGCCAATTTTTGCGGTGGGCGATGGGAAGATCAATTCAATCGCCGTGCTGAAGAAGTATGGGCTTGCGGTCGTTGCTGAGTTGCCCGGCCAGATCGAGACAAGGGTAAAAGCTCTTTTGTCAGGCGATATTGACGTTGAAGGACTTTTTGACAATACGGTAAAGTATCTGGAGACCTTCCGAGATATAGGGAAGATACAGGAAGGCATGAGAGCGCGACTTGAAGGGCTTGCTTGATATGATGAAAGTAGTACAGATCAATGCAGTATATGAATATAGCAGTACAGGCAGAATCACAATGGAGCTTGATTTGGCATTAAAAAAGAACGGCTGCGGTTCCTATGTTTTTTGTACCAATAGGAACGATTCGGAAAAGGGAATATACTGCATGGGTACGCCGTTTTCAAGGAAGGCTCACGGATTCCTTTCAAGGCTTACAGGCCTTCAGGGATATTATTCAAGAAGTGCGACAGGAAAAATGCTTCGTCAGTTAGATAAAATAAAGCCGGATGTAGTGCATTTGGGGAATTTACATGGAAACTATATTCACGTAAATATGTTGTTGGATTATCTGGAGAAAAATCAGATTCCGACAGTTGTCACACTGCATGATTGCTGGTTGTTTACCGGTCACTGCTGCCACTATCTGGAGGATAATTGCGACAGATGGCAGTATGGCTGCGGCAAATGCCCGGCAAAACATAAGTGGAATAAGAGTTGGTTTTTTGACCGCTCGGCGAAGGTATATGCGGATAGAAAGGCCGGATTTGGAAAATTAAAATCGTTGACCGTTGTCGGAGTCTCTGATTGGGTAACAAATGAATGCAGAAAGTCATTCATGAAAGAAAA
>ERZ1034719.909-NODE-909-length-15280-cov-5.656814_pt1 | contig 15280 bp, 17 predicted proteins | sample MGYA00520703_ERZ1034719 | MGnify/ENA primary metagenome ERZ1034719 (study PRJEB33766, sample SAMN09781716) | gut metagenome | biome: gut microbiome | host: Homo sapiens | place: Madagascar | study: EMG produced TPA metagenomics assembly of the PRJNA485056 data set...
GAAAATGAAAAAGCCGCCCGGAGGCGGCAAATTGACAAAGACCGGTGCGCATGATATGATAGGCGCGCCAACAGGAATGTGAAACAGGTTGTTCCCCCCGAAGGGGGGTGACCGCATGACGACGATGGAAGTGTTGACGCTTCTATTGCTCCTCGCTACGGTTATCTTCGGTATCCTTGGGTACATAAAGAAATAACCGCCACCTAAAAGGCAGCGGCGCTTTCCTCAAGCTGTAAACTTGTCAGGGAACGACCGCCACCTCGCCAGTGAGTCATTCCTGTTGGTTCATATCTTATCATCTGTAAGCCGCTTTGTCAAGAATGACAAGGCGGCTTTTTCATGCCGCTGGAAAGAGAGAACGCCTATGGAAAGATTATCACAGGCCGCGGCGCTGTGCTCGGAGGTGACGGTCATCCTCGCGGCGCTTGCCCTGCTCGTCAAGCCCCTGCGGGACAAGCTGCTCGGGCTGGACAAGCTGACCGACGCACTCAAATGCCAGCTCCGGCATGACATGCTGCACACCTACTACCGCCACAGGGAAGACCACACCATCCGGCAGTACGAGCTGGAGGACTTCCTCTTCCTTTACCGAGGCTATAAAGCCCTCGGCGGCAACAGCTTTATCGACCGCATCAAGTCGGAGATCGACGAGTGGGAGGTGGTAAGTTGATGGATTGGGCCGAAACCATCCTCGCGGGCGTGTGCGTGGTCTGCATGACGCTTCTGGGCATCGACCTCTATAAGTCCGCGCGGGAAAAACTCAAGACCATGCGCAAGCGCGACAAATACGTATGGGCGGCGATCTTTAACCTGACGTGGTACTGCATCGTGAGCCTCGTACTCACCGCCAACGACAAAATTGTGCCGGACAGCCTGACCGTCGCGTGGTTCGCCGCGTGGACGGCGGAGCTGGCGCTGCTGGCCAACATCAAGATCAAAGGAAAGGACGATTGAAATGAAACTGCAATTCAACGACAAGGTCTACGACATCCTAAAGTGGCTGTGCCTCATCGCGCTGCCCGCGCTCTCCGTGCTCTACAGCGCGCTGGCGGGCGTGTGGGGCTGGCCTTACGCGCAGGAGGTGGCGACCACCATCAACGCCGTGGTGGCCTTCGTGGGCGCGCTCATCGGCATCAGCACCGCGAGCTACAACAAAGCCAATGGCGCAGGCAAGTGACGTCCTCGCCGTGGCGGTCCGTGAGATCGGCACGGTCGAGCAGAGCGGCAACCGGCAGAAGTACGGCAAGGCCTACGGCATGGACGGCGTGTACTGGTGTATGCAGTTCGTATGGTGGTGCTTCCAGCAGGTGGACAAGACGCTCTTTATGGACGGCGGCAAGACAGCCTCCTGCGGCGAGCTGATGCGCTGGGCGCAGGCACACGGGCAGTGGGTCACCACGGGCTACCGGCCCGGCGACGTGCTGATCTACGACTTCCCCGGTACGGCGTACAAGACCGACCATTGCGGCATCTGCGAGAGCGTCAGCGGGCAGTATGTGACCGCCATCGAGGGCAATACCTCCAACGGCAACACAGGCAGCCAGTCAAACGGCGACGGCGTGTATCGCCGCAAGCGTAAGCTCTCGCTGGTGCTCGGCGCGTACCGCCCGAAGTACGCGGACTATCGCGCGCAGCTCCAAAAGCGCGCGGGGCTGGAGGACAAGACGATGGACTACCTTGCGGCCTACAAGTACGGCAGCGACCTGATCCGTAAACTGGCAACGATGAAATAATTTGCCCGATTCGGGCAGAAAGGAAGAGAGCACCAACGCTTAGTCGGTGCTCTCTGTTTCTTCCTCAGGGTCAAACTGGATGACGCTCCATCCGCGCCATTTGACAGATTCTTGATCTCCCATTCGCGGCTGCCGTTTGATATCCGATACCATTTCGCGCGAATATTGGTCTCGTAGGGGTCGGTCAATGGCGATATCTGTAACTCCGCGACGCGAGCGGCCGGAGCCTGCTGAGCTTCTGTGTTCATCACTGTGTTCACAAATCCCGCTATGACTGGCAGAAACGGGCAGAAACGAGCAAGATGAAAGTTGAGAAAAAGCTTGATATTGCTGGAAAATCCAGTAATATCAAGCTTTCTCTTTCTACAACGAACGAGAGGAGGAAACTCTCAGAAGTTGGCTTATTGTCCGCTCTTACTTGGCGGAGTGACCGTGATCGACCTCATACATGTGCTCGATCAGCTCGAGGACCTTGTTGGAGTAGCCGATCTCGTTATCGTACCAGCTGACGACCTTGACAAAGGTATCCGTCAGGGCGATGCCGGCGGTGGCGTCGAAAATAGAGGTGCGGGAGTCGCCGAGGAAGTCAGAGGAAACGACGGCCTCGTCGGTATAGCCGAGGATGCCCTTCAGCTCGCCCTCGCTGGCTTTCTTCATGGCGACGCAGATCTCATCGTAGGTGGTGGGCTTCTCGAGGTTGACGGTCAGGTCAACGACGGAAACGTCCAGCGTCGGAACGCGCATGGACATACCGGTCAGCTTGCCGTTGAGCTCGGGAATGACCTTGCCGACCGCACGGGCTGCGCCGGTGGAGCTGGGGATGATGTTCGCGGTAGCCGCGCGGCCGCCGCGCCAATCCTTGAGAGAGGGACCGTCCACCGTCTCCTGTGTGGCGGTGACCGAGTGGATGGTCGTCATCAGGCCGTCCTTGATGCCGAAGTTCTCATGCAGGACCTTGGCAATGGGGGCGAGGCAGTTGGTGGTGCAGCTCGCGTTGGAGACGAACTGCATATCGCTGGTATAGTTCTTATGGTTCACGCCCATGACGAACATCGGGGTGTCGTCCTTGCTCGGCGCGGACATGATGACCTTCTTTGCGCCGGCGGCGATGTGACCGGCAGCCTTTTCCTTCGTCAGGAACAGGCCGGTGGACTCGACGATATACTCCGCGCCGAGCTTGCCCCACTTCAGGTTCGCAGGGTCTCTCTCGCTGAACACGGGAATGACCTGACCGTTGACGACCAGCGCGTTCTCGCGGCTTTCGATGTCAGCCTTGCAGCGGCCGTGCATCGTATCGTACTTGAGCATATAGGCAAGATAATCGGCAGGGCACAGATCGTTGATGCCGACCACGTCGATCTCGGGATGCTCGAGGCAGGCACGGAACACCATACGGCCGATACGGCCAAAGCCGTTGATACCGATTTTAATAGACATAAAATGCGCTCCCTTTCGTTTTTACGGAATATATCAAATGTATGGCACATTTGGTATTATAGCATACTCTTTTTCAAATGCAAGTGTTTTTTCAAAAAATTTTCCTTTACACGAAAGTTCTTGTATTTTCGACAGGAGTTTGGTATTCTACTTATTACCTCACATGGCGCTCATCGCGCTGCGGTACTTTTTTCCACACGAAAATCGCGCCGTCCTGCAAAGGATATGAACAGCTTTCCCAAAGGAGGCGCACTTTATGATGCCGCTTGACGAAAAAGACCTCCAGCTTCTGGCCGAGGTCCTGCCGAACGTTTCGGCCCAGCTCCGCTCCTCGATGGCGAACGTGTTTGCCGCGGCAAACCGTCTCGCGCCGGCGAAAGCGCGCGAGGCCGACCCCATGCTGGATAAAAATGCAGCCATTCTCACGATGAGCTGCCATCAAATGCTGCGTCTGGTCGGCAACCTCTCCGCCGTGAGCGAGCTGGTGCAGGGCGGACGCTTCCGGCTGTGCAACGACGATATCGTCGGCTTCTGCCACGCGCTCTGCGAGCGTGCCGAGCCGCTTTTCGCGCTGCGCGGCGTCGCGCTGCGCTTTTCCGCCAGCCACGAGAGCCACGTCATCGCATTCAACGCCCCCATGCTCGAGCGCGCGCTTTTGAACCTGCTCTCCAACGCGCTGAAATTCACGCCGGAGGGCGGCACGGTCAGCGTGCGCGTCAAATGCGGCGAGCGCCATGTTCAGCTCACCGTGGCCGACACGGGCCGCGGCATCGAGCCGGAGCGCCTTGCCCACATCTTCGAGCGCTATCTGGATACGGACCGCCTCGACCCCGCGCCGCCGCACGGTCTCGGCGTCGGACTGTCCCTCTGCCGCCGCATCGCGCAGGGCCACGGCGGGATGCTCGTGGCGGAATCCGCTGTCGGTAAGGGCACGGCCTTCACGCTCTCGCTGCCCAACGCCCGCTCGACGGATCTGTCGCTGTCCGACCGCCGCTTTGACTATGCCGGCGGCTTCGACCATGTTCTCATGGAGTTGAGTGACGCGCTGCCGAGCCGCGCGTTTCTGCAAAAATACCTGGATTGAGGAAATTTCTCTATGGCAAAAAGGGTTTTAGTCGGTATGTCGGGCGGCGTGGACAGCGCTGCCTGCGTCCTCCTGCTGCAAAAGCAGGGCTATGACGTTTCGGGCGTCACGCTGCGGCTGCACCATTATAAGGACCGTCCCGGCACCTGCGGCAGCGCCGACGACATCGAGGAGGCCGCGCGCGTCGCCGCGCAGATGGGCATCTCCCACCGGGTGCTCGACCTGTGCGACCTTTTCCGCCGCGAGGTCATGGGGCATTTTGTCTCGGAATACTGCGCGGGCCGCACCCCGAACCCCTGCTTGGACTGCAACCGCGAGCTGAAGTTCGGCGCGATGCTCGACTGGGCGCTCGACCACGGCTTCGACTATGTTTCCACCGGGCACTATGCCCGCGTCGGCTTCGACGCGGCGTCGGGCCGTCACCTGCTCCTGCGCGGCGTGGACGCGCACAAGGATCAGAGCTATGTGCTCTACCAGATGACGCAGCGCCAGCTCGCGCATCTGCTGCTTCCCGTCGGCGAATACAGCAAGCCGGAGATCCGCGCCCTCGCCGCAGACTTCGGCCTTGAAAACGCGCAGAAGCCCGACTCGCAGGACATCTGCTTCGTCCCCGACGGGGACTATGTGCGCTTCCTGCGCGAGTTCGGCGGCGTCACGCCCGAGCCGGGCGACTTCGTCGATACGAGCGGCCGCGTCCTCGGTCGTCACCGCGGACTGGTCGCCTACACCGCCGGTCAGCGCAAGGGTCTCGGCGTGAGCGCCGACCGCCCGCTCTACGTCCTTTCCAAGGACGCGAAGCACAACACCGTGCTCCTCGGCGACGACGCGGAGCTGTTTTCCTCCGCCCTGCTCGCCTCGCGCGTGAACTGGATCATTACGCCGCCCGCAGAGCCGCTGCGCGTCACCGCCAAAACGCGCTATTCCCAGCGCGAAAGCGCCGCGACCGTCACGCCGCTGGACGGCGGCGCGGTCCGCGTGGACTTCGACGAACCGCAGCGCGCCATCACCGCGGGGCAGGCCGTGGTCTTTTACCGCGGCGACGTTGTCGCCGGCGGCGCGACCATCGACAAGGCCCTATAAAAACGAAAAACGCTCCGACTGCGTTCCTTCCCTGAAACGCGCGGAGCTTTTTCTCACTTACCGTTCGCTGACGAACCAGTCGTCCACAAAGATCATGTCGTCCACGTCGCCGCGGACGCCCTGCCACTCTCTCATGCTCTCACCTCCCCGTGCCATACCATGCAGTATATGCGCGCGGCGGCGAAAGGTTGCACGAAAAAGGGCATTTGGGCAAAAGGAAACCATTGGTTGACAAAACGAAACACCCGGTTGGTGGCGCAAAACGGCTGTTTTTGCTAAGCTGATGCCATCAAAGCAAAGGAGAAAGCGCCCATGAAGCTATGTGAAAAACTCTATGAGCTCCGCCGCGCGGCGGGCCTCTCGCAGGAGGAGCTGGCCGAACGGCTGAACGTCTCCCGTCAGGCCGTCTCCAAGTGGGAGAACGGTGCCGCCCAGCCCGAGCTGAGCAAGCTCGTGGAGCTCAGCCGTCTCTACGGCGTGAGCGTCGATGAGCTTTTGAGCCTTGAGGAGGCGGAAAAGGGTGACGCCAAGGCCGCCTCGTCTGTCGACGCTTCCACGCCCGCGCCCGCGCAGGAGACTCTTACCGCACCGAAGAAGGCGCTGCGGCAAAAGCTCCTTCTCGGCGCGGCGGCGGTCTGCCTCGCCCTCGCCGTCGGTCTGGCACTCTACAATAACCACCGCGTCAAGCAGCTCGAGTGGCAGGTCGGCTCTCTGCAATCACAGATCATGAGCGTGCAGTCCAGCCTTTCCTCGCAGATCGCGGGCATCAGCAGCTCCGTGCGTGAAGCGATGGAGGAGAACGCCACGCTGACCGCGCAGTTCGACTACACGGTCAAGCGCTTCGACCTGGACGCCTACACCTGCACGGTTGCCTTCGCCCTCCGGCCCAAGACGGTGCAGGACGACCTTGCCGTCTCCCTCCGTCTCCGCTCCCTTGCCTCCGACGACGAAACGACCGCCGTCGAGCTGGTCCGCGACGAGTACGACGTCTACCGCGGCGAAGCCGTGCTTTCGATGAACGATGATGGCTTCAAAGCCACCGCCGCCTACGATACCGGCGGCGAGCGCCAGCTCGAGACGATCCGCGACCTGCCCGGCTTCGCCAACGAGGCGCTGCCGAAGCTCTATGAGGATCTTTCCTTCGGCTACGGCTACAGCCAATCCTATTCCAGCTCGGTCATCCGGTGCAGCGTCAGGGGCTGGGAGGACCCCGAGGACCACCGCACCGCGGACCTCTACCTCGGCGCTTATGATGCCGACGTCCGGTCCGCGTGGCTCGACTATCTGGTGGACGGAAAGAGCGCGGCGCAAAGCACGCTCAAATTTGTGGAGGCCGCCGGCGACGAGCGCTCCGCCGTGCTGTGGTGGATCAGCGACATTCCCGATGAGAGCACCGCCGGCGTTTACAGCATCTACGGCGCGGAGGGCGTGGAATTTGACCTTTCCTACGGTGCGGAGCTGCAGGTCGTATTCCATGCGGAGCTGACCGACGGCACGCGGCTCTCGGCGATGCTCACGCGCGAGATAATGCCCTCCGCCAACAACAGCGCCGACGGCGAGAGCGAAGGACCGGCAATGCCCGTCATCCTCACAAAAGACTGAGCCGTTCAGAGAGCGCCGCCCGCGGGCGGCGTTCTTTTTTGCGCCGCTCGCGCCAAAGCGTCCAGGAAGCGCGCCGCAGCCGTCCGAAATTTTGACGGAAAAAGGGCTTGCAAAGCCCTCGCGTTGTGCTATGATGAGGCCGAAACGAAGCGCGCGACACGCGCATTTCCGAAAGAGAGGATGAGGAGAGCTTGTTGGAATTTTTAGAGCAGGAGCACATCAGCCCCGCGCTGCTCGACGGCGTCCGCGCCTACCGCGCACAATACCCCGCCGAGCCGGCGCTGCAGGGCCGCATCCCGCAGCCGCGCTATCATTATTATGGGAAAGAGGTCTGGGAGGCCGCCATCGCCGCGCTGCTGTGCGGCGAGAACCTGCTGCTCGCCGGCAGCAAGGCGACCGGCAAGAACGTGCTGGCCGAAAATCTGGCGCAGGCCTTCGGCCGCCCCGCGTGGGACGTTTCCTTCCACGTCAGCATGGACGCCGCCGGACTCATCGGCATGGACACCTTTGAAAACGGACAGGTGACCTTCCGCCCCGGCCCCGTCTACCTCTGTGCGAAGCACGGGGGCTTCGGCGTGCTCGATGAGATCAACATGGCCAAAAATGAGGCTCTTGCCGTGCTGCACGCCGCGCTGGACTTCCGCCGCGCCATCGACGTCCCCGGCTACGACCGCGTGACGGTCGACCCCGCCGCGCGCTTCATCGGCACGATGAACTACGGCTACGCCGGCACGCGCGAGCTCAACGAGGCCCTCACGAGTCGCTTTGTCGTCATTCAGATGCCGCCCATCGCGGAGGACGGTCTGGACCGTCTGCTCGGCGAGGAGTTTCCCACGCTGGAGAAAAAGTACCGCGGACAGCTCGTGCAGCTCTTTCTCGACCTGCAAAAGAAGTGCGAGAGCGCGGAGATCTCCTCCAAGGCGCTCGACCTGCGCGGGCTTCTGGACGCGCTGCGCCTGATCCGCCGCGGCGTGAGCGCCGGTACAGCGCTCGACATGGGCATCACCAACAAGGCCTTCGACGCCTACGAGCAGAGCCTCATCCGCGACGTTATCGCCGCGCGCATCCCCGCGAAGCTCGACCGCAGCCGCCTGTTCACCGACTGATATGGAAACCGACAGCTACAGCGCCAACCAGCGCCGCGCCATCAATCTGGTCTGGACCGCCTGCGGCGACTATCAATTTGAGCCGCAGTTCCTCGCCCTCAAGGCCGACGGCACGCCGGACTTCTACATGAACTGCGTCATCGGTCTGGTCCGCAAGTGGCTGGGCGACGAGATGCCGCGCCGTCTCTTCGCCCTTTGGGCGGACGACACACGGCGCTCCGCGTTCGACGACCTCGCGTGGCTCGCGCTGGAAAACGCCGTCTATGAAAAGGAGCTTCCCGTCCGCCCCGTGCTCACGGAGCTGCGCCGCGCCCACGCCGCAGAATTTTTTGCCTCGGAATATCAGCTCTCGCGGCAGGAGTGGATGGACAAGAACCAGCTCGTCTACTCGCTCCAGTCCGCCCGCTGGAGATCTGTCCTTGGGCAGAAGCCGCCGCTGCTCGCCCCGTGGGAAAAGGGACTCTCCGCAGCCCTCGCCTGCCCGGGCACGCTCGACGCGGACGATCTGGAGGCCGCCGTCCGCGCGGCGTTTGAGAAATACCTGCAATTTGACGGCACACCCCATAAAAAATCTCTGTTCCGTCTTCACTTCAGCGATAAGTGGGCGCCGCTGCTCACCAAGCTCCTGCCGGTCGAGATCGTCCGCACCGACGAGCTGACCGTCGGCCGCTCCGCGGTCGCCGGCGAGAACGGGATGGTGCGCGCGTCCAACGCGCTGCGCGCCCAGCTTCGCTCGAACGAGCGCGAAGCGGAGGATCACGACTACATTGAGCGCTGCTTCGGCCGCAGCCTCTATTCCCCGCAGGCGCTCGCGCGCATCGAGCAGCGTTGCTGCACCGGCGATCACCTCGGCTGCCATCTCTGGTTCACCCGCGGCGAGCGCGTGCCGGGCCAGCCCATGCGCGCCGACACGCAGCGTCTTTTCGAGCAGGCCGCCGAGCAGGCCAAGCGCAACCGTGCCGCCTACGTCCGAGACAGCGCACTGCATCAGAACGCTCTCCTGCGCCTGACAGAGCAGATCCGCAACTGTATGCTCATCCATCAGCAGCCCGAGGACATCCTCGCCCGCGAGGGGCGGCTGGACGGTACGCGCGTCTGGCGCGCGCCGGTGCTGCACGACGGCCGCGTCTTTCTCCGCAAGGATGAGGAGAGTCGCGCGGGCTTCACCGTCGACCTGATGCTCGACGCCTCGGCCTCGCGCCTGCACTGTCAGGAGAGCATCGCCATTCAGGGCTATCTTCTCGCCAAAAGCCTCGCCTCCTGCGGCATCCCCGTGCGCGTGACCGGCTTCTGCAGCCTGCGCGGCTACACGGTGCTGCGCGTTTTGAAGGATTTCGGGGACAAAAACGGCGAGCATCGCGTGTTCGACTACTTTGCCGCAGGCTGGAACCGCGACGGTCTGGCTCTGCGCGGCATGGGCGAGCTGATGAAATCGGCTCCCGCGGACAAGCACCTGCTCATTCTGCTCACCGACGCCAGCCCGAACGACAGCCACAAAATTCTCCCGAGCGGCAAAATTCCGCTCAGCCGCGATTACGACGGTCAGCCCGGCATCGACGACACCGCCGCCGAGGTCCGCGCCCTGCGCGCGCAGGGCATCCGCGTCGCCGCGGTGTTCATGGGCGAGAACACCAGCGTTCCGGCGGCGAACGCCATCTATGGCCGCGACCTCGCGCGCATTCGCCGCATCGACCAGCTTGCCGCCGCGGCGGGCCGCCTCATTCAGGATGAGATCCGGGAGCTATCCGGCTAAGCGAAAGGGTCCGCAGGGCGTAAGCCCTGCGGACCCTTTCTTCATGTAAATCGTTCAGCGCAGCTTGCCGTAGACCTCGTCCGATACCGGCTCCAGCCACTCGTTGGAGGTATTTTCACCCGGCACCTCCACCGCCAGATGGGAGAACCAGCTGTCCGGCGCAGCGCCGTGCCAATGCTTGACGCCCGCGGGAATGTTCACAACATCGCCCGGATGCAGCTCCCGCGCCGGCTTTCCGTCCTCCTGATAGTAGCCGCGGCCGGCCACGCAGACAAGGATCTGCCCGCCGCCCTGCGCGGCGTGGTGGATATGCCAGTTGTTCCGGCAGCCCGGCTCGAAGGTCACGTTGAAAATACCGATCTGCCCGGTGGACAGCGGCACAAGATAACTCTGTCCGATGAAATACTTCGCAAAGGCGTCGTTGGGCACGCCGATGGGAAAGACCATCGCGTTCGCATGCTTCGCCTTCGCGTCCGCCGCCGTGTCCTCCGCCCAGACCTCCTTCGCCATGCGGAACGCCGCCCACGCCTTGGGCCAGCCCGCGTAAAAAGCCGCGTGCGTCAGGATCTCCGCGATCTCCGTTTTCGTAATGCCATTCTTCTTCGCGGACATCAGGTGGTATTGGAAGGAGGAATCCGTCAGTCCCTGCGCCATCAGCGCCACGACCGTCACGAGGCTGCGGTCCCGCAGCGAGAGCTGATCCTCGCGGCTCCAGACCTCGCCGAAGAGCACATCGTCGTTCAGCTCCGCAAATTTGGGCGCGAACCCGCCCAGGGCCTCCCGGCCCGCCGTCTGCTTTACTGCCATCGTTTCTTCCCTCCCGTCAGACCGCAAGCGTGCCGAGCCATTTCCGCACGGCGTCCGCGCTCTCGCGGCTGCTCATGCGCTTACCGGGCAGCCACCGCGCCGCGGGGCAGACCGCCTTGAGGATCGCGTCCGTCCTGCCCATGCCGCTGCCGCCGGAGGTCGCAAAGGGGACCACCGTCTTGCCGGCAAAGTCATAGCTCTCTAAAAAGGTCTCGATGATGCGCGGCGCCTGGTACCACCAGATGGGGAAGCCGACGAACACCGTGTCGTACTGCGCCATATCCTCCACGCGGCCCGCGATAGCTGGGCGGCTCGTTTCATCGTTCATTTCAAGTGTGCTGCGGCTCTTCTTGTCCATCCAGTCAAGGTCCGCCGCCGTGTAGGCCGTCTCCGGCGCGATCTCAAAGAGCGCGCCGCCCGTAACGCCTGCTATGGTCCTCGCCAGCTTTTCCGTTTCGCCGCTGGCGGAAAAATAAGCGACCAATGCCTTCTTCATTCTGCTTTTCCTCCTGTCTTAAACGTTTTTTCCCATTTCATAGGCCTGCGCCATTGCGGGGGTGCCGCGCACCCTGCCCGCCTCGTACACGCCGCTGCCGATGATGACGCCCTTTTCCACCGCGCCCTCCACGCACTCGGCGTAGCCGCGGAAGCAGGCCAGCGTGGTGTCGGCGGAGGTCTTCGGCTCGTCCGCCATGGTCGCGATGTAATAGAACTCCTTGTCCCGCACCTCCAGCCAGCGAGCCACCGTGCGGTCGATGACCGCCTTGAGCTGCGCGTTGATGGAATAGAAGTAGACCGGGCTCGCCAGCACGATCACGTCGGCGTTGATCGTCTTCTGCAGCACCTCGGCCATATCGTCCTTATGGACGCACGCGCCGTCGTGCGCCGTGCAGTAATAGCAGCCGGAGCATGGGGCGATCTTTTTCTCCGCCACGCGGAGCTTTTCCGCCTCGTGGCCCGCCTCCCGCGCGCCGCGCAGGAACTCATCGCACAGAAGGTCGGAATTGCCGCCCTTGCGGGGGCTGCCGGACAGGATCAAAACTTTCTTGCTCATCATTTCCTCCTTGTAAACGCTTGACAGCGGGTGCGATCCGCTGTATGGTATTGCCGGTGTCACCTTAAAGCTCATTTATACTCTATAATTTAAAGTATACTTTCAGTCAAGTGTTTTTTGAATAAATCGGAGGGTCGATCATGGTTTGTACCGTAGGCGAAATGGCAAAAATATTGGATATCCCCGCCTCCACGCTGCGTTATTACGACAAGGAGGGGCTGCTTCCCTTTGTCGAACGCTCGTCCGGCGGCATCCGGATGTTCTGCGAAACGGACATCGAATGGCTTCAGGTCATCGGCTGCATGAAAAAGGCAGGCATGTCCATCCGGGACATTCGCCGCTACATCGAGCTGGCGATGCAGGGAGACGACACCATCGAAACGCGCCTGCAAATGTTCCGGCATCAGCGCGAGGTGGTGACGCAGCAGCTTGCCGAGCTGCGGCACACGCTCGAGACCGTGGAATACAAGTGCTGGTTTTACGAGACCGCCAAGGCCGCCGGCACGGTGGACGTGCCCATCGCGATGGCAGACGAGGACGTGCCGGAGCGCTTCCGCACCATCCGCCGCGAGCTGCACGGCGGCGAGGCCCCGGACCGCCGGGACTGAGCGCCGCCCTGTTCTTCCGCTTATTACAGGACCTCCTGTGTCTCCGCCCGCGGGCGGGGACACAGGAGGTCTCCTCATTTTTTATGCTCGGTCCGATCCGGCGGCAGCCTGGTACATGCTGTCGAGCAGCCGCGTGCCCGCGGCCGTACGGAACACGCGCTCGCGAAAGCCTTCGATCATGGTCCGCGAGTAGCCGTTCTCGCACGCGTTGACCAGGAGATCCGCTTCCAGCAGGATACGGTGGTCGATGCCATCGACGTTCGTGTAGGTGTGATGGTGCGCGACGAGCCACGAAATACGCTCCACATCCGGGCGCTCGACGGACAGCCCCTCGAAAAACGCCGCCACCAGCGGCGGGCTCTCCAGCTCCTGATGCTTCCCGTTGGTGTCGCCGTACTTCTCCCGGCACAGCGGACAGGCGATGTCGTGTACCACGGCGGTCAGCTCCAACACCTCCTGCGTATGCCTGTCCAGCCCCTCCAGCTCTCCGATGGTCCTTGCCACCGCCCAGACCTTGAGAAAATGGTCAATATCATGCAGGTTCCCGTCCGAAAGCTCGATCATCCTTTGTATTGCCGTTGAAATGATCATTTCTTTTTCCTCCGTCAAAGCGCCGTGCCCTTTTTCGGCACAAAAAAGCGGTCCATATCGGCGCGCTCCGGCTCCGGCAGCTTCACCCTTCTCGAAACGCCGCCGACGCAGCCCGTGAGGCTGCCGTTCGTCCTCACAACGCGGCGGCACAGGCCGCTTATTTTTCCTGTACTTTTATTCTCCCAGCGTTTTTACAAACACGCGGCGCTTTGCTGTATCCTGCGGCACAGGGTCCCTCGGTCATACCTCAATTCAGCGTTTCCGCAAAATCTGCCAGCGCGGCGAGGCCGTCCTTAAGCGTCTGCGCGTCGCAGGCGTAGCCAATGCGCATACTGTGCGGCTGCTCGAAGCAGTCGCCCGGCGTGACGAACGAACCGGTCCCGTGATAGAGCCGCTCGCAGAACTCATAGGAGGGAATATCGTAGTCGTAATACACGAGCGCAGTCGTACCCGCCTGCGGCTTGGTGTAGTAGAAATGCGGATGCGCCTGCACCCACTCGTCCAGAATGGCAAGATTCTCGCGCACGATGGCTTGATTGCGGCGGATCATTTCGTCGCTGTGGCGCAGGGTAAGCGACGCGACCGCGTCGTCGAACATACCGCAGCCGATGAGGTTGTAGTCGCGGTGGGAGAGGAACGCCTTCACCGCCGCCTTGTCGTGCGTGGCGATCCAGCCCATGCGGATACCGGCGAGCGAAAACACCTTGGACATACTGCTGACCGAAATGCCCTTTTCGTAGAGGTCGGCAACGGACTCGCACCAGCCGTCGGCCTGCGTCAGGTGACGGTACACCTCGTCGCAGAGAACGTAAGCATCCACGCCGCGGGCGATCTCAATGATCTGCTCCAGCAGCTCCCGGCTCATGAGCGCTCCGGTCGGGTTGTTGGGATTGTTGATGCAGACCATCTTCGTCCCCGGCGTCACGAGGGCTTTGAGCTCGTCGAGGTCGGGCAGATAATGGTTCTCCTGCTTCAGGTGCATGATGGCGACGTCCGCGCCGATGGCCTCGGGAATGGAATAGAGCTGCTGGTAGGTCGGCATGATGCTCACCACGCGGTCGCCGGCGGAAATGAGCGAGCAGAACACATGGTGGTTCGCACCCGCCGCGCCGTGCGTCAGCACGACCTCGTCCGGCCGGACGGTGCGGTAGAGCCTGCACACGCCCTCACGCAGCGCATCGCTGCCCCAGATGTCACCGTAGGTCAAGCGTGTCGCGCAGAATCTGGATAAAAATTCATCCTTGCTCTCGCCGGTGAGTGCAAAGAGCTCATCGAGGGAAACGGAGTCCACGCAGGTCTCGGCGATGTTATAACGCGCGCCGGTCTCGTACACGTTCATCCATTCTTCCACGGCAAATGGTTTGATGTTCATAGCAATTTCTCCTTTTGGTAAAAAAGTAAAGGCATCCATGACCCAGCCTTATCCGACGCAAATCGGAATACCTACGGCTCGGTCACGGATGCCTTTCCGCCCTCCGGCCGGTGCCGGAGGAGGCATATAATATTCAACTACCAGTGATTATAAATGCACGCCTTAAAAATGTCAAGAGTAAATTTCAAGTGTGTTCCTTCGCGTCTCGCATTTTCCATTCGCTCCACAAGCGTCTATGGAATGTCCTGCGGTCAAGCGCTTTACGCGCCGCGCCGCTCAGCAGTATTCCATCGGATAGGTCAGACACTCGACCGGCTCGAGCCGGTCGCAGGTGACAGATTCCGCGGGCGCGCAGAGCAGGGACAGAACGGGGAGGGTGTAACGGCTCATTTTGCTTTCTCCTCGTGGATGAACATGATGAGAAAGCTGACCGCCAGCAGTACGCAGGATACCCAGATGCCGCGCTCGGCAAAGGCCCTCGTCAGCAGCGCGCCGAGACCCGCGCCCACGGCAAAAAGTCCGATCACGCCGAAGTAGGTCAGCGCCTTGTGCAGCACCTCGCGGTCGTGCGTGTGGAAGTAAACGCACAGTGCTTCGGTGCCGCTGCGCATATTGCCGATGCACATCGTGCTCGCGTAGGCGTGGCCGCGCACCTTGCGGAAGGTCTGCACCTGCATGGCGCAGACGAACGAAACGAGCGCGTTGGCAGCCGTGCTGCCCTCCTGCGGCAGAAAGCCGACAAGGAACAGCAGCCCGATCTCCGCCAAAAGAATGAGCTGCCGCCAGTGTACCCTCTCCATGTGCTTGAAATGCCGATGAATACACTCAGCCGCGAAAATACCCAGCATAAACGAGAGCACCGGCACAAGATAGCGCCGGCTGTGCGCCCAGTCACCATCGAAAAGATAGGCGCTGAAGAGCACGATGTTGCCTGTCTGCGCGTTGGCAAACACCTTGCCGCGGCAGAGATAGGTATAGGCGTCCTGCAGGCCGCCGGAGAGAATGATGAACGCCGCCGTCAGCATGGATTCCGACATCTGCCCGCGCGGCCTG
>ERZ1034719.912-NODE-912-length-15255-cov-19.837303_pt1 | contig 15255 bp, 10 predicted proteins | sample MGYA00520703_ERZ1034719 | MGnify/ENA primary metagenome ERZ1034719 (study PRJEB33766, sample SAMN09781716) | gut metagenome | biome: gut microbiome | host: Homo sapiens | place: Madagascar | study: EMG produced TPA metagenomics assembly of the PRJNA485056 data...
TTCGTTGTTGTGAAATTGTATCAACCTATTCTATCTCTATTTCGGCTAATCCTTTTTTCTTTTCACTTACCTCGTTGTAATCTCTCAGTATTGTCAATGAACTTATTTTTGTACCGCTTCTTCCGAAACGGGCTGCAAAGATACGCACTTTTTCTTTACCTCCAAATTTTTTTGACATTTTTTTATAAAAATTTTCGATGAGTGGGGATTTTCACCTTAATATAGTATATTTGTTTTTTGTCGGTGCGCTTCGACAGGCTCAGCGACCGACACCGGACCCTGAGCCTATCGAGGGGGCCGGACGGAATGACAAGAAAGAAAGAAATGAAAACAAAATAACGATCAATGGAAGAAAAAAGAAATGCTTTACCGGAGAACGCTCAAAGGGAGCTGGCACCGGGCGAGGAGTACAAGCCGCTCTTGGGGGCGGAGAGGAAATGGGCGGAAGTTACGCCATATTCAGTGACCCTTGGATTGCTGATGGTGGTCATCTTCTCCGCGGCGGCGGCCTATCTGGGGCTGCGCGTGGGACAGGTGTTCGAGGCGGCGATCCCGATCGCGATCATCGCGGTGGGTCTGACAAGCGCGCTCGGCAAGAAGGAAGGTCTGGGACAGAACGTCATCATCCAATCGATCGGAGGCTGCTCCGGAGCTGTGGTGGCGGGCGCTATATTCACACTTCCTGCCATCTACATTCTTGGAGTTGATGTCAACTTTATGCAGATGTTCCTCTCGTCGCTGCTCGGCGGTGTTTTAGGAATATTGTTCCTCATCCCTTTCCGGAAATATTTCGTGAAAGAGATGCATGGGAAATATCCTTTCCCTGAGGCCACGGCCACGACACAGATCCTCGTTAGCGGCGAAGGCGGCGGCAAGGGAGCTGGAACGCTTCTGGTGAGCGGTCTCATCGGAGGTCTTTATGACTTCATTGTCAGCACTTTCGGTGCGTGGGCGGATACGGTCAGCACCACCGTGATGGGATTCGGACAGACAATCGCTGACAAGGCGAAGGTCGTTCTGAAACTGAACACCGGAGCGGCTGTGCTGGGCCTCGGCTACATCGTGGGCCTGAAATATGCCTTCATCATCTGCTGCGGCAGTTTCCTGGTGTGGCTGGTGATCATCCCGCTGATGAACCTCATCTGGGGCGGACAGGTGATTGATCTGATGAACACCGGAGTGACAATGACAATCGGAGAGATGAGCCCTGACCAGATATTCAAGGATTATGCAAGGCACATCGGCATCGGTGGCATCGCGACCGCCGGAATCATCGGCATCATCAAGTCGTTCGGTGTGATCAAGTCGGCTGTGGGACTGGCTGTCGGCGAGTTCGGCAAGAAGGGAGGAAAGGTTGAGAACACCGAGAGGACACAGGAGGATATTCCTATGAAAACCATTGTGTTCGGCATTGTGCTGACGCTGTTGGCTGTGTTCGCTTTCTTCGCGTTCGGAGGAGTTGTGAACAACATCTGGCAGGCAGTTGTCGGGCTGCTGATCGTGGCGATCATCTCGTTCCTGTTCACTACCGTGGCGGCCAACGCCATCGCCATCGTGGGAACAAACCCAGTGAGCGGAATGACACTTATGACGCTTATCATCGCCGCGCTTATCCTTGTGGCTGTGGGACTTAAGGGCAACGCCGGTATGGCCGCGGCCTTGATCATCGGTGGAGTTGTCTGCACGGCGCTTTCGGTTGCAGGTTCATTCATCACCGACCTCAAAATCGGTTACTGGATCGGAAGCACGCCAAAGAAGCAGGAAGGCTGGAAGTTCATGGGTGTGGCTGTCGCGGCGGCGACAGTCTGCGGCGTGATGCTCGTGCTGAACAAGACCTACGGATTCGTCGGCGACCAGGCTCTCGTGGCTCCTCAGGCCAACGCCATGGCGGCGGTGATCCAGCCGATGATGAACGGCGGAGGCGCTCCGTGGCTGCTTTACGGAATCGGTGCGGTGCTGGCCATCGTGCTGACTTTCTTCAAGATACCGGCATTGGCGTTTGCGCTTGGAATGTTCATTCCTATCGATCTTAACCTGCCGTTGCTGGTCGGCGGCGCGATCTCCTGGTACGTGAGCACACGCTCGAAGGACAAGGCTCTGAACGAGGCGCGTCTGAACAAGGGTACGCTGATCGCTTCGGGATTCATCGCCGGCGGCGCGTTGATGGGTGTCGTGAGCGCGCTGCTGAAGTTCTTCAACGTGGATTGGTTCATGGCGGATTGGAACGCGCAGTATGGCGAGGCCATAGCGATCATTCCGTTCATCGGAATCATCGCCTACACGGTGATCGCTTCTTTGAGGGCTAAGGAATAAACAAACGGCCACTGAGCCTGCCGAAGTGCCGTTATGGAAGTCGCTTCGACAGGCTCGGCGACCAGAAAATAACAACAACATGGAAAAAGTTTTGGACAGGTTCCTGAGGTACGTCAGCGTTGACACTCAGTCGAACGAGGAATCAGAGAGCCAGCCTTCGGCGGAAAAAGAGCTCAATCTGCTGCGGATGCTGCGCGACGAGCTTCAGGCTCTCGGAGTGGAAGCCACTCTGGATGAATATGGTTACGTGATGGGGTCGATCCCTTCGAACATCGAGGCGAAAGTGCCGGCGATCGGCTTCATCGCCCACGTGGACACCGCTCCGGACGCATCAGGCGCGGACATCAAACCTCAGATAATCAATGAATATGACGGCGGGGATATTCCTTTAAAAGGTGTGCCGGGCCTGGCGCTGAAGCCTTCGGAGTTCCCGGAGATGCTTCACTACGTGGGTCAGACGCTGATCACCACGGACGGAACCACGCTGCTTGGCGCGGACGACAAGGCCGGTGTGGCGGAGATTATGGACGCGGTGCAGTACATCGTGGAGCATCCTGAGTTCAAGCACGGTGAGATCAAGATCGGGTTCACGCCAGACGAGGAGATCGGACGCGGAGTCGTTAAGTTCGATGTCAAGAAGTTCGGGGCTGAATATGCCTACACGATGGATGGCGGCGAGATCGGAGAGCTGGAGTTCGAGAATTTCAACGCGGCTTCAGCGAAGATACATATTCAAGGAAGGAATGTGCATCCTGGCTACGCCAAGGGCAAGATGAAGAACGCCATTCTGATCGCGACTGAACTGAACGGACTGCTGCCGGTCCAGCAGAGACCTGAATATACCGAAGGGTACGAAGGGTTCTTCCATATCGTCGGGTTCAACGGAACGGTCGAGGAGGCTGACATCACCTACATCATCCGTGACCACGACCGCAAGGAGTTCGAGAGCAAGAAGGCGATCATGCAAAAATGCGTGGACTTCATCAATGTGAAGTACGGCGATGGTACGGCGACGGCTGTGATCAAAGATCAGTACTACAATATGCGCGAGCAGGTTGAGCCGCACTATCACGTTGTGGAGAAAGCCGTGAAGGCTATGGAGATGGCCGGAATCAAGCCTAAGATCCAGCCGATCCGTGGCGGTACCGACGGGGCTAACCTCAGTTTCAAGGGCTTGCCTTGCCCGAACATCTTCGCCGGCGGCCTGAACTTCCACGGCAAGATGGAGTTCGTTCCTCTCCAGAGCATCGAGAAGGCCTCTCAGGTCATCCTAAACATCATCTCGCTCTACGCGGAGTAATATTTCGTTATATCAAAGCCCCGGGCGCTTCGACTGGCTCAGCGTCCGGGGCTTTGGTTCCAGTTGGTCGCTGAGCCTGTCGAAGCGACGAGGGAGGCTCAGGGATACCGTCGGGATATTCAAAGAAAGGTTATTTGATGACACCGAGTTCCTTGCCGACTTTGATGAAGGCGGCGATGGCTTTGTCGAGGTGCTCGCGCTTGTGGGCGGCTGAGAGCTGGACGCGGATGCGGGCCTGGCCCTTAGGGACAACCGGATAGTAGAAGCCGGTCACGAATATTCCTTCCTCGGCCATCTTGGCGGCGAACTTCTGGGACAGAGGAGCATCGTAGAGCATCACGGCGCAGATGGCGCTCTGGGTCGGCTTGATGTCGAAGCCGGCGGCCAACATCTTCTCGCGGAAGTAGGTCACATTCTCCTGCTGGCGGTCGTGAAGCTCGTTGCTTTCCTTGAGCATCTTGAACATCTCGATGCCGGCGGCCACGATCATAGGCGGCAGAGAGTTGGAGAAGAGATACGGACGGGAGCGCTGGCGGAGCATATCGATGATCTCCTTGCGGCCTGTGGTGAATCCGCCGACGGTGCCACCGAACGCCTTGCCGAGGGTGCCTGTGAATATGTCAATGCGGCCATAGCAGTCATATTGCTCTGCGACTCCGTGGCCGGTCTTGCCGACAACGCCGGCGGAATGGCTCTCATCAACCATCACGAGGGCGTCATACTTCTCGGCCAGCTCGCAAATCTTGTCCATCGGAGCGACGTTGCCATCCATTGAGAAGACTCCATCGGTGCAGATGATGCGGAACCTCTGGGCCTGAGCCTCCTGGAGACAACGCTCAAGGTCGGCCATATCAGCGTTGGCGTAACGGTAACGGACAGCCTTGCAAAGACGCACTCCGTCGATGATGGAGGCGTGGTTCAGGGAATCTGAGATGATGGCGTCGTCAGCCGTGAGCAGAGGCTCGAACACCCCACCGTTGGCATCGAAGCATGATGCGTAGAGGATGGTGTCCTCTGTGTGGAAGAAGTCGGAGATGGCAGCCTCAAGCTCCTTGTGAAGATCCTGGGTTCCGCAGATGAAACGGACAGAGGACATTCCGAATCCCCTCTCGTCCATAGCCTTCTTGGCTGCCTCGATGAGCCTCGGGGAATCAGCCAAACCTAAATAGTTGTTGGCGCAGAAGTTAAGAGCCTTGCTGCCGTCCTGGAGAGTGATCTCGGCGGATTGGGCGGAGGCGATGTTTCTCTCGTTCTTGTAGAGTCCGGCTTCCTTGATGGAGGCAAGCTCTGCCTGTAGATGTTCCTGGAATTTTCCGTACATATTGATAAAATTTTAAAACGTTTCGATTTCGCACTGACAAATATATTAATTTTTGACAAAATCGATAATATTTTATTATAAATAAGGGCTCTTGTCAGAAAATAATGTAAATTTGCACTTGCTAATTTAGCAATAAACAAGCGATCCGCAATGAAAAATGTACTAGTGATAGGTTCGACCGGACAGATCGGTTCGGAGCTGACAATGAAAATCAGGAATATGTACCCGGAAGGCAACGTTGTCGCCGGCTACATCAAAGGTGCTGAGCCAAAGGGTGTTCTGCTTGAGAGCGGTCCCGCCGAGGAGGCTGATGTCTGCAACGGTGAGCAACTTCTGGGCATCGTGAAGAAGTACAACATCGACACAATCTACAATCTCGCCGCCCTGCTCTCGGCTGTCGCGGAAAGGAAGCCGCAGCTGGCATGGCACATCCAGATAGACGGACTCATGAATATTCTTGAGATCGCGAGGGAGAACAATGTCGCTGTGTTCACACCATCCTCGATCGGTTCGTTCGGCCCTGAGACTCCGCATCAGAACACTCCTCAGGACACGCTCCAGAGGCCTCGTTCGATGTACGGCGTGACCAAGGTGGCCACCGAGTTGCTGAGTGACTATTATCACACCAAATACGGTGTGGACACCCGTTCGGTAAGGTTCCCTGGACTTATCTCCAATGTGACACTTCCTGGAGGCGGCACGACAGACTATGCCGTTGAGATCTACTATGCGGCAGTAAAAGGCGAAGAGTTTGTCTGCCCTATCGCGGCCGGGACATTCATGGACATGATGTACATGCCTGACGCGCTGAAGGCCGCCGTGGACATCATGAACGCGGATCCTTCCAAGCTGAAACACCGCAACTCGTTCAACATCGCCTCCATGAGCTTTGATCCGGAGATTATCTACCACAAGATTCAGGAACATATTCCTGGATTCAAGATGCGCTATGAGGTGGATCCGGTACGTCAGGCGATCGCTGACTCTTGGCCGGACAAGATGGATGATTCCTGCGCCCGCGAGGAGTGGGGATGGACACCGTCCTATGATCTGGAGACCATGACCGTGGACATGATCGACGCCCTCAAGAAGAAACTTCTCTAAAAAAGGATTCTATTATAAAGGATCAAGGACTGGCCTTCAGGTCAGTCCTTATTTTTACCGGCTTTCCGTGCGGCTTTTCTGGCTTTCTGTTTTTCGTAACGAGCCTTGTAGCGTTCAAGCATCCTCTCTTCCTTAGCACGACGTTTCTCCATCGCCTTCAATGTCTTGAGGGTCCTCTGACGCTTCTTCTTCAACGCTTTCTCCTCCTTGGCCTTAGCCTTGGCGGCATCACGGGCGTCAAGTTCAGCCCATCTGGCCTCCTTGGCCGCCTGACGATCTTTTCGCGCCTTCTCTCTCTCAGCCTTTTTGCGTTCTTGCTCAGCCTTCTTTATGGCCGAAGGATCATTGGCCAATGAATCGGCCTTGCTGACCGACAACGAATCTGAAACCACAAGGCTGTCCTGTCGCGCCAAAGAATCACGGCCGGCAAGGCTGTCTCTCAGAGCCAGACTGTCGGCACGGGCAAGGCTGTCCGCCAAAGCAAGGCTGTCGGCGGCGGCAACGATCCTAAGGCTGTCGGCAATCCTGGCAGCCTCAGCCTTGCGCTCGGCCTCAAGCCTTCTGCGCTCAGCGTTACGGACCCGTTTCAAGGAATCCTGTCTGGCCAGCATCTTATAGACGCTGTTCATGTGGCCCGGGAAGTAGATGTCCGTCTGCGCGAATTCGGCTCTCGGCACATTCTCATAGACTTTCCTCTGGGACTCTCGCGGCTTATATGGCGTGATGTCCTCCGGTCCCTTGGGACGTTTGTCCGGCTGCCAGTCGAATCCCTTCAGAATCTTCTCGTCCTTTTTCATCTGGACGACCGGGTAGGCATCTGTCTTCACGGCATCGAAGTAGTTCAAGTCCTGAATATTACCGTCCTTCAATGTCGCGGTCAACATCTTTGACTCGAACTTGTTGACGGTGGCCAGACTTCCGTTCTCCTCGATGTAGAAGACTCCGGACGCGCCACCCATCGAGTCGAACCGCCTCAACGCACCGGTACTGTCAAAGTATGCCATCATCTCTGTTCCACGGATCTGGTCATAAGACAAGGTGTCCTCCTGCACTATTATAAAGGCATTGGACATCAAGCTGGCGCGGTCAATGGACCGGTTCTTGACAATGACGGTTATACTGTCGGCACTGTACTGCCGCTTGATCTCATTCCAGACAATCGGGTTTTCATACAACCTTATCAAAGAGTCAAGATCCGTGTAGGCAAGAGAGTCGCATGCGACCTGCATGTCGTTACGGAACACCTTGACGTTACGTATGCCATAGATGAAACTGATCTTCGTGGAATCCTTGGGGGCCAAAGACAAAGAGTCAGTTGGAACATGCAGGGAATCACCCGGCACGGTCAGGGAATCCGTAGGGACGGTCAGGGAATCCGGTGATTGCGGATCGGTCACTTCGGCAGGTTCAGTGACCGAAACAGGTTCAGTGACCGCGGAAAGGGTCTTCGCCGCCAGACTGTCGCTTGGAACACGTACAGTGTCGGGCGACGTTTTCAGGGTGTCCGGCAATTGGAACCGTGGAGGAGCATATTCAATGACATCATCCCATGGAGCGGGAAGGCCTTGACGGCCTTTCGTCACAGGATCGCCGATCATCGCGTCACCTGACAGTTTTCCGGATTTCGAGATCGCCTTTCCTCCTGAATTATCACCTGTCTTTCTAGCCGTTGTTCCCGTCGTCTTTCCTATAGCCGTTCCACCTGCCTTGCCAGCCGGTTTCCCGGTCGGTTTTCCACCTGGCTTGACAGCGGAGGCGCCTCTGTCGGAGGCTCCGGCGGCGTTAGGGTCTTCCTCTTCCCGCTTCTTGCGGGCCTCTTCGGCCGCGGCCTTGGCCGCCTCGTAGGCCTTGCGACGGTACTCCGTGACAGGATCCACGTTTATCTCTTTCAGACGGCTTGCCGAATTGGAAATCTCCGATGAATCCACATCACATTTCGGTATGGAGCGCAGAATCAATGTGTCCGCACCGATGTAAGCTGTATCTCTCTTTTCCCCTTGCTCGCTGATCGCTATCACAGCCGGCTCACGGGTCAACTTTATGAATGACAAGGAATCTATATACTGCACATAACCGGCCACCGCGGCCACATTGCGAGTCGTGTCAAGCAGTTCCACATGGCCAAACATCTCCACATTGTTCGGAACCCGGTAATATACCAAGGTGTCAGCCCATGCCTCCTGGTTCTCGGTAAGAATATGCACGTTCCTGAAGAACGTAAACTTTTCCAAAGTCCGCTCGTAAAAACCGGCCTGAGAAGAAAGCATGTTGTTGTCCCTCCATGCGTTGGTGCCGGTTCCGAAAGTGACTACGTTCGTGCCTGTGTTGTAGTCCAGATCATCAGTCTTCACAAATATCGAGTCAGTGTACATGTTGACGTTGTTCGTGAAACTGAACGTCTTGAGCTTGGAATAGTAATGGCCGTCATCGCTCTCGATGATCTGGCCGTCCTTGTCGCGCAAGGCACCGCCGTTCCTGAACACGGCCACACTGTCCTTGGTGTTATAGTCCAGGTCAGTGGTACGCAGGGTGTTCCCGTCCTTGTCCCTAAGCTGGACCAGCGCGCCTCTGAACTGAGCGAGGTTCTGGTCAATGAGATAGTCGAGGCTCTCGCTGCTGAGCACTGTGTTGTTCTGAATGATCTGGACGTTGCCGAAAGCGTTTATAACATTCTGGTTGACATTCCACAAGGCGGTGTCGCAGATCAGAAGAGTTGAATTGTGTTCGAATCTGGCATGTCCCAAAGCCTTCCTGTAGCTCTGGCCATATTCCTCGACCTGCTGAAGCTCATCACATCCGAGCAGGCGCACAAGACTGTCCTTCTGCTCGGTGTTCTGGGCGAAAAGGCCGAACGAAACCAGCAGAAGGATTAATGAATATGCCAGACGTCTCGCAAGCATCAGTCTTCAGAGAACTTTGAAGCCCAACCCGGACGACGGAACTCGCAGTCCTTGAACATCGGGTCGATGACAATGTGGGTCTCCTTGATCTTGCCGGCGAGGAAGTCATCGATGGCCTTCATCTGCTTGTCTTGACGGACTTGCTCCTGAAGCTGGCTGAAATCCTCCTCAAACGACGCAGTGTGGGCCGGAATGATCTTGTCAACACGGATGATCTTGTATATGGTCTTTCCAACGACATAGTCTTTGACCTGATCCTGACGGCCATCATTGTCAGTGGACTCCACAGGCTCGGAGATCTCGCCCTCCTTCAAGTCCTTGATGGCCAGATAGTCCTCCGGCTTGAGCTGGTCAATCTCGAAATATGCCGAGCCGGTGTTCGGATCGGACATCTGACCGCCGTTGGTCCTGGTGGCCGGATCCTGTGAGTAGAAGTTCGCCGCCATCTGGAACGTCACGGCGTTATTGTTGATCTCGGTACGGAGGCTGTCCAGAGTCTTGAACGCCTTATCCCTGTCGTCATCAGTGTATTTAGGCTTCATCAGAATGTGGCGAGCGTTGAACATGTCGCCTTTCTTCTCGATGACCTCGATGATGTGGAATCCGTCAGGAGTCTCGACAATCTGCGAGATAACACCCGGCTTCAAAGCCATAGCGGCGTCTGAAAACACAGGCCAGAAGATTGATTTCGAGGCCATTCCAAGCTCGCCACCCTTACGGGCGCTACCCGGATCCTCCGAATATATTCGAGCAAGAGTGGAGAACTTCTCTCCGTTGATGATCCTCTCGCGGAGGTCCAGCAACTTCTCGCGCACGGCCATGTTCGCGGCCTCGCGGTCCGGATAACGGCAGATCTGACTGAGCTGGTACTTGATAGGAACTATCGGAAGGTTCTTGGTGTCAACCGTGTCAAGATATTCCTTTACATCATAAGGTGTCATCTCCGGGATCTTCTTCATGATCTCCTGCTGGGCCTGCTGTGTGAGGCTCATGTCCTCGTACTGCTTGCGCCATTCCTGACGGAGGCGGTAGAGAGGCTTGCCGAAATATTCCTCAACCATGTCCTCGCCGCCGAGGTAGGTCAGCATCCTGTCCGCCTGCTGGGAAAGGCTTCCCTCAACCATGTCCTGATTGACCGTGAGAGAGTCGATCCTGGCCTGCATCAGGAATATCTTCGATTCGAGAATCGATTCCAGCACCTCGCAGCGGACATTCCTGTCTGATGAAAAGCCCTGGGCGCTGCGGTCCTTGACCGCCCCTTCGATGTCGGAGATCATGATCGCCTCGTTGCCGACAACGGCGACGGTCTTGTCAACGTACTTGTATTTCTGGGCAGAAGCCATCGCGCAGGTCGCTGCGAGGGCGAAGATGGTGATTGCTGTTTTCTTTATCATTTCGAATATATTTCAAAATTCTCCTTAACCTTGGCGTCTTCTATCAAGTCCCGTTCCAAACCGGCCAGGAGCTCGTGCTTTCTTCCGCTGATGATGATGTCCTTTATCCTGTCCTCACAGTATTCCACCGGAGCGATCTCCCCGGCCCTCCGGTAATCCACTATGAACGCGACAGAGATGTTGGCATCCCCGTCCGGCATCTCTATGAAGTTGCCGCTACGCTGTGAGAGCATCTGAACATAGTCCACACCGAACTCGGCGGCCAGTTTCACCGCGTCTATCCAGCCATTGGAATAGTCATGGTAACGCTGGGTCGAATTGAAGGCGATGCTGTCAGCGGCCACCACGTCCTCAACCTTGTCCGAAGACATCAGCTTCTTGATCTTCTGAAGATTCGGAGAATCTTTCGGAATATTCATAAAACGGGCCTTGAGGATCGGCCGCTCCAGCTTGAAGGACTCTTTGTGGGAGCCATAATATTCATCAATCTGCTTTTTTGAGACGGTGGTGTCGAGGCGCTCGTTGATGTAGCGCTGCTCGTAGCGGTACCGCAGAAGCGACTGGCGGTAGGCCTCAAGCTCCTTCGAGACATCCTTTTCCTCCTTGGAGAGACGCTGCTGGGCTATGTCGAGGAAAGCCTTGTCCTTCACCCACGAGTTGATGTAGAGGTTCGCAAGGTTCACGCTGTCCTCCGGAGACGTTCCCTTGGGGATCACATCGTCCAGTTCCGAGCGATAGAGTTTATGGTCTCCCAGCCTGGCGACAACCTCCCCGTCGTGAATCAGCGAGGATATTGCCTTGCAGGACGGAAGGGCGGCAACGGCGACGGCCATCATGAATATGCGGAACCTCCTGAGCATCATTGATTAGCGGGAATAGTTAGGGGCTTCCTTGGTGATGGTCACATCGTGTGGGTGGCTCTCAAGGAAGCCGGCGTTGGTGATGCGCACGAACTGGGCGTTCCTGAGTTCCTCGACAGTATGCGCTCCGCAGTAGCCCATTCCGGCCCTGAGTCCGCCGACAAGCTGATAGACAACCTCTGAGACGGTCCCCTTGTAAGGCACCTGGGCCACGATTCCTTCTGGTACGAGCTTCTTGATGTCGGACTCCATGTCCTGGAAATACCTGTCCTTCGAGCCTTGCTCCATCGCTTCGAGGGATCCCATTCCGCGGTAGGACTTGAAGCGGCGGCCGTTCATGATGATTGTCTCGCCTGGGGATTCCTCCGTTCCGGCGAGCAGGGAGCCTGCCATGATGGTGCTGGCACCGGCGGCAAGCGCCTTGACAATGTCTCCTGAATATCTTATACCGCCGTCAGCGATCACAGGCACGCCCGTTCCCTTGAGGGCATATGCGGCCTCCATTACGGCCGTCAGCTGCGGCACGCCGATTCCGGCGATGATTCTCGTGGTGCAGATCGAGCCCGGGCCGATTCCGACCTTCACGGCCTTGACTCCGGCATCGGCGAGAGCCTTGGCACCGGCGGCGGTGGCGACGTTTCCGGCGATGATCTGGAAATCCTTATAGGCGTCGCAGGCCTTCTTGATCATCCTGAGCACACCTTCGGAGTGTCCGTGGGCGGTGTCGAGGACAACAGCGTCGGCTCCGGCGTCGATCAGAAGACCGATCCTGTCGAGCGTGTCGGACTTGATTCCGGCGGCGGCGGCGACGAGGAGGCGGCCCTTGCTGTCCTTGGAGGCGATAGGGTTGTCCTTGATCTTCATAAGGTCCTTGTAGGTGATCAGGCCGACGAGCTTGCCGTCATTATCAACAACAGGAAGCTTCTCGACCTTGCTGTGCTGGAGGATCTTCGTGGCGTCGGCCAGGGTGATGCCCTTAGGCGCGGTCACGAGGTTCTCCTTTGTCATAACCTCGGAAATCGGCAGCTGCATATCCTCCTGGAACCTCAAGTCACGGTTAGTGACGATTCCGATGAGGAAGCCGTTGGCTTCCACGACAGGAATGCCGCCGATGTGATGCTTCTTCATCATCGCGAGGGCGTTGCCGACATTCGCGTCCGGGCTGATCGTCACAGGATCGTAGATCATTCCGTTCTCAGCCCTCTTCACGTGACGCACCTGCTCGCACTGCTGCTCGATGGTCATATTCTTGTGAATCACACCGATACCACCGGCCCTCGCCATCGCTATGGCAAGATCGGCTTCTGTGACTGTGTCCATCGCGGCCGACACGATCGGGGTGTGGAGCTTGATGTCAGTCGTGAAATTTGTTGTGACATCCACGTCACGAGGAAGTACATCGGAATGTGCCGGAACCAGCAAAACGTCATCGAAGGTGAGGCCTTCAGGAATCTCTCGGTTTACAAACTTCGCCATTGTAATCAAATAAATTTGACAAATATAAGAATTTTCACGCAATAGTTGGCTTGGCCGGAGGGTTGTTCTGCCTTTATGGCCTCAAAAAATTCGGCTTCCGGCCCGACAGCCGGCCTTCCGGCAAGCGAAAGTTGTGCCAGCCGATTAATCAAGGCTTTGAATATAAACGGCCTTGCCACGTGTCCCGTTCCTCAAGACGTTTGTCCAGAAGGCGGAGGATCTCGAAGTTTCGGACGAGTCCCCAAGGGGTGTCGTTCACGAAGCGGGGCGGGACCTCGCCGGCGACCCGTTCGATGTAAAGGTCGGGGCGCAGGCGTTCGAGGATGTCGATGACAAAGTCAAGATATTCATCAAGACCGGGACGGTAGAAGGCTGAGGGGTCGGCGGCATATTCCTTTTCCATCACTGTGCCTCTGACGATCTGGAGCTGGTGGAATTTGACGGAGCGCAGCGGGAGGGAGGAGATAAGGCCGCATTGGTCGAGGAGCATCTCTCTGGTCTCGCCGGGGAGGCCGAGGATGAAGTGGGCTCCGGTGTCGATGCCTCTTTCGGCGGTCATTTCCACGGCTTTGCGGGCGCACTCGAAGCTGTGGCCGCGGTTGATGTGGCGCAGTGTGCTGTCGTGGCAGGACTCGATGCCATACTCTACCACCACTATGGGGGCGGTGAGGGTATCCGGAACCGGGGCCTGGACAGTCGGTCCCGGAGCCTGCCGAAGGGATCTTTGCCACCCTGAAAGGACACGCCCCGACGCCAAGCCAGCCAGATAGTCCAGCTTCTTCTCATCGACACAATCCGGACGCGTGCCGATCACGATCCCCACCACCTCCGGATGGCTCAGAACCTCCTCATAAAGAGCCTTCAACCGATCCAACGGACCGTATGTGTTTGAATATGCCTGGAAATATGCCAGGTAGTGCCTCGCCCTCGGATATCGCACCTTTTGGAACTCTATTCCTTCGTCAATCTGTGTCAGAAGCGGCTTCCCCGGAGTACTGTAACCAGGATGGAAAGCGGCGTTGTCGCAGTAGGTACACCCTCCCCGCCCCACGGTTCCGTCCCGGTTAGGGCACGAGAACCCTGCGTCCAGAACAAGTTTCTGGAGCCGCTCACCGTACCTGCGGCGGTAATAACCCACGAACGAATTGTATCTTTTCCCTTCTGAAAAACCAAACATAATGCAGCCGTAACTCCTTCTTCCGATTCACCTTTCCTTCGCGTCCTCTTCAGTTCCACGTTCAATTGTGATTGTCCTATCCCTGGCATTCGGTTTTCAAAGAAGTCCATTAAGGAGAACTCCTGTTCCACGTCCGGATGTGATTGCCCTATCCCCTTTTCCCGACACGTGCCACCGAAAAGTACGACATATTCCTTGCAAAACTAATGAATTGTGAATATTTTTACAAGTTGGATCCGTCATTGGTTCCGGAAAGAGAAGGTTTTTGATTGGTTTGAACCACGAAAGGGCATTTCAAGCAGAACAGTTTATTGATTATAAACAAATGTCGATATGAACATATTCCTGAAAATTTTGTCTTCGGCGGCCGCGGTCGCTCTGTCATTCAATTGTGCCGCCTCAGCACAGGAAGCCCCTAAGAAATGGGCTGTGGTTGAGTTTTCCGCCAACTTTATGCGCGAGGCACCGGACTACGCCGCCGAGCTTGGAGACCAGGCGTTGATGGGGACGGTGGTCGAGGTCCTGGATAAGTCAAGCTACTGGGTCAAGATAAAGAGTCCGGAGCCTTACACGGCCTGGGTCAACGAGATGGGGCTCGTGCCGATGAGCGAGGAAGAGCTTCAGGACTACCTTGAGGCTCCGAAATACATCTGCACAGCGGCTTTCTCACACATTTACGAGGAGCCTTCGATGGATTCCAGGATTGTCTCCGATTTCGTGCTCGGAGACATCGTGAGAATCATGTACAGTGTCAGGACGCATGCCGGAGGACGTTACAAAGGCTATGAGGAGGGGCAGGCGGTTCTGAAGAAGAAGTTTGTCGGAGTCGTGCTGCCGTCAGGCAAGACCGGTTATGTTCCCGCTAAAGATGTCGCGGTGTTCTACAAATGGGCCAAAGACCGCAAGGACAGAACCACGGCCGGGAATGATTTCAGGCAGGATCTTCTGACCACGGGTTACAGGTTCCTCGGCGTACCGTACATGTGGGGCGGCACGTCCATCAAGAACGTGGACTGCAGCGGATTCACCCGCAGCGTATATTTCGCCAACGGAGTGCTCCTTCCGCGCAACGCCTCCCAACAGGCAAGGATCGGAGAGGATGTGGGAATATTCAAGGACAACGGGGATGTTGACTGGAGCGGTCTGCTTCCTGGCGACCTTCTGTTCTGGGGCAAGGCCGCGACCGACACCACCAGGGAGCGGATCACGCACGTGGGGATGTACATCGGTGACGGCAAGTTCATCCACTCCGCCCAGGTCGTGCGTGTCAACTCATTGGATTCCAGCGCTGCCGATTTCTACAACCGCAAGCCTGTCCGCGCCCGCCGCATCGTCGGCCACATAGACGCCGATGGCTCCGGAATCATCTCCACCTTACGCAGCCCGTTCTACTTTCCGCGGAATTAGTGC